>Ga0247825_10000029_pt1 | contig 82256 bp, 89 predicted proteins | sample 13C_Vanillin_Day_FD_194413 | JGI IMG/M metagenome (GOLD analysis project Ga0247825, IMG submission 194413) | Soil microbial communities from agricultural site in Penn Yan, New York, United States - 13C_Vanillin_Day48 | ecosystem: Environmental > Terrestrial > Soil > Agricultural land | place...
CGTAGGTGGTCTCGTCCAGGTTGATCGGCGCCCCCCCGGTCGTCCGGCCGGTGGCGGTCTGGATCATCTTGCCGCTGAACTGGTTGTCCCACCCGAACAGGACCGAGACCGTGAGGCGGTTCCGTAAGTCATCGAGGACGGTGGCGGGTTGCACGCCGACCGTTACTGCTTCGGTCCTGGTGACGTCTACGCGATCGCCCGCCTTTAGACCCTCGACGATCTTGGGGTCGGTGGTGTCCAGCAGTCCTCGCGTATAGGGCGTCCCGTTCGGTCCAGTGAAGCTCACGACCCTGTTGACAGCGTCCCAACCGGTGATGGTCACGGTGGTCACCCGCTGCCTCGTTCTCGTGGCACCCGGCAGAGCCCCGACAGTCCCCACCGTCGTCGGTTCGAGTGTCCTGTCAACCGCCGGCTCGCCCGCGGGCTTCAACCGGATGCTGACCCGATCGTAGTAAGTCGCCTGGATGGTGTCGCCAACCTTGACCTGCTCGAAACGCACGGCAGTGGGCGGCACGTCCAGAGTCACCACCCTGCCCGGCTGCAACCGTATCGTCACCGTACGGGCCGTGTGGTCGACGGCCTCAACAGTGCCCTGGACGGTGACCTGGCTCTCCGCCTCTCGGGGCTGCGCGGCGGACATGGTCGGCGCCGACATCAGCATGCCGACGCACATCACATACGGAAGAAGTTGTCTCGTCACTGCAATTCCCCCCTGGGGGCGCCGGCACATCGGTGACAGCGGCGCGCCCGTAAACCGATTCTTGATGAATCAGATGTCAATTACGCACGGTGCGTCCGGTTACCGGAGGTTCCTCGACTGAGCCTTCGAAAACCGACCTGTATGCGAAGCCTGCGATTGCGGCGCCGATCACGGGAGCCAGCCAGAACAGCCACAGCTGCTGAAGAGCCCAGTCTCCAACGAAGACCGCGGTTGCGGTGCTGCGCGCCGGATTGACCGAGGTGTTCGTCACCGGGATGCTGATCAGATGGATCAGTGTGAGTGCGAGGCCGATTGCAAGACCTGCGAATCCTCCTGGAGCGCGTTTGTGAGTGGTGCCGAGAATCACGACCAGGAACATGAACGTCATCACGACTTCGCACACGAGCCCCGCTGCAAGCGAATATCCGCCCGGTGAGTGCATGCCGTAGCCGTTGGAGGCGAATCCGCCGGCGAGGCTGAATTCCGCGCGGCCGCTCGCGATGAAGTACAGCACGCCTGCGCCGACGATGCCACCGAGGACTTGCGCCACGCTGTAAGGCAACAGCAGGGCGGCGGGAAAGCGACCTCCTGCCCACAAGCCGACGGAGACCGCGGGGTTAAAGTGACCGCCCGAGATCGGGCCGAGCGCGTAGGCCGCCGTCAGCACCGTGAGACCGAAAGCCAGTGACACCCCGAGCAATCCGATTCCGACGGCGGGAAAGGCGGCCGCGAGGACCGCGCTGCCGCACCCTCCGAGAACGAGCCAGAACGTGCCGATGAACTCAGCGGAGAGCTTAGAGAACACGGCACACTCCTTTGCGGGGCGTCAAGTCAGGCTACTTGGGCGTTGGGACCCATGGACCGAAGGATTCACGGGATCATGTGGGCCTCCTTGGCTCTTTTCACGAGGCCGGGAGCACCCTTCGCGGTGAGCGATATAAAACAGCGCCGCGAACGCCATCACCGCGAAGGCACGTCGTGTGCCAGAACTGGCGGCCCAGAATCATGCCTGTTTTCAGCCTGCACGGTTCCCGGGAGGCCTCGCATATCCGGTCCGACGGAGCCGCCCCGAAATCCCGTGACGCTCGCCTCTGTGGAAAGCAGGCCGTTGGGTGAGTCGCCAGTCAGTGGGGGGCTGGGTGACGCGCGCTCCGCACGTTCCTCGAGAGGAGCACGATTCCGCCGGGCGGTGGTCTGTTAGAGGATAGTTGGCCCTGCTCCGATTCAATGGACGGGTGAGTTAAGTCGAACTGCTAACGGATACGCTCTTATCAGTCAGGAGAGCGAGCCCACAACGATTCGTCAATCGCGCCGTCGATCCTGCCGGCGGTCCTGGCTGCGATCGGTCCCGGGGCCATTGACGACATTGTCGTCGACCGCATCCTCAGCCTTGTCCTTCACCTCGTCTTTCTTCTCCTCTTTCTCCTCCGCCTTCTTCTCTGCTTCTTCCTTTTTCTCCTCCGCCTTCTTCTCCGCTTCTTCCTTCTTGTCCTGCGCGAGGGCAAGGAGCGGGACGCTCAGCATCCCCAACATCCCCAACGCTGTCACGAATGCTCGTCGACTGAAGGTGCTCTGCACAATCTCCCCCTTCCGCGCCCGTGAATCACCGCGAGCGCCAAAACAGACGTTGGCGGTGGCGGGCTTGTCAATACTGCCACACCGGTCGTCCTCCACCTACGAGATACGCCCGAACCGATCAGCTCCTTGAACGCAACGACGATTGTCATCACGCAGCCCCTCGTCAGCCCTCCCCCTCACGACATATCGTGGTGCGCAGCTGGGGCGTACAAGGCGCAAACGGCTATTCGGTGAGGACGGGCCTCCTACTGGTGAGTGGTGCGCCACAAGAAATCGTTACGCAAGCCGATTGTGAACACGCTGTCACCGGAAGCTCCTGTCGCCGTCTGGCTGCCGAGATCGATCTTGCTCTTGGTATAGACCTTGGCAGCCCGGGCAACGAACCACTCGCCCCCCAGGATCAGATACGCCGTCTTGAAGTCGGGATCGAGCAACGGGTCCTTGACGTCCGGCTCCAGGTACGTGAAACCGCCAATCAAGCCGATCGGGCCCACCCTGCGCGCGCCGCGCAACCCTCGTCGCGATGATGTTGCGCGGCGCGAGCCACAAGAGTTTCGTCGCTGCCTCGTCGGTGGGAGAGGAGCCGCGCGGCCGATGCTAACACGGCCTCCTGGATCGATTGGCCGCGCCTCCAGGGCGGAGTCGAGTAGGATCCGTCCACGCGGCGCCATGGTCGGTGCCCGCCTGTTACGGGAGGGCACGCGCATGAAGACTCTTGTGTGCGTCGCGTTTGTCACACTCACCTGCTTCGTCTCCCCAACAACGATCCTGGCTCAGGCCTCGAGCGCTTCGGCATTCCTGTCCCCGTGGCGGGTCGAATTTCGAGTGGGATCCGCGATCCCACCCGACACGGGGCCGGATGGCGGCGGAAACGCGATTGGCGGCGGCCTCATCGCCATCCCCCTCGGCAAGTCGGGACCCTGGCGCCTCTTCAGTGCTCAGTTCGCGGCCGACAACGCCGAGCTCGGTCGCACGATCTTCGTTGATCCCGTATTCGGCCGGGCGGCATCGACCGAACAGCTGATCCTGCTGACGCCGCGATTAGGCATCACCGCCATGCGAACATCCCGATTCATCGTCGACACATACATCGGCGGCGGATGGCTGATCACGAATACGTCGTTTGCCCTTGAAAGCACGCCGGACACGAACGCCGGGGTCAATCCAGCGTTTCCAGCGGGAGGTGGCGGAGACGACTTCGAAAACGTGTGCGACCTGACGCTCTTCACCGATCGATGCGGGAACATCTACGAGGGCGTCTTCACGGTCGGATTGGGATTCCGCGTGCGTCGAAAGCCGGACGGCCACCTTTTCCTCGGCGCTGACTACGGCTGGTACAGCATTGACCGGCACCAGATCGTCGGCACCGTCGGGTTCTTGTGGCAGTGACGCGAATCTTCCGAACCCGACCTACTCAGCGTTCAGCTGTCGAAGGGGGAAGGGCCCGAGCAGGGACCGGCCGCTTGACGCCCCGGTATTACGGGCGCCCTCCGTTCTGTTGGGGGGAGCCGCCTCGGCAGTTCGGGCGCAAACCGGGGGCACGTGACGAAATCCTCAAGGAATCTGCCCATTTCTACCTTCTCCGCGCACGGCACGCGGTCTGCACCCGTCGCGCGCGTGCCCGCTAGGGTGCCGCCGCGGCATGCCTCCCCGCCAGGCCATCTGCTGTTGCGCGCGCTCGAGCGGCTGCGTGTCTGTCACCGATTTGCGAAGGGAAGCAAGCGCTCGTCAAGGCGGGACCAGGAGGACATATGAAACGATTTGTCGTACCAATCATGGCAGCGGTGGTTCTGGTGTCGATGGCGCACACGGCCATGGCCCAGGCCAGGACCATCAACTCGCAGATGAAAACGGAGACCGCCACGGTCGAAGCGATCGAAGCCTCGACTCGCACGGTCACGCTCAAGAAAGCGGACGGTACCTACGTGCAGACCGTCGCCGGGCCGGACATCAAGCGGTTCGCGGAGGTCAAGGTCGGGGACACGGTCAACGTTCGGTACTACGAGAACGTGGTCATCCGGCTGAAGCTGCCCGGCGAGCCGGACGTGGTGAAGGGCACCGGAGGCACGACTGGTTCGGAACAGGTCCTCCCTGGCGGCACCAAGACACAGCAGCTAACGATTACGGCCACGATCACCGGCATCGACTTGAACGTGCCGTCCGTCACCTTCACCGGGCCAAACGGCTGGAAGTACACGTCCATAGTGCAGGACAAGGAGGCTCTCGCCAAGGTGAATGTCGGCAACAGGGTCGACATCGTCTGGACAGCAGCGGTGCTTGTGGGGCTCGAGCGGAAGTGAGGGCTTGGTTCTGGGCCTGATCCGGTTCGGCTGCAAGTCCGGTCTTGGCGCTCGCGTCGTTCACGGGCGCGGAAGGAAGTGGTTGTGCAGAGACCCTTCACTCGAAGAGCATTCGTGACAGGGTTGGGGATGGGGATGCTGAGCGTCCCGCTGCTCGCCCTCGCGCAGGACAAGAGTCGCGAAGAGAAGAAGGAAGAAGCGGAGAAGAAGGCGGAGGAGAAAAAGGAGGAGAAAGAGGAGAAGAGGGACGAGGCGAAGGACAAGGCTGAGGATGCGGTCGACGACCGGGACAAGGTCGTCGATCCCCCGGGAACCGATCGCAGCCAGGACCGGCGGCAGGATCGACGGCGCGATTAGTGCCCTTCCCGCCAGGGTCACTCTCACGACGGGCCGTTAGGAGCAGAAAGTCTTTCAGCGGAAGGCTGAAGGGGGAAAGACCATGACACGAAGTCGCGTACTCATGACGGGACTGGCCCTGCTGGTCACGGCAGGAGTCCTTCAGGCGCAGGTCACGAGGGAAACCGAGGCGAGCAGGGCCCCGGACCAGGTAACCACCCAACAGATGACGGGAGAAGTTTCCTGGATTGAGGGCAACACGCTCGTCGCCAAGATGCTGCCTCAAGGCGACTACAGCGTCTTCCTCGTGAAACCGGGTCGGGAGTTCGTGATCGACGGACAGACCAAACACATCGGTGATCTCAAGCCAGGCACCGTCTTGACCGCGACGGTTACGACGACAGTTCGGTCTGTGACGAACCGCACGACGAGCAACCTGAAGGGTCGAGTCTGGTGGGTCCAAGGCAACTACGTGGTCCTGACCCTGGCAAACGGCGAGAACAGAGAGTACAAGGTCGCCGACTCGTTCAAGTTCATGGTAGATGGCAAGCCCGCGTCAGTCTCTCAGTTGAAGCAGGGCATGGAGGTATCGGCGACCCAGATCGTCGAAGAGCCACATACCGAGATCTCGGAGAACACGGTCATCACAGGTAGGTCGCCCAAGTAAGGAACCGTATCAGCCGGCCCACCCGACAAAGGCTCCAAGCTCGCGCAGGAAGACCGTCCATGCGGGTTCACGTTCGAGCACGAGGTGGTTGCGGCTGGGCAGCGGAACGAACACGTCGATCCTCGGATGCCGGCGGCGGCGTCGCCCCTCCTCGAATGGCACAACGCCATCGTGCTGGGAGTGGAAGACGATTGCGGGCAGGTTGATGTCCGCGAGGACGGGGCGCACGTCCATATTGCTATCATCTTCGTTCGCAATCGGCGACGGATTCTTGACGTCGATACGAAACGGAAGAGGTTATACCCCCGATACGAGTCGCAGAGCCCCGTCGTTTTGCTGATGATCGCTCCGATATTCCGGATGCCCTCTGTCAGGTCGGACGAGTCCGGCGCGTTGCTCATACGGGGGCTGCGGGCTCTTCGCGAAATCCCAATTAATGTGCCGTTTGTTGCTGGAGCTTCCAGCGGCACGCGGCTTGCTCATCGGCTGGCGCGGCCGGCGTGATACCCGAGTGTGCCGTCGGCACCTGGGGCGATTGCGCGGATCGATCAATCCATGAAGGCAACGAGCCAACGGCTTCTGCTGTTTACCGAGCGCGCCAGCTGGGCATTCGGCCTTGCTGGTCTGGTGTGGTGGACGACGTTCCAGGTTGGCGTTGCGACGTCGACGAAGCAGGATCTGGAGCGTTTCGCGGCGTCCCGGCTTGTCGCCCAGGAAGTCGGTACGGCGGACCTGTCCCTCTGGTCCCCACAACGCATCGCCGCGTGGCGTAAGGCGCTGCTCGAACCGGCTGGTGCGGCGCTCGCGGTCCTGCGGATCCCGAAAATTCGACTCGAGGTGCCTGTGCTGGATGGCACCGACGACCGCACGCTCGACCGCGCCGTCGGCTACATCGAGGGTACTGCGCAGCCAGGAACGGTCGGAAACCTGGGCATCGCCGGACACCGCGACGGCTTCTTCCGAGGATTGAAGGATATCGCGGCGGGTGATGTCATCGAGGTCGATTCGAGACAGCGCACCGATGTGTATCGCGTCGAGCGAACCTGGGTGGTCGACCCGGAGGAGGTCTCGGTGCTGGACCCGACGTCCACGCCGGCGCTGACGCTTGTGACCTGTTATCCCTTCTATTTCATCGGCGCCGCCCCCCACCGGTTCATCGTTCGTGCCGTGCTTGTCGCCGACAGGCCCGTGTCCGTGCCGACGGCTCTGGGCGGCGTCCTGAATCCGCAGGTGCAGACGATCGCGTGGTCGCACTTGCTCGTCGTTCCGCATCGCAACTGATCGCGTGGGAAAAAGTACTCAGAGGAGGAGAGCGTTATGTCACATTTCATGAGTCGGGTGGGTTTCGTGGCGGCGATGGTCTGTCTGTCAGCGGCCGTGTCGCTGGCGCAGACCTCGACCCAGACGGAAACCAAGGCCTTTGAAGTCATCGCCGTCGAGGGCAACCAGCTGGTCGTCAGGCTGCCGGAGGGCACGAGGGAGTTGACCGTTCCCGACGACTTCCGCTTCACCGTCAATGGCAAGCCGTTGTCGGTGCGCGAATTGACACCAGGCATGAAAGGCACGGCCGTCGTCACGACGCGCGTGACGCTGGTGCCGGTGACGGTCACCGATGTGAAGGACGGTCAGGTCGTTGTGAAGTCCAATTCGGGCGTTATCGTACGAACCCCCGAGGGAGTGAAGAGTTTCTCGCAAGGCGATGTGGACAAGCGCGGCGTGAAGATTTATCGCGGGGGCAAACCGGTGCAAATAGTTGATCTCCGCGAAGGCGATCGGCTGACCGCGCTGATCATTACGTCGTTGCCGCCGAGGGTCCTGACCGAGAAGGAAGTGCAGGCGACCGTCCCGGCCGTCGCCGCGACCGCCGGAGGCGGTGCGGCGCCGGCAGCTGCTAGGGCCCCTGCGCCAGCGGCGGCCCCGCAGTCGTCAACAGCATCGACCCAGCCAGCGTCCGCGGCGCAGACGCAGGCGGCGCAGACGCAGGCGGTGCAGACGCAGGCGGCGAGGACTCTGCCGAAAACCGCGAGCTCGTGGCCGGCGCTCGCGTTCGCGAGCCTGCTGTCGCTCGCGTTGGGGCTCGCGTTGACCATCAGGCGTCGCCTGGTCGGCTAGGCAGTGGCTGCTGTTACCAGGGGCCGTCGCCCGGGCCGCGACGCCCGTCTACGGCCTTCGGACATCTCACGGCTTCTTCGTCGTCTGAACCCCGGATGCCGCTTCGCCTTCGCGTTCGCGCTCGCACTCACTGGCGCGCCGCGTCCGGAGGGCGGCGGCATTCTATCGGCGCAGGCGTTGAACCCGTGCGCGCTGCTCACGCTCGACGAGATCAAGCCGGTCGCGTCGAACAGGCGCGTCGCCGACGGTGTCCCCAACACACTCCCGGCTTTCGGCTACGCCGCGTGTCGATATGTCTGGGGCTGCTGAAGTCGGCGGCCGCGCGGCTGTAGCCGTTCGAACATGACTAACCGGATGGTATCCCGCTGGCTCTGCGCCGTGCTGGTCTCAGCCCTGTCCGGTCAACTCGTACTGGCGCAGACCACGACAGAGACGCAGGCTCCCGCGCCAGCCATGCCGCCAGGCTTCACGGGCGCGCAAGTGCCGGCGCCGGCACCAGCCCCGGATCCAGAGACGCGCGCCGGACAGATCGAGCTGGATCGGCGCCTGAAGCGCGCGACGTTGTGGCCCGAGCGTGAAAATCCGCTCGTCGTGCGGGCCAATCGGCTCCTGGATCGCGGCCTGCTCGAAGGGATCGAGAGCGGCGAGGGGAACAACGGATGGCAGCTGCTGCTCACCGGCACCCGGCCGGCGCAGGGGCAGACGTTCGGCATCGGTTACCGGCGCTCCGACCTGTTCCGCGACACGATCGCCGCCCGCGCCACCGTTCGCGGCACACTGAGCCGCGCATTTCTCGTCGACGGCGAGCTGCAGGTGAATCGATTCCGCCGCTCGGCCGACACGTTCCTCAACATCTACACGAAATACGAACAATCGCGCCAGATGTACTACTACGGTCTCGGGGCCGATTCGAAGAAGGAAGACCGCACGCGCTATCAGCTGAACACCGCGTCGATCGAAGCACGGGCGGGCTACCGGTTCTCGCGCGCGCTGAACGCCGGCATCGATCTGGGGTTCGGCGGGGCGCACACTGGTCCGACCAGCGGCGGGGACATCCCGTCGATCGAGACCAAGTTCGATCGGACCACGGCGCCTGGGCTCTTTGACGACACCACGTTTGCCTCGTGGGGCGGTTTCGCGGGATACGACACACGCGACGTGGTTCGGGGACCACGGGCCGGCGGCTTCTACGGAATCGAGTTCGACCGCTACATCGATCTTGACGCGGGCTCCTACACCCATCGCCAGCTGTCCCTCGAGGGGCAGCACTTCTTCCCGTACTTCAACAAACAGCGCGTCATCGCCGTGTTCGCCAAGGCACGGTTCGCCTATAGCGGCCGCGAGGATGGGATCGTCCCGTTTTATCTGTTGCCGCAACTCGGCGGCAACTTCGACTTGCGCGGCTTCAACCAGTACCGGTTCTACGACAACAACGCCTTCATGGCGGCGCTCGAGCACCGCTGGTATGTCTTCAGCGGCCTGGAGGCGGCGGCGTTCGTGGATGCCGGCAAGACGGTACCGAAGAAAGGCCACATCGACTTCACCGAACTGAACTACAGCGGCGGCCTCGGGATCCGCATGCGCCTCCGCGGCGCGGTCGTGCTGCGGATGGACGTTGCGAGGAGCCGCGAGGGTGTCCGGTGGATCTGGTCGTTGAGCGACATCTCGCGGAGGAGATTCTAGTGGTCGCCCGGCGACTTCCGGCGCAGCGCCTCGTGCACCTGCTTGCGCTCCTCGTCCTGGCGATGTGCATCGGCCCGCGCCAGGCGGCGGCGCAGAAGTTCTATCCGGACGACCCGTTGCTGCGCGAACCGGCACCGACGCCCGCGCCCGATCCGGGTCCTCGCAATCTGAGCCTGCTTCTCGAGGCGATGTCGGCGACCTTTGGGCGCCCGGGCGAACGGCATCCCGGCAAAGGCGTGATCCCGGCGCAAGACGTCAATACCCTCGGCGATGTGCTGGACGGTGCCTGGTACGTGAACCGTCACGGCCGCACGCGCATGAGCCCGGCGGAGTTGCGCCGTGGAAGCGGGGACGATGAGCCACCGTCGATGGACGGCCCCTGGCACGTCCTGCTGGTAAAAAACCAGGGGTTGCGGCCCATGCTCGTGTTTCGCGACGAGAAAAATCGCGTCTATCTGTTGCGTGTCGACCCGCGCGGCTCTCCCGAACTGGCGACCGGCGCCGAGATGATCTCGTCGCGCTTCTTTCACGCCCTCGGCTACTACGTCCCCGAAACGTACCTGGCTGTGTTCGAGCGCGAACGTCTTGTCGTCGAGACGAACGCCACCGTGGTGACTTCAAACGCCGATGCCCGCCCGCTCCTCGCGGAGCACATCGATCGCTTCCTGGACTCTGCCGTACGTCGGAGTGACAAGCGCTACCGCGCCGTTGCCCTTCGCGTACCCACGGACGGTGTCTCGCTGGTCGGTCCGTACCAGCTGTTCGGCACGCGCAACGACGACCCGAACGACATCGTCCCGCACGAGCACAGGCGTGACCTGCGCGGCCTGCAGGTGTTCTCAGCCTGGTTGAACCACGCCCGCATGGATGCGCTCCACACGTTTGACATCGTGGTCCAGCCGCCGGGACAGCCGCCGCACATCCGCCATTACCTCTTCGACTTCATGGCCACGCTGGGGAGCGGCATCAACGGGCCAAAGGGCGTGTGGGAAGGCCGGGATCCGATCTATGGACAGAGCGCGGCGCTCCGCAACTTCTCCGCTCTCGGCGTCTACACGCCGTCCTGGATGCGCGCGAAGTACCCGGATCTGCCGGCGGTCGGCGCGTTCGATTCCCTGACGTTCGAGCCGGAAAAGTGGAGCAGCGTCTACGACGTGGCGCCGTTCGCCAACCGTCTGCCGGACGACGCATTCTGGGCGGCCCGGCAGGTGGCGGCCTTTACCGACGACGATATCCGCGCCATCGTGCAGGTCGCACAGTACTCCGACCCGGAGGCCGAGCGCTGGATTGCCGACAGCCTGATCGAGCGGCGCAACCGCATCGAGCGCACCTACTTCGCGACGGTCCTTCCGCTCGACGATATCGCCGTCCGCGGCGCTGAGCTGACGTTCGTCGACCTCGCCGTCCAGCATCAGATCGCGGCGCCGCGCGGCTACCGCGTGGACTGGTTGACGTACGACAACACGGCGGCCAAACCGTCCGCCGTGCTGGGAACGACCGGCCAGGGCCAGCCGGTACCTGCGGCGGCCGTCAACGCGCCCGCCGGCAGCTACGTGCTCGCGCGCATCATGGCGGAGGGCGGCGCTCCCGGCATGGCCGTCAGCGTGTACCTGCGGCGCGAGACGGCTGGACTCCGCGTCGTCGGCATCGATCATGAGTGGCCCGGTCGTTCGCTGGTCGATCCGCGCATCGTCGACCGACCGGTCCGGAACCGCTACATCGAGCTCGACGCCGAACGGCAGAGACTCTTCGACACCTACGCTCGCAGCCTCAACGTCAAGCTTGCCGAGAACCTCACTCCCGAGGAACGCTTCCGGGCGCTCAGCCCTTCAGAACAGACGACGTTCGACGCGATTACGCACGCGCTCATGAACTCGACGTTGACCGACGATAACCGGCAGCCTTTGGGAAGGGCGTTCGATCTTCTGGCGGACCTCGATCGGATTGCCGGCGAGCAGGCCGGCCGCAGCGGCGATCAGCAGTTCCGAGTGTTCGTCACCCTGCGGCCGAACGCGCCTGACATCCTGGACCGATCGCGCGAGTTCGTCCGGAGTCAGGAGAACACCGCGTTCCATGCAGGCTACCCGCAGTCCTACCGTCTGGGCTCGGGTGCGCCAAGTATCCAGTTCTCCGTGGCCGGGGATGGGCTCAGCGCGGACATCGACATCGACTATCGCACGAGCAAGTCGCCCCAATCGTGGTTCAACGGCCATCTCACGTCGTCGAATTCGGATGTCCGGGCCGGCGACAACGCGCAACGCCACACGCGGCGCTGGAACGGCTTCACCAACTGGTGGTCGGACACGTTTGGTTCCGTGCGGTTCGGCGCTCAGGAGGAAGCAGCCGGTCCTTTTGGCGGCGCGCCGACGCGGGTGCCGAGCGCCGTGCCGCCCAACCGGCCTGCCAACGCATCGATTCCGGAAATAGCCGACGCCGTGCAGGAGTTCCTGACGGACTGGCTGATCCGGCGCAATTATCAGGAAGCCTCTGCCTTCCTCGCGCCGGACGCGCTGCCCTGCGTCGCCGATTCGATGGACATGAATCCCAGCACATCGCCCGAGCGCCTGCGACAGGCAAGCCTGAAGCTGCTGGAACAGGCCGCAAATCAGTGGGGACGGCCCACCAGCCTGACCCAGGCGATGTATCCCGTTATCCCCTGGTCGCCCGCGGTGCACGTCGTGAAGCACGCGTTCGAGCAGGACTTCACGATCGTCGAGGCTCCGACGGAGCTCGGTGCGCAGTACGAGTGCGGAGCGACGCCGCCGAAGAAGTTCGTGCCGTCCGCGACACCGGAGTTCGGCGAGTACTACGGCGCCCTGCTGCAGGTCATCCAAGAAGGACGCCCGGGCGGGACGATCGTGCTCGTCTGGCGCCGGGTGAGCAACGACTGGCGGCTGGTTTCCTATCGATCGGTGGAATAGCGCACCGCTCCCCTGACTCGCCGTACACCGTGTAGAAACTAAACCGTGGCCGCTTGCTCAGGAGGCGTCGTTAATTTTTCAGCAGGCGCCCGTAATAGGCAGTGGCCGATGCGTGTCAAGCGAGGCCATTCATTGGCCCCTCCAAACCCGCAAACATCAGGGCCGTCCGGCGGCAACCTGGATGCACCAGGCCGCCACATAAAACTGTCCCTGACACGGCATGCGTTCGATGTTCGCCGCGGCGGCGCCCTGTTCGTCGACCAGGCGCTCATACTCGGGAATCCGGGAGACGACATACGAGCCGACGATGACCTGTTCGTTCGAGAGAAAGTCGACCGCATAGGCGTCCCAGAAGGACGCCCGCGCGAAGTGGATCTTGCGGCTCAGCAGAAATTCGGTCAGCTCGCGGCGCGGGTCGGGCTCGGGCGCCATGTTGGCCTGGTACAACACCCGGGCGTTGTCCCACAAGTTGGCCGCTCCCCAGAAGATGAAGACGCCCATCATCGCGGCCCTCGCGTACCTTGAACACTCCAGAACGGCATAGGTCGCGAAGAGGCCCGTCGGCAGCAACGTTGCCAGCGTGAGGTACCGCAGAACGGGGAAGGTGTTGATCGCGCCGCCGCACGCCAGCGGGTACGCCGCCAGGGCGCACGCCCCGATGACCGCCAGATAGACGCCGAAGGCGGCCTTTAGACGGGCGGCGCTCGATCTCGCGAGCCACAGGATTCGCATCAGCATGAACAGCAGGCCCGCACCCACCGCCCAGCCGACGAGACTCGAGCCGACAACTTCCGGGCTGCGCTTGCCAAGATCGTGAAGCGACAGCTCGATGCCGCCGCCCAGAACTGGCAGGGTCGGTGTGAACAGGTAACGGACGCGGGCCATCAACGTGTGCGGGCCTTCCACGCACATGTCGTTGCTCAGCATCTGCGCCTGCATCAAGAGCGACGTGCCATTGGCCCGCATCTTGGCGTCGTCGACGACGAGCGCGACGAGCAGAATGCCGCCCGCGGCCATCGCCGCCCGTTTTAGGGTACCCGCATGCCATCGAAAAGGCTCGGCCACACTGACCAGCGCCAGAGCCGGAAGCGCGAAGACGGTGAACTCGCGATGCAGGAAACCGAAGGCGAACAGCGCTCCGAACGCGAATGGCCGCCGCCTGAGGAGCCAGAGGAGCAGCACGTACAGCAGCGGCTCGACCGCACTTCCCGTGTTTTCGAGGAGCGTGATGGCCATGACTGGCGTTGGAAAAATGAAAGGCATTGTCGCGAGGAAGCCGACGGCCGGTCTCAGCCCCAGCGCCGTGTGCGCCATCCACACCAGCATGCCAGCCACCGCCGCATTGATGACGACGAGCGGCACGCGCATCGCTGCGACCGACGGCCCGAACATGGCAAAGAGCGGTGCAATCAGCCACGATTCGACGCCGAGTTGATAGTGCTGGCCGTAGGTGAACAGCGGGAACGTGCGAAGCTCGCTGAGGTGCTTGGCCATCAAGCCGACGATGGCCTGCTCGGAGTCGAAACTGAGACTCTCCGCTCGCGCGAAAGCGGCGCCGCGGACGAGGACGAGCAGCACCGCCAGGGCGGTGAAGCATTGCGACTCGGTCCGGCCTCGGTCGAAAATGGCACCCGCCGACATGTGGGCAGTATAAAGCGGACGAGAACACCGCAGTCTACCGCCTCCGGCCCGCTTGCGACGCCGCGACGTGCAGCCGGACGTTAGACGTCGACTCGTCTGTAGTGCTCTACCTGCGGAAACGGATCATAGAAATGATGAAGGAGTGCCCGCCAGCGCTGATATTGAGCCGACTGCCGGAAGCCCACTGTATGGTCCTCCAACGTCGACCACTGGACCAGCAGCGCATACCGATTCGCTTGCTCCACGCATCGCTGAAGATCGAGCGAGACGAACCCTGGCATGGACGCGATGATTCCCTTCGCCTCGCCAAAACGCGCGCTCGAAGTCCGCTTCCTTACTGGGAACCACGTTCAGGATGGCCAGCTCTAAAATCATCTGATGATTGTCTCTCGCTTAACGCTCCGTGTCTTGAGGCCCGTCATCTCGCCAGGCGCCAAGATTTGAAGGACGTCGGACGTCCCACTGCGTCACGAACCTCGGCGCCTTGACGCCGAACGCGAACGAATCCGGCTGTCGATTCTCCAGCACATCGAAATCGACCGTCCGACGAGGCCTGTAGCGGCGCGTCTCATGCTTGCCGCAGCCCTGGCAATGGTTGTGATGGGCATCACCGCAGCCGGCTACCAGATGTGGATGCATGGCACGACCCCGGTCCTGGCCGCAGTCCGGTTCGAGGTGCGACTCGCCGAAGATCAGCCGATTCCAGGCCTGGTCGTCGCGCGGCTCGACTCTGGCCGCGTCATCTACTTGCATCCGGAAATCGTGGTGAGCAACGACGACATCGCGCAGAGTTGGGTATCGGAGGACGGCCCAAACCAATTTGGCATCGCGGTGCAGTTGTTGCCATCCGGCGCAGAGCGCATGCGGCAGGCGACAACGACCCACGTCGGCCGGCCGATGGCCATCTTGCTCGACGGCCACGTCGTCATGGCGCCGGTCGTGCGGGCGCCGATTGGCGATTCGGCTGTCATCACCGGCTATTACTCGCGAGTTGAGGCGGAAAGAATCGCGGACGGCATGAGGCTACGCTAGCAAGTCACAACCGTGGCTCTGTTAACCTGCGCTTCCCTGGGTCAGGCTTGCTAGACTACCGGTGATGGAAGCGATCGGCCCGATTTTGATCCTGCTTTCGATTCCGCTCGCGTTGCGGTGGGTGCCGCCAAACCGCTTCTACGGTCTCCGGATTCCGGCGACTCGTCGGGACGAATCGGTGTGGTATGACGCGAACGCCTTGAACGGGCGTCATCTCCTTCTGCTCGGCCTGCTCATGGTCACTCTGGAGTTCCTGCTGCCGCGCTCGATCCGGGCGCCCGTCCTGGCATCGATAGGCTGGATCGGCTTCATCGGCATCGTGGTCGTCGACTGGCGCACCGCGAACCGCTGGGCGCGCGAACGCAGCAAATAGTGCCGGACCTCGTGCTCAGCTGGTCGCAGCAACGAGGTGGCTTGAAGTCCCGAGGAGAAGACGTCGGCCTTCACTGGGTCCGCAGATGGCCATCGACTTTGCGCTGCCCAAGACTCAGTGAGCACGTTTCGACTGGCGTCCATCCTCTCGACAGCCACGCGAAGATCGCGCTCGTCCCAGGTCGCGTTCACGAGTCCCGGCCGCATGGATCGCCGCGCAACCCTTCGACCCCTTCCTTTGAGATGATCGGCGCCATCACGAGGGCAGCGACCGGATCGGCCCACCACAACCCGAAGGCCGCGTTGAGCACCAGGCCGCCCAGCAAGATCGCGGACAGGTAGGTGCAGAATTCCGTCTGCGTCGCGTCGGCGTGCATCGCCCGACTCCCGAGTGCCCGCCCCACCTCACGCTTTCGACGGGCGAGGAGCGGCATCACGATCAGGGAGGCACATGCCAGCCCGATCCCGACGCGGCTCACGCCGGGCGCACTTCGAGTCGCGAGATCGCGAATCGCCTGGTAGGCCACATAGCCTGCCAGCGCAATGAAGCTCGCGCCGACGATCCGCAGCGTCAAACGTTCCCGACGCTCGCGGAGATGTTCGTCGGCATCGACCGACATCCGCCACAAGAGCGCCGTCCCTGATGTCACCTCGATGAAGCTATCCACGCCGAAGCCCACGAGCGAGACGCTGCCGGCGATGGCACCGGCCGCGACGGCGATCAGCCCTTCGAGGCAATTCCAGATGATCGTGAAGTATTCGAGCCGCCGACCACGTCGGGCGAGAATCGAACGGTCCGCCATGAATCGATGCTACACGGTTATCCGCTCCGGCGTGATGATGCCTCAGCGCGGGGTCGCCGGGCGCCCGCGAGAAATTTCACAGCGTTGGTGAAGATTCCGCACGTCGTTCCGGACGATGACGTCGTGCCCCTCAGGCGTCTCGCCAGAAGCGCGCCTCAGCCATCGGCGTCATTCTTGCTGCGTGGCGGAGGCGTCTCCTATGCGTTTGGAATAACGCCGCGCAGGACCTGCATCTATGGCACGGATTGTTGGCGCTGTTGCCACGTCGCACACGCCCACCATAGGGTTCGCTCTGGGACCGAGGCGTGACACGAGATCATGGAGAAATCACCTATGAAAACGAACACGTTGCGTGGGCTGGTGATGACGCTTCCTTTCCTGTTCCTCGGCTGCGGCACCGCGGAACAATCCACGGCAGCCGCGCCCGACCCGCCGCCGGCGGCGCCCAAGGCGCGCATGAACCTGCTGCAGCTGATGCGTGCCTTTCCATTCCCTCACTCGAACGTGGTGTTCGATACGCAAGGCAAGGATCCCGTCGGACCCGAGAAGCTGCAGTCGATGGCGTTCAGCGTCTACCGCTATAACGACTCCGACGCCTACGCCGGGTGGACGGGCGTCGAGAACAGCGCTCTCGCGCTGACCGAGATCGCGCCGCTTCTGCTGACGCCACGGCTCTGCTCCAACGGCAATCCTGCGCCCGTCGATCGAGAGGACTGGAAGGCGGCGGTGCAAGGGCTCGTCGAGGCCGGCGAGGTGGCTTACAAGGCCGCGCTCACCAAGAACCTCGACACCATGGTCGACGCCAGCGGGACCCTGGCCGGCGCCTGCTCGGCCTGCCACGATGTCTATCGAGACGTCGACCTCACCGGGGGGCAGCGCTGCAGCATCCCCAAATCGTGAGTCGCGCCACAACCTCGGCGTCACCGTGTCGAGCGCTTTCGCGAGATACACCATCAGGCTGAGCTCAGCTCTCGTGCATCCGGCCCTCTGTTTGCTTTGCACTTGGGGAGTGGCGGCAACTCCACAGGAGGGACCCATGAAGACTCTGCGATACGCCGCAACCGCGTTCGGCTCTGCCGCGCTGGCCATGACGCTGGTCATGGCAGATGCCGATCGTGCATTTGCAGCGGAGACCATGAAGCTCACCGGTTGTCTGGCCAGGGGCGAAGGCGATGGCGCGGGGTACCTGCTGTTCAACGTCCCCGCAGGAGTGGCCCAGGCCTCGTCCAGTTCAACCGCAACCCCTGGCGCGATCGGGACAACCGCCTCGTTCGCGAACGTCTTCTATTGGCTGCGCGCCGACGACGATCTCAAGCCGCACATCGGGCACCTCGTCGAAGTCGAAGGCGAACTGGAAAATGAGATCGACGACGGCGAGATCAAGATCGATCGAAAGGACGAGTGGACCGAGATCGAGGTCAAGTCTGACGGCCGCGAAATGAAAGCGCGCGTGCCGAGCGCGTCTGTCGCGCCGGGCCCCGATCCTGATCGCAAGATCAGAGTTCTGGTGAGGCGGCTCGACGTCGAGAAGGTGCGGATGCTCGAAGCGGTCTGCCGATAGTCACGCTTTCAGCCCATCGAAGGGCGGCGCGGTGTGCACGATCGCGCCGTCCACGACGGTGAGCACCGACTCGATCTTGCGTATTCTGTCGTCGGAAACCGCGAAGTAGTCCTCGCTCAGGACGGCAAGGTCTCCATATTTCCCGACGTCGAACAGTCCGAGATCCTGCTCGTCGAACGTCGCGTACGCGGTCCCGGCCGTATACATCCGGAGAGCCTCGAGGCGAGTCACCTGCTGACCGTCATTGATCAGGTCCCCAGCCAGGTTGCGCCCGGTCGTCATGTAGAACAATCCGAGCCACGGATCGAGCGGGGCGACGTTGGTCGCGTCGCTGCCGGCTCCCGCGCTGCTACCAGAGTCCACGATGCGGCGATAGGGAGGACCGGCGTTCTGAATGGTGCCGAGGTAGCGCGCGGCGCCATGGGGAAGGACGCCGGCGCCAAGATCCATGAGCGCCTTCAACACCGGAGCGGTGACGTTGTTGGCGTGGATGAGTGTCCACCGAAGGTCGACGAGCGGATAATCCTTCGCGATGGCCTGCAGCGCCGCCAGGTGGAACGCGTTTTCTTCGGCCGTTAACGAGTGCTGCTCCAGCGACCATCGGTGTCTGGCCGCGACCCTGGCCGTCGGCTCGAACGCGTCAGAGGTGGTCTCCATTCCGCCGACGCGCTCCCCGAATCCCACGACGCGGAACATGTCATCGCCGACGGCGCGGCCCCCCTGGCTGAAGTTGTTCAGCACGCGAGCCTCGACCTCCGCCGGCGTATTGGCCGGAAACGTCGGTCGCATGCGGACGCTCAAGCCTTTACGACGCCACAGGTCCAGCGTGAACTCGAGGTCCTCGAAATTGCCCGAGTTCTTGACGGCCGTCAGCCCCAGCGCGTTCGCGTGAGCGTTGAGCCAGCGAGTGCCCCGGCGTTTGTCGTCTGTGGACTGGCCCTTCTGCAGCGCAGCCAACGCCGTGTTCGGAGCCGTGACGCGGCCGGACGTGTCGTCGACCACGACACCTTGCGCCGCGAAGAACGTCTGGCCGCGTCTGTTCGTCATCGCGCCGGTGTCGGCGCCCGTTCCCGAAATGTAGACAGCATGATCAGGCGCCGCCGCGTCGAGGTCGTCTTTCGTTGGACGCCGCTTCTCAGAGAATTGAAGGTGGTTCCAGCCGCCGATGCACGTGATGAAGGCGCCAGCCGGGACGCGGCTGGCCGTTCGGGCGATCGTCTCCTGAAGCTCCCGAATCGAGAACGCGCGCTCGATGCCGCGTGCCTCGTACCCCGGGTTGACCCCCGCCCTCACGTAATGCGCGTGTGAGTCGAACAGCCCCGGAACGACGGTCCGTCCTCGAAGATCGACCACCAGGGCACCTGCGGGCGGCAAGGCGTCCGGGCCAAGCGTGGTGATTCGGCCGTTCCTGATGGTCAGCGCCGACGCGATGAAGCCGCGGCCATCCATGAACCTGCCGTTCGTCAATATCAGGTCACGCCCCGCACCACTCGTCGCGGGGGCGACGGCTGGCCCCTGTGCGGCGCCAAGAAGGGTTACATCGATGGTCCGCGGAAGGGCGATGCCGCCGAGTGCCGCGGCACCGACCTTCATCATGTGGCGTCGTCCGATGCCGCGTGCTCGAGACATCTCTTGGTTCGCTCACCGCACGAACGCCGCTCTCTGCGGCCCGTCCAGCGGTCACCGGTGAGGATATCACCGGCGACGCACTCGGGACTTGATGACGCCGCCAGCGGCCTCCGCAGCCGAATGCCCGGCAGGTCGCGTCAGCGATGTAAGATTACGCGTCCCGATGTGTCCCGTCCGACGGCGTGCGCTTCTGCGGGCAGGTTTCAGCGTGGGTCTTGGAATGGCTCTGTGCCCCTCCCTGGTGGCAGGCCAGGACGAGCCTCAATCCGCCCGGCCGAAGGAGGGCGACCTCCTGGTCAAGGACGGTGATTCGTCGAAGACACCGCTCGCGCCGACAGACTTCTCACCGGGCAGTCGGCCGATGCTCGCGTGGGCGCTCGACCTCGGCAGCGGAGTGGTGCGGAACGGGTCGCGGCTCAACCAACTGCTTCTCGTCCGGCTCGACCCCGAGACGCTCGCCGCGGATACGAAAGCGCGATCGGCGGAAGGGATCGTCGCCTATACGGCGATCTGCACGCACGAAGGGTGTGCGGTAGACGATTGGCTAGGGGACGAGCAGTTGCTCTATTGTCCGTGCCACGGTTCAAAGTACGATCCCCGGGACAGCGGACGAGTCGTGGAGGGCGAGGCGCCGCGCGCGCTGCCGGCGCTGCCGCTCAACATCGAAAATGGGAAGCTCCAGATCGCAGGTCCGCTGACCGCACGCGTCGGATTTCAATCTGCCTGAAGGAGGCACCTCATGTCCCTGTCGAAGAGTGTCTTCGCGATTCTGCTGATTGCCGGCGTCAGCCTGGCTGCGGCTCAGCAGCAACAGGCGCCGCCGCCACCGCCACCCGCGCCGCCACAAAAGCCCGCGCCGGTGCCCGCGGTGCTGCAGAACTACAAGCCGGTGACAACCGAGCGCCTGAAGAATCCCGAGGAAGGCGACTGGTTGATGATTCGCCGTACGTACAACGGATGGGGCCATAGTCCGCTGCGGCAGATTACTGCTGCCAATGTGAACAGGCTCCAGCCGGTGTGGGTCATGTCCACGGGACAGATAAGCGGCCACGAGGCGCCGCCCATCGTCAACAACGGCGTGATGTTCGTCGCGACGCCTGGCAACCAGGTCACGGCCATCGACGCAAAAGTCGGCACGATCCTTTGGCGGTACACGAAACCGCTCGCCGAGGACGCGATTGTTCTGCACCGCACCAGCCGCGGCGTCGCGCTGTACGCGGACAAAGTCTTTTTCGCCGCAGGCGACGCGGAGCTCGTCGCGCTGGACGTCAAGACGGGCAAAGAGGTGTGGAAGACGAAGGTCGAGGAAAACAAGAACGGCTACTACATGACCCTGGCGCCGCTCGTGGCGGACGGCAAGGTCCTGGTGGGCGTGTCGGGCGGTGAGCTGGGCATCCGTGGATTCGTGGCGGCCTACAACGTCGACACCGGCGCGCAGGCGTGGAAGACGTTCATGGTGCCCGCGCCCGGCGAGCCCGGCAGCGAGACGTGGCCGAAAGGCGGCGACGAATGGAAGACCGGCGGCGCCGCGACGTGGGTGACCGGGAATTACGACCAGGAAACCAATATCGTGTACTGGGGCACCGGTAACGGGGGCCCCTGGATGGGGGATCAGCGCCCCGGAGACAATCTGTACACCGCGTCCACGGTGGCGATTGATGCCGCGACGGGACAAATCAAAGGTCACTTTCAGTACGCGCCGAACGAGTCGTGGGACTGGGATGAGGTGTCTCCGCCGATCCTGGTCGATTTCCAGCGGGGCGGAAGAACCGTCCGCGGCCTCATCAACGTCGCGCGCAACGGATACCTCTGGTTCCTCGAGCGGATGCCGACCGGCAAGATCAACTTCGTCGAAGGCAAACCGTACGTCAAGCAGAACGTATTCAAGAGCCTCGACCCGGTCACCGGACGGCCTGACGTCGATCTGACGCACAAGCCAGGAACAGGGAAGCTGGCCGAGCACTGCCCGTCGCTCTCCGGCGGTAAGAACTGGCCGCCGATAGCGTTCAATCCTGCCACCCGGATGATCTACATCCCCGCCAACGACAATATCTGCGGCACATCGACCGGACGTGAGATCGAATATGTGCCCGGGCGAAGCTACACGGGCGCGACGCTGACCTTCTTCGTAGCTCCGGGCGCGGATCACTTCGGCGAAGTGCAGGCGTGGAACGTGGACACGGGACAGCGGGTGTGGACCCACAACTTTCCGAAGTCCATCAACTGGGGCCCCATGCTTTCCACGGCCGGCGGGCTGGTCTTCAGCGGTGGCACGAACGATCGGAAATTCCGCGCGTACGACGCCTCGAGTGGGAAGATCCTCTGGGAGTTTCCGACGAGCTCCGGCGTCCTCGGTACACCGACATCGTTTGTCGTCGACGGCACGCAGTACATCGCGGTGCAGTCCGGCTGGGGGGTGGATGCGCGTGGCGTGAACAACCGCCTCAACACCTTCTATCCCGGTGAATTTCCCGAGGTGCCGGATGGTGGGGCGGTCTGGGTGTTTGCGGTGAGGTAGGCGCCTCTGCGCGCCTATCCTTCTCGTGCGGACACCGCCGCGGAGATGATGTCGATCAGCGTCTCGTGTGACAGATGGCTCAGCGCGGCGACGGGTTCGTCGCTGAGATCGTAGGCGGCGATGATGTTGACCAGGTGCGCCGCAGACAGCGCCCTCAATTTCTGACGCAGCGCGACATCGCCTCGTTCGGAGACGGCGAAGGGATCGAGAATGGCCTCGCCGACGGGTCGGGCCTTTCCGCTCCCCACACCCGCCGCCGGTCGATCGAAAATGGGTGCGTCCGAACGGGGCGCTGCGCGCTTCACCGCCGGTCCGCGGAGCGCGCGCGCGAGGGCGCCCTCGAGATAGATTGGAGTCAGTCCGCTGGCCCAGTAAGCGGCGTCAGTCCGGTTGGGCTGCGTGGTTTCGCGGGGCGACCGCACCGGTTTTCCCCCGTCCACGGGGATGAATTCGATCCACCCTTCCCACAGGCCGTCAGGCATGGACGCACCGCATGCCTGCGCCCGAAACGTCCGGCCGTCTGTCCACCGCAACGGTTCCTCGAAGTGCGAGAGTACTTCCGGCACCGCCTACCCTCCAGCTGGTCGCGCTTGCAAGACCGTCGCCGAAGCGCACACCGCTGCCGTCCGACGTCGCGTCTCCGCACGAGGCAGATGACGGCCACCCCGCCGTACTGCCATCATGCGTTGTGCTGTGGTGGTGGGTTCTCGCTGTCGTGCTCGTCACAGCCGGTCTGGCCGGAGTGGTTCTGCCGGGAATACCCGGGACGATTCTTATCTTTGCCGGGTTGTGGCTGGCTGCCTGGATCGACGATTTCACGCGAGTCGGCGCCGGCACGCTCGTAGTGCTGGGCGTACTGACCGCGGGGACGTATACCGTTGACATGGTCATGATGGCGCTGGGCATGAAACATCTCGGCACGACACGCCGTGCAATGGTTGGGGCGACCTTGGGCATGCTCCTGGGTCTGTTTTTCGGACTGCCGGGGTTGATCATCGGTCCGTTCGTCGGCGCTGTCGCCGGAGAGCTCACAGCGGACAGGAACCTGGGCCGCGCCGGCCGCGCCGGCGTGGCGGCGTGGATAGGCGTGCTCATCGGCACAGTGGCGAAAGTAGGTCTTGCATTGGCGATGGTAGGCATCTTCCTCGTCGCCTGGCTGGTCATTTGACGGGCAGCACCATGATCAAGAAAATCCTCGGTGGGTTGGCGGCGGTTCTCGTGGCCTTGCTTGCGGCGTTTCTCTGGGGAGCATCAGGGAAATCCAGCATCCAGGACGCTCTCGAGCAGTCCACCCTCCGCGGTGATCTGCTCGAGGCGCGGAGCGCCGTGCTGACGGCAAGAATCGCCTTGTACAACACCAACTTTGGCGACGCCAGCCGAAGCCTGGAAGAGGCTCGTGCGGTCGTCGAACGCGCGGTCCAACGCCTCCACATGCTCGGGCGGGAGAGCGAGGCAAAACAGCTCGAGGCGGCGATCGTGCCGGTTCGTGAGGCGCAGCAACTCGCCGGAAAGCTCGATCTCGGAGCCAACAGCCGGGCCGCCGATGCAACGAAAATGATCGACAGCGTTCTTCAGGCGCTGCCGTCTCCTTGACGACGTCCCGGTGGCGGCGACGATCTCTGGACGCACGGTCATTGAGGCGCTTCGTCGTGCGAAGGTGATAAACTGAGCGGAACGAGACTTGGGTCATGACCACCCCGCTTCATAGGCAGGATCCCGGCATGCCCAGACTTGTTCTGCTCATCGATCGGGACGACGACACCCGCGAGATGTACGCGGAGTTTTTCAAGAGTCTCGGCGTGGAGCTCGTTGAGGCCGCGGACGGTCGCGACGGCCTCGCCCAGGCCATTTCCCGTAACCCGGAAGTCATCGTCACCGACACGAGGCTGCCCGGCATAGACGGGTACGAGCTCTGTACGCTCTTGCGACGGGACAGCACCACGCGCGCGACCCCGATCGTCGTGGTGACCGGCGACGGGTACGAGGCGGACATTGCCCGAGCGCGGGCGGCTGGCGCCGATTCGGTCCTCGTCAAACCCTGCCTCCCGCAGGCGCTTTTTGCCGAGATCCACACGCTCGTGCAACAGGCACGCGAGGCGCGAACGCCCGTGTTGCCGTTGCTTGCGGATAACGAGGCCGCGCAGCCTTCGAGCAGCGTACCTACGCCTCGGCGCGGTGTTCAGGCCAAGGCCTTGTCGCGGACCTTTCATCGGCACGACACGACCAAGCCTCCGACGGCGCCTCCTGATCTTGTCTGTCCCGCCTGCGATCGTCGTCTCGTCTATCAGAGAAGCCATATCGGGGGCGTGAGCGAGCGGCACGCCGAGCAATGGGACGACTACGAATGCCTGGCCGGATGCGGCGTCTTCCAGTACCGGCAGCGGACGCGCACGCTTCGAAAGGTTTCCTAGTAGGCCGTCGCAGGTGCCTGCCTTCATTCGTCCGGCGACGGAAGCCGATCTGTCGGCGCTGACCGAACTCTACAATCACTACGTCGTCCACACCCCGATCACGTTCGATCTCGAGCCGATCGCGCCGGAACAGCGCCGTGGGTGGCTCCTCGAGCATTCGCACGGCGGGCGGCATCGTCTGCTCGTCGCGAGCGACGAGGACGGTCAGGTCGTCGGCTATGCGTCGACGAGCCGCTTTCGAACGAAGGCCGCCTACGATACGACGGTCGAGTCGAGTGTGTACTGCCGTTTCGATCGGATAGGGCGCGGGATTGGGACTGCGCTGTACGGGGCGCTTTTCGACGCGGTGAAGGACGAAGACATCCACCGCATCGTCGCCGGCGTCACACTGCCCAATGCCGCGTCCGTCGCGCTACACGAGCGATGTGGCTTCGGCCGAGTGGGGACGTTGTCGAGCGTCGGGCGCAAGTTCGGCCGCTACTGGGACGTCGCCTGGTTCGAACGTCCGTTGTGAGCGCGGCCGGCGTGACGCTCTGCGTCAGGCCATCCGAATCGATGCGATGATTCGGTTGAAGACGCTGCGGTAGGAGCCGTAAGCGCTGGTGGGCGCGACGCCGAGCACGTAGAACAGATCCCCGTTGGGCAGCTCCGTCGTCACGAGCTGAATGGTTTCGGGTTGCCGGGTGACCTCGTTCACGTTGGTCAAGGTGGTTCGCAGAGCCTCGCGGCTATCGACGGAAACCCGCTCGTATCGGGATCCGCCCCGCAAATCCGGGTTGCCGCGCGAGAACGCCCCGACGAGGGCGTCCGTCGATGTTCGGAGATCCCGTCCCTCGCTGCGGGTCAGACCGATCTGCAACCCATGTGTGAAGACGTTCTGACCGTTGACGGCCCCGTAGGCGCCTTCGGGGGCGAACGTGACCCCATCGTTATCCTGCAGCTCGCGCCAGTTGGACGGCACGCTGACTTCGAAGATGTCGCCCTCGCTGTACCGCGTGAACGTGGACGAGGGTGGCGCCACGCGTCCGGTCGGACGCGAATCGCCGCTCGAGCCGCCCCGGCGCCCCGCGTTCTTGATCGCGTCCTCCGTCTTGGGCGCCGGCGACATGCCCTTGAGCCTCGATTGAACCTGCTGGAACTCCTGCGTGTTCCGAATTGGCGTGCCGGTCACCCGCAGCGACTCCGCTTCCTTGGTGATCGCCGCCTGGCGATTTTCCGGGTTGGGATGGCTTTGAAGCCACTCGGGGCCGCCGGAGCCACCCTCCTTCTGGATCGTCTGAAACATGTTGGCCATTTCGCGCGGATCGTATCCGGCGCGCGCCATCAACTGTGAGCCGAGCAGGTCGGCTTGCCGTTCGTACTCGCGGCTGAAGCGCAGGAAGGCGGCGCCAAGGCCGAACTGCGTGCCCTGCGCGACGACAGCGCCGACGTTTCCACCGATGATCGTGCCGAGGATCGCGCCCGCCAACTGACCCAGGCCATACTTGGTCGCCTTGCCCGCCTGCGCGGTTCCGTGACGAAGAGCGACGTGGCTCAGCTCGTGAGCCATGACGCTGACCATCTCGCCCTCGGTACGAGCGGCCTGAATCATCCCTCGATTGAGATACATTGGCCCGCCTGGCAACGCGAACGCATTGATCTCCCGGACGTTGATTACCTTGAAGGTGTATTTGAATTCGCTGTGACGGAACTCAGCCGGGATGGCTGCGACGAGACGCTCCCCTCGCTCCTCGACGAACGAGGTCACGAAATCGTCACGCAGCACAGGCAATTGGCGCTCAGCCTCGGCCGCCGCTTCGCGTCCGAGCCGCACGTCATCTTTAGGGTCGTATTTGTTGTCCGGAGGGACGATAAGGGTCTGCGCCCCCAGGACACTGATGGACAACGCGAGGGCGACGATGACCGATGATTTCCGACGCGTCTGCCTCATGATCCTGTGCTAGTGCAAGAACGGATCCGCACGGTCAGCGTCCATTTCGTTGCCAGAATGGCATCGAACCCGCTAGGACGACGACGGAGGTCAACATGGCGGACGCCACCGTACCCAAAACCGAACAGACCACGAGGAAACAGCTCATCGAGCGGTTGAACGAGGACCTGGCTCGCGAGTATCAGGCGATCATCGCTTACGTCGTGTACTCGCAAGTGCTGAAAGGCGCGGAGTACATGAGCATCGCTGAAGAGCTCGAAGTGCACGCTCAGGAAGAACTGCAGCATGCCTTGAAGATTTCGAAACACATCGACTACCTGGGCGGCATGCCGACGGTCGTGCCGCTGTCGGTCAAGGTCTCCGACGATCCGCGCGTGATGCTGCGCGCCGACCTGGAGAACGAGAACGACACGATTCGGGCCTACCGCGAGCGCGTCAGGCAGTGCGAGGCGCTGCAGGAGTATGCGGTCGCCGAAGACATCCGGGAGATCCTGCGCCAGGAACAGGAGCACCAGACAGATCTCGCGACGGCGCTCGGCGAAGACGTCCCCGATGTTTCGGCGGCGAAAAAGTAACGGAGACGCCGAAGTCTCGCCAGGTGAACGTGGTCAACAATTGTCAGAGACTCGTGCCGCTGACACAAAGTGTCACGTTTCCGAGCTGATACAGCAGTCGTAAGTCGCACAGCGTTCTGGTGTTTCGGCCGCTGGCACGATGGGCACGAACTCTGCAGTTCCGTTGAGCTCGGAGGCCGGGACGTGAAGATTCACCGAACGGAAGGGTTCGCCGTCATCGACATGGTCTTCGTGTGCGGCATCATCGGATTGCTGTCGAGCATCGCGGTCCCGAAACTGGTGCTCGCCAAGCAGGCGGCCGGCGCCGCGTCCGCCATCGGATCGATGCGCACGATCGCCAGCTCGCAGCTGACGTTTGCGTTGACGTGTGGCAATGGCTTCTACGCTCCGAACCTGTCGACCCTCGGTAGACCGGGCGCGGGGAGCACGGATCCGTTCATCGGCGCAGGTCTTGGCGTCGGCAACACGGTGCAGAAGAGTAGCTACCGATTCAGAATGGACGGCGCACCCTTCGCCGGGGCACCGGCCAGCTGTAATGGCCTCGGCGTGGGCGCCGCTGCGAGAGGTTATCGCGCGGCGGCCGATCCGACCGACCCGGGCAACCCCCGCTACTTTGGCGTCAACTCCAACGCGGCCATATACGAGCACGTCTCGACGCTGTTCGACGACATCCCCGAAGTGGGTGAGTCGCCCATCGGCGTCGAGCTCCGCTGATTCAAGCTATAATTCCCTTAACGTGTGGACCAAGATGATGTCGGGGCCGCGAAAGAAGGCTCCGAAAACCGTTGCCGTCATCGATCCCGACCGATGCTTTGGCGCGTTCGCCTGCTCGATTTGCCAGGCCGCCTGTCCGGTTGCCGGCTGCATCGTTGAAGAGCCGGATCGGGATGGGCGCATGGTGTGCGCCGTCCGCGCCGATCTCTGCATTGGGTGTGGTCTCTGCGTGACGCTCGGTAACCCGACGGCGCCCCAGCAGCGCGAGTTCGGCTGTCCTCCCGATTACGACGCCATCAACATGCATCCGTGGGATGAGGTCGTGAAGGCGCTCCAGGAAAGCGACGACGCCGAACCAGAGAGCGTCAACGTTTAACGTCGCGAAGCCGCCTCTGCCTGCGCGTAACGCGACGCCAGCGGATGGTCCAGCCGGGAGGCGATGAACCTCGACGCTTCACCCAAAGCCGAGAGCGAGACCCCCGTTTCAACGTTCATTCCCTGCAGCATGTAAACCAAGTCGTCGGTGGCGAGGTTGCCCGCTGCGCCGGGTGCGTACGGACAGCCGCCAAGACCGCCGGCCGATGCGTCGAAGGTCGCGATGCCGAATGGCAGCGACGCGAGCACGTTGGCCAGGCCGGTGCCACGCGTATCGTGAAAATGCAGCGCGACCTGCGTGGCGGGCACACGGGCCAGGACCGCGTCGAGCACGATAGGAACCTGGCCGGGATGCGCGATGCCGATGGTGTCGCTGACCGCGACCTCGAAGGCGCCAAGGTCGACCAGCCGCGACGCGATCTGCGCGACGCGCTCCACCGAGACCTCGCCCTCGAACGGACAACCGAAGGCCGTCGACAGATATCCGCGGACTCGCAGTCCCGCGGCGTGCGCCTGGCGGCACACCTCTGCGTACTTCACCAGCGACTCATCGACGCCCTGGTTGATGTTCTTCCGGCTGAATGATTCGCTGGCGGCGGCGAGGATGGCGATTTCGCTGACGCCCGCGGCAACGGCCCGCTCGAGCCCCCGAAGATTCGGGACCAGGGCGGTGTACCGGGTTCCGGGACGTCGGTCGATCCCCGCGAAGACCTCCGAGGCGTCGGCCATCTGAGGTATCCATTTCGGGCTCACGAACGCCGAGACTTCGATGACCGGCAACCCGGCGGCGCTCAGGCGGTTGACGAACTCGATCTTGTTGGCCGTGGAAATGGAGACGCGCTCGTTCTGCAGCCCATCGCGCGGCCCGACTTCCACGATCGTCACCTGTTTGGCCATGATGTCGAATCGTTCATTCGAGGTCCATCAGCGCCGCATCAGCCTGCACGAGCTGGCCCTCCTCGCAGTGTACTGCCGCGACCACCCCATCTCCAGGAGCGCGAATCGGCAGTTCCATCTTCATCGCTTCCAGCACGATGAGGATATCGCCCTTCCTGACGCGCGACCCGATCGCCACGGCGACGCTGCCGACGCGCGCAGGCATCGGCGCGACGATGGCCGTGACCGATCCGTGCGCTCCAGCCTTCGGGCCCGCCGCAGGCGCCGTCAGCGGTGTGTCCGGCCGGAAGTCGCCGCGGAACACCTGACCGTTCCAGAAAACCCAGCGATCGGAGGCCGGGCCGGCGACATAGACGGTCTCGTTCCGGCCGTCGTGCTCGACGAGATAGGTGCCGGCGCCAATTCTCGTCGTCCTCACGGCTGACGTCATGCGCGCCAGTCTCTGAGCGTGAGCCACGGATCGGTGTTGGCTTCGTGAGTCGTGGTGCGCGGTTCGTCGGCTTCGTCGCCAAGCTGGCGGAGCGCCTCGCGGAGAAAGGCCGGGGGCTCGGGGACTGAATGGACGAGATCGCCTGCCTCCCGATCGAGGAAGCTGGTGTCGATGTCCCCTGATCGAAAGCGGGAGTGATCGAGTACCGCCAAGAGATACGGAATGTTCGTGCGAATGCCAAGGACGGGATATGCGCGCAGAGCCGCCGCCAGCCGGCTGATCGCCGCGTCGCGCGTCTCGCCGACGGCAATCACCTTCGCCAACATCGGGTCGTAGTGAACCGTGACCTCGTGGCCCTCGGCGACGCCAGCATCCACGCGGACGCCTGGCATGCGTGGCTCGCGGTAGAGCAGGAGTCGCCCCGCCTGGGGCAGGAATTCCCGGCTCGGGTCCTCAGCGTAGACGCGCGCCTCGATGGCATGTCCTCGCTGAGCCAGTGATCCCTCCTCCCAGGGCAGCGGCTCTCCGGAAGCGACCAGCAGCTGCGCGCGCACGAGATCCACGCCGACGACGGCCTCGGTCACGGCGTGCTCTACCTGCAGACGCGTGTTCATCTCCAGAAAGTAGAAGTTCGCGCCGTCCCCGCGACCCTCCACGAGGAACTCGATGGTGCCCGCATTGCGGTACTCCGCGGCGCGGGCCGCGGCGACGGCCGCCTGCGTCATGCGCTGGCGCAATGCCGGAGTGAGTGCGGGGGAAGGGCTTTCTTCGAGGACCTTCTGATGTCGGCGCTGCGCCGAGCACTCCCGCTCGAACAGGTGCGTCGTGTGCCCGAAAGCATCGGCGAAGACCTGCACCTCGACGTGCCGGGGCCGATCCAACAGCCGTTCGACGTAGAGGGTGCCGTCGCCGAAGGAAGCGACGGCCTCGCGTCGCGCCGCCTGAACGGCGCCGGTGGCTTCCGCTATCCCTTCGACGACACGCATGCCTTTGCCGCCACCGCCAGCAGATGCCTTTACGAGCGCCGGGAAGCCGATTTCTTCGAGCGCCCGCCGCACGCCCGAATCCGATTGGTCATGCGGCACGTGACCGGGAACGATCGGCACGCCGGCCGATTGCATCAGCTGCCGGGCCTCGATTTTCGATCCCATTCGCGAGATGACCTCAGAGGGCGGCCCCACGAAGACCACGCCCGCTTGTTCGCAGGCTCGAGCGAAGGCGGCGCTTTCCGACAGGAACCCGTAGCCCGGATGAACGGCATCGGCGCGCTCGGCCCGGGCGGCGCTGATGAGCGTCGGAATGGACAGATAGCTTTGGATCGCCGGTGCGGGACCGATGGCGACGGCCCGGTCGGCGGCGAGAACGTGCGGAGCCCTGGCGTCCGCATCGGAGAACACCGCGATTGTCTCGATGTTCATCTCGCGGCAGGCCTGGATGATCCGGAGCGCGATCTCGCCGCGGTTGGCGATGAGTACGCGCCTGATCATCGGGACCAGTTCGGCGTCCGTTTTTCCAGAAACGTCCGCAACCCCTCCTGGCCGTCCGACGACACCCGCGCCTTCGCGATGGCGTCGGCGGTCGCAGCCGCTGCGTCCTCAGCCCCCTGGAGCCAGACCTGGCCGATCAGCGCTTTCACCGTGGCGATGGCGGCAGGAGACGCGGTCAGTATTTCGCGCACGAACGCCGTGACTTCAGCGTCGAGTTGCCCGGACGAGACCACCCGGTGCACGAGCCCGATTTCCCTGGCGCGGGCAGCCGAGAAACGTCCGCCCGTTAGAAACAGCTCGCGCGCCGCTGAGCGCCCGATCTTGCCGAGCACGAAAGGACTGATCGTGGCCGGCACGATGCCAAGCTTCACCTCGGGGAACCCGAAGACGGCCGTCTCGTCGGCGACGGCGATGTCGCAGACGGCAACCAGCCCCGCGCCGCCGCCGAGCGCGGTCCCGTGAACACGCGCGATCAGCGGAACCGGAAGGTTGTCGAGCGCCTGAAACATCGCGGCCAGCCTGTGTGCGTCGCGAAGGTTCTCCTCTTCCGAATACGCGATCGTGCCAGCCATCCATTTGGCGTCCGCGCCCGCACAGAAGGCGGGTCCGGCGCCGCTGACCACCGCGGCGCGAATCTCACGGCGGCCGGCAGCTTCGCCAGCCGAGGCGGCCCATGCCGAAAGCTCCGCAACCAGCTCACCGTTGAGGGCATTCCGCACGTCGGGGCGGTTGAGCGTGATGTATTCAACCGCTCCGTGGCGTTCAGTGGTGAGGTGTGTGTACATGACCCGTGCTTCGTGGGCTCACATGCGGAATATTCCGAACCGTGCCGCCGGAATCGGTGCGTTGAACGATGCCGACAAGCCGAGCGCCAGCGCCTCCCGAGTCTTCACCGGATCGAGAATGCCGTCGTCCCATACCCGCGCCGTCGAGTAGTAAGGGGAACCCTCATGTTCGTACTGATCGAGGATCGGTTGGCGAATGGCCTGTTCATCTTCTGCGCTGAGCGACTGCCCGCTTCGGGCGAGCTGGTCCCGCTTGATCGTCGTGAGCACCGAGGCCGCCTGCAACGCCCCCATCACCGAGATGCGAGCATTCGGCCACATCCAGAGCAGCCGCGGTTCGTAAGCGCGGCCGCACATGGCGTAGTTGCCCGCCCCGAAGGAGCCGCCGATGACGACCGTGAATTTCGGCACGACCGAGTTGGCGACAGCATGGACCATCTTGGCTCCGTCCTTGGCGATGCCCGCGCGCTCGTACTGCTGGCCGACGATGAAGCCGGTAATGTTCTGGAGGAACACGAGCGGAATGCCCCGGAGGTTGCAGAGCTCGATGAAGTGCGTCGCCTTGAGGGCCGATTCGGAAAACAGCACCCCGTTGTTCGCGACGACACCCACCAGAAAGCCGTACAGTCGCGCAAAGCCTGTCACGAGCGTCGTCCCGTACCGCTCCTTGAACTCGTCGAAGCGCGACCCGTCGACCAGACGCGCGACGATTTCATGCACGTCGTAGGGCTTCCTGGGATCCGCGCTGACAATGCCATACAGCTCAGCCGGATCGTACTTGGGCTGCTCTGGCGTCGTCACGTCCGCACGAGGGGGCTTCGCGGTGTTCAGCGTCGATACCACCGTGCGGCACAATTGCAGCGCCTGCTCGTCGCTCTCGGCAAGGTAGTCGGCGACGCCGGAGAAGCGCGTGTGCACGTCGGCGCCGCCCAGATCTTCGGCTGTGACTTCCTCGCCGGTCGCCGCCTTCACGAGCGGCGGGCCTCCAAGAAAGATTGTGCCCGTTCCCTTGACGATGATCGTCTCGTCGGACATGGCAGGAACGTACGCGCCTCCTGCAGTACACGAGCCCATGACGACGGCGATCTGCGGAATCCCGTTCGCCGACATGCGGGCTTGATTGAAGAAGATGCGCCCGAAATGATCGCGATCGGGGAAAACGTCGGCTTGGAGGGGGAGGAACGCCCCCCCCGAATCAACGAGGTAGATGCACGGAAGACGGTTGTCGAGGGCAATCTGCTGGGCACGCACGTGCTTCTTGACGGTGATGGGGTAGTAGGTGCCGCCCTTGACGGTCGCGTCGTTGGCGACGATGAGGATTTCTCGACCCATCACGCGGCCTATCCCCGTGACGAGGCCCGCGCCGGGCGCCTCGTCGCCGTACATCCCTGTGGCGGCCAGAGGGGAGAGCTCCAGGAACGGAGAGCCAGCATCGAGCAGTCGGTCGATCCGTTCGCGAACCGGCAGCTTGCCCTGCTCGCGGTGACGCCGCATGTAAGAGGCCCCGCCGCCCTCACGGGCCCGTGCGATCCGGCCGCCGAGTTCGGCGACGAGCTGGGTTAAGCGATCGCGATTGGCCTGGAAGAGGGGATCGGAGGTGTTAACGCGTGTAGGGAGGACGTCCATGGCCTCAAACGACCATTCACCATCCGCAGCAGTCGGTCTTGAACCCGCACGAAGGGCAGCGCCATACGGCGTGCATGCGGTACATCTCAGCGCCGCACCGCTCGCAGAGCACTTTCGCTTCGTCGCTCGTGGCCCCTGGCACGGTTGGCGCTCTGAGCGGGCTGATTGGGCGTGGCTGATCGGAATCGGGCATGCCGGGGATTATAAGCACATGGCCCGACGAGTTAGCCGCACGGTCGTGCTGGCAATCGGTTGAGTCGGAACGACATAGTGGTGAACTCATCGGCATTAAATCACTACAGCATGTAGCCTTTACGGACGGGATCGCGAAAAGTGTATTGACTATGGTCGCATTTCCGCTACACACTGCCCCACATGAGCCTGAAGCGCAAGAAGCGGGTGCTCGCCATCGACGACGAGCCGGCGATGACCGAATGGCTGAAGATCCTGCTCGAGCACGCAAATTTCGAAGTGCGGACGGCGCTCATCGGCACGAGGGGCGAGGAGATTTTCAAAGCCTGGCGACCCGATGCAGTCGTCACCGACATGATTCTCCCCGACGTCGACGGCATCGAGTTGGTCCGACGGTTCAGGCAGCTCGACCCCGAAGCTGAGGTAATCGTGATCACCGGGCAGGGGAATATCCCGAGATCGGTTGAGGCCGTGAAGGCTGGCGCGTTCGACTTCCTGGAAAAGCCGGTCGACGCCGACCGCCTGCTGGACAAGCTGGAGAAAGCAATCAAGCGAAAGTCATTGATGGACGAGAACGAGCAGCTGAAGGCGAAGCTGCAGGATCGCTACAAGTTCCAGAACGTCGTCGGCAAGAGCAAGAAGATGCAGGAGCTGTTCGATCTGGTCGAAAGCGTGGCGGCCAGCGAGGCCAACATCCTGATCCAGGGCGAAAACGGCACGGGCAAGGAACTCATCGCCAACGCCATCCATTACAACAGCAAGCGGTCCAAGGGACCCTTCATCAAGATCAATTGCGCGGCGATCCCCAAGGACCTGATCGAATCGGAGCTGTTCGGCTACAAGAAAGGCGCGTTCACGGGCGCGACGCTGGACAAAGAAGGCCTTTTCGAGATGGCCGAAGGCGGGTCCCTTCTGCTGGACGAGATTGGCGAGATGCCGCCGTACCTGCAGACCAAGCTGCTGCGGGTGCTGCAGGAGCGGGAGTATCGACCAATCGGCAGCGAGCGGATTGTCCACGTCGACTTCCGTCTGATCTGCGCCACCAACATCGATCTGGACGCCGCCCTGCGGGAGGGGCGCGTCCGCGAGGATCTGTATTTCCGGATCAATACGATCACGCTCAGGGTGCCGCCGCTGCGGGAGCGCACCGAGGATATTCCCCTGCTCTGCGACTATTTTCTGGACAAGTTCCGGCAGCGCTATCAGAAGAACGTCAAGTCGCTGGCACCGTCCGTCTATCACCTGCTCATTCGCAATCGCTGGCCTGGGAACGTGCGGGAGCTCGAGAATGCGATCGAGCGCGCGATCCTCGTGGCCAAGGGGACCGAGATTACGGTGGCAGACTTGCCCGAATCCATCCGCGAGGAATCGACGAGCACCGCCGATTTTGTCGTGCCGCCTCACCGGACGCTGGCCGAAATCGAGAAGATGGCCATCCTCCAGACGCTGCAACGCACGAACTGGAACAAACAGGAAGCGGCTCAGATTCTGGGCCTGTACCGGCCGACTCTCTACAGTAAGATGAAGAAGCACGATATCCGCGACGCCGGCAAGTCGGCACGGGCGTCTACGCCACCGATGGCTCCGGCCACGTCCTGACATCCTTGGGATCCCATCTAACCTCGACATTGCGGCGTCGAGGCAGCAGTGCGCCCTTGCCGCCCCACGTCGCGAAAGCCTACGCCTGAGTTCCATTTCCGGATCTGTCTGGACACGCCGTCGTGGCACACAACTTGAAGTCCGTTTGATGGAAGGACTGGAGGCTCGTGTGACTGAAGACTCACGAACGATGGCTGCGACGATCGCCGGCGCGGTAATCGGTGGCATCGTCGGATATCTGTTCTTCACAGACCGGGGACGCGAGGTGCGCCGGCAGGTCGAGCCGGCACTGGACGATCTGGCCCGCGAGCTGAACAGTTTCCGTCACACGATTAGAAAGGCAATAGGGGTGGCCAGCGAGGGCTGGAGAATGCTGAACGAAGCGGCGGGGCCAGAAGACCAGCACCAGCGATACCCAAGTGTGCACCAGGCGGAGCCGTTCTAGGGGGTAGACGATGCAGATCGATCTCAGTACGACCAACCTGTTGCTCGGCATCATGGCCGTCGTCAGCGTCCTCGAGGCGCTCGTGGTCGTCGGCCTTGGTGTAGGCGGGTGGATTGCGTACCGTCGGGTGATGGAGCTGGTCAACGGGCTCGAACAGCGGCACGTCATGCCGCTGCGTACCAAGGTGGACGCTATTCTCGACGACGTGAAGGGCGTCACGCAGAAGGTCAAGGCGGAGACCGAGCGCGTGGACGATGCGATTCGGAGCACCATCGATCGCGTGGACGACACGGCCGATCGAGTCAGGGGCAACGTCCGGCTCAAGACGAGCCGGGTCGTCGGCTTCATTCGCGGCCTGCGGGTCGCGATTGAGGAATTCTTGAACCCGCGGCATCAACCGCCGGCGCGGGCAGCGGGGAGACTGTGAGACCGAACAGGAGGCAGCCAATGGCAGATGGATACGAACATTTTGAAAAGCCCGTTGAGTATCAAGAGGGAGGAGGCAGCAGCTTCATCATCGGCCTGCTGACCGGCACCGTGCTGGGCGCAGGCCTGGGGATGCTGTTTGCCCCACGGTCGGGATCCGAGCTGAGGAGCAAGCTCTCGGAACAGGCCGGCAATATGGCTTCTGAGGGCTATCGCCGGGCCAGCGAGTCGGCGGGTCAATGGGCCGAAAAGGGCCGCGACGTGTACCAGAAGGCGAGCGAAGCTGTCGCCAAAGGTACCGACGAAGCCAAGCGATACATGCGCGATGCGGCCAAGGAAGGCGCGGCAGCGAGCCCGACCTATGACAGCACCTCCCCGTATGCGACCGGGTCCGCCTATGGAAGCGGCTCGGAGAACCTCCGCAGCAGCGCCGCCGAAGAAATCCGCGGGAGCGGGCGCGAACGGGACACCTCGACCCAGCGTCGGCCGTAGGTCGCCGATGACGAGGCGCTCGGCGCGCGCGGTGGCCAACGTGATTGTGGTCTCGGCAGGCCTCGCGGCGGCAGGCGCAATTCTCGCCTCGCCGCCGCTGAGACGTCTTGCCGGTCACGCGGTTCGCTGGTGGCTGGGCGCCAGCATTCCGGTGTTCCTCATCGCCCAGGCCATGGAAGCGTGGACCCAGTCGTCGCGGACCGACCTGACATAATGGCCGGGTGAAACGGCTCTCTGCTCTTGGCGGTCGGATCCGGAGTCTGATGCGCCTCACGGGGCTGTCCGCGTGGCGCGGGTTCATCGGTTTCTACGAAGGCGACGACCTGACCCACGCAGCGGCGATTGCGTACTACTCGCTGCTGTCGCTCTTCCCCTTCTTTCTGCTGGCGCTCGCCCTTCTCGGCAGCGCGACGGCCGACGACGAGAAGCGGAGCACCGTGCTGCTGTTCGTCCTCCGCTATTTTCCGGCGCAGTTCGAGTTCATCGCCAGACAGCTCGACAGCTTTCGATCCGGGCAGCTGACCGTGGGAGTGGCCGGCACGCTTTCACTGATGTGGGGTGCAGTGGGGGTGTTCGGTGCGGTGAGCACAGCCGTCAATCACGCATGGGGCGTCGAGAAGCATCGAAGCTTCTGGAAACACCGGCTGTTCTCGTTTCTGATGCTCAGCGTGGCCGGGTTGATGTTCGTCGTGGCGCTGTTGCTCGTCAGCGCGTACCACGTGGTCGGCGCCAGCTGGTTTGCCGGGGTGCTGGCCGGCTCGCCTGGCCTCGGCGTTCTGCGCTCGGTCGCGGTCCGCAACGGCACCACGCTGATGCTGATCCTGATTGTGGGTTTCGTCTACTACTTCGTGCCGAACGCGAAAGTGCGGTTCCGCGACGTCTGGGTCGGGGCGGTGCTGACCGGGCTGTTGTGGAAGAGTGCCTTCGAAGGCTTTTCGTGGGTGTTCAGCGACATGTCACGATTCACCCGCATCAACGGGTCGATTGCGGCCGTGGTGCTGTTTCTGATGTGGGTCTACCTGCAGGCGGTCATCCTGCTCTACGGGGTCGAGTTCACGGCAGCGTATGCGCGGCTCAGGAGAGGTCGTCCACAGGAAGTGCCGGCGGCGCCCACGCCGAGGATATAACTCGGTTCCGGGTCCGTTCGTCGTCCTTTGTGCCTCGTGCCTGTGCCTCTCCAGCCGCTGCTACGCGTGCACGCGCAGCAGCGCTTTCACAATCGCGTCGATGAACATCGGCACATCGTCCGGTTTGCGTGATGTGATGAGATTGCCGTCCTCGACGACCGGCTTGTCGACGTAGAGGCCGCCGGCGTTCTTCACGTCGATGGCGATGGAAGGCCAGCAGGTGAGCGTGCGCCCCTGGACGGCGTTCGCCGAAATCAGCAGCTGCGGACCGTGGCAGATGGCCGCGACCGGCTTTCGGCTTTCCATGGCGTCGCGCGTGAGGTCGACCATGGCGTGCCGCATGCGCATCCGGTCCGGTGCATATCCCCCCGGAATGACAAGCGCGTCGAAATCTTTCATGCGCGCGGCGCCGGCGGCGAGGTCGGCCACGACGACCGTCTGGCGTCGGCCGTGGTATGTCGCACCCTGAGCCGGGCCTACGACTGTGACGTGCGCACCCGCCGCCCGGAGCGCCTCCAGTGGACCGATCAACTCCTGATCCTCGAACTCGTCCTCCACCAGCAGCGCAATCCGCTTCCCGGACAGGTCGGTCATGCGGGAATTCTACTGGAAATTGCAGAATTGCAGGATTGCAGAATTGCAGGAAGTGGATTGCAGAAGGAAATCTTCCCCTGCAACCTTCGCTGCAATCTTCCTTCTGCATTTCCTTTCTGCAATTCTGCAATCCTGCAATTCTGCAATTCCCAGTGTCATAATAATTTCCCTGTGAACCGTCTCGCTCGCGAACGCAGTCCGTACCTTCTGCAACATGCCGGCAATCCGGTCGAGTGGTTTCCCTGGGGCGAGGAGGCGTTTGCCACAGCTCGCGCGCAGGACAGACCGATTTTTCTGTCGATCGGGTACTCGACGTGTCACTGGTGCCACGTCATGGAGCACGAGTCGTTCGAGAACGACGCCGTCGCGGCCGTGCTGAACGAGCACTTCGTGTCCATCAAGGTCGATCGCGAGGAACGCCCGGATGTCGATCGTGTCTACATGGCGTTCGTGCAGGCGACGACCGGCTCGGGCGGCTGGCCGATGAGCGTGTGGCTGATGCCCGACCTCAAACCCTTCTATGGAGGCACGTATTTTCCGCCGACGTCGCGCTGGGGTCGACCCGGATTCGTCGACATCCTGCAGCAGATTGCGCGGGTCTGGAAGTCCGATCGCGCCAAAGTGACCGAATCGGCCGAGTCGCTGACGGCGCAGCTGCGGGGGCAGGATCGGACGCCCGCGGCGACCGACGCGGCGCCTGGCCCCGGAGCGCTCGCGCGCACGCTACAGCAGTTCAGGGCCGCCTTCGACGGCCGTTACGGCAGCTTCAACGATGCCCCGAAGTTTCCTCGTCCGTCCGAATTGCTGTTTCTCCTCCGCGAGCATGCGCGAACGGGCGACGAGGCGGCGTTGGCGATGACGCTCCAGACGCTGCGCGCGATGGCGCTCGGCGGGCTGCGCGATCACGTCGGCGGCGGGTTCCACCGCTATACCGTGGATGCGGGCTGGCGCGTGCCGCATTTCGAGAAGATGCTCTACGACCAGGCGCAGCTCGTGCTCGCGTACGTCGAAGCCTCGCAGGCGGCGGCCGATCCGTTTTTCATGGAAGTCGCCGAAGACACGCTCCTCTACGTGCTGCGCGAAATGACGGATGCGGAGGGCGGCTTCTACTGCGCGGAAGATGCAGACAGCATCCCGCCAGAACAGATGGACCAGCGTGACGCGCACAAGGCGGAAGGAAGCTTTTATCTGTGGCGCGCCGACGAAGTGGACGCGCTCCCCGGCGAAGACGCGCCGATCGTGCGCCGGCGCTTTGGTATCGAGACTGGCGGCAACGCGCCAGCCGATCCGCAGGGAGAGTTCGCCGGGAAGAACATCCTCTACGTCGCGCGCTCGGTGGAGGATCTTGCCGTCGAGTTTCAGCGTCCGGCGGACGAAATCGTGACGGCCCTCAACCGCTCTCGCATCGCGATGTTTCAGCATCGGCTCGGGCGTCCCCGGCCGGACCGCGACGACAAGATTCTCACGGCCTGGAATGGCCTGATGATCGCGGCCTTTGCCCGGACGGCGCGGATCCTCGCCTCGTCGAGCGACGATGGCCCAGGTGTGTCGGCGCCGTACCTGCAAGCAGCCAGCAAGGCCGCCGGCTTCATACGGGAGCGGATGTGGGATGCCGGGATGGGTCGGCTCCGTCGCCGCTATCGGCAGGGCGATGCCGACATCGACGCGTACGCCGAGGATTACGCGTGCCTGATCTTCGGGTTGCTCGAGCTGTTCCAGGCCGATCCCGATCCGTCGTGGCTCGAATGGGCCGTCGCGCTGCAGCGTCGCCAGAACGAGCTGTTCTGGGACGAGAACGCGGGGGGATGGTTCAGCACGACGGGCCACGATCCGAACGTCCTGTTGCGCCTCAAGGAAGACTACGACGGGGCCGAACCGAGCGCGAGCTCGATCTCGGCGATGAACCTGATGGTGCTATCTCACCTGTTGGACGATCCGGACTGGGCCGAGCAGGTCGAGCGGACGCTCCGCGGATTCGGCTCCCGCCTCGAGCAGCTCGGTCGCGCGGTCCCGATGATGGCCGCCGTCTTGTCCACCCACGTTGCGGGTCCCCAGCAGATCGTCGTCATAGAAGGAACGAATGACAATCGGGCGCTCGAACAAGGGCTCGGCCGTCGCTATCTGCCGTTCTCGGTGCTGCTGAAACTCACGCCAGAGCAGCATCAGCGCCTGCGCAGCGCCCTCCCGTTCGTTGCCGCGATGACGGCCATCCATGGGCAAACATCCGTCTATATCTGCAGGGACCGATCGTGTCGTGCCCCCGTGACGGACGTCGTGGAACTGGCGAAAGCGCTCGCGCCTGGTTAGAGGCATTCGCCTCAGAGCCTGCATCGTTGGCATACACACAGACGTCGGTTCGACCGCCCGACCGACTGGAGACCCTCCGATATATCGGAGTGGACGACGCAGGCTCAGGCTGTCTGGGAGACGGCTCGCCGTACAATATCTGGTCCAAACAGCGTGAATTCCGAAGATAGACGTCCAGGTCATCCTGTTGGCACCGTCGATGCTCTGCGCTGAGCGTCGGCCTATCAGCTCGACAAATCGGTGTTTCGGGAAAGGAGAGGTGTGCGCTATGCGGAGACTAATGGCGGCGGCTTTCATCGTGATGATGGCCTTAATCGCCGCAACGCCGGCTGAGGCCCAGGACCGGCCGGCGGGTGTGAACTTCGGCGGTGGGTGGACATTCCCCGTCTCAGGGTTGAACGACGCCTTCGACATCGGTTGGAACGCCGGCATTGGTGGGACGTTCAACATCAGCCCAACGGTCGGCTTCCAGGCGGAGTACATGTACCACCGGATGGGCGGGCCCGATCGGCCGATTCTAATTGCGTCGAATCCAGACCTGCCGGCGACGACCTCCGGCATCATTGAGAGCAACCATCAGATCCACTCGGGGACGTTCAACCTCGTCTATCAAACGCCGCGGGGCGGCTCGGCCGTTGGCGGGTACGTGCTGGGCGGCGTCGGTATCTACCATCGGCTCGTCCAGCTCACAACCCCCAGCGTGGGATACACTACGATTTGCGATCCCTATTGGTACGTCTGCTATCCGACGCTGGTGTCCGTGGACAGGATTATCGGAGATCGGTCGTCCAACGACTTCGGCATCAACATCGGCGGTGGTGTGACGTTCGGGACCGACGGACAGTTCTATGTCGAGATGCGCTACCACTACGTGTGGGGCCCGAAGGTCGAAACGCAGGTCAACCCGCTGAACGGTACAGACGTGTGCCCCAACGAGTGCTCGACCAACGCGCAGTACTTCCCGCTCACGCTTGGCTTCAGGTGGTAAGGAGCCGGTAATGAGATTTACTCGGACGGCGGCCGGCGTCGCAGAAATCGCGACGGCGGTTGCCGCCGTGCTGATGATGGCGGGCTGCAGGCCGGGGCCGCTTTCGGCCCCCGGCACCGGCGCGACGGCCAGCAAGCCCGTGTCGTTGAGTTCCGAGGCTGCCACCGGCAGCCTCGAGACAACGAGGAAGCAATTGGAAGGGGTGTGGGATCTCGTCGCGCTCGAGTCCCTGCCCCCGGCGGGCGGCACGACTCGAGTGCCGGTGAAGGCGTCGGGGTCTCTGACCTACGACCAGTTTGGAAACCTGACGATCATCGCGCAAAGCGACGATGCGGCGGCGCCCGTCGCGGCCCGCGAAGTCAAAGCGATGACCTTCAAGGGGCGCGCCGTGATTGACACCGTGAGCAGCGAATTGAAGCTGATGAACGTGACGGGCAACGTCGATCCGAACGAAGTGCTCGCCCCGGAGCGGCGGCGCCGCTACGCCTTTGAGGGCGACACGCTCAAGTTGTCGTCGTTCGACGACAAGGGTCAGGTGACGGCCATCTCGACCTGGCGGCGCCGTCCACAATGAATGTTGAAACCTGGTCTTCTGACTGGTGGGAGGCACGAAGATGAGGAAGCAGACGAGGGAGATGACGGCGCTTGGCGTCGGGTTGATCGTGGCGCTGCTCGTCGTCACGGATCAACCGGCGCGGGCCCAGGCCAAGCACCTCGAGCAGTTCAGCGCCTTCGCGGTGAACCTGCAGGGGGCGAAACCCGGCGATCGATCGATGTCTGGAGTTCTTCAGATCACCATCGACCGCTGGTCCAGCGAGATGGAGCGCAACGAGCTCATCGAGTCGTTCACGAGCAAAGGGCAGAATGGCCTGCTCAACAAGCTCGAGGACATGAAGCCGACGGGTTACATCAAGCTGCCCACGACTCTCGGCTATGACCTTCGATTCGCCCGGGAAATTCCGCTGCCCGACGGTGGCCGTCGCATCATCCTGGCCACCGATCGACGCATGACGGCCCAGGAGGTCGCCAGAGGCGGACTCTCGCTCGACTACCCCTTCACGATCATCGAACTGCGGGTCAACAAGGCCAATATGGGTGAGGGGCGATTGTCGGCCTTTACGAGGATTCAGACGAACAAGAAAGAACAGGTCATCGAGCTCGAAAACTGGGGGGACGCTCCGGCCAAGTTGACCGAGGTGAAGCCGCTGCAGTAGCTGGCGTTCTCCGTTCGCGCGGCGAGGTGGACGGCGGAGTCTCAACAGCTCGCTCAACTCGCTTGGTATAGCCATGCAGCATGCTGATCCGGCCGGGGACGGCGGGAGCTCAGAGAGCAACCCGTTTGGCAGTGCCTCCGACTTCCCGCCCCCCTCGGCGAAGGTACGGGTCACGTTCGGGACCTGCTCCCGCACCGGTCGCTCTCATCAAGTGAACGGTGACCACTACCTCGTCATCGAGTTGGGCCGCTACCAGGAGACCATCAGAACCAGTCTTCCCGCCGACGTCATCGGAAAGCGGTTCGACGAATACGGCTACGCGATGGTGGTCGCCGACGGACTGGGGGGGCAGCGCGACAGCGAAGAAGCGAGCCGTCTCGCGATCGTCACGCTGATGAGGCTCGTCCTCCACTTCGGCAAGTGGAATCTCAGAGTCGACAGCAGGATCGCTCAAGAGATCATGGACCGGGCCGAAGGTTTCTATCGGCACGTCGACAGCGCCGTCATGTACGAAGGCGTGAGCCGCGGTGGCCGCCGGCTGGAAACGACGTTGACCGCGGTGTTCGGGGCGGGTTCGGATCTGTTCTTTGCCCACGTCGGTCACTCTCGGGCGTACCTGTTCCGTGACGGACAGTTGATGCGCCTGACCCGCGACCAGACGATCGGACGGCATCGCTCGTCGACGGTTCCCGTCGCCCCGCTGGTGGACGTGAACCTCACGGCGCGAGACCTCAAGCACATCCTCACCGACACCATCGGCATGGGCGGCTCGTCCGGGCCGATGATCGATCTCGAGCGCTTCCAGCTGGTCGACCGGGACCGCATCCTCGTCTGCACCAACGGGCTGACGGACCTGGTGGAGGAGTCGGCCGTTGCCGAGGTCCTCGCCTCTGATCAATCACCGGACGATCAGTGCCGCACGCTCGTGGATCTCGCCATGACGGCGGGAGGCCACGACGATGCCACCGCGCTCGTGGCGCAGTATCACATCCCCGGGTAACGAGGCGTCAGGGGTGACCCGACCCAGGCTGACGACTCCGCGTTCGCTGTCTGCCAGAATCTTCGCCGGCCTCGTGGTCGGCGTGGCCATCGGCTTGTTCTTCGGCGAGCGGGCGTCGGTGCTGCAGGTCGCCGCGGACGCATACCTGAAGCTGCTCCAGATGACGGTGCTGCCGCACGTCACCGTGTCGATCGTCAGCGGTCTCGGCTCGCTGAGCGCGGCGCAGGCGTGGACGATCGGCAAGCGGGTGGGCGCCGTGATGGCGCTGCTGTGGATGCTGGCGCTGGCGGCGGTGGTTCCCTTCGCCGCGATGTTTCCCGAGAGCCAGAACGCGTCGTTCTTCAGCACGACGCTGGTTCAGGAACGGGAGCCGTTCGATTTCCTGAATCTTTACATTCCAAGCAACCCGTTCAATTCACTGGCCAACAACCTGGTCCCTGCCGTCGTGCTCTTCAGCGTGATTCTCGGCGCGGCGCTCATCGCCGTGCCGGAGAAGGAGCGTCTGTTGTCGGTCCTGAAAGTGGCGACGGCGGCGGTTTCCAGGGCAACCACGTTCGTGGTCGCGATCGCGCCCTACGGTGTGTGCGCGATCGGGGCGGTCATGGCGGGAACGCTCAGGGTGGAGGAGTTCGCGCGACTCCAGGTGTATCTCGTCAGCTATACGGCGATGTCGCTGCTCCTGAGTCTGTGGGTGCTCCCGGGTCTCGTCGCGGCGTTGACGCCCATTTCCTATCGCGCGCTGATGTCGAAGAATCGCGATGCGCTCGTCATGGCCTTCATGACGACCAGCCTGTTTGCCGTGCTGCCGCTCCTGACCGAGCAGGCGAAGGCCCTGGTCAGAGAGCATGGGCACGCCGAGAAAGCGGGCGCGGCCGACGTGATCGTTCCCGCCTCGTTCAATTTCCCCCACAGCGGCAAGCTGCTGTCGCTGAGCTTCGTCCTCTTTGCCGGCTGGTTTACGGACGCGCAACTCCAGCCGACGCAGTACCCGACGCTCGCGGGCGCCGGCCTGCTGGCCATGTTCGGCAGCGCCAACGCCGCGATTCCGTTTCTCCTCGACCTCTTTCGCATTCCCGGCGATACGTTCCAGCTGTTCCTGGCCTCCGGTGTGGTCAACGCGCGGCTCGGCACGCTGGTCGCCGCCGTTCACACGGTGGTGGTGGCCGTGCTCGGGACGTGCGCCGTCTCGGGGTTGCTGAGGCTCGACCCCCGCAAGCTGGTTCGTTTCGGGCTGGTCACGCTGCTCTTGACGGCCGGGATCGTGGGCGGAACGCGCGCCACTCTGGCGTTTGCGCTCAATCGGCCGTACGACAGGGACACCATGTTGACCGCCAGAGGCCTGCTGCGCGATCGTGGCGCCCCCCGGGTTTTCAAGGCTGGCGACTCGATTCCGCCGCTGCCCGTCGCCAGCACATCGGTGCTCGAACGGATCCGCGATCGCCGCGCGGTGCGCGTCGGGTATTTCGAGGACAGTCTGCCGTACGTGTTCTTCAACCAGCGCGGGGAGCTCGTCGGGTTCGACGCGGAGATGGCGATGCAGCTGGCCCGGGACCTTGGCGTGACGGCAGAATTCGTCCCGCTGGAGCGCTCGGTCCTCGATCGCGGCCTCGATTCGTCGATGTGCGACGTGATCATGTCGGGCGCCGTGGTCACGGCCGACCGCGCCGCTCAACTGCAGTTCTCCTCGTCGTACCTCGACGAGACCATCGCGTTCATCGTGCCGGACCATCTGACCGCGTCGTTCACGGAATGGTCGAGCGTACGGGCCATGGGAAAGATCAGGCTCGGTGTGCCGCGGGCGCCGTATTTCGTGCAGAAGATTCGAGACGAGCTGGGCGATATCGATATCGTCCCTGTCGATCGGATGGAAGAGATGTTCGTGGCGCGCGATGCGCCGGTCGACGCGTTCGTCGCGACCGCCGAACGGGGATCGTCGTATACGCTGCTCCATCCCGAGTACGCGGTCGCCGTTCCTCGGCCTCGACCGTTCAAAGTCCCCCTCGCGTACGTGATAGCGGACAGGGACGCGGCGCTGACGTCGATGGTCAACACCTGGATCGAGTTGAAGCGCAAAGACGGTACGATTGACGCGTTGTTCGCACATTGGATTCTCGGACAGGACAGCGCCCCAATCGAGCCGCGGTGGTCCGTGATCCGCAACGTGCTGCACTGGGTTCCCTGACGCCGAGGCCGAAGGAGCCGTGAGTTTCATGAGAATCGCCGTTGACGTGTGGCTGCGGGGCACCGATTTCGCGACCACGTCCATGATTGAGGGACCAGCCGCGGCGCCGGCCGCGTGGAACGATGGCGACGTGCGGAGCGTGCTCGAGGGTATGCTCCGAGCCATGGATCGTCAAAAGAATCCCGGTGAAGAGGAGCGGACGATTTCGCTCAGAGGCTTGAGCTGGATCGTGAATCCGTACGAGGAGGGCATGACGAAAGGAGTGGTGATTGCCATCGAAATCACGCTTGGCGCGGCAATCGCGGGGCCCTTCGACGTTGACAAACGCGCGCTCGAAACGATGATTGCGCGCGTGCTGGCGCCTCCGCCTCCCTCATCGCCATCGATGGGAACGGTGCACTAGATGCGAAAGTTTCTCCCGAAAGCAGCCATAGCCATCCTGGTTCTCGCGGGCTTGTCGTGGCTGTTCCTGAAAACCGTCGAGGAGACCAACGCCGAACCTTACGTGATCGACCCGGCGGAGCTGACCGGTTGGACGCTGGCCGTCGAGAACCCAGAACTGGGCGGTCCGGCGTTTCTGTCTCTCCAACCCCCGGTGCCGCTGATGGCCGATGTGTTCCGTCAGATCTTCCAGCGATCGGGTGTCTCGTTGGCAGGCCCCAATCGTGCGTCGATGCCCGTCGTGCTCGCTTCCGAGTTCGACCAGGCGCTCACGTCCGTCCTGTCGGCCGACGAGCTTCTGAGGCTGGCCCGGAGCGCAGGGCTCGAGACCGAGCGGTTTCAGCCCGTGTGCATGGGTATTACCCGGGTGTCGACCGGAGGGCCGGTCGTTCAGCGGTTCTTCATGGTCTTCGAATCGAAGGCCTTTCGGGACTTCCGCCAGGAGTTGGCGCGGGCGCACCAGTCACGAGGCGGGGCTGGAAACTTCGATCCGGCCGCACTGCGGCCGATTGTGCCGGTCGCCTCCTTCGCGCCCGATTTCGACCAATGGCCGTGGCCCCTTCAGTTCGACCAGGCGACTGACTGCGCGACGCGGCTTCAGGGCTGAAGACGTTGCGGTCAGCTCGAGCTTCTCGCGTCGGTGACCATGCCTTTGATGCGGTCGATGTTGGGCTGGCGAACCGGGCAGGTGCTGTCGGTCGCCACGCACTGCGCGAGCGTCATGCCGCAGCCGCAGGTGCATCGCGCCGTGTTGGCGGCTTCGAGCGCGGTCTGTCTCTGGTCCGGGGTGAGATCGCTGAAGTCGACGACGGCGATGTCGTCCTGGTCGTAGGCGATGTTCGACATCTGCGACAAGCCGAAGACGATCAGGGCGACGACCCCCAGGCCGAGGCTCCATCTGATGATCGACGCGCGCCGGGCGGCGGCGCGCCTGGCCCCCGCCGCCTGTCGTTTTTGAGTCTGTTTCACTTAGGCCCCCACTCGGGACCCTATTATCGCAAAAAGTCGTTTTGAGTTTCGCGCACGCGGACGTCTCAGCGCGGGCGGGGGGTGGCCGCCTGTTCGGCGATCGCGCGGAGGTCGGCACGCCACCACTGGTCCGAATCCACGCGCTGCGCCTGATCGACACCTGCCATGAGCCGGTCGGTCGGCGCGATCGTCCCCACGTCGAGGACCATCGAGGAAAACTTCGTTTCGCGAGCCTCGAGCGTGCGGCGGCCCGGGGCGACCTGGCGGGCCTTCAGTCGGCCTTCCGCGTCGAACACGAAGACCGTGACGGTGAACTGATCGAGCTCGGTCTCCGTCAGGTTGGTCGCCGCGTACAGCAGCACCGGCGGAGCGCCGTTGGTGGTGAAGACGGTCAGACGGTCCAGCCGTACGGGAGAGTCCGGCGCCTGGACCACCTCAATCGGCTGGTCTGCCGCCCGAATCGGCTGGTCTCCCGCAAGCACGAGCACCGAGGCGACGACCGCGGGGGCAAGCTTCATCATCGGGTTGGCCTCTCAGGGGTGTATCGACCGATGCCTATCATCTCATGCATGCGCTATCGGTCCCGATCCGACGGATCGCAAGTTCGAGGCCACAAGGCCGTCCGGGAACCCCGAGGGTGGAAATTGTGCGGCTGAGTCGCGCGTGTCGCGTAACATAATGCCGGATTCACTGGGCTTTCCGCGCGCAACTCGGGCAGTCGACCGCTGTCAAGAATGGAGCGTCCATATGAAACGTCTCGCCTTTCTCGCCCTTGCCACCATGTGGTTCACGCCTGTCGAGGCCCAGCTCGTCGAACCAAATCAGGTCGGCGTCAGGATGGGGCACATTCACCTCGCCGTGAGGGACGTGGACGCGCAGAAACAGTTCTGGATGTCGGTGATGGGCGGCGTCCTGGTGAAGAACGGGCCTCTGGAGCTGATCCAGTTCCCGGGCGTGTTCATCATGCTGCGCCAGGCGGAGCCCTCGGCGCCTCCCGCCGGCAGCATCGTCGATCACTTCGGTTTCACCGTGAAGGATATGCCTGCGGCGCTGGCGAGGTGGAAGGCGGCCAACCTGAAAATCGAGCCGACCGAAAATCCCAATGAGGTGTATCTGGTCGCGCCCGACGGCATTCGTCTCGAGGTGTACGGCGAACCGGCGCTCCCGACTCCGGTGAGCATGAACCACATTCATTTCTATCCGGTTGACATTCCGGCAATCAAAGCGTGGTACGTGAAGGCGTTCGGCGCAAATCCCGGCCGACGCCCGTGCGTGGCTTGCCTCTCCAACCCGCGCATGATCGAGGCCGATGATCTCCCCGGTGTGAACCTGTCCTTTTCGCCGGGCAAGCAGCCGCCGCTGCCCACCAAGGGACGCTCCCTCGATCACATCGGGTTCGAGGTCGACAACCTCGAAGCGCTTGTCAGCAGTCTCGCGGCGAAAGGGATCAACGTCGAGGCGCCGATTCGGCAGGTTCCCGGTACCAAGCTGAAGATTGCGTTTCTGACCGATCCGTGGGGCACCTATATCGAGCTGACCGAGGGCCTCGCGCCCTAGGCCGCTTCGGTTGCGTGCCGCGGATACTGCCCGTTAAGTGGTTTTGTTCAGTCTACCGGCAGACTGTTGGAGCCTCTCGCCCGTGAATACGGGCTGATTATTGGCGTATCGGTGGTACGGCAATTGCCAATTGTCGGGCTAGCGCCGTGGCTTCACTCAAATCGACCTACGCTGAACCGACGATCATGTGGCGACTTCGCAATTCCGACGACGGTCGTCGCGCGTTCGCGGTCATCATTCCGCTCGGTCCGAGGGCCACTGCCACGTGGTTCAGCCAGGGGATCCGTCAGGAGTCTCGCGACTTCGAATCGTGGCATGACGCGATTTACTGGCTCGAGAAGAAGCGAGTGACCCTGCGGCTGCACGGCTGGCACGTGGAAGATCTCTCAGACGAACAGCCCGATTCGACCCCCTCTTCCTGAATCGCCTTTCGCCTCTTACGGTCAGTCCTTCGGCGTTCGGCCCGCTGGTTCCTGATCTGTCCTTCGTCCTTCCCTGGTCCCCGCGGGTCACTGGACCAGCCACCAGTCACGCGTCCGAGGAGCCGACCGGCAGCGGAGGCCACGCGTCCAGCACGATCCGCTGCACAGAACCGAAACGTCCAGGCCCGCACCCTGTGCCGTGAATTCTTTATGATGTACAATGTACAACTGTGAAATACGCTCTCAAACGGTACTCCGTGGCGCAGGCACGAGAACGTCTGGCGGACTTGCTGAACGAGGCCGAACGGGGCACCCCGGTCGCCATCGAGCGTCGAGGCGTCAGGTACGTGCTGCGTGTCGAGGCTCCGCCCCGGCGCGATCGTTCACCTCGTTCCGCGATCGAGACGCTCGACCCCGCTGTCGCCAGCGGCCAGTGGCAGTGGTCGTGGACCCCGAAAGGCCTTCGGTTCGGAGCGCGGCGCTCGCGCTGGTGATCCTCCTCGACACCAACGCGCTCATCTGGATGGAGCAGGGTCATCCGCGCACGCGCTCGCTGGCGCGCGGTACGCGGCGTCTGTACATCTCACCGGCGAACCTGCTGGAGCTTCAGTTCCTGGTCGAAGCCGGCCGAATTCGACTCCGTGGCTCGAGTGTGGAGGAGGTCGCCGAAAGCGGGCCCTGGGTCCTCGACGATCCCCCGGCCGCCTCGTGGTTCACCAGGGCCCTCGATCTGAGCTGGACGCGCGATCCGTTCGACCGTCTTCTCGTGGCGCATGCCCGGCTTCGCGGGTGGCGCCTCGCCACCAGCGACACGGTCCTTCTGGGACACCTGGCCGAGAGGGATCGCCTCGAAGTGTGAGCGGGTCTCCTCTACCAGTACGTCGTGATGGTTCCGGCCGCAAACCGGCCGCGTCCGCGAACCGGGTCGACGGCGCGGGAACCCGCATCTCCGGCGACATGTCGGCAGCACACCGCAGGTCCGTGACCATCGCCCTTAAGCCAGAACCTTGTCGAGGGGAAGCTCGAGCCCCGGGAGCAGAAGAGTGGTCAGCGTGTCGCCCTTCGTGAGCCGGCGCGGATCGCCGAATGCGTGCCCGGCACGCGCGAAGACGTCGATGGTGTCGGCGTCCGGGTCGACCACCCAGTATTCCTGCACGCCGGTCTTCTCGTAGACCGTTCGCTTCAACTGAAGATCTCGGTGCCGTGTGCCCGGTGACAGAATTTCCACCACGAGGTCCGGCGCGCCTCGCAGAATCTGCTCGGTCAGCTGATGGGCCCGCTCGTTCGAGATATAGAGGAGGTCGGGCTCGAACACGTTGAACTCGGAGAGCAGCACGTCGAAGGGGGCAAAGAGGATCTCCCCGACGGGGTGAGTGTCGAGATAGCTCTGGACCAGGTGGAATATTCTCCCGCAGATACGCTGATGCCGCATCGACGGCGACGGGGTCACGTAATGCTCCCCCTCGATGATCTCGTGCCGCAGACCATCGTCCGGGAACAGCAGGAAGTCTTCGTACGTGAGCCTGGTCGAGGAATGCTTCGGCACCGCCCGGTCTTCCACGAGCACGGATTGTACCACCCACTGTCCGTTCACATTTGCCGATAGACGTGTGCTAGATTGGCCGCGGCTCAGAAAGTGGTGACTGAAGAGAAACTAGCGATGCCGACCCTGCGCATTCAACACACCGTGCCGACCTTCGAAGGATGGAAGCGCGCCTTCGAAAGCGATCCCCTGAACCGGAAAGCCTCCGGCGTCCGCCGGTATCATCTGTATCGTGGCGTTTCGAACCCGAACCTGGTGATGATCGATCTGGAGTTCGACCGCCTCACAGAGGCTGAGAGCATGCTCGAGCGGCTGCGGCACCTCTGGGCGGGCCCTGGCGGCGCAGTGATGCACGGCGCCGAGGCCTGGATCGTCGAAGCGATCGAATCGGCGTCCATGTGACGGGCGACGGTGACTTCGATCGCCGATGGTATACTGGCGCCACGCAGAGCTACAAGGAGAGGATACGTGACCACACGGTTGCTCGTTCTGGTCCTGGCGGTTGCGACCGCTCCGATTCTTTCGGCCCAGTCAGCGCAGGACGCCGTCAAGGCGACGCATGAGACCTTGGTGGCTGCCGTCAAGTCGGGCAATCTGACCTTGGTGCAGTCTCTGATCCATCCGCAAGCTGTGGGGTTCTACAGAGCGAGCGTCAGGCTGGTGGAACTCAGCGCCAACTATCGGGCCGCAGATGCCATCCCGGATGTCCTCGCAGATCTCGGCCAGTTCGTGATCGTGCCTCACGAGACCAGCTATCGCGTCATCGGAGGCACCGCCGTTGTGTCGATGGCCACCAGCATGCAGGCCAACGCGGAGGCCAAGAAAGACAGGGTCAAGGATCGCTCCACCCGATCGACCTACGTGTATGTCGCCGTGGACGGCAATTGGAAATTGTTGTCCTGGCATACATCGGACACCCCGCTCGTCAAGTAGCATTCACCACAGCCGAAGGAACCTGGGCCCTTCGAGCGCGTTTGACGCGCCTACCACGTCTTTTTACAATCGCCATACCAACAGCAGGCGAAAGGCGGTGGCAACATGTTCACGAGATGTTCGGTCGTGCTCGGGCTGGCGGTCGTCCTGGTCTGGTCTGCCGCGGCTCAAGACGCCAAGGCAGTTATCAACGGCGCGTCCAGCGCCATGGGCGTTGATACCTTGAAGACCGTGCAGTATTCGGCGACCGGTCTGGATTTCGCCCTCGGCCAGGCGCCGAATCCCAGCTCACCGTGGCCGAAATTCATCAACAAGAGCTACACCCGCGCCATCAATTTCGAGGCGCCTGCGTCGCGTGTGGATCGCGTGCGCGTACAGGGAGAGATCCCGCCGCGTGGCGGCGGTCAGCAGCCGGTTGTGGGGGAACAACCACAGAGCCAGACGATCATCGTCAATGCCCAGACACCATGGGTGCAACAGCTTGAAATCTGGATGATGCCGCACGGCTTTCTGCGAGCGGCGGCGACCCGAAACGCCACGGTCGAAGCCAGAACGGTCGACGGCAGAAAGTACAACGTGGTGACCTTCGTTGGCGACAACAAAGCGAAGGTTAACGGATATATCGGCGCGCAGAACATGGTGGAGCGCGTCGAGACCTGGATCGATCATCCGGTGCTTGGCGACATGCTCTTCGAGGCCGTCTACAGCGACTTCAAGGACATCGGTGGCGCGCAGTTCCCAATGCACATCGTCCAGCGGCAGGGCGGCCATCCGATCTTCGACCTCAACGTCAGCGACGTGAAAGCCAATCAGGCGGTAGACATCCAGGCGCCGCAGGGGAGGGGCGCAGCTCCGGCGGGAGCCGCGGCGGTCGCTCCGGCAACCGCGCAGTCAGAGAGGCTCGGCGACGGCGTCTATCTGATCACGGGCGGCTACGCCGTGATCGCGGTGGACTTCAAGGACTACATCGCGATCGTCGAGTCGGGGCAGAACGAGGCGCGCGCGTTCGCCGTCATCGCCGAAGCCAAGCGGCTGATTCCCAACAAGCCGATCCGGTACCTGATCAACACGCATAGTCATTTCGATCATTCCGGCGGTCTGCGCGCCTTCGTCGCCGAAGGCTCGACGATTCTCACTCACGAGCTGAACAAGGACTATCTCGAAAGAATCCTGAGCTTGCCTCACACGCTCAGCCCGGACAAGGCGCAGCAGGCCGGGAAGAAGCCAGTGGTCGAGGCAGTGGGCGAGAAGAGAGTGCTGACCGACGGCAACCATGTCATCGAGCTGCACCACCTGCAGCGGTTCCCTCATCACGACGGGATGCTCGTCGCGTATTTCCCGAGGGAGAAGGTGCTTCTCCAGGCCGATGGCTACAATCCGCAGGCGACGACGGCGACACCGCTGAATCCGCCGAGTCCCTTCACGTTGAGTCTGCTCGACAACATTCAGCGGTTGAAGCTCGACGTGCAACGCATCGTCCCCGTTCACTATCCGGCTGACAATCGAGTGGTGACGATGGCCGAGTTGATGCGGTGGGTCGGCCGAAGCTGAGTCGCCCACGTTGCCGACGCGGCCTGTTGGATGGACAGACAGAGACCATCCGACTCCGGCTGGTGACGGGACATCGCAATATCTGAAGCATCCGATCGGGACCCGGGCCGTCTCGAATGAGACGGCCTCCCTCTGCGTCGATTCCCCCAGTCGCTAATTGCCTGGAACTTGCCAGCGACTGAATCTATGGGTGCGGCCTTCGACGACCAAGGCTGCGACGTATGAAGGGGCGGCGTCGAGCCCGCACAGAAACCAGCGGCTGGTCTCTTCGGGATGGCCTTCAACGTGGAGGATGCGTGCTGGGTCACCCGGAGACAAGGACACGCTGAAGCTGTCAAGGGGCATCGCCAGCCCGTCGCCCCTCGCCTTCACGTACGCTTCCTTTCGAGTCCAGCAGGCAAAGAATCCGTCCTCTTTTTCTTCGTGTTGCAACGAGCGCAGAGTCGCAATCTCTGAAGGAGAAAAAAATCGTTCCGCAATCTCATGGGCGTCGATGAATCTGCTGACGTGTTCCACGTCGACGCCAACGAGTCTGTCACGGGTCACAGCGTAGAGCGCGAGCTCATGCGAATGCGACGAGTTGAAGCAAAGCGCACCCATCGCATGGTCGCTGGCGAGTGCGGGCTTGCCATGAGGGCCGTACCGAAAACGAATCTGCTTCGGTTCCACGCCGAGATAGCTCCCGAGGATCTCTCTGAGCAGCCCACGCGCGACAACGAAGTGCTCACGGTCTCTCCGGGAATGAAACCGCGCGGCCCGCCCATGCTCATCTTCCGAGAGCGTCTGTAGCAGGCTTCGCGATCGTGAAGGCGAAACGTTCAGGGAGGCACGCCAGATGTGGACGTCATCCCCCTGAAGCAGGAGAGTGCTTGGCGGACTACGCCACGGCCCGACAGGGCCCGGTCCCTGAACCGTGTGGCGCGCCGCTTCGAGTATCTCTTGCACGACAGAGTCTGCTAGAGAGACCGGACCGATTCCGCGGGAGAGTCATAAGCCAGGACGTGAGCGCGTTCAAAAGATGCCTGAACGTGGACACTCGGTGACTGCGCTCGGTCGAGGCACGCCTTCAGTTGTTTCGCCAGGCCGCGAACGTGGTCCTGGTTGAAGACAATCTCCTCGTGCCGACCGGGCGCCTGCTGGATTTCGAGCTTGCCCGCCACCAGACTCCTCCAGACTGGCTCGAGGTCCCCGCTGCGTTCTACAGTCCTGAGCACGACCACGTCGCCTGGATACACCTGAGGCACGTAGCCGCGTCTGGCTTGACTATGCACTGCGTTGATATAGAGAGTTCTCAACGAATGAGGTATCGGGTAGTTCGCACCGGTGGCTATGTAGACCCTGCACGCAGCCTTTTTGGCGGCGTCTGAGACTCTCGTAAGCGGCACCTTGGTCCAGCCCGCGACCCGGTCCCACAAATAGGCGATCTGTTTCCGGGGTTCCAGTGGTGCCAGGTTGCGCCACTGACGATGAGCCCATTCACCAAGGCGGGCCGTTCTTGGCAGGGGGCGCGAAGGTGCTGTGAAGGAGTAACCCGGGCCAGGAGGATCAAGCAGGACGAGAAGTGCGACCTCTTCACCCTGTTTGCGCAATTGCTGCGCCATCTCAAAAGCCAACGTGCCTCCAACGCAGAAGCCTCCGAGGGAATAAGGCCCATGGGGGAGCACAGTGCGAATTTCTCTGAGGTAGTAGGCCGCGATGCTCTCTATCTGGGTATGGCGTGCGCGTGTGCCATCTCGACTTTGCTGCAATATCCCGTACAGCGGCTGGTCCGGGCCGAGATACCGCGGCAGAAACGCGTTGCTGTTTTCGCCATGAACCCAGAAGAAGGGCGGTCTGGATCCCAGCGTCTGCAGCGCCACCATCGACGACGATGGCGCCGGCCCTTCTTCCCGGATCAGGATACCCGCGAACTGTTCAACGGTCGGTGCTTGGAGAAGCGTGGACGCTGGAAGACGTTTGCCGAAGGCTTTTTCGATCTGGCTGCACACACGCATGGTGAGCAGCGAGTGCCCGCCGAGGTCGAAGAAATTGTCTTCAATGCCCACTTTCGGGAGGCCGAGGACGTCGGCCCATATCTTGGCCACGGTCGCCTCGACACGAGTCCGAGGAGCCACAAAGGCCTGTTCCCGAGTGCGTGTCGGCTTGGCAGCAGCAAGCGCTCCGCGGTCCACCTTTCCGTTCGGGAGCAAAGGCAGTTCGTCCAGCACCACGACCCTCGATGGCACCATGTAGCCCGGCAGCTTTTCGCTCAGCGCACGTCGGACGGCCGATAAGGTGACTTCCGTTTCGGCGCACGGAACCAAGTAAGCTGCGAGACAGGAGCCGCCGTGCGGATCCTCCTCGGCAACCACGGCGACATCGCGCACGCCGTGGACGCCGAGCAAAGCGGCCTCGACCTCCGGGATCTCGACGGACTGGCTGCGGATCCGCACCCGGGCATCGTTGCGACCAACATGAAACACGCACCCGTCCGGGAGCATGCGCCCCAGATCCCCGGTGAAGTAGATACGTTCATTCCCTCCGTTCGGATCGGGCCGAAACTTCTTCGCAGTCAGCTCAGGGCGACGCCAGTAGCCCGGCGACACGAAGCTGCCTCGGACAGCGATCTCGCCGACGCATCCGGACCCGACGGGCTCTCCCTTTGCGTCGACCAGAAACACCTCGGTGCCTTCGACCGGATAGCCGACTGGGAGTAGTTCCGTCGGGCACTCCGTGTCTTTGTCGATCCCCAGTCCGAAGATGTGGCCGGACTCGCTCGTTCCCATGCCGACCATGAGCAGACAGTTGCCCCCGAAATGTTGCTTGAATCGTTCCACGTCCTTCGCGAACATCGTCTCGCCGCCGAGCTGGATGAGGCGGAGCCGCGGGAAGGCACGGTCGCCGCTGAGCGCATCTGTGAGCTGACGAAAGACCGTCGGCACCGTGTGAAAGTGCGTGACCTCGTGCTCGATCAGCCAGTCAGCGAGCCGCGCCACACCCAGCTCCCTGAGGTTGAACGGCAGCAGAGTTGCGCCGTTCAACAGCGTGGTAAGAGTGTTGCGGATGCCGGCGCTGAAGCTGTACGAGAAGAGCAGTGCGATCCGATCTTCTGAGCAGAGATGGCAACCGTTTGTCGCTCGCATCACGTTGTGCAGTAGACCGTGATGCGTGCGCATCACTCCCTTGGGCTCCCCGGTCGACCCGGACGTGTACAGCACATACGCGAGGGCATCACTCCTGATGGCGGCCTTCGGATATTCGGCGGCAGGGCCTGAGGCGACTTCATCCAGATTCAGGAGTCGGCCTGTGCGGTGGGCCAGGGACGATGCAAGGGACAGATTTCGCTCGTTGGTGATCAGGAGGGGGGCCTGGGAGTCGCGCAAGACGTATCGGTTCCGGTCGATTGGATAAGACGGGTCGAGGGGCACGAAAAAGCTGCCGGCCTTCAGGACGCCGAGCATCACGGCGGGCACCGGGGCCTCGTGCTCGAACAAGAGGGCCACCGGTTCCGGTCGCAAGCCCCGGCGGGAAACGATGGCGTGGGCGACCTGGTCGGAGAGCCGGTCCAGTTCCCGATAGCTCAGATCGTTGTCAATTCCGCTGATGGCGACCCGGTCCGCGTTCCAATGGCGCGCCCGCTCCGCGAAGCACTCGGGGATCGACTGCTCGACCCACTCCCTCTCGAAGCGAACGAATGCGTTCGTTGGATGCACGCAGCGTCGGGGTGCCTGGAGATCGGGCAAGGCTCCCTCCGTGTGCGCCACGGCATGGCCCTCGCCAGGGGTGGAACTCGATGGCTGATGCGACCACTCGTGATCCAGGTACACGACGCCAAGGCCGCGACGATCAGAGACCACCGTGAACGGGTACGCTCGATGCCTCCGATCGAAGGCGGCGCCGCCAGTGGTGTCCAGGATCGCAACTGAACCGAGATAGAAGCCTGGCAACAGCGTGAGTCTCGGAAACACGAGCTCAACGCAACCGACACCTTCGAGTCGCTCGAGATCAAATCGGTCACCCATGGTATGGATGCCTGCGCAGTGGATGCCGTCGCCCCGGTGGATATCCACCCTGACCGAGGCGTTCCTGGTCGGTCTGAACGCCTCATAGTGCACACGCACCCGCATGCTGCCAACCGTCTGGAACACAGTGGACGGTTCGCCACGCTCGTTCAGGAATTCGGCTCGCACGATCCGGACCGCTGTGGCGGGGGACTGAGGTGCTGCGGTGCTGGTCCACGGTATCAGACGATATTCCTGGATCGCGCGGGCCGGCTCACCTTCGAATCGGACGGTGCCGTGATCGAGCACGAGTGCGCGCGTGCAGATCTCCTGCACGGCAGACAAGTTGTGGGAGATGAACACGAGCGGCACACCACGACCGAGCAGCGCGCGCATCCGTTCCATGCACTTTTCGCTGAAGGCTGCATCGCCGACGCTCAGCACCTCGTCTATCAGGAGCACATCCGGGTCCAGGTGCGCTGCGATGGCGAATCCCAAGCGGGTGTTCATGCCCGTTGAGTACCGTTTCAGTTGCGTGTCGATAAACTCGCCAACACCGGCAAAATCGACGATCTCGTCGAACTTGCGGGTAATCTCTGCGCGCTTCATTCCCATGATCGCGCCCTGGAGGAACACGTTCTCCCGACCGGTCAGGTCGGGATGGAAACCGGCGGCCACCTCGATCAACGCCCCGAGTCGCCCATGGACCTCGCAGTGGCCCCGGGTGGGTCTGAGCAATCGGGTCAGTACCTTGAGAATGGTGGATTTGCCGGCCCCGTTTGGCCCGATGATTCCCAAAGCCTCGCCAGGTCGGACTTCGAACGAGACATCACGAAGAGCCCAGAACTCTTGCCTGCTCAGTTCGGCCGTCTCGCCCCGATGCCGGCCAAGCCCACGACGAACTGCCGAGGCGACAAGGTCGCGAAGGCTGTCGTGGTGCTCGCCACGGCTGAACTTCTTCCAGATTCCGTTGAACTGAACGACCGATTCAGACATCAAATATGTTCCGCGAACGCGAACTCTGCCCTGTGGAACAGGTGCCAGCCGACCATCAGCACGACCACCGAGGCCGATGCCGTCGCTGCGAACGGCGCCACAGCTGGAAGCTGGCCGTAGAGCACGACGTCCCGATAGGCGTTGACAATCTGGGTCATCGGATTGATCGCCAACAAGATTCCAAGCTGTCCGCCAACGCCTTCCACGGGATACGCGACTGCAGTTCCAAACATCCAGGTCGTCAGGATCACGTCGGTGATGTACTTGACATCTCGATAAAAGAGATTGCTCATCGCGAGAATCAAGGCAATGCCGGCTGTAAAGGCGATGCTCACGGCAACGACGATGGGTAGAAACAGCAGTGCGGGGGTCACGGAGTAACCGTAGTAGATCATCAGCCCTCCGAGCACCACGGATCCGACGAGGAAATCCACCAGACACACCAGGATGGCGGAAAACGGAAAGATCTCTCGAGGGAAGTACACCTTCTTGACCAGATTCGAGTTGTTTGTGAGCGACAACACCGAGAATCGCAGGGATGCAGCGAAGAAGTTCCAAACCAGAAAGCCGCAATAGGCGAACAGTGGATAAGGCGCCCGTGTTTCGATGTGCGTGACCCGCGTGAAAATGATGGAAAACACGATCGTGTTGACGATCGGCATGAACACCGCCCAGCCGAAACCCAGTACGGTCTGCTTGTAGCGAAGGAGCAGATCCCGAAGAATCATCTGAAGGAGCAGCTCGCGATATTCGACCTGCTCGCCCACCATCTCCCGAACCTGACCCAGGTAGTTCATCGAGTGCCTTGGCTCACGCCCTTGTCCCGGCTGCCTGTGGCTCAAACCACGGTGTCAACGGCCCTGGCTCGTGGGCTGATGGCAATACAGCGGCGGAGGGCGAGGGGCGCAGATCTTGTCAAGCAAGTGAGCGGCCAGCCACAGCGAAGTGCGCGTCGCCAAATGTCTGTCTCTGAGACGACTAAAGACGAATGAATCTGGTCTTTGGAGCGGGTTCGGAATCTTGCTCCGCGGGGATTTCCTTGGCGCAGTTCCTCCAAGCGCCAACCTCTCCCCCTCGATGCCGCTGCGAGTTACAAGCACGGCACGAGCGGTGCTTATATTCCCCTGGCATGCGGGCGACAAATGCTTACAGACTGCCCATGCACCCTCACCGTCGTAAGGCCGAAGGTGCAAGTTACGAGAGAAGGTCCTCAGTCGTGGCGCTCCAGCCACACGGTCCCAGGCCCCCGTTCTTCTGGGTGCATGGAGAAAGAAGCAATGAGTTCCTGGCGCGGCATCTCGGTCCGGAGCAGCCGCTCTACGCGGTGTTGCACCAGAGCCACGACGGACAGCGCGCTCGGTTCACGCGGATGGAGGACATTGCGGCTTACTACCTGGAAGGAGTCAGCCGCATTCAATCGAGAGGGCCGTTTTATCTGGGTGGGTACTGCGTCGGGGGCACGCTAGCTTTTGAGATGGCGCAACAGCTGCGCAGGCGGGGCGAAGAGGTCGCCCTTCTCGTGCTGCTCGATCCACCAGTGACGGGGCCCGGCGCGTCGCCTCTTGGCCACATCGCCACTGGTTCGAGCTCGGGGCCCGATCGGACTCCGCCAGAAGCGCCCGGACCGCCCGCCGGCCACCGGGTACATCGACACTTGCGTCACCTCGCACGGCTGGGACCTCGAGAGCAGCTCGCCTATGTCCGTCAAAGGGTCGTCAGGAAGTCCTCGAAGTGGCTGTCCTTCGCCGCTGACACAGCAAAGCGGGTTTGGTGCATCCGCCGCGGTGTGACCGGCGATGGGAACATCATCCGCCCTTCACAGAGAAGCCGCTATATCAACGCTGTGCACTTCCGAGCCAAACGTGGCTATGTGCCGGAAGTCTACGGAGGCCGTGTCGTCGTCTTGAAGACCGACGGCGGCTGTCGCGATCCGGAGACGGTCTGGGGCAGCCTGGCAGGCGGTGGGCTTGAGATCCTCGATGTACCTGGCCGGCACACCGAAATCGTCGTCGACGAACGGCAAATCGAGAACCTCGCGAAACTGTTGAAGGCGTGCCTCGAGACAGCAGGACCGTCGTACGCTGCGCGGCATTGGCCGAAGGGGTCGGAGGTTCCGCCCGTCAGAACGATCGTCAACGCGATTGAGGGTGCTCGTGGCAAAGCTTGAAGCGAGAAGCGTGTCCGTCGAATACGTCATGACGCGGACTCAGTCCCCCGTGCAGGCGCTGCGAGGAGTGTCACTTGCCGTTGAACCCGGTGAGTTCGTCGCGGTCGTGGGGCCAAGCGGCTGCGGCAAGACCACTCTTCTCAACGTTATCGCCGGGCTGGTTCGGCCGCAGGCAGGGTCGATCCACCTGGATGGCGTGGCTGTAACCGGCCCGGGCCGAGAGCGGGCGATGGTGTTCCAGTCCGCCGCGCTCATGCCGTGGCAGACAGTCCTCGGCAACGTGTCTTACGGTCTCGAGCTCCAAGGTGCCAGTCGGGTCGCTGCCCGCTCCCAGGCGCGACGATTCATCGAGTTGGTGGGCCTTTCGGGGTTTGAAGAGAGCTATCCGCGAGAGCTCTCAGGCGGCATGCAACAGCGCGCGAACCTCGCGCGCGCGTTGGCGGTGGAACCCGAGCTTCTGCTGCTCGATGAGCCACTCGCCGCCGTGGACGCGCAGACCCGAGAGTACATGCAGAACGAAATCCAGCGTATCTGGATGCAAACGAGGCACAGCGCGATTCTCGTCACCCATCAGATTCGAGAGGCCATCTATCTCGCCGATCGGGTTGCCGTCATGTCTGCGCGGCCGGGACACGTGAAAGCCGTGCTTTCGATCGACCTTCCGCGCCCGAGATCGGTGGCGTCAATGCAGGATCCACGATTTCACGCGCTTGAAGTCGAGATCTGGACGCTGCTGCAGCCGGAGTCCCCTTACGTTGATGCAGCCCGTTGCGCGGTGGTGAACTGAGCAATGGAGAACACCGGCGACGCCGTGGCGCTCAGCCGCGCCCTTCCGCAACACCCCCCGCGCGTTGCGCCTCAGCTGTGGAAACGGCACGAGCATGCGTTGCTTTCAGCGCTTGGCGTCCTTGGGTTCCTCGTCCTCTGGGAGCTGGTTCCTGCGCTCGGCCTCGTCAATCCGCTCTTCACGAGTTCACCGAGTCGAGTGCTGACCGCGGCGAGATTGCTGGCGGCGAACGGCCTTTGGAAGGACATTCTGATTAGCGGTACCGAGTTTGGTGTCGGGTTCTCTCTGGCAGTGCTCGTCGGCCTGCCCCTCGGAGTCCTCCTCGGCTGGTACCGCCGCTGGTACGCGCTGTCCGAGCCTCTCATTACGATGCTTTACACCACTCCCCGCGTGGCCCTGCTGCCGTTGTTGATTCTCTGGCTGGGTATCGGCCTCACGTCAAAGATAGCCATCGTCTTCCTCGGTGCTCTGTTCCCGATCTTGATCAACGTCATTACAGGTATGCGGACGATTGACGAGACGCTTCTCATGTGCGCCCGCTCGTTTGGCGCCACCGATCGGAAGATCTTCATGACGCTTGCGCTTCCGAGTTCAGTTCCGTTCACGCTTGCGGGCTTGAGAATCGGAGTCGGTCGTGCTCTGGTCGGTGTGGTGGTGGGTGAGATGGTCGCGTCGACAGGAGGGATCGGACACATGATGACGGTCGCGGGTGCGACGTTCCAAACCGACAAGGTCTTCGTGGGCATCATCCTGATCGCCAGCTTTGGGTACGCGGTCACAACCCTCATCAACAGACTCGAGCGGCGGTTTGACAGTTGGCGGCCACAGCGGCCATAAGGCCGGCATGCGAGGAGTGATCAGTCTCGGATACTGGCGCGCTGGGCTGGCATTGCGGCGGAGCATTGTCCTGTGCGCGATGGCCGTGTGTCTGTCATCGTGTGGCACGCCACCAGCGAACGAGGCCGGTCGGGTCAAGGTCAGCGTCTGCAGCAGCTCCAGCGGCGGCACTCAGGTCGTGCCTTTGTACGCGCTGGAGAAGGGGATCTTTGGCAGGTACGGCCTCGACGTGGCGCTGACTACGATTAACAGCGGGTCTCGCGCTGTCGTGGCGTTGATCTCCGGGAGCGTCCAACTCTGTCAGCTCTCGGGTTCGGCGGTCGGCCACGCTGTCGCCGCGGGGGCCGACGCGGTCATCGTCGGCGCCCTGGTTGATAGGTACGTGTATTCGCTGGTCGTCTCCCCAGGGATTCGAAGCCCCTCGGATCTGAAGGGAAAGGCGGTTGCCATCAGCGCCGTGGGGAGCGCTTCCGAAACGGCTATGCGATTGGCGCTGAGAACAATCGGGCTTCGGCCCGATGGTGATGTGGCGATTCTCTCTATCGGCAGTCAGGCGGATCGCATGGCCGCTCTGGAGGCTGGCTACGTTGCAGGAACACTGATCAGTGTTCCGGAACTGACTCTCGCCAGAGAAAAGGGCTTCCGCGTCCTCCTGGACCTGTCGACGATGGATCTTCCAAGCCTGCACACAGGCACTGTGACGAGCAGAGCCTTCCTGAGAGGCAATCGCGCGACGGTGCTGAATTTCATGAAGGCGATGACCGAGGCTGTCTTCTCGATCAAGCGAGACCGCGACGGCACGCTGGCCGTCCTTGGCAAGTACATGCAGCTCGACGGCCAGGAAGATGCCGCGGCCCTGGACGAAACCTACGTGTTTCTCAAACGCAAGCTCGTTGACGTTCCAACTCCTTCGCGGGCCGGACTCGAGGCGATGCTGGCTGAGATTGCGCGTGAGAACCCGGAGGCGGGCCGATTGACGCCTCACGAGATTGCCGACTTCGGCGTGGTTCACCAGTTGGAGAACGACGGGTTCTTCAGAGAGCTTCTGGGACAGAAATGAACGTCGTCGATCGATATTCCGGGAAAGCTCTCGCGTACGCCCGCCGATGGGAATACTCCGCAGAAGCCATCCAGGCCCTCGTCATCGAATGCGGGCTCTCAGAAAATTCGATCGTCGCCGACATCGGATCTGGAACGGGGATGGTTACGCGTCACTTCGTCGATCGAGTTCGGACCGTCTATGCCGTTGAGCCGAACTCTGGCATGCGGAACATCGCAACCAATGCGCTCAGCTCGTACGGGTCCTATCAGAGCGTCAGCGGATTCGCGGATGCGACAACGCTCCCCGACAACTCGGTGCACATGATAACGGTCGGACGTGCCCTCCATTGGTTCCCTGCGGAATCGACGAGGGCTGAGTTCTGCCGCATTCTCGCACCGGGTGGCTGGCTGGCGGTTCTCAGTGTGAAGTGCACTGATCAGGCGCTTCTGGACTCCTTGAAGCCGGTGTACGTCGAAGAGAACGGGTGGCAGCCTGCCGTTGACAAGGCGCAAAGACATGTCGTACCGCTGAACTTCTATTTTGGCCACGACAACTTCCGGAAGCTGGCCGTGCCGGGATCGGTGCACGAGAGTTGGGAGGACTTTCTGACTCGCATCAGCTCGTTTGCAGCCGCTCCGGAGCCGTGTCACTCGCGGCGCTCGAACTTCGAGCGGGCGCTGCGTGCCGTGTTCGACGAGCGAGCCGTGAACGGCGTTCTTGCTGTCCCGAACGCGACAGAAGTGACGTTCGGGCGGCCGACGCGGCCTTGTTGGATGGACAGACAGAGACCATCCGACTCCGGATGGTGACGGGACATCGCAATATCTGAAGAGTCCGATCGGGACCCAGGGCCGTCTCGAGTGAGACGGCCTTTTTTGTGTGCGGCCTTCATCGGAGGCGCCTGAGCCTTACCCCGCGCGGCTTTCACATTACAGGGTGAGGTGCAACGATGAAGTTGGCAATTGTGAGCACATTTGTCGCGTGTCTGCTGTCCTTGACGCGTCCGGCGAGTGCCCAGGACCAGATGGAGTCACCCGCTAACCCCATTTCCCGGGCCATCGCGCGCGAAGCGGTCCGACTCTCGGCCGATCCTCAGGCAGCTTATGACGACAGCGAGTGGTCGCGTGTGCGCAGGCTTTCGCCAGGAATCGAAATCGTCCTGATGGTTGACGGCTCGCAGACGGGCGGACGGTATGTCGTGCGGGCAGACGAGGCCGCGCTGACAGTGTTGAATGTGACCGACACCCTGTCCGGGGCCGCGAAGGAGGTGTTGCGCGGCGTGGCGTCCAGTCATCCGGAATATTTTTCGGCGGCACAACGAGGGGGAACGTTTGTCTTCGAGAAAGGCGTCCGCCTGGGGTTGAACGGACTGTTCGTCAGTGACCGGAAGGTTGCGGATCTTGGACAAATCGTCGAGAACATCGCGCGTGACGATGTCGCCGAGATCAAGATTCGCCGGAGGGGTAGAGGCGTGTGGGGGCATCTGGGCCCTCTCGGGGGCTACTTCATCGGCGCGATGTCCGGAGGCTTGGCTGTCGGTTTCGCTTGTCAGGCAGCGGCCGGGCGCGACCGGTGCGACTCCGGGGCGTTTGGTGCGGGCGCACTTGTGGGGGGCGTTGCAGGTGGCGTCCACGGGTTCCGCGCGGCCAGGCGCGAGACGGAGGACGTGATCTACCGCGCACCCGGCGCTGGTCGACGGGCGGACGGCGGGTCGGCGGGAAAGCCACCGAGGGCAATGACAGAGTAGAATCCCCGGGTCTGGATGGTCGTTGATGACGAGACGTCTTGTTGAATCACTTCGTGGGGTCGGCGCCATTCATGCGGGTGACATGCTCCTCCGCAAGACTCCCTACGAGCTGTCGCTCTGGTCCGATGAGCCGCAGCCGCAGTCTGGCAAAACCCCCGAGGCATTCGTCGTCGACGGCCATATCGACATCACCGGGATTGCCGAAGCGGTCGTCCTTGCGGGCCCGGACACGCTGACGTTGACGCTCGAGGACGGACGCCGCCTGGCGTTTCGGCTGACGAGCAGCGGGGGCGCCATCATCGGCCGAGGATGGGTGGCTTGATTGCGACGGATCCCTTCGCGCCTCTCAGCGCTTCGGTGCGCTGACCAGCTCACGGCGCCTCGAGCGCAGCCGAAGGATTGCGGCAATCACCGCTCCGTCTCTCGCGCCGGCTCACTGGCGAGCAACCGCAGTTGCCGAGGGAGAGAGATTCGAACCCGGGTCGTCGGCGTAAATGACTGATACGATTAGAACCCACACCTGACGCCGGGGTGGCGGAACTGGCAGACGCACAGGACTTAAAATCCTGGGTCCCGAAAGGGGCGTGTGGGTTCGATGCCCGCCCCCGGCACCATGTTTTCAACGAGTTACGCGGACGTGCCCTGAAGCGGCGGGAACCCAAAATCACATCTGGCTAGCGTCTGGCTAGCGCCCAGCTGCCGGTCATGCGAGACTGTGCGCCAGATGCCCGACGAGCCAGTGAAGCTGCCTCGCCCCCGGGGCCGGCCGCGTACAGACGAACCCAAGTCGGGCGTCTCGACTTGGTTGCGCACACAGGATCACGATCGACTGATCAGACTGGCGAAGCAGCACGAGATCAGCGTCTCCGCGATGCTGAGGAAGCTCGTCGAAGCGTCCCGACGATGAAGAACAAGGTGGGACGTCCGCCGATTGATCCCGCTTCTCGGTCGGTCGGCCTCTGCCTGAAACTCTGCACACGCGATTACGATCGTCTCTATCACCTCGCGAGCAAGCGCCGCGAGTCGATGCAGGAGGTCTTGCGGCAGGGGTTGGCGCGCGTGCTCAGCGACGCAGGAGCGACAACAGACAAAGGGGAGACCTGAGCCCGTCCCCGATCCGATCGCCGCTCCTGGGGCATCCTCGTGCCTCAGATCGTCGAGGATCTACCGCAGATCGGGCGATCGGCCTCTGAAGATCACTTTCACGAAGCTCCAGGCGTCCTGGCAACTTTTCTCCGCGAGCGCGGCTCGGTGCGCCTCGTGCTCAGCCGCGGCCCGGGCCGCAGCCAGCTCTGAGCGCAGGAGCTGCGCCTCACGTTGCCAATCCATTTTCAGATCGCGGCCGACGTTCATGCGGATCCTCCCTTCGGCCCGTACCGATCCACGATCGCCGGTTCGTCGTCTGCGCCCACCGTCACCTCGACGCGCGGGACCTGGATGCGCCAGCGAGACGTCTTCGGCTCGGGCCAGTACGTCCACGCGGCATCACGCGGGCCGTGATCTTCAAATCGCTTGAAAAAGTTCGTGCTCCAGCCGCGGCGGCAATCCAATCGATCCAACACACTCATGACGTGGTCCTCCAAGCGCCTCGAACACTAGTGAATCGTGCCCCCGTCATCAGGATCGGACGAGCGGAGCAGATCCTTGAACTCCTCGAGCACCCGTCCGAGCTGCACCATCGCTTCCTGCTGGGGCAAGCGCGGCGGATCGTCGCCGAAGATGATTTGCAGATCGTTGTTCTGGTCCAACCGAAACTGCCAGCCGTGTCGAACCAGCTTCACGTACAAGAACGCAGCGGCCGCACTGGGCGTGAGCCGGATTTCATCAGGCATCACCGTGTCCTCCTCGGTTCTGCCGCGAGCTCGACGACTTGATTCGTCAACAACGACTTGTGCTCGAGCAACGCCCGCGCCGTGCGGTCGATCCAGCCCGCATGTAAGACCACGAGCGCCTTGGCTAAGGTTTCGCACTGCACCGCCCGTCGGTCGATCTCGTCGACGCCGTACGCGTTCCCGAGCACCTCACGCACGTAGTCATAGTCCATGTACGAGCCCTGAGGGTTCGCCTTGAAGAAATGCCGTTCGGCTTCGGGGCCACCGAACAAGATGGTTGTGAGGACCATCGCGGGCACGTGCGGGGGCTGTCCCCACACGCGGTGCAGAGAGAGCCTGCCAAGGGTCTTGCTGAAAGGCACGACCGAGACCGACGAGAAGGGAACGCCGTAGTGCACCGCGACCACCGCATGCCCAGCCTCGTGTGTCGCGGTGACGCGGCGTTCCGTCGGAGTCACGACGCCACCTCACTCCGCTCGGGGCGGCAGCGACACTGGCCGGATTTCACGGCCAACTGCCACGATCCATCGCCGATCCCGGGGCGTCGTGAGACATGCTCGACCTTGCACGCCCACAAGCTGCCGGCGTGCGTGACGAACGATCCCGGGTGATAGCGCTCGCTGCCCGACCAGACGCCGCAGTATTTAAACTCCGGCCGGCGCTCGAGCACCGCCAGGCGCTGCTCCAACGCGGTGATGGTTTGGGCCTGTTTGTGACACGTCAGGCCGAGCCACGCGACGCCCGTGGTGTGGCAGACGGCGAGCATCTGCGGCCGCTTGTCGCATTTCGAGGTAAAGGCGTTCCAGGCGTCGAGCTGGCCGGTGTCCAGTAATGCCGCCAGCGCATCGGTCAGGTCGATCGCGGCCTGCTCGGTGCGCCGCGCGCGCTCCGGGTGCTTCAACGCCCACTGGTCAAACTGTTGCTGATCGAAGGCCATTCGATACGCTCATTGCGGCCAACGCGCCGCGTCTGTCTGTGACCGAGGTTCTTTCGGTTTCCCTGGACTGCTGCTCGTTTCCACGACCGACGACCCTGAGGGACTCGCTGAGAAGATGTAAGTGCCGACGAATGAGCTCCGGGATGGAGATGCGCTCCTGACGCGCCTTCACGTCGAGGGCGTCAAAGGCCGCCGGCGACAGCTTCAGACACACCGACGCCGACGGACTGCGGTGGGACAGTGACACGCGCGGACGTGCGGGGTCATCTCGCGTCGGCATCGTCCTCCTCGGGCTCGTCGTCCTCGTCGTCGTCCAGGCGGTGGGGGCTCTCGACCAGATCCCACGAGAACGGTTGCGGGCGGAACGCCGCCGGATCCACACGTGCGCGCTCACCCGGCAACCAGAGGTTGAGCCGATCGAGCAGCGCGGGGGTGCTCTCCACCATCGGCGGGGTGGTCCGGTCGGGGTCACCATACGGGACGCCGCTTGCGTGGCAGCGGTAGCGGCCGTCGATCGGCCGGAAGCGTCCCTCGACACGCCGGAGCTCCGGGGCGCTGTACCTCCACCAGGACTCGGGGCGCGTGCCTGGATGCTGATTCGTCCATTCGACGAGCGCCTCGGCCTCGATCGCCCTCCACGCCTCCGCGTGGCTGTGCGCGCCCATGATGTCGAAGAGAATCCACCTCGACTCACCCGGCCGGGCAAGCGCCGACGCAGCCTTCAAGTCTCTGAACGTCAAATAGTGAAAGAGGCTCTCGGGGACCTCGAGGTCGCTCACCCGCCGCGTCTTCGCCGTCCGCAATCGTCTGGGCATGGCGTTACCCTCGTGACTGTCCCGCAATGGATCGGAGATTCGGCGGCCGGCGTCGCACCTCCTGCGGCGGCTCCAAATCGAGATCCAATTCGCGCAAACACCTCGTAAACATCGCGCGCGCATCATTGCCCAGCCGCGCCGCCGGATGCGGTCGCTTCGCCCCACTCGGCATCACGATCACCACGCCTTCAGCCCGGACCAACGCGGCCGCCGTCTGCGCCTCGTCCCACGCTTGGCAGCAGAGCGCCAGGAGTCGGACATGATGCGGTTCAAGGACCCAACGTTCACAGGTCGCGAGAAACCATTGACGGGTTTCCGGCCGGAGACCGGGGGGCGGCGTCGGCTTCAGCAACGGGTCAGCCATCCAGGCACCTCAGAAAAAACAGGATCGGGGAACACGACGTCACGTGTTCGACTGCCGAGCGGTTACCGATCGTCGAGGTGTTCATCTTTGCCCTACCGCCCGGTTACGCGAAACACTGTAACGTATTACTGGGAGTACCGTCATCGTTTCCGAAAGATCGTCAGCACACGAAACCGGTGATTGGTGCTCTTGACGACGGCGACGTACGCCTCAACCGCGAAGTCGGCCTTCCGGTACATGGGCAGCACCTGGTCGAGCCAGCACACGTGGCAGCCGGACGAGAGGCGTTGTCCGAGGGTCCGCATCACGACGTTTCGTTTAATCATCGTCGTCTGGTAGTGATCGGCATCCTCGACGCTGTACGGCGGGTCAGACAGCACGAGATCGTACTGCTCGAGCGGGACCTGACGCAGCGTCTGCGCATCGTCGACGAACGTCGGCTGCAGGTCGGCGTTGATGTCGCAGGTATCGCCCGGCAGGATCGTCGTGTCCACATGACCGCTGAACAGATGCAGCACGCGGCGCTTGTCTGGGAACAGGGCCTTGACGCGCGAGAGGTACCCGTGAGGGTACCCCCCGTAGTAGGTCGATGCCACGGTGTACCGGTTCCCCATGACCCAGACGCCCACGACCTGCCCGCTCTCGCAAGGGAACAGCGCAGCTGGATAGCCCGTCGTCCGGGCATAGTGGGCGATTCGCTGGGGCCAGGTCAGCCCCTCATCCCCGGTGATAGGCGCGGACGGGACACGGTCAGCCGGCGGGCCGTCCGTCCATACCTCTTTCCAGTACAGCTCGTCGTCGATCTCCTCGTCGGTCATGCCGGCGTCCTCGAGATCGCCGGGGTCGAAACTCGTCACTGGACACCGCCCTTCACGCTCGGCCCGAGATCGGAGAAATCGAGGGGCGACACCGGCGATCGATCGCCGTCCGGCAGACGCAATCGGATGCCACCTTCCGCACCGCTCGGCGATCGCACATCCGGGCTGTAGTACGCCTCCACGGTCTGCCCCACCCAGCGAGATGTCTTCTCGCCGAAGAACTCGATCAGCCTGCGCAAGTTCGCTTGCGTCCCGAGGGAGAGCCGCTTGTCGTCCACGCTGACCAATTGCAACACCTTGCGCGCCGGCTGTCCGTTCCGGGCCAGGCCGTCTGTCTGCTCGACCGCTTTGATCGTCAGCCGGACCGGTCCGGAGAGCCTCAGATCTTCTTTCTTGTAGAAGGAACTCGTCTGAAAGTCGCGTGCGTCGAAATCGCTGCTCATCGTCTTCTCTCCTTCTTGTCGTGTTGCCCCCCGTTGAGTCGTGCCACCCGGAGTACCAGATCCCGATCGGCCTGCAGCTGGCGGAAGGCATCCCCGGAGCCGCCGGCGTCGGGGTGGCACTGTTTCGCCCGGGAGCGGTAGGCCGACCGGATGGCGTCGACGGTCAGCGTCCGCGCGCTCAGGCCGAGCCGGGCAAGTGCCGCCTGTTCCTTCCAGAGAGCCGGTAGCCCCGCCAGCCTGCGTAAGTTCTCGTCCCACTGCTGCCACTGCCGCAATGTGTCCTCCCACTCCGGTCGATCAGCCTCCCGCGCGGCCGCTTGCCTGACTTCCCGCTCAATCCGCACCTTGTCCGACTCCGGTTTAGGCTGCCGCTTCCGTCGAGCGGCCCGGGCTCGCGGCGCGGTCCCGGTACGGGGCGGTACCGTTGAGCACGCCGGCTCCGGCTTGTTCGCGGACTCGTCATTCGTCATTTCCTCTAGAGATCGGGGCGATGATGATGAATCGACGCTCAGCGGACGCTCCGTCCCGGATTCGTCATTCGATTCGTCATTCGTCACGATCCCCGGAGAAGACGACGAAATGACGAGTTCCGGGTCAGCCGCCGATTCGTCATTCGTCCCGATCTCTGGGGCACCTGGCGAAATGACGAGTTCCGGGTCCGTTTCAGACTCGTCATTCGTCATTTCCCCCATAGATCGGGACCGTGATGATGAATTGGCCGATTCGTCCTCCGATCCGTCATTCGTCATTCCCCCTGTAGATCGGGGCCGTGATGATGAATCGTCAGGGCGTGCTCTCCGGTAGCGGTACGGGTCGCCTCGGACGCCCTCCCCGCTCCGCTCAAGCTGGTCGGTCCGCATCAGGCTCGTCAGCGCGTTCTGCACCGTGCCGATCTCGAGGTCGAGACTCGTTGCCAGGGTGCGAGCGTCGATCCCAGCGGCTGGTGCCCACGGCAGCGACGCCAGGACACGCCGGCTGGCGTCCAGCTGCTCCGCTGATGCCGCGTCTGTGGGCGACACCGGAACATAGACCTCGACGGATCGGGTGGAGTCGTCCTCGAGCGGCGCCAGAATCCGCTCGACGAGGAGGGACGTCGGCAGCGCATCAAAGCGCCCGAGCTGCTCCAGGTGGCGGACCGTGGGCTTGAGGTTGGGCGGCCGTGTGATGTCCAGCAGGATGTCGGCGTCACCCGCGAAGGCATTACTTCCGCGCCCCTTGACCGTGATGTCACCTTCGCTCTTGCGCGTATGCCGGATCAGGAGCTTGCAGACCCCCGGCAGCGACGCCTCCTGCAGTGGCCTGAGCACGGCGAACGCGTGCCCCGAGGACTGCTCCTGGTCGCCGACCAGGCGCGCCATCCCCGCCACGGTATCGACGATCAGCAGCTTGGCGCCGACGTCCTGTACTCGTGCAACAGCCAGGGCGATCATGTCCGCCCACGTCGCCCCGCGCGCATCGGCCCGCGTCAACAAGTGCAGGTTGGTCCGCCGCTCGAGCCCCGCGGCGGCCAGTCCTTCGGCCAAGGCCGGCGACGACTCTTCGGTGAGCAGGACGACGGTCGTCGGCGGACAGGCCGGCTCGCCGAGGCACATCACGCCGTCGAGGGCGCAGCGGATGAAATAGTTCCGGAGGCGTGTCTTGCCGCGTTTGACCGAGCCGGTGAAATCGACCAGCGCATCAGAGACGAGAAACGGCCGGACGACGTACTCCAGTGCGGTCTGCTGTCGCGTACTGAACTCGGCCGCGGTGATGAAGTGGACCGGTGACGGTGCCGGAGGAGCGGTCGCATCGTGGATGATGACGATCGGCGGCCGCTCGAAATCAGGCCGGTCCTTCTGGACGGCGACATGATTGACGATCTTCTTGAGCTCGTCAGCCTCGAGCGGCGGACGGCAGTACTGTCGATTGACGGTTTCGACCTCGCGAAAGATCTCCGGCAGCGATCGACCCTGACACTGCAGGCTGCGCGCCAATCTGAACAACGTGTCGTTACGCGATCCCTTGGGGATGCCTTGGATCGTCCATTCATTGCGGACGACCACCTCGTCGGGGAGCACGTCCTCCAGCTCGCTCAGGTTGATTGCCACCTCCGTGCAGCCGGTGAGCCGTACCAGTTTCGGCGCGTCGTACTTCGTGTTGTACGTGCCGGGCAATCTCAAGATTCTGGCGGGATCACATGCGCGATCATCGCCGCCGAGATGCTGGCAGAGGCGGCGAAGCACTGAGGACGCTCGGCTGATGTTCGCGGGCTCTCGGAGATCGAGCGGTTCGCGTAAGCGAAAGTACACGTGCACGCCTAAGCCGCTCTCGACGACAAGGCTCGGCTGGATCGGACACGTCGCGAGCCGCGTCGCCGCCTCCGTGGGTGTCATATCGAGATCCGTCCACACCGCCGGAAGGTCCGCCAGGTTCGCCGTCGTCCCGTTCGTGGTATCTCGACGCGTGGCAACGCCGACGTACAGATCCTGATGCGCCGCAGCCTCAGCCTGCAAGAACGGCACGAACACCGCCCAGTTCCCGATCTGTGCCCAGGCGCGCCGGCCTGAGGGGAGCGCCCGACATTCGACGACACCTTCGCTGCAGCTGGCGTACAGCTGATCGAGAAATCGGCGGGCGTCACTCACGGCCCGCCTCCTCCTCTGCGCGCTCCGCTGCGCGCACCCACCGGAGATGCTGTTCGGCCAGCACGCGGATCGTGCTCGGCAGGTTCGGCCAGCTCAGTACGGCCTCCAGCTGCCGGCGGTTCATCAGGCTGAGGAGGCGATTGAGCACGAAGGGCGACAACGCCAGATCCTCAGGGCCAAGTGGGGGTAAGTGGTCAGTACTCATCGTCTGTGCTCCGAAAGGGATGCCCCAGCTGATCGCCAAGGCATCCCCGAGTTGGCGGCTTGTCACGCGGACTGCCGCTTCCAGTAGGCGTCGTACGCTTTCTGCTGCTGATCGAGCCACTTGTCCCAGCACGCCGTGCACAAGTGACGACGGCTCAGGACGCGGGCACGTGGGTGGGATCGATCGCCACCCGGTGCGGCGACCTCGACGAGCTTGACGACACCAGGCTGGCGCTCGCAGGACGTACAGGTCATGACCGCACCGCCAATTCAGCGCGCACCTCTCGGAACAAGCGTGAGACAGCGCTATGCGACAGGTTTCGATGAGCGGTTGAAAGACGCCGAACCCAGCGATGCGCTCGGCCGAGCTCGCACTCAAGGATCCGAACCTGCGTGCGCTCAGCCCGAAGCTGCTCTTCGAGGGACTGACAGCGGCGCTCGACGTTGAGGACGTGATGTTCGAGATTGGCGGAGGCGTTGAGGAACTCGTCGATCGGCGGGACGACGGCAGGACGAAGGGGAACTAGTTGTTGTGATACGCTAAACATGTCATCTACTCCTTCTCGAGTGCGAGGCTCCGGACAGAGCCGCGCACGGGTTAAAGGGCGGGGCCGTTTTGGTCCCGCCCGAGTTGTTTCAGGCTGCCGGTTTTCCCTTGCCGTCACGACGACCGAAGTAGCGACGCGCCTCGATCGGGTGCGTCTCGCGCTCCTGCAGCCAGGCGCGGATCACGGACCAGCGCCAGCCAATGCGGGACCGTGTCAGCTGTACGGGGCGAGGGAACCGTCCCTCTTGGCACATCCGCCAGAGCGTCGATCGGTTGAGCGGGATTCGCGTGAGGAGTTCAGCCGTCGTCAGGAGGCGATCATCGGCATCGACCGGGACGATGTCGCGCTTGCTTGTGTTTTTCGCCATGCCGCAGATTTCAGCATGGCTATCTGGTGGGGAACATGCTGTTCCTCACCAGAAAAGTTGTGGAGGGCTACTTAATCTTCAGGGTCTTGAGGGCCGAGCGTACCGTCTCAACGGGTAGTCGGAGCTTCCGCCCGATATTCTGCGCCAGTAGAGTGGTCGGGTACTCGGACTGGCTGTACGGCTGCGTGTCTCGTATCTTCTTGGCCAGCACTTCGATGTTCGGACGGTTCCGCGCTCGTCGTGTTTCTCCTGATCGGAGACCGGCGACCCGCTTCCGCTGACGTCGCTTAATGCCGACTCGCGCGGACTTCCCATGATTGAAGCGCCACACGGCCGCCTCCGTCAGCTGACCGACACGCAGCGCGTCGAGGACGATTCGCTCGAGTGACGCGTCTCGCGCGATCGCCGCTCGGAGTCGATCGATCGCCGGCAGGATACGCTCCGCGTACCACGGTCTCGTGAGCGGTGTCGACGTCGCAACATCAGGCGGATCGTGAGCACGCCAGTACTGCTCCGCGTCCTGGACCATCCGTTCGAACCCCGGCGGGAGCCACCGAGCACGTTCCTCGGGTGTCGCGCCGGAGAAATCGGTGTCTTGGTCGATCTGCTCGACGACGGTCAGCCCATCGTCTGCGACCACGCGTGACTTGATCGACATCAGCGCGCTCGCATCCGCAGCACCGCGGCCTTCTTCTTCGCCTTGTTCGCCAGGATGCGTTGGAGTTCGACGTCCCAGGCCGTCAGCGCCCGCCGCTTCTCCTCGGCGTACTCATGCTGGTTGTAGTGCTTGCCGGTTACGCCGTACTTCGCGTGATTGAGCACCCGTCCGATCACCGTCTCGTCGAATCCGAGATCGGCGAGACGTGTCGCCACGGTTCGGCGCAAGTCGATCCACTCGTACGCGCCGCCAGAGATCGGGCGCAGCGCCTTGTGTGCCTCGCTCGTCAGCGTCAAGCCGGGAAATACCTGCGGCTCATCGGCGGGAACAGCTGCGCGACGTCTGCTGAGCACCTCGAGGGCGCTCGCGGGAAGCGGCACCTCGTGCGGACGCGCATTCTTCGTGCGCGCCGCAGGTAACAACCAGAGCGCCTTGTCGAGATCGACTTCGCGCCACTGCATGCCGGCGGTTTCAGCGCCGCGCTGCCCAAGGAGGAGGCGGAGTCGAATGGCATCACTCGCCGCTCCAGGCTGCGCGTTCAGACCGGCCCACAGCGCGCGCAGCTCCTGATCGGTGAGCGTCTTCTCGCGGGGCTGCTCCTCGAATCGCTTGATCATGCGTGCGGCCGGATGCGCGTCGACCAGGCCGCGATCGAGGGCGACGGTAAACATCCGGCTGATCACCGCCTGCAAGCGGTTGACACCAGCGGTGAGCCCTTTGCCTACCGCAGCATCGAGGACCTCGTGTACGTGCTGACGCGTGATCGCCTTCAGGGGCAGGGCGCCCCACGCTGGCAACAGGTACCGCTCGATCTTGCCGCGCTCGTCCTCCCAGCCTTTGGTAAGCCCCTTCTGAAAGGCGACATAGACCGGGACGAGATCCGCGAACGTGAACGCGGCGGGCTCAGAGACGGGTTCGGGTGGAGGCGTGCGCAGCTCGGCAGCCGGATCCTTGCCGTCGACGTCGATGCTGTGCCGATAGTCGAGTGCTGCTGTACGGGCTGCCGCGAGTGAGACAGCAGAGGCGTCTCCGATCTTGACCCACTGCGACGGACCGCCGTTCCGGTACGTGAAGTACCACGTCTTCTTCTTCGGTCCGACGCGCAGCACGAGCCCGCGCGCTTTGGTGTCGAAGACGTTCTCACGGCTCGCACTGCGAATGCCGGCAACGAACCGATCAGTAAGGTTCTTGGTCATCAGCCGTGTACCGGGGCCGGCGCGGACGGAAGGGAGCGCCGATTCTGGATGGAGATCCGATCCTGGAGGGACTGCCAGACGACATCGCGAACCTCGTCGGCCGTCAAGGTCTCGCGCTCGATCAGGGCGTCGGCTACCGCCGCGATCTCGTCGTGTCGGCGCGTCACGAACGCGCGTGTGCGCTGCGTGAGCCAGTGGAAGTAGGCGCGCCCCTCCTCGCCCTCGAGGCTGACGACGCGGCCGGCGTAATCGATCGCCTGATCGAGGTCCGAACCAGGAGAGAGCCTCGCATACTTTCCCATCCGGAGATGCCCGGCGCCCAGGTGGTTGTACCGCGACGCGACGAGCCGCTCCGCCTCACGCCCAGCGAGCAGGCACACCACGAGGCGCTCGAGGTGGTCTCGCACGCGAGGTGAGGGGTTGTACACGTGGTCGGCCGTGAGTCGGTGAGCATAGACCCGGACATGTCCGTAAGAGTTGGCATCCGAGCGGATCGTGATGGACCGGAACGGCACGTCATGGTGTTGGTTCGCGACGGCGTGACCCGCCTCGTGGTAGGCCGTCCGTCGCCGCTGGGCGCGCTTCGATGAAGATGACATCTGCTAAGCTCCTGAGTGGGCTAGCGGGTTCTGGCTAGCGTCTGGCTAGCGCCGCGACGACACTGCCCGCAACGTCGGGCAACATGATACATCAGAACATTGAGGAAATCGAGGGAGGGCAGTTGACCGATGTTGCGGGGTGATGCGCTTGCCAGGACTTAAAATCCTGGGTCCCGAAAGGGGCGTGTGGGTTCGATTCCCACCCTCGGCACTAAGGTCTTCGGAATTCGGCGCCGGTTCCAGCGTCAGAGCCCCCAGTCGGCAGGCTTGGTGACTGAGACCCCGTTCGTGAGCCTGTTCGCCGCTGGCGGGACGTACGCTCTGGATATTACCCGGCGTAACCGTTGAGACGGGCAGTCGCTGAGGTCCGGTGCGGGAACGTTGCGCCCGCCACTGTGCACCTAAAGCGCCCGCGCGGAACGCCCACCCGGTCAAACTCGTATCTACCAGCAGCGCCTTAAGAGGTGTGGGCAGTTCGTCAATAGCTCCGGCGCCATTTGGAGAGCAATCCATGGTGATCGCCCGCAAGACACGCTTGAGCTTGGCCGCCCTTGTTGCCCCGCTGCTGATGATCACCGCGTGCGGTGTCAACGTGGGCGAAGGGCAGCCACGGAACGTGGACGTCGATATTCGCACTACCGTCGGCGGACTCTTGGTGCGCACCGGCGTGGACGTGTCAGATACCGGCCTCCCCGTTTATCCTGGTGCGAATCCGCTGCGCGATAACGAGGAACCTCCCAACGCCAACGTCAGCATCGGCACGCCACTCTTCGGCATGGATGTGGTCGCCGCCAAGTTTCAAAGCGACGACCCGCCGGAAACCATCGTTGCCTTCTATAGGAAACAAATGAGGGCCTACGGCGACGTCACCGAGTGCCGGGGCGACACGGACTTCAAGGGGCGATCGGGCTCGCAGCACCCCGTTTGCAGAGAGAGGCGTGTATCGCGCGCGATCCAGCTCATCGTTGGCTCGGAAGAGCGCCATCGCCTCGTGTCTGTCAGGCCTCGAGGCAGCGGCTCGGAGTTCGCCGTCGTCTATATTCACGCCCGGGGGTAACGCTGAAATCGTCTGGACCTGGCCCGTGATGGCTCGTCGTGATCGACGCGCCGGCCAGGTCCATTCGTGAGCGAAGTCGGCACATTCGCTTGTGGGTGTGGGATGCGGACAGGCAAACCAAGCGGACGAGTCGCAGTGATTGCAGTCGCTGTGTTCGGCTTGGCGGCGGCTGGACAGCAGAGCCCCGAGAGGTCAGGCCGGCTCGCGATTACGCGCGTCTCGGTAATCGACCCGCTCGCTGGCACGACCGTGCCTGAACTGACGATCGTGATCGGAGCCGGCCGGATTGTCAGCGTCGAAAATCGTAGCGAATGGCGTGACCACTGTGCGCGACATGGGCAGCGATCTGGCCGAGCTCGATCGATGGCGCGTGCAGATTTCTGAGAACACGCTGGTCAGGCCCACGATCACTCGAGCCGGTCCCATGCTCAACGCGATGGAATTCAACCCCTACCAGCTAGCCGTCGCTGATGCAGCCGAGGCGCGGGCGGCGGTGCGCACATTGCGGAAGGTGGGTATCGATTTCGTCAAGCTCCACCGGCGCACGTCGAGGGAGGCGTACTTTGCGATTGCAGCCGAAGCGCGGACGCTGCGATTCCCGTTCAGCGCCCACGTGCCGATGACTGTCTCGCCTGGTGAGGCTTCGGATGCCGGTCAGGCCTCCATCGAGCACACCGAAACGCTCTTCGAAGGAACGTTTGCGGCAGAGCATGCGGGGAAGGATCAGACGGCCGAGATTGCCCGATGGCGAGCGAACGAAGCGACCGCGCTTTTCACGAAGTTCTTCCGAAATGACACGTTCGTCGATCCGACGCTCATTGCACAGACACAACTTGTTCGACTGCTTGAAACGGGAAAGCCCGACCCTCATGCCCAGTATGTAGCCGCCACGGCCCGTAACGAAGCCGAGAGAACTCTGGCTGCCATACGGCGGGCGGCTGAGAAAGTACTGCTCGAGCGTAGACCTCTTCTCCGCGAGCTGCAGGCAGTGACAGCTTTCATGAACCAAACGGGTGTGAGGCTCCTTGCAGGAACCGACCTGAGTTATTTCCATTCTCCGGGATTCAGCCTCCATGACGAGCTCGCATTGTTGGCGGAATCCGGCCTCACGGCTGCGGACGCGCTGCGGGCGGCGACCGTGAACCCGGCGCGGTTGTTCCCATCCTTGGAAGTCGGAAGCATCGCTCCCGGGCAGCGCGCAGATCTCGTGGTGCTGGACGCCAACCCGCTCGAGGACATTCGAAACACCCAACGCATCAGCGGGGTCGTGTTGCGTGGCAGGTACCTGAACAGCCAGGATCTCGATCGACTGCTGCGAGAGTCTGCTCGACTCGCCACCAGCAACTGAACCTGGGCCAGTGTCGCCGTCGCCGTTCGACTCCCAGACCGGCGAAGGCGGACGAGCATCCGCCTTAGGAATGCCCAAGCCTCAGATCCGGGGACCGGAGCCACAAACAGTGGAGAAGTGGCCCACCTTGAGGAGATCAGTGGCCCACTGATGGCCGACTAGACCAATAAATATCGGATGATTAGAGCTGGCTATGAGGACTCAAAATTCTGTGGAGTTAACGCTCCGTGCGGGTTCGAGACCGCCCCCGGCACCAAATTCCTAGGGATTCGGAAAGTCTCGGCCATGGCGTCACTGGCCCGATACGGCGGGCTGGTTGACTGATCCCGTTCTTGAGCCTGTTCGTGTTCGACGGAGCGATCGACTGGCACTCGAGCGAGATTCCTTTCGTCTGTTGGAATACATGCGCGCCCGGCCTCGAGGGGTCGCATGCACGAAACCAATGGAGGAAAAAAGTGAGCAACGTCGAAACGGTGCAGGCAATCTACCAGGCCTTCGGACGCGGAGATGTGGCGACGATCCTCGACAGGCTAGACGACGCCGTCGAGTGGGAGACCACAGTGCCCGTGTCCGATGTGCCGTGGCTTCAAGCACGCCGGGGTAAAGCGAACATCGTGGGGTTCTTCGAGTCTCTGGCGCCACTCAAGATCACCCGCTTTGAACTGCATACAATCTTCGACGGCGGTGACAAGGTCTTCGTGCTCATCACGTTTGACGCCACAGCTCAGGGCAAGAGCTACTCCTTCCCCAACAATGGTCACCTCTGGCAGTTCAATGCGGCTGGGAAGGTCGTTAAGTACGACCACGTGACAGATACCGCCCAGATGATCAGGATGGCCAAGGGAGAGTGACCTTGCAGGGGCCAGTTCACGCGAGGTCCACGCCTACGGCTTTTCACGGACTGTAAGCGTCCGCTCGTATCTCCCTCGGAGGATCCGCAAACTCGACTTGAGGTCTGTTCCAGAGTGATCGAAACGGATTCCGAAAAGGGCGTGCGGGTTCGATTCCCACCTCGGCACCAAATGTCCAGCGAATCGCGAGTTCGTTCGCGGTCGCACCGCGGCAGGCTGCGATCCCGTTCTTGAGCCTGTTGCAGGCTTCTCATCAAATCGACGATCCAGGTAGCCGTTAAGGCGATCGGTAGCTATCGGGACTTCGAGGAAGCTATTCGGGACCTATTCGAGATCAGGCTCACCACGCATCCCGTACATCACCAGTCCGAACGCGATCACCGTCGTCGGCACGATGACCGCGAGCAGCGTGAAAAAATCGCGGCCTGAGGCATGGGTGCCGCGACGCCGGGCTGTGACGCCGGTCCCGGCAGATCCACGATCGCGCTGAAGATGTTCCCCACTAGGCCCAGATACGCCGACGTGAAGCCGGTGATCAGTCCAATCAGTCGCTGGCGTTCGGTGAGGCGCAGCTCGCGCCAGACAAGTCCAATCGCGACCAGAATCAGGCATGTGAAGAACGCCGTGAGATGTGCGGCTAGCCAAGCACGGGGATGCGGCAGGACGGCGGTGGCGATCCCCGGCCAGACGGCGACGAAAAATGAACCCGTGGCGAAGCAATCGGCGACGCTGCGACTCAATCAAGCTCGTCATGGCCCCATAGTTCTAGTTGAAATTCTCAGCCTGGATCGATTCAACCTTAGAAGTCTGGGTCCCGAAAGGGGCGTGTGGGTTCGAGCGGTCAGCGGTTCGGATCGCGTGTAATCGGGAGAGCGTGGACGAATACCGGGTCGCGGTCGAGCAGCGCCACGTTTCCCGGCCGCGCCATGAGTTCCACGTGAGAAGCTGGCGTCGCAATCGACACGACCGCGTCCTCGTCGCCAGACACTCTGAAAGTGTCCGTATACATCCACACCCAGTCGTCGTCCACCGCGAGCGGCACGCCCTCCTTGCGCAGGCGGACGATGGTCGCAGCGCCCAGATCGTAGAACCGGTTGTCGACCCTCAATAGAGGCTTGCTCAGCTGGTGCAGCTTCAGATATTCCCGAACGGATCGATACATGGCATCGACGGTCTCGATCGTACGTCGTTGGCTGAGCTCGCGGCCAGTCAGATGACGAAGATCGCGGACGCCAAGCCAGACCCCTGCAGCAATGATCAGCGCGCAGGCGAGACCCGCTAAACGTCCATCGAAGATCCAGTGCGGTGAGAATCGTTCTTCGAATGCCTGGATGACGGCCCCGACGATCACCGCCGCGTTGATCGCTCCGATTCCCGCCAGCCAGAAGATGTGATAAGCAAGGACATCCTCCCGTATGCGGGTGATGGACCACAGGCCGACCATCGACGCGGCGAACATCGTCATGGCCAGCGAGGCCGTGAACGTCCGACTCGTGCGGAACGCCCGCAGGGCGACGGCCAGGAGCATGGCCATTTCGGCTGCGGCCAGCGGCATGCCCCATGCGAGGTGAGTCGGCGCGAAGTGACCCCCGTAGGGAATTTCGTCAGGGCGGAACACGCCGACGATCATGAAGGCCCAGTTGGCATATCCGGCGCCGAGCGGCACCCCTGGCGCCGTCTCGGCTCCGAAGAAGCGCCACAACCGCGTGACGTTGCCCTGTTCCTGAGATAGCTGTTCGGCGATCGGGAACAGCCAGAGCCCGAGGGCGAGCCAGGAGGACGCGACAACATGCGGCCACAATGGCCGACCGGTGCGGGACCGGTACACAGGGAGTCCGATCGCCAGCGACGCCGGGGCCAGCACACCGGCCAGCGGCGCATATCCCAGGTGCGTCTGAGCGATGAAGCTGCCGAAGACAACCATCAGCGGCAGGAGTCCGATGCGCCCGTTCGCGACCGCCGCGCACAACACGACGAACGTCAGGCTGGAGAGAGCCGGCACGAGTGCATTCCACGGGTTGGCAAACAAGGTAGGGATATGCCAGGCGAAGAGGAGGGAAGCGCCGGTCACAAGGGCGCCCAGACGCCGATCCTCTCGGGCCACAACCCAGGCGAGCGTGGCGAGCGCAGTGAGATTGATCGCCAGCGCCCCGGAGTAGAGAGCCGCGGTGCCATATCCGCTGAGCCGATAGAACGGGGCCTCGATCCAGAAGAGCAGCGGCCCAGGATGGTGCCAGCCGAATCGAGAGTACGGACCCACGAGTTGACGTCCTTCGGCAGCAAGCAGCGTATAGAGCTCGGTGACCGCGATGTCGGAGACGGCGGTGATCGCAGGCGTCTGGCGCCCGTACGCGACGACACCAACCAGGCCCAAACTGGCGATCAGCGACACCGTCAGGCGCCGCCACCAGATGCGCTGCCACACTGCCACCAGCAGGCAGATCGAGGCGACAACGCCGATGACGAGCGGGTTGTCGAACTCGCGGGCGGTGATCCGGATGGGGCCGATTCGAAACGACGCTTCGATGCCCTGGCTCAACAGCGCCAGCACGATCAGCTCGCCGACGGCGATAGCCGCGCAGATGCTGACCACTGCGATACGGCGTGAAAGCCATCGCGTCGGTCCGAACGACGTGTTCGCGAGGGAAGCTGAAGGAGGCCGCGACGTGCTTTCGCTCGGGTGTGACGTGAGCCGATTATAGGGCTAAACGGTTGGTCTCTCCGACGTGGGTGCTGGTAGATTCTGATTCGTCAAGCCGCAGGAGGCTACGCCCCGTGAGACTGACCCTTCTGGCGATCGCGCTGCTTGTTTCCATCGTTCATCTGAACGCTCAGGACATCGGCGACGGGCAAGATGCTCGACGGATAGGCGCACCGTCGCCGGCAGCGAAAGAACAGGGCGGCGTTCAAAGTGATCGGATTGAGATGGTCGTCAGGCAACCAGCGTCGTCGCCCATCTGGTGAAAGCGGCCCA
>Ga0247825_10000030_pt1 | contig 82231 bp, 70 predicted proteins | sample 13C_Vanillin_Day_FD_194413 | JGI IMG/M metagenome (GOLD analysis project Ga0247825, IMG submission 194413) | Soil microbial communities from agricultural site in Penn Yan, New York, United States - 13C_Vanillin_Day48 | ecosystem: Environmental > Terrestrial > Soil > Agricultural land | place...
CGCGACAACATCCGCGTCATCAACCTGTCGCTGGGCGCGCCTGTGTTGCAGCCGTTCCGTGACGATCCGCTGTGCGAAGCGGTCGAGCGGGCCACTCAGGCCGGGATTCTGGTCGTGGCGGCGGCGGGGAACCACGGGCAGACCGAGGACGGCATTCAACAGTACGGACTGATCACGTCGCCGGGGAACAGTCCGTTTGCGCTGACCGTGGGGGCGATGGACACGAAGCAGACCCCGCAGCGGAGCGATGACGCGCTGGCGGCGTTCAGTTCGAAGGGGCCGACGCGGTTCGATCTGGTCTTGAAGCCTGACGTGGTGGCGCCCGGAGTGCGGGTGGTCGGTGCGGAGGCGAGCGACTCGTATCTGGCGAGGACGTATTCACAGCGGCATGTGGCGGGCGCCGGGACCGATGCGTACATGCGGTTGTCCGGGACGAGTATGTCAAGTGCCGTTGTCAGTGGAGCCGCAGCCGTACTGATCGATGGACACCCACGCCTTCGATCCAATGAATCAAAGATGCTCCTGCAGCTTGGGAGCTCATTTGTTCCCGATGCCGGCCTCGTGGGCGCGGGTGCAGGACTGGTGAACATTCTTTCGGCTGTCGAGCTTGCAAGAAACGAAGGTCGGGACGTTCCCGAATCAATCGTGATAGCTGGAGAAGATGCACACCCATCATTGATTGCCTTCGCTTCTATTCCGCCCGCCGACATCGCACCCAATAGGGATCTCAGACTCGACTTTGGATCTCCGGGAAGAGCGAACGACGGCATCATCAACGACACGACCATCGTCTGGGGCAACACCATCGTTTGGGGCAACACCATCGTCTGGGGCAACACCATCGTCTGGGGCAACACCATCGTTTGGGGCAACACCATCGTCTGGGGCAACACCATCGTCTGGGGCAACACCATCGTCTGGGGCAACACCATCGTCTGGGGCAACACCATCGTCTGGGGCAACACCATCGTCTGGGGCAACACCATCGTCTGGGGCAATACCATCGTCTGGGGCAACACCATCGTCTGGGGCAGTCAACTTTTAGACGAGCTCGTACTGCAGTCTTAGAACGCCCTTATTTTGTAGGAGTTACAGTGGAACAAAGAATTATAGTTTGGGGCTAGAAACACCGATAAATACGCTCAGGTAAATGACCGAGCGAACGGAAGCGGCGCCGGGTCTTGGCACAAGGGGTCAGATGTTTGTCTCCTTTGTCATCGCGGCCGGACTCATTGCTATTGCCGCTTCCGTGTATACCCTTCACACCCAACCAATAGAGCCTAAGTGGTACCTTCTGGCGGCGCTCACCTTGGTAAGCGGCTCCGCAACAGTTAAGTTACCTTCAATCCCTGCGACGATTTCGATCTCCGAAACGTTTGTTTTCGCTTCGGTGCTTCTCTTTGGCTCGGCAGCTGGCACGGTCACCGTTGCACTCGACGGTCTTGTCATTTCTTTCTGGATGGCCAAGCGACGACCTGAATGGTATCGAGCTCTCTTTAACATGGCGGCGCCAGCGCTGTCGATATGGTGCGCCTCCCAGTTACTGTTTCACGTTACGGGTATCGAGCCACTCATACGACAGCCGGCAACCGTTAATACTCTCTTGCTCCCACTTGTCGTATTTGCCTTTGTGTACTTTGGACTGAATAGCGGACTCATAACGCTGGCGGTAGCCTTCGAAACGGGACTGCCAGCGTACTTAATCTGGCGTGACAACTTTCGTTGGATTTCACTTAATTATTTTTGTGGCGCGTCTGTTGCCCTTCTCCTAGTCGTCTACTCAAGAGATGTCGACGTTCGATTCATTGGCGTGATTGTCCCTCTGTTGTTCGTACTGTATTTCACGTTCAAAACATCCATGCAGCGCGTCGAGGACGCCGATAGTCATGTCCGACAGGTTGATCGTCTCTATCTTTCAACCGTCGAAACGCTGGCGATGGCGATTGATGCTAAGGATCAGATCACGCACGGTCACATTCGGAGGGTACAAACACTAGCGGTTGGCCTCGCGCGAAAGGTCGGAGTAACAGACTCCAATCTCATCAAGGCTATTGAAGCTGCCGCTCTGCTACACGACACTGGCAAACTCGCCGTCCCAGAATACATCCTTAACAAGCCAGGCAAGTTAACCTCAGCCGAGTTCGAGAAGATGAAATTGCACGTAACTGTAGGAGCGGACATTCTGACGGCGATCGATTTCCCTTATCCTGTGGTGCCAATAGTCAGATGTCATCATGAAAACTGGGACGGTACTGGTTACCCTTCCGGCCTGAAGGGAACCGACATACCTATCGGTGCGCGTATTCTCGCCGTTGTTGACTGTTTCGACGCATTGACATCAGATCGGCCCTATCGACCACGGTTATCAGATGATGAAGCATTCGGAATCCTTTTCCAGCGGCGTGGCTCGATGTACGACCCGCTCGTCGTCGATACCTTTGCTCAGGTCTATCGTGAAATCGCCCCGCAGCCTTTGCCTTCGGGTAACACGAGAAGGGCGCTTCAGGAAATTACTTCCTCCACTTCGAAGACTGGGTCCCATAGCCTTGCTTCTCGATCCCAGGAGAACACCAGCAGCATCGACCAAATGTTGACACTGTTCGCGTCGGCGCATGCTCTTACGGGCAACGCTAGCGTGGGGGATACCTGCGACGTCATTGCCAACAGACTTAACCAGCTGATTCCATCGGCATTATGCGTCTTTTACTTCTACGACTCCGGGGCTGATGAACTCGTGGCCCAATTTGCCGCGGGTGAAGGTAGTACAGCCATCAAAGGAACGAGAATAGAACTGGGACATCGACTGAGTGGTTGGGTCGCTGCGAATAGACGAACGATTGTCAATTCGGACCCAGTCTTAGACTTAGGCGACTTGGCTCACAGTGGAACCACCTCCTTGAGAAGTTCGCTCAGTTCTCCCCTCTTGGCTAAAGACGAGCTGGTTGGTGTGTTGACGCTTTACTCTCGCGACTTAGAAGCCTATGGCGATGATGAAAGACGGGCACTTGAAGCAGTTGCAGGACCCATCGCTACCAGCCTGAAACGTGCTCGCGACTTAGAGGGCGCGACGAAACGGAGGCTGCTTATGGCGTCGGCAAACCGAGACGAATTGACCTTTCGAGGCGGTGTTCGCTAAGCGCGGTTAAAGCGCGGTTAACGTTTTGGGCCTTCGCTCCTCAAGACACTCTCAGATAATGACTTGCGTTTCCCCTCACACACGCGCACTGCAAAGACGAGTCGCAGGCATTCAGTTGCAAATTGTTTTGCACACTTTGTGTGCGTAACTCAGCCCTGCAGAGTGCAACCCGCAAGAGATTGACGCAGAATTCTTCTTCGTGCCTGACATCGGTTGGAGGAGCGTATGGAGGCACTTGAAGTAGCCAACCGGCTGAAACGCGCCGGACGTTTCGCGGAGGCCCTGCAGACGGCTGGCGACACTGAGCACTTGCGAGGTGAGCGCCTCCCCTGTGAACTACTGCGACTGGAATTGTTCGAACGCCTAGGACAACATTCCAAGTGCCAACAAATCGCTAACACAGTCATTAGATCTAGAAGAATAACGCCGAGTCAACGCAGCACCTGCGAGTACGTTTTGGGCAGAGTCGCATGCGAGGCCGGAGAGACTGAAACCGGACTTGCTCATCTGCGCCGTGCATCGTTGTTGGCCATTGAAGGAAGTGACCTGGAAAGGTTGTGTTGGACGCAAATCGCCTTGCTCCTTATCGTGGCCGACAGAACTGGACCTCAAGCTGCGGTTTCACTTCTGTCTGACCTTCGGCTTAACACAACAAAGCACGGGAATCCACAAACTCTAGCAGCATTTCACTCGTTCGTCGGTCAGACGGAAGCAAAGTGCGGACGTCTCAACAGCGCGGAACGACATGTCCGTGTCGCTCTACGTATTCTGGGCACGTCTGAAAACATATGGCTGGAAGCGGTGGCGAGAAACGTTTTGCTCGCGATATCAATCCTCCGAGCGGATGTCAGAGCGGGACTGTCTGATGGTTTGCGCGCCCTTGAGCTTGCGGAACTATCTGGTGCGGCAACAACCGTGCGGGCATGTCTAGGGAATCTCGGCAACGTCTTTCACATCCTTGGTAACCATGAACGGGCGTTAGAGTATTTTGAGCGGGGCCTAGCTATATTGCCGTCCCCCGGCGAAAAGAATAATGGGATGCTGGACAGTATGGCTAGAGTCAGATTGGATCAAAGAAGGTTGGATGAGTGCCGACTGTTTCTCGAGAAGATTGACGGAGTCATTAGAACGGAGAGTGACAGAGCGTTTTATGGACATCGCTCAGCTGAATTTACCAAGACTCGCCTTTTCATTCATCAAGGACGCTCAAAAGAAGCGCTCGTCGCTGCCGATTCAGTTCTGCGGCTGGCTGAGTTAACTGGCGATGAGATTCTACTTACTCAAGCTATGTTAGCCAAAGCTGAAGCACTTCAACTTGATGGAGACTTGGCTAATTCCGCTCGTCTCCTAAATCAAATTTCGGCTCGTCTGACCTGGCTGGGACCTCCTGATTTGTACGCTGAGTACGAGCGAGTCTTATCCGTTGGGCTGGCTCTCGGGCACGAGACAGTACAAGCTGCAGTTCATCTTGATCGGGCTAGACGAATCAATGAGGGCCTGCCGAACATCCCAGGCTTGCTCGCACTGGATTACAGTTGGCGACAGTTTAGCCACTCTGAACTTGACCCTAGTTCGCCTATACAAGCAGTTCCCCTTCTCGTTGACCATCTCAGCGCGAAACGCACCGTTCATGCTGTGGCAGCACTGATGCTTCAGATTGGGAGGCCTGACCTGATCGCGGGAGAAGTAATGGCGCTACTGAAGTCAACCGACTGCGTCACCGGTGCCACCGCGCTCACCCGCGCCTCCGACGGCACCCTCGAAACCCTCAGTCAACTCGGTCACCCCCCTGACACCGCCTCCCCCGACCTCTACCGGCTCGTCGTCGGCACCCGGCACGACAAGACCATCGAAATTCTCGCCTCCCCCACACCGGGGCTCGAGTCGCTCGCCACCCTGAACTCGCTGCTCCTCCTGCTCGCCACCATTCGCGACCTCGAACGCGCCCGCATCGAACGCGAGGAGCGCGCCACCCTGTGGCCAGTCGACGAGCTGCCCATCGGTCACGACGGCGCCGTCACGGTCGGCCACATGCGCGAGACCATGGCCCTGGCCAAAAAGGTCGCCAACGCGAACGTCAGCGTGCTCATCACCGGCGAAAGCGGCACCGGCAAAGAAGTCGTCGCCCGAGCCATTCATGCCCACTCGAGCCGCGCCCAGAAGCCCTTCATCCCCTTCAACTGCACCGCCGTGCCTCGCGAAATGCTCGAAAGCCAGCTCTTCGGCTACCGGCGCGGCGCGTTCACGGGCGCCGACCGCGACCATCCCGGCGTCATCCGCAGCGCCCGCGACGGCACCCTCTTCCTCGACGAAATCGGCGACATGAGCCCCGAACTCCAGCCCAAACTGCTCCGCTTCCTCGAGTCCGGCGAAATCTGCCCCCTCGGCGAAGCGAACCCCTTCGTCGTCAACGTCCGCGTCGTCGCCGCCACGAACTCGAGGCTCGAGGACCTGGTCAAGGAAGGCCGATTCCGGGAAGACCTGTTCTATCGCCTCAACGTGATCCGACTCTCGCTGAAACCCCTTCGCGATCGGCGCGACGAGGTGCCTACCCTGATCAACTACTTCCTGATTCGAGCCTCCGAGGAATTCGGCAAGAGCCACGTCCGCCTCACCGAGGAGACGATGGAACGTCTGGCCCTCTATCCCTGGCCGGGGAACGTGCGGCAGCTTCAGAACGAAATCCGGCGAATGGTGGCACTCGCCGAGTCAGGCTCGCTCCTCCCACCGACTACGCTGTCGGCTGACATCCTGACCCACACGGTCGGGCTCAATTCGGGAGGATCGACCACTGGCGAACCGGACCCCTCCATGACTGGCAAACTGAACCCGGCGCTCACCCGCATCGAGCGCGAGATGATCAAATGCGCGCTCCGGGAGCACGACGGCAAGGTCGAGGCCGCCGCCAAGGCCCTCGGAATTTCACGAAAGGGCCTCTACCTGAAACGCCAGCGCCTGGGTCTGTGACGCTGCCCGTCGGGCGGCCCGCTTGGCCTCCCGCTCGCGCAGCAGCGCCTCGATCGACTCCAACAGGATTCGCTGCGAACCCCCGCGCGTGCGAATGGTCCGGAGTCGCCCCTCACGAATCCGGTAATAAACCGTCCGCCGCGACACGCCGAGCAGCGCCGCCGCATCATCCACGAACACGCTGCGACGAACGAGCGGAACCGGACTTGACAGCTCGGACACATCCCACGGCGTGGCAAGGCCGATACCAGCGCGTGATGCGAGGAAACATCAGCAAGATCCTCAGAAGTGATTGTGAGGATGTTACTTGTGTCGATGGAACGCCGGGTAGGATCTACCCAAAGGGAAGAGGGTTCCCGCCCGGACCTCGGCCGAAGGATGCACTCTCAGCGACGCCGTACGTGAACCCCAGGCGAAAGCCCGGTACAATTCAACGACTTTGATGGGTCAAACTTAGGGCATGGCCACCGAACTCCAGCCGCAAAGGCCGGGTGGTTGGCGAGCACCGTCACCGACCGTCAGCCTCCCGGAAGTCCACGGCTCCATCGCCATCCCGCAGGGCGCGAGCTTCTGGCGCAAGATGTTCGCCTTCGCCGGCCCGGGCTATCTCGTCGCCGTCGGGTACATGGATCCGGGGAACTGGGCGACCGACCTCGCCGGCGGCGCGCGTTACGGCTACACGCTGCTCAGCGTGATCCTTGTCTCGAACGTGATGGCGATCGTGCTCCAATCGCTGGCGGCGCGCCTCGGGATCGCCAGCGGCCGCGATCTGGCGCAGGCGTGCCGCGACAGCTACTCGAAACCGACGACGATTGCGCTCTGGGTGCTGTGCGAGATCGCGATTGCGGCGTGTGACCTGGCCGAGGTCATCGGTTCGGCCATCGCCCTGAACCTGCTCTTCGGCTTGCCGCTCATCTGGGGGGTCATCCTCACGGCGCTCGACGTTCTCGTGATTCTGTTCCTCCAGCATCGGGGTTTCCGCTACGTCGAGGCTCTCGTCGTCATGTTGATCCTCGTCATCGCCGGATCGTTCGCCGTCGAATTGTGGCTGTCCCGGCCCGATCCGCTGGGCGTCGCCACCGGTTTTTTTCCGACCGCCGAGATTCTCAGGAATCCGGACATGCTCTACATCGCCATCGGCATCCTCGGCGCCACCGTGATGCCCCACAACCTGTACCTTCACTCGTCGATTGTTCAAACGAGGAAATATAGCGATTCGCTCGAGAGCAAACGCGAGGCGATTCGTTTCGCCACGATCGATTCATCCTTTGCGCTCATGTTCGCCCTTTTCATCAACGCCGCCATACTCGTCATGGCGGCGGCGACCTTCAACGGGACGCCTTACGAGTCGGTGGCCGAAATCGGCGACGCCTATCTGCTGCTCTCGCCCCTTCTGGGAACCACCATGGCGAGCGTGCTGTTCGCGGTGGCGCTGCTCTGCTCGGGCCAGAACGCGACGCTGACCGGCACGCTGGCAGGTCAGATCGTCATGGAGGGATTCATCAACCTGCGGCTCAGGCCGTGGCTGCGCCGCCTCATCACGCGGGTCCTGGCGATCATCCCGGCGGTCATCGTCATCGCCATCTACGGCGACGCGGGGACCGGCCCGCTGCTGATCCTCAGCCAGGTAATCCTGAGCCTGCAGCTGCCCTTCGCGGTCTTCCCGCTCGTCGCCTTCACCGGGAACAGCGCGAAGATGGGGGCGTTTGTCGCGCCGCCGCTGCTGCGGACGGTGGCGTGGACGATGGCGTGTGTCATCCTCATGCTGAATGTGATACTGCTCTACCAGACGATGACGTGATCGCCTGGCGGCAGGGGCTGAAAGCTGAGGGGTATGTACCACCGCATCCTGGTTGCTATCGAGAACTCGGCGGCCGACCGCACGATTCTCGATCACATTTCGCAGCTGGCAGGCTTGACCAATGCCAAGCTGTTGCTCGTCCATGTGGCGGACGGGTGGGCGGCCCGTCATTTCGACGATCTGAAGCTGCGCGAGTCGGAGGAGATGACGACCGATCGCGCCTACCTCGAAGGGCTGCAGGCCGAGCTCACCGCACGAGGGTTTTCCGTGGAAACGTTCCTGGCGCGCGGCGATCCTGCGACGGAGCTGATCAGAACGGCCGAAAGCCAGAACGCCGACTTGATTGCGATGTCCACCCATGGGCACCGCTTCCTCTCAGACCTGCTGTTCGGGGCCACGGCCGATCGCGTGCGTCACCTTGTCAAGATTCCAGTGCTGCTGCTCCGGGCGCCGTGAAGCGGTTCAACTCAGCGACCGGTCCTTGATCTTCTCGAGAATCCTCAGAGGCGATCGGTGCGGTTGCAGCATCGCCTCCACGGGCAGCAACAGAGTCTGTTCGAGCTGATATTGCCCGGCCATCGCGGCATGGCTCACGCAGTCGGTGAAGGCGATCCACGTCGAACCCGCGGCAAAGTCGATCGGCGTCTGCGCGGCGTGCTTCTGGTACTCGAGATCCGCTTTCATGCGGTCGTGAAGCTGCAGCATCAGCGCGTCGTACGGCGATCGCCGTGTCTTGGTGATGCCGCTCAGCCGCAGCAGTTCGAGCGTGAACGGCAGCGGGATGCGCAGTCGATCGGCGAATCTCCCGGCGACCTGTTCGAATGGCTCGCCGAGTCTCCACGATCTCACGCGGCCTTCCGGGTTCACGTTGGTGAACACGCGAAGGATGCGACGACCCTGCACCGGCGTCGCCGGGAAGCTGTCGATGTGCAGCCGTGTATCGTCATGGCGCCACGTCGTTTGGCGTCCGGCGATCTCGGCCGGCCTGAAGCTGGCGCGCGCGCGTTGGACACGCCCTCGATACTGAGGACACAGCGAGTCCACGAGCGCGGACGCTGACTCGCTGAAGCGCCGCAGCATCGTCGTCAAGCCCGGCCCGGGAGAAGAGGCTCCGCCGACGCGCCCTGTCGCCGGATCGAAGCTCACGTTCTTGGCGACGGCTATGGACGGCGTAAAACAGCTGTGCTCGGTCGCCAGGGTTTCGAATTCCAGCTCAGGCAGCAGCAGGAGTGCGCCCGACTCGAGCGCACCGGCGGCGTCTGTTGAGCTCACGCTCGAGCGGTGCTCATCCGTCCATTCCCGACGATTGATTCGGAGAACCATTGAACCTGGAGAGTCTCGCACACTCGCAGCCACGAGGCACGCGTCGTGCACCCTTCGAGCATCGGACCTCTATGGCTCAGATGTCGCGCCTCGTCTGTATCACGCTGACGACCCTCACGCTCGCCACGACGGCTGCCGCACAGCGCCGGCCGCGGCCGGCCACACTGCGGTGTGGGGACGTGATCGGTTTCCAGGTCCTGCTCGCGAGGCAAGGGTTTTCTCCCGGGGTGATCGACGGCCTCGCGGGCAGGAACCTGGAACGGGCGCTCGCGGCGTTCCAGGGCTCGCGCGGGCTCACGGCCACGGGGAACCTGGATTGCGCGACGTGGGACGCTCTCGGCGGCGACGCCGCAGCTCCGACCGTCGTGCCTTACCGGATCACGTCAGCCGACGCCAGCGGTCCGTTCGCCAAAGAGATTCCGGCGTCGCTGCAGGAACAGGCGGCTCTTCCCTCGTTGGACTACACGTCTCTGACCGAAGCCCTGGCCGAACGATTCCACACGTCACCTGCGCCGCCGTTCCACTACAACCCAGATCTTTTCTGGGACGCGAAGCCAACCGACTCCAAGGCGATGCTCAAGTCCGGACCCAACAGTCCCGTCGGCGTGGTCTGGATCGATCTCGACGTCGAGCATTACGGCATCCACGGCACGCCCGAGCCGACGCGGGTCGGCCACGCCGAATCGCATGGCTGCGTGCGTCTGACGAACTGGGATGCGGCAAAGTTGGCGGCCCTCGTCGCTCCCGGCACAAAGGTCCAGCTCCGATGAGACGCAGGAGGGATCAACGCAATCGGCTGATCCCGGCAGTGGCGACGGCGTTCGTCGTCGGCGGCCTGACTGGGTGGTGGCTCAAGTCCGGAGCTCCCCTGCCGGCCGTGACGGAGACGGTCCATTCCGAAGCTGATCGGGGACTGAACCTCGATTTGGAGCGTGGCCGCGCTCCGGCGGTCGCTGCGACGACCGGTGAACCGCTCGTCGGCCCCACGCCGCCTTCGGCCGGAAGTGTCCTGGGCGAGCTCCGACGCCGCGATCTGCACGTGCCGATCGACGATGCCGAGGTGCGATCCTGGCAGGGCGGTTTTGCCGAGCGCCGTGACCGCGGAAGTCGCGCTCACGAAGCCGTCGATATTCTGGCGCCCCGCCACACGCCGGTTCACGCAGTCGAGGACGGCACGATTGCCAAGCTCTTTACCAGCAAGGCCGGCGGCATCACCGTCTATCAGTTCGACCCGACCAGACGGTTCTGCTATTACTACGCCCACTTGCAGCGCTACGCCCCAGGGCTGCGGGAAGGGCAACAGATCTCACAGGGGGACGTCATCGGCTATGTGGGCACGACCGGAAATGCCTCCCCGAACACGCCGCATCTGCACTTTGCCGTCTTCGAGCTGAGCGACAAGCAACAATGGTGGAAGGGACGCGCCATCGACCCCTATCTGGTGTTCGAAGGGCGGCCGTAGCACTTTCGTGAGACTTTCGTGTCGGTTTGACGCCGGGGCGGAGATAGGGTGAAATAGAAGTTCATGCTCAACGGTTGCGGGCGGCTGTGCGCGTGTTGTTGTACCAGGACCCAACAGGTCCCTGCGCCCAGATCTCGCCGTTGACGCCATACGTACTCTGAAACGCGCAACACGGAGATTTGAAAGCCCGGGACCAACATCCCGGGCTTTTCTGTTTTTATGAGCACTCTGACCGATACCCCCCGTGCCGTTCGACCGGTTCTCCCCAGCCTCGACCATCTTCGGGTGCTCGAGGCGGAAAGCATGCACATCTTCCGGGAGGTCGTCGCCGAATTCGAGCGGCCGGTCATGTTGTATTCGATCGGCAAGGATTCGTCCGTGCTGCTGCGACTTGCGCAGAAAGCCTTCTATCCAGGGCCGATTCCCTTTCCGCTGCTGCACATCGACACCACGTACAAGTTCCGCGAGATGATCGACTTTCGCGACTCGTACACGCGGCAGATCGGCGCGCGCCTGATCGTTCACACCAACGAGGAAGCCATCGCGGAAGGTGCGCAGCCCTTCATCCTGGGCACGCAACGCTGCTGCGGGCTGCTCAAAACGAAGTCGCTGCTCGACGCGCTCGAGGCGGGCGGATACGACGCGGCCTTCGGAGGCGCGCGGCGGGACGAAGAACGGTCCCGGGCCAAGGAACGGATTTTTTCCCTGCGCGACGCCAAGGGCCAGTGGGATCCCAAGAATCAACGTCCCGAGCTGTGGAACCTGCTGAACGGCCGCGTGCGGCCGGGTGAGAGCATCCGCGTGTTCCCGCTGTCGAACTGGACCGAGCTCGACGTGTGGAACTACATCAAGGTGGAGAACATCCCGATCGTGCCGCTGTATTTCGCCAAGGATCGCGAGGTCATCGTCCGCGGCAACTCGCTGCTCATGCTCGAACAGCCGTTCGTGCCGCTGCTACCTGGCGAAAAGCCGCAGCTCGTCAGGTGCCGCATGCGGTCGCTGGGCTGTTCTCCCTGCACCGGCGCGGTGCGATCGGATGCGGATACGGTGGAAAAGATCATCGCCGAGCTGATCGTCACCAAGCACAGCGAGCGCCAGCTTCGGGTCATCGACCACGATCAGGATGGCTCGATGGAAGTGAAGAAGCGCGAGGGCTACTTCTGATGTCAGGCCTGCTCCGCATCTGCACGGCCGGCTCGGTCGACGATGGCAAGAGCACGCTGATTGGGCGGCTGTTGTACGACTCGCGATCCGTCTACGAGGACCAGGTGAGCTCGGTCGAGAAAGCCTCGAAGAACCGGACGGCCGGCCCGATCGACTTCTCGCTCTTCACCGACGGGCTGAAAGCGGAGCGGGAACAGGGGATCACGATCGATGTCGCGTACCGCTACTTTGCGACGTCTCGCCGGAAGTTCATTCTGGCAGACACTCCCGGGCACGAACAGTACACGCGCAACATGGCGACCGGCGCCTCGACCGCGGACGTGGCGATTCTCCTCATTGACGCCCGCAACGGCGTCCGCACGCAGACACGCCGGCACGCGCGCATCGCACAGCTTCTGGGGATCACCGAGTTCGCCTTGGCCGTCAACAAGATGGACCTCGTGGACTTCGACCGCCAGATCTTCGACGACATCGTGGACGACTTCGAGGAGATCCTGCCAGACGCCCGTCTGCATCCGATCCCGATATCCGCGCTGAACGGCGACAACGTCATCACGCGAAGTCCGCGGACACCGTGGTTCGACGGCGCCAGCCTGCTGGAGTACCTGGAAACCGTGCAGGTCGATCATCGAGTGGCCGCGAAGCCTTTTCGCCTGCCAGTTCAGCTCGTGCTGAGGCCTGACCAGGAATTTCGTGGTTATGCCGGTCAGATCCTCGCCGGAGCCATTCGGGTTGGCGAAGGGATCTCGGTCTGGCCGTCCGGCCGGACCGCCAGCGTCAAGCGAATCGTCACCTGGGACGGCGATCTGCAGATGGCTCACGCCCCGATGTCCGTGACGCTCGTTCTCGACGACGAGATCGACATCAGCCGGGGAGATACGATCACGGCGCGAGGAAGCGGGCGTAAAGATCAGGGTCCGGCCGATCCTTACGTGGGGCGTCGCTTCGAGGCCGACGTCGTCTGGATGGACGAGCGACCGCTCGACCCTTCCCGGATATACATGCTGAAGCACACCACGCGGACCGTCACCGTGGAAGCCAACCGGCCGCTGGCCCTCAATCAGATCGAGACGGTCACGTTGTCGACGTCGCGTCCGCTCGTCTTCGATCGCTACCGTGACATCCGCGAGACCGGCAGCTTCATCCTGATCGATCCGTCGACGAACTTCACCGCGGGGGCCGGCATGATCATCGACGCCGTCCGCGACGGCCACGGCGCCAGCACGACGCCAAATGCCGCTGAGCGACTCGCGAAAATCGCGCGGTCGGCCGGCTCGCACGAAGAGGCTGTCGCGGCCGTGCGGCGCGCCCTCGAGGAGATCCTGAAATGAGTCACGCAGTGTCCGGTCCCAGCCAGACCGTCGAGGATCTCATCAACGAGACGCTGTCGAGCGCGCGGATGCCGTGCGTCACGTCCAGCTTTCAGGCGGAAGATGTCGTGCTGGTTCACCTGCTGCTCAAAGCGAAGCCCGACATCCCGGTCCTCTTTCTCGAGACGTTTCATCATTTTCCCCAGACGCTCGAGTATCGCGACCGGATCGCGGCGGCGTGGAACCTGAATCTGGTCAACCTGACGGCGCCAGAACCGTCGGTCGGCCTGTGGCAGACGAGCACGGACGACTGCTGCGCGCGACACAAGGTCGGCCCGCTCTTCGGCGCGCTCGAGCACTACGACACCTGGTTCACGGGCCTCCGCCGGGAACAGTCTCCATCCCGCGCCAATCTTCAGCGCGTCGAACCGTTCACGCTGAAGAGCGGCCGGCTGTTGAGGAAGATCAGCCCGCTCGCTGAATGGACCACCAGGGACGTGTGGCGGTACGCCAAGACGCACGAGATCCCGCTGCTGCCGCTCTACGAACTGGGGTATTCGAGCATCGGCTGTGAGCCGTGCACCTCGCTTCCGCTCGATCCGTCGAATCCAAGGTCGGGCCGCTGGCAAGGTCAGAAGCTCGAATGCGGGATTCATATCGAGCCACAAAAATAGATCTGGTCATTGGGTCATTTGGTCATTTCAGTGACCGAATCCAATGAACAGACGACAGATGCCCAGATGATTTAGTAAGGCACGTCAACGAGCCGGTCGCCCGTGCGCATGTCCACGTCGATGAGGTCGAGCAGCGCTCTCGCCGTCGGCCCCGGCCTTCCGTCCCCGATTGGTTGGCCGTCCCACTCGACGACGGGAGCGACCTTCACCGAGCTGCCGATGAGGAACATCTCGCGCGCCCGGCGTGCCTCGGCGACGGGGATATCGCACACTTCGACGCCGCTAATCCCACGCCCGACGAGTGAGGGTGCCAGCTCCAGGAGTCGGAGCGAGGTGCAGCCGGGCAGGACGTGGTCGAACCTCGGGTGCCGGAACTTGCCATCGGCGGTTACGAATGCCACGTTCATGTTGGAGCTCTCGCCGACGTGGCCGTTCTCGTCCACGAACACGCCGTTGTCCAGCCCCGCCTCCTTCGCTTCCATCTGCATCAGGACGTTGGGGAGGTAGTTGGTGGCCTTCGTGATGGCGTAGAGCGGCGGCTTGATCGGATACGTCGTGGTCATCACGCGCAGGCCCTGCCTGTACCACCGCTCGGGATAGGACAAGCCGCCGAACACCATGACGAAGAAGCCAGGCTGTGCGCCCGCAGCCGGGCTCAGCTCGAGACTGCCCGGACCCGACGAGAGCCAGTACCGGATCGCGCCATCCCGCCGCCTGCTGGCCGCCGTCGTCTCCACGATGATCTCGCGCATCTCGTCGCGCGAACCGGCGAGCGCGAGCTTCGACCGCTCCGCGGAGAGCAGGAACCGATCGAGGTGCGCTTCCAAATCGTAGATGCGTCCGTTGATGAGGCCCGCCGTATCGAAAATACCGTGGCCGCGGTGGACCATATGGTCGTCGAACGGGATCACCATGAGCGCAGAGTCGGTGACGATGCCGCCGAGCTGGCTGGAATAGAACGCCGAGTAGCCGACCGGCTGGCGGGCGCGCAACTGCTCCAGGCCGGCCAGGACGTCCGCCGCCGTGAGCGTCGGAAGACGGGTCCCTCTCATACAGATAGTATGTTCGCATCGGGCGCGGTTTCATCACTTTCCGCAGACGCTCGCCGATCGGGACCAGATCGCCGGACGGTGGGCTGAACCTCGTCAACCTGACGACCCCCTGGCAGCCGCGAACCGCATCATCGTCGTCGAGAATTTCTTCGAGGAACCGAAGCGCCGCTCCCCCACTCCGTAGACCTCGCTCCCGAAGCCTGGCAATTTTCTGGTTTCATCCGCAGAGGCGGCGATCGCATCATCGCATCATGACATCTTGACATCACAGCCTCGGTTCCGTAGTCTGGAGAGGTGAGAACCACGCTCCACATCGACGACGATGTCTATGAGGCCGCCCGGCACCTGGCCGACACCGAGCGGACGACGGTCGGTCGCGTCATTTCACGGCTCGCGCGTCGCGGCTTGAAGCCATCTGGTCGCACCCGTGCCGAGCGCGGGTTCCCGGTGTTCGATGTTCGCGGTGACGCGAAGCCGATCACTCCGAAGATGGTCCGGCAGGCGCTCGACGAGTAATGGTCGGGCTCCTCGACGTCAACGTCCTCGTCGCGCTCGCCTGGCCGAATCACATTCACCATGGGGTGGCTCTCGACTGGTTTCACGGGCGCGCACGGGACGGGTGGGCCACATGCTCGGTCACGGAAACGGGCTTCGTGCGTGTGTCGTCGAACGAGGCGGTGCTTCCCGACGCTCGCGCTCCCGCCGAAGCGGCCGCGCTTCTACGGAGAATCGTTGCGCTGCCGCACCACACCTTCTGGAAGGACGACCTGCGATTTGCGGCCTCGCCCTTCGTGTCGCTCGATAAAGTGATCGGCTATCGCCAGGTGACCGACGCCCACCTGCTCGGCCTGGCTCTCCGGCATCGCGGGCGCCTCGTCACCCTCGATGCACGGATCAAGGCACTGATCCCACCTGACCGGCGCGCCGAGGTTGCCGTTCACGTGATATCCGTGTAGGGAACATCGCTCGATCAGTGGGCGTGACCTTGGAACCTTGGGGCGCCTGACGGCCTGCGAGAGGTTACGGCTCTACGCCCGCTTCCATCTCGCCATCCCACCGTTCCGCCGCCGCGCTGTGAATGCCCACTTGATCGAGCAGCCGCGCTGCCGACCAGGTGACGATGTCTTCGACCGTCGCGGGCTTCGTGTAGAACGCTGGCATGGGCGGACAAATGCTGACCCCCATGCGCGAGAGTTTCAGCATGTTCTCGAGATGGATGTCGCTGAGCGGCGACTCGCGCACCGCGAGCACCAGCTTGCGCCGCTCCTTCAGCACGACGTCCGCCGCGCGATGGATGAGGTGATCGCCGAATCCATTGGCGATGGCCGCCAGCGTCCGCATGCTGCACGGGACGACGATCATCCCGTCGGTGACGAACGAACCGCTCGAGATCGCCGCACCCTGGTCGTTCGGCGGATATACCCGCGTCGCGAGCCGCTCGACCTGCTCGGGCCGGTACGGTGTCTCGTGGACCAGCGTCCGCGCAGCCCACTTGCTCAGGACCAGATGCGTCTCGACGTCGGCCTCACGCAGCATCTGCAGGACCCGGACCGCGATAATCGTTCCGGTCGCACCGGTCATCCCGACGATCAGTCGTCTCGGGCCTTCTGACATTGTTCGAGCATAGCCTATAATCCCAGACCACTATGAAAGCCATCCTCGTCCGTGAGACCGGAGGCCCCGAGGTCCTGAAGTTCGAAGACATGCCCGAGCCGTCTCCCAACCCCGGCCAGGCCGTGATCGCGGTCAAAGCCGCGGGGCTCAATTTCATCGACACGTATCAGCGAAGTGGCGCCTATAAGGTGCCGCTGCCGTTCGTGCTGGGTCAGGAGGGTGCCGGCACGATCTCGGCATTGGGGCCTGGCGTCGAAGATCTGAAAGTCGGCGACAAGGTGGCCTGGACCGGCATCCTCGGAAGCTACGCGGAGAAGGTCGCGGTCCCAACCGAGAGACTCGTGGCGCTGCCGGCCGGCTTCGACACCAAGCAGGGCGCCGCGATGATGCTCCAAGGGATGACGGCGCATTACCTCGCGTGCACCACGTATCCCCTGAAGCCGGGGGACACGGCGCTCGTTCACGCCGGCGCGGGCGGCGTCGGGCTGCTGCTGACACAAATCGCGAAGATGCGCGGCGCCCGTGTGATTACGACGGTCTCGACCGACGAGAAAGCCAGGCTCTCGGAGGAGGCTGGCGCCGATCACGTGGTGCCGTACACCAGCGTCGACTTCGAGGAAGCCGTCAAGCGGCTCACCAACGGCAAAGGCGTCAGCGTCGTGTACGACTCCGTCGGCCAGTCCACGTTCACCAAGAGCCTGAACTGTCTGTCCCCTCGCGGCATGCTCGTGCTGTTCGGCCAGTCCAGCGGAGCGGTGGCGCCCTTCGACCCGCACGTCCTCAGTCAGAAGGGGTCGCTGTTCCTCACGAGACCGACGCTGGTCAATTACATCGCGACGCGGTCGGAGCTTCAACAACGGGCCAGCGATCTCATCGCGTGGATTTCCGCGGGCAAACTCAAGCTGCGTACGAAATTCGAATTCGCGCTCAAGGACGCCGCGGAAGCACATCGAGCGCTCGAAGGACGGAAGACGACGGGCAAGGTTCTGCTCATCCCTTAATCGGGTAATTGGACAATCTGGTAATTGGGTAATTGATTGGGCATTCGCGTAACGGATTGGGATGGCTCACCCGTGTCGCAGACAATCAACCGATGATCCAGTCTCACAATCGATTACTCGATTACCAGATTATCCAATTACCCGATTCCCCTTGACCGATGTGGCTGTTCACCGTCGTCAGCGTCGCCGTCGTCGTACTCGCTCATACCGCGCCCACACGCTTCATCCTCGACTGGCTCGCTGGCGACCGAGCCGTCTGGAACATGCCCCGGGACGGTCCGCCCACGATCTATTTGACGTACGATGACGGACCCAATCCAACCACGACTCCCGATCTGCTCGACGTGCTCGCGCGCGAGCAGGTGCGCGCGACGTTCTTTCTGATCGACGAGCACATCACCTCGGACTCAGCCTCCATCGTCGGCCGCATGTTCGCCGAGGGCCATTCGATCGGCCTGCATTCGGCGAGCCGGTCCTACCTGCTCATGACGCCACGAACGCTCGCCCGCACGCTCACCGAAGCGGCCGATCGGATCGAGGACCTGACCGGCGAGCGGCCCTGTCGCGCGTTCAGGCCGCATGCCGGGTGGCGAGGCGGACAGATGTTCGAGGGTCTCCGACAGATCGACTACCGACTCGTGGGGTGGGGGTGGATGCTGTGGGACTTCAACTGGCTCCGCGAACGCACGGCGGACGCGACACTCGAGCGCATCATCGGACGTGCGTCGGCGGGCGACATCATCGTGATGCACGATGGAGACGAATCGGCGCCTCTCCGAGATCAGCGTCAGACCGTGGAGGCGACGGCGCGGTTCATCCCCGAGGCTCGCGCCAGGGGACTCGGCTTCGGCACGGTCTGCCGCAATGGGGAATGAATCTTCGGGGTGGAGGGTGGAGGTTAGAGGTTGGAGGTTAGGGGGGAAATCATTTTGCGCGCAAGAGCGGCACGAACCGGACCGGCGCCATGCGTGTCGTCCTGATTCGACCAGCGTCGTCTTTCTCGACGAGCTGCAATTCCTGAACGGCTGACACCGCGCCCACGGGCACCACCATCCGCCCGCGTGGCTTGAGCTGCGCGATGAGCGGCTCTGGGATGTGATCGGGTGCCGCGGTCACCATGATGATGTCGAACGGCGCCATCTCTGGCCACCCCGCGTAGCCGTCGCCTACGCGAACGGTTACGTTCGCGTAACCGAGACTCTTCAGGCGCTCCCGTGCGGCGAGCCCGAGTGGCTCGACCAGCTCGATGGTGTACACATGCGACACAAGCCGGGAAAGCACAGCCGCCTGATACCCCGATCCCGTCCCCACTTCGAGGGCGCGGTCACCTGGACGCGGACGCGCCAGCTCGGTCATGAGCGCCACGATATACGGCTGTGAAATCGTCTGCCCGTAACCGATAGGCAGGGGAGAGTCCTCGTAGGCCTCCGACTGATAGCCCGGCGCAACGAAGAGATGCCTCGGCACGTCACCGATGGCCGCGAGAACCCGTGGATCGCGCACATCCCGCGACGCGATTTGTTCGGCCACCATGCGACGGCGCTCCGCGGCGAAGGCATCCTGGAGCGCGTCCGCAACGGTCGTCAATGGCACAATCATCACCGCGGCGGCCACGACGTGACGGACAGACACCACTGACGCATGATATTACGCGGCAGGTTCATGCTGAAGGCCGCTCTCACCCTCCTCGTCGTCGTGGCGGCGGTCTGGCTGCTGGTGCGCCTCCTCGAATCGCGGCTTGCGTTCTTCCCGCTGGCAGGTGAGACCGTCACGCCTCGGGAGTTCGGCCTCGACTACGAAGCTTCGACAATCGAGTCCGCAGATGGCGAAAGACTATGGGCCTGGGAGCTTCAACCGGCGTTCACTGAAACCGGACCGAAAGCCTTTGCAGCAGAGGTACAAGGTCAGCGGCCGCTGGGCCGCATTCTGTACTTCCACGGCAACGGAGGCAATCTCTCGCTATGGGCTCCGGTGCTTGCCGAGATTGCGAGACACGGCTACTCCGTGCTCGCCTTCGACTACCGCGGGTACGGTCGCAGCACTGGCCACCCGACGGAGACGGGGCTGTATCGTGATGTGGATGCCGTCCTCGAACGGTTCTGGAGCGGCACCGACTCCAGCCGACCGGTGATTTATTGGGGGCGCTCTCTGGGCGTGGCGATGGCCGCCTACGCAGCGACCGTCCGCGCGCCGGACGGACTCATCCTCGAATCGGGGTTCCCAGACGTCCGATCGCTTCTCGGCGACTCTCTGTTGATGTCGGGGCTCTCTCGCTTTTCGGGCTACCGGTTCCCCGCGGCGACGTTCATGCAACGCGTCAGCGCCCCCGCATTGGTGATGCATGGGGACGACGACCGCGTCATCCCCTACGAGCAGGGTCGTCTGCTGTTCGAAAGGATTCGCGGACGGAAGTCGTTCGTGACCATACGAGGCGGCGATCACAACGATGCGTCGCCACGCGATGCTCGCACTTACTGGGCCGCCGTCAATGATTTCTCGGCGGGTCTGTAGTCAGTCGAGTGCGTGGTCTTGCCGCAGCCGCCGCGGGGAACGCCGCCATCGTCGATTTCCTCGGGAACCATGCGCGCCAGTCCCGGGTCGCATGAACTCCCGCTCCGACCTGATAGACTGGTGATGGGAGATGACTCGAACCTTGTTCGGGCTTGGACTCGTGCTCTGGCTGGCGGCGGCTGTCGCCGCAGCGCAAACCCAGACGCCGTTGCAGGAAGGGGCCTGTCACGGCTGCCTGACGTACTACCACAACGCCGAGGGCAAAACGAACCTGCTCGAGGATGTCGGCCTCGACAGAGACGAAGCCAGCCGAACGATTCTGCTGAATACGTCGGGCTACGACATGCTCCACCTGGTCGTGTTCTACACGTACGCCACCGCGACCGACATCTTCGTCAAAGTCAGCTGTTCGAACAGCACATCGGATTACGTCACTCGTTCGCAGGACTCACTTGAAAGCAGCGGCGCCAACCAGCGATTTCTTCTCTCCTACGATGTCGCGGGGTGCGCGAGCACGCGCGTGGTGTTCAGCGCGAGCACAGATGCCAGCGGCTCTGACGTGGTGACGGTGCAGGCGGTGGGTCAGTCGACGGCCAAACCCGAAAGCGTCCTGCCCGTACAGTAAAAGCCCCGACCACTCAGAGCGATCGGGGCTGAGAGCTGTCCAGCAGGAAGCCGGAACACTACAGATGTCGAGGTCCGGCCAGGGCGGACGTGACGTCGTGCCTAGCACACCTCCACAACGCAGATCGAATCGACGGTCCGGTTCGCAGGTGGCACCGGCAGACCGCGCTCGGTCATGAGCTTGCGAATGAGCTGCGCGGTCTCCCGATGTTCGACTGCGGACTGGACGCCGAAACGAACCAGACCGTCCGCGTAGTCCAACGGTTGCCACGTGCGGCCGGCGATCTTCGACGCGGGGTTCCCCGTGTCCCGGCTTCCCTTATCGCGCACGTCGAGTTTGCCTCCGCGATCCACGAGCATCTGGACAACTTCGTTGCGCCCCTTGTGGGCGGCGCCCATCAGGGCCGTACGCCCGTCGTTGTTGGCATGATTCGGATCGACGCCGAGGTCGAGCAGCATTCGAACCGCTTCGACGTTGTCCTTCGGCGACCGCTCGTACACGACACCGTCGACCCACCCGATTCCGGCCGACGCCGTCAGAGCGGTGTCCTGATGATCGGTCGTGGCTTTCGGATCCGCCCCGTAGGAGAGGAGCAGCTTCATGAGCTCGAGATCGCTCGACTGGGCAGCGCGGATGAACGGCGTTGCCCCGGCTTCGAGGAACCACTGGTTGGTGAAGATGGTCCGCTGCAACGTGTTTTCCTTGACCCGCGCGTTGACGTCGGCGCCCTTGGCCAGGAGGAGCTTGATCATCTCGAGATGGTCCATATCGGGCAGCGGCACGGGATAGTCACCGCCTTCGATGTTCCGGTTATCCGTCGCGAGATACAGCGGCGTCCAGCCACCCCTGTTCGCGATGTTGGGGTCGGCGCCTCGTTCGAGCAGGTATGTCGCGAGCTTGTAGTTGCGGTTGTTGACCGCTGTCAGCAGCGGCGACCAGCCGTACTCGCTCGTCTGGTTGACGTCCGCACCCGCATCGACGAGCAGCTTTGCAGACTCCAGATCGCCCTCGCGCGCTGCGAAGATGAGCGGCGTCAAGCCACCGCTTCCTCCACCGACCAGGCCCGCCACAATGTCATCGGCCTGGTCGTTGACCTGATCGTTGGCCGCAGGAGCCGCCGCCGGCGCCGCTCCCCGGCCTCGACCGCGACCGGCCGCCGGCGCGGCATCGTTGTCGTCGGGCTGGCCCGCGCCGAACCCCGCACCGGCGCCTCGGAACGTACCCGCCAGCTGCTCGAACTGGATCTGCTCTTCAATCGTCCTGCCGGCGGCTGCCGCAGCGCGACGCCGCGCACCGGCCGCCGCCACAGCGGCGCCATTGATTGGCCCGACGGTGCGATTCCTTGGCAACCCGGCAGCACCCGACTTCGCGGCGTAATCGGCCCCGACTTCGAGAAGCGCCTTCACCGCCTCGGAATGTTTCTGCGTCGTGGCCCACATCAACGCCGTTGTCCCGCGCATGCCTTCCCTGGCATTCACGTCGGCGCCGGCCGCCACCAGCATCTTGATCGCCGCAGGGTTACCGTTGCGGGCCGCGTACATGACCATCGTCTCTCCATTGGGCCCGCGCTGCTTCGGGTCAGCACCAGCCTTCAAGAGCCTCTCGATCATGGCCGGATTCCCGTACAGCGACGCCATAGCCAGCACGGTGACGCCCTCACGGTTCGCCGCCGCGACATTGGCGCCGCTGGTAATCAGCAGGTCAGCCAGCGCGAGATCGTCCCGGTAAACGGCCCAGTGAAGGGCCGTGGCGCCGTCCACCTGCGCGGCATTGATGTCGGCCTTCTGCTCGATCAGTCTGCGCACCGCCGCGGTGTCGCCCCGCATTGTCGCGTCGGCGACGTCGCTGCCGGCGCCACCCACAAACGCGGTGGCGCACACGAGCAGCACGGCAACAGACCCGGTGACTTGATGTCGATTCATTGTTCGGCTCCTACCGGCAGATTTCCACGACGCAAATGGATTCAATGGTGCGATTGGGAGGCGGCACCGGCATTCCCCGCTCGGTCATCAACCTGCGGATGAACTCCGCCGTGTCTTTGTGCTCGACGGCAGCCTGCACGCCAAATCGAACGAGGCCGTCCGCATAGTCAAGCGCCTGCCAGGTTCGGCCCGCGATGAGCGAAGAGGGATCGCCGGTATCGCGGCTGCCTTTGTCGCGCGCGTCCAGTCTGGCGCCGCGATCGACGAGCAGCTGCACAATCTCGTTGCGCCCCTTGCCCGCCGCTCCCATCAGCGCGTTGCGTCCGTCATTGTTCGCGGCATTGGGATCGAGGCCGAGGTCGAGCAAAAGCCTGACCGTCTCGAGATTGTTCTTCCTCGACGTCTCGTAGGTCACGCCCTCGACCCATCCGATTCCACCGGCGGCGGTCAACGCCGTGTCGTTGTGATCCGTCGCAATCTTCGGATCCGCGCCGTGGGAGAGCAGCAGCTTCATCAGCTCGATGTCGCTCGACTGCGCGGCCCGGATGAACGGGGTCGCGCCCGGCTCGAAGAACCACTGCATCGTGAAGATCGTCCGGCTCAGCGTGTTTTCCTTGACTTGCTGGTTGGGATCGGCGCCCTTGCCCAGCAGGAGCCTGATGTACTCCAGGTGATCCATGTCCGGCTTCGGCACCGGGTAGTCCCCGCCTTCGATGTTCCGGTTGTCGGTGGCCAGATAGAGGGGCGTCCAGCCGCCCTTGTTCGCGATGTTCGGATTCGCGCCACGTTCCAGCAGCATCGCCCCGAGCTTGTAATTGCGGTTGTTCGTGGCCACCAGCAACGCCGTCCATCCATATTCGGTCGTCTGGTTCACGTCGGCGCCCGCGTCGAGCAGCACCTTCGCCGACTCGAGGTCGCCTTCGCGCGCCGCAAAAACCAGCGGCGTCAGACCTCCGCTGCCGCCGCCCACCAGGCCGGCAATAATCACATCCTGCTGCGCCTCCTGCTCGGCACGCGCCGCGGATGCCTCGGCTGTCGTGGGGGTGGGGGTCGCCTGGCCGCGGCCCCGCTGACCGCCCGCCTGAGGCTGCGCTTCGTCCACGCCCAACACGCTCCCGAGGCCGGCGGTCGCGCGGGCGCCGCGCCCCCCGATGACGAGACCGTTGTCCAGCTCGAAGGTCAGCTGCTGCTCGTAGGTCCGGCCTGCAGCCGCTGCCTCCCGGCGGCGTTTGGCGTTCGCCTCAACGGCATTAGTGTTGACGCGCGAAGCCATATAGTTCCGCGGAAGACCGGCAGGACCGGACTTGGCGCCGACGTCGGCGCCAAGCTCGACCAGCGTCTTGACGGCTGCCGAGTGCCCCTGCTGGGTTGCCCACATCAGCGCGGTCGTGCCGCGGATGCTCTCGGGGACGTTGACGTCGACTCCGGCGCTGACGAGCAACTTGATGGCGTCGGGGTTGCCGTTGCGGGCGGCAAACATCACCGTGGTTTCGCCGTTTGGCCCGAGCTTCTTGGCGTCGGCGCCCCCTTTGAGGAGGGCGTCGATCATTCGGGCGTTGCCGTACAGCGCCGCCATGAACAGCGGCGTGATGCCTTCACGATTGACCGCTTCCACGTTGGCGCCCGCTCCCAGAAGCAGGTTGGCCGTCTCTATGCTGTCCCTGTAGACGGCCCAGTGCAGCGCCGTCGCCCCATCGACCTGCGCGGCATTCACATCGGCCTTGCTCGCAAGCAGCTGGCGGACGGCTGTCGAATCGCCCCGCATGACCGCATCGGCCACCTCGCTGCCCGCGCCACCGACAAATGCCGTCGCACACACCAGCAGCACCGCCACGGAGCCAATGACTTGGTGTCGATTCATGCGTTGCCCTTCGGTCGCGTCGTCTCGAGCCGTCTCAAGCAAAAAGCCCCAACCATCACGGCTAATGGCTGGGGCTTCAGGACTATCGCTATAGCGCTTACTGCGGATCGGTCGTCGGATAGCAGATCTGGACGACGCAAATCGATTCGACGTTGCGATTGGTCGGCGGCACCGGCAGCCCGCGTTCAGCGAGCAGCTTGCGAATGAGCTCTGCGCTCTCCGGGTGCGGAATCGCCGACTGCACGCCGACGCGCACGAGGCCTTCGGAGTAGTCGAGCGCCTGGAACTTGAGACCGGCGATCGACGAGGCGGCGTTTGCGGTATCGCGGCTCCCCCGATCCTTGATATCGAGCTTCGCGCCACGATCGACCAGCAACTGGATGACCTCGTTTCGACCCTTGTGCGACGCACCCATCAGCGCGGTCCGGCCTTCCTTGTTCTGGTGGTCGGGGTCCAGCCCGAGATCGAGCAGGAACTTCACCGTTTCGAGGTTGTTCTTGCGCGACGTCTCGTAGGTCACCCCTTCGACCCAGCCGATCCCGCCGGCGGCGGTCAGCGCCGTGTCACCGTTGTCGGTCTCGAGCTTCGGGTCGGCGCCGTGCGCAAGCAGCAGCTTCAGCAGCTCGATGTCGCTCGACTGTGCGGCTCGAATGAAGGGGGTCGCACCGGGCTCGTAGAACCACTGCATCGTGAAAATGGTGCGGCTCAGCGTGTTTTCCTTGACGCGCTGGTTGGGATCCGCGCCCTTGGCCAGCAGGAGCCTGAGGTATTCCAGGTGCTCCATGTCCGGCTTCGGCACCGGGTAATCGCCACCTTCGATGTTGCGATTGTCGGTGGCCAGATACAGGGGCGACCACCCGCCTTTGTTCGCGATATTCGGGTCGGCTCCGCGCTCGAGCAGCATCGCGCCGAGCCGGTAGTTGCGGTTGTTCGTGGCCACCAGCAGCGGCGACCAGCCGTACTCGGTGACCTGGTTCACGTTAGCGCCTGCGTCGAGCAGCACCTTAGCGGACTCGATATCTCCCTGTCGCGCTGCAAACACGAGCGGAGTGAGGCCGCCGCTGCCGCCACCGACGAGCCCGGCGATGATGACGTCCGCGTCCTGATCGGTCTGCGGCTGCGCCTGCGGTCGGGCGCCACCCTGACCGAACTGGCCGCCACGCCCGCGCCCCTGCCCGGCGCCGCCCGCGCCGCGGTTTCCGCCGCCTGACTGAGCGGCGATGGCGGCATTCACCTGCTCGACAGGTATTCCGAGCGCCGCCGCCGCTTCTTCCGCTGTGGCGCCACCGGATGCGACGAAGGCGGCGGCCTGCGCCGCCCGATCGTCCGACGGCCCGGCGCCGGTCGCCTGCTCGAATGCCAGTTGCTCTTCGTAAGTACGTCCAGCCTTGGCCGCTTCGGCACGACGTCGATTGTTCACGTCAACCGCGTTCACGTTGACTGCTGGTGCCATGTAGTTGCGGGGCAGACCGGCAGCACCTGACTTGGCGCTGACATCTGCGCCAAGTTCGACGAGTGACTTGACCGCGGCCGCGTGTCCCTGCTCGGCCGCCCACATCAGCGCCGTCGTCGCGCGGATGCCTTCCTTCGCGTTCACGTCCGCGCCAGCCGCTACGAGAAGCTTGATGGCGTCGGGATTTCCATTGCGCGCCGCCATCATGACCGTGGTCTCGCCGTTCGGTCCGCGCTGCTTCGCGTCGGCGCCACCCTTGATCAGGGCGTCAATCATCTTCGGATTGCCGTACAGAGAGGCCATCATCAGCGGGGTGGTGCCCTCGCGGTTCGCGGCTCCCGTGTTGGCGCCGGCACCGAGCAGCAGGTTCACCAGCTCGACGTCGTCCCGGTACACCGCCCAGTGCAGCGCCGTGGCGCCGTCCACCTGAGGGGCGTTCACGTCGGCTTTTCCGGACAACAGCTTACGCACGGCCGCGGTGTCGCCTTTCATGACGGCGTCGGCGACATCACTCGTCGCGCCACTCATGAACGCCGTGGCGCCGACCAGCAGCACGGCGACACACCCTACGATTTGACGTTTCATCGCTCGTTCCCTTCGTCTGACCACACCATGGCGGCCGGCGCATGCGCCGGCCGCCTGGAGAGCTGCGTTCTCACGCTCTTAGACAAGACCCGCCAGCCGCCCCGTGCTGTCGCCATGCTTCTCTTCATTGATGCCGTACATATCCATGAGGCTCAATAGGAGGTTGCCGGTCGTCACCGTCTTCCGGTCGTAGGCCAGGTGGCGTCCGCCCTTGAGCTGGCCGCTTGCCCCGCCCACCAGGATGTGAGCGACATCGTAATGCTGATGCTGGTTCGAGTTGCCCATGTTGGTCCCGTACAGAATGAGCGAGTGGTCGAGCAGGCTGCCATCGCCCTCTGGAATCGACTTCAGCTTCTCGGCGAAGCGGGCCATTGTCGACACGTGGTACCGGTTGAGATCGGCGAACCGCTTGATCCCGTCGGCCGTGTCGCCATGGTGCGACGCCCCGTGCCAGCTCGGGCTGACGCCGCCCTCGGGGAAGAGCTCGTTCTTGGGATACGTGAACGCGCGGCCCGTCAGGTCGCGGCCGCCGAGCATCGTCATCACGCGCGTGATATCGCCCTGGAACGCCAGCGCCGTCAAGTCGAAGTGCAGCCGGATGTGATCGTCGAACTGCTCGGGAATGCCGGACGGCAGCGCCATCTCGGGCACGTTGGTCGAGGCCTTCGCCGCAATCTGGAGCCGGCGCTCGATCTCGCGGATTTCGTCGGTGTACTGATCAACCGTCCGGCGATCGCTCATGCCAAGAGAGCCCTTCAGACTGGCGAGCTCGCCCTTGACCGAGTCCAGGATGCTGCGGCTCTGCGCCACCCGCTGCGCGCGCTGTTCGGGCGTCGCGCCGCTGCCAAAGAGCCGCTCGAACACCACCTGAGGATTCAGCTCCATCGGGAGCGGGCTCGTCCGCGGGATGGTACTGCCGGGCAGATGCAAATCGGGCAGCCCGACCCACGAGATCGAGTTCGTGTAGGAGCAGCTGTAGCCTTCGCCGCAGTTGCTCGAGCTCGAGTTCGGGTCCTCGCAGGCCAGCTGCAGCGACGGCAGGAGGTTGTCCTGTCCAATCTTCTGCGCGATGACCTGATCGATGGTCGGCTCGTACACCGTCGAGTCCGAGCCAGCCGTCTTGCGCGGCTTGTTGGCCGTCAAGAACGCCGCCGCCACCCAGTGATCCGATCCCGTCGTCCCCTCCGGCGGCTCGGCCGATTTCGACCAGAGACCGCTCATGATCACCGTTTGCTCTTTGACGTTCTTGAGCGACTCCAGGGTGTACGGCAACTCATTGAGCGCACCGACGTCCTTGGGCACCCAATGGCCGGGTCCCATGCCGTGCGGGAAGAAGATCCCAGCGAAGCGCGTTTTCGGCGCGGCCGCGGTCTGGGCCAGCAGTGTGCGGGCGGGCACCATGGCGTCGAGCAGCGGGAGCGCTAAGGCAGCGCCGGCACCTTTGAGGATGGTCCGGCGAGGAATATGTCGTTTCGTAATGAACATCTGTGTGCTCCTGTATACGATGTTGTCTCTTGCTTATCTTGATGCCGTTTGCCTGGGTGCCTCGGCAGCAGCCTGCTTCGGCGCCGCGGCCTCGTTGACCTTCATGTTCTTTTGAAAGGCGTCCGTCTTCACCACTGCCAACACGAGCGAGGAGAACTTGTTGTTCTGCTGCTTCGCCTGCCGGGCCACACTGCGAACCATCGGCATGTCCTGATACTCCATGCCGCGTCCGAGCGCGTAAATCAGCATCTTCTCGGCCGCCACTTCCACGAACGCATCGGAGTACCCCTTGATCAGCCATTCGCGCAGCTGCGACGGGCCCGTGACCTTCGTGCCGTCGAAGAGGGTGACTTCCTCACCGACCGGGTTGCCGTTATCGTCGGTTCTCCACTGCGCGATCCCGTCGAACTGCTCGAGCGAGAACCCGATGGGATCCATCATGCTGTGGCACTGCGTGCAGTCGGTGCGCACGCGGTGCGACAACATCTTCATCCGCATCGACGGCAGCTTCGCGTTGCCGGTGGAGTCGCTTTCCTGTGGCGGCAGCGGCGGAACGTTCGGCGGCGGATCCGGCGGGCTCATGCCGAGAAGGTTCGTCATGATCCACTTTCCGCGCGTCACCGGTGACGTGCGCTCGGGCTTGGCCGTCGTCGTCAGGATCGCCGCTTTGCCGAGCAGCCCCTTCCTGACGTCCATGTCCGGGCCCAGCGTAATACGACGGAACTGACTGCCGTAGATATTCGGGATGCCATAGTGCTTGGCGAGACGTTCGTTCACGAACGTGTAGTCGGCCGTCAGCAAATCGATGATGCTGCGATCTTCCTGAACGACGCTGTCGAACAGCAGCTCGACCTCGCGGCGCATCGCATACCGGAGCGGATCGTCGAAGTCGGGGTACACGCCCGGCAGCGGCGAGTGCGCCTGCAGCCCACGCAGATTGAGCCACTGCCCGGCGAAATTGCTCGTGAGCGCCTCGGCACGCGGGTCCTTCAACATCCGTCGGACCTGCTGTTCGAGCACGGCCGGATCCTTCAGCCGTCCAGCGCTCGCCAGCTTGAGCAATTCCGCGTCGGGACCGCGGCTCCAGAGGAAATACGACAGCCGCGACGCCAGATCGACGTCGCTGATGCGATAGGTCTGCACATCGGCGACCGACCGCACCGCGGGGCCCGCTCCCGGTTCCTCTTCGATGCGGTAAATGAATTTGGGCGAGGCGAGGATGCGTGCCAGCGCCTGTTCGATGCCCGATTCGAAGTCCCCCGCCTTGCGACCCGCCTGATAGAACTCCATCAGCGGATCCACGTCGGCGGCAGTGACCGGCCGTCGGAACGCACTGGTGGCCATGTTCGAGATAATCCGACGGGCGCACGCCGTCTCTTCCGAGGCGGCCTTGGGCTGGCAGATGAAAATGGCCTGACGGCTCGGGGAGGTCTGCGAACGCACCGCATTGAACGGTCCCTCGATCCGAACCGTTCCGACGTGCGGGAAGAACGTGTACCCGGGGGTCGGACCAGTCTGGAGGGTCGTTCTCACGAACTGCTTGTCGAGGTCGAGCACCGGCGCGAAGTTGGTTTCGAGGAACGTGGCGCCCAGTGCGTGCACGCCAGCCGTCGTCTTGAACTGGACCTGCATCTTGCCGGCGCTGATCGAGCCCGACTGCCCGCTGTTGACCGCCGCCGTTTTCTGACCGCGACACACCGCTGCGTCCTGCCGGCCGCCGCCGCGCCAGTCGATCAGCGCGACGCGCTCGCCGTCGAGGCTGACCTCGAGCCGCTCGCACGGCACCGAACCGAACCCCGTCGGCGTCATGTTGTCGCCGAAAATCGGCGTGATCGTCACGGTGTACTCCCCGTCGGAGGGGAAGTTGTGCTTGACCAGCATGCCGCCACGAGTCCCGAACGGGAGCCCTTCGACGTGGTAGTTCTGCGAGCTGTCTTCCGGCGTCCGGTACACGACGAGCGTCGGGGAGACGGCTTCACCGATGGCGAGCCGGCTGATCTTCTGCGCGGCTGAGACGTACGCCTCGACGAGCGTCGACGAGATGCCGAGCGCGCCGGCAATGTTGTCGAATCCTGACGTGGAGTCGTCGGACGGCAGGTACGTGCTCGGATCGACCTCGAGGTGCAGAATGTCGCGAATCGCGTTCTGATATTCGGTGCGGTTCAGCCGATGCAAGCCCGGCGCGGGCATGTACGGCACGGCGGCTTTGTCGAGCTCCGTCTGAAGCCAGGACACCAAACCCTTGTAGGTCGCTGGATCCGGCCTCGGCATGCCGACGGGCGGCATCATCCCCGCGCGAAGCTTCCGCGTGACCTTCTCCAGCTTCTGCGCATGCGCCGCCGGGTCGCTCAAATCGATATCGTCCAGCGTGAGACGCAGCGACGAATCAAGACCTGTGGCCTTGGCTTTGGTGTTGTGGCACGCGACACAGTACTTATCGAGAAGCGCGCGCTGGGACTCGACGGTCGGACCTGCAGGGGCTGCCGAGCTGACCGCTTGCTGGGCGGCGGCAGCCGGCTGCGGGCTCACCCGTTGAACAGCAGCGGCAGGCGCGGCTGGCTGTGGTGATGCGGCCTGCCCGTAAGCCAAGGCGACCGAGGTAATTGTCAGACACGCGATAACCCACACGTTCTTCTTCATGATGGATAGCTCCGCCTCGCAAACGAACCGGTATTTTTCCCGGTTTGGAATAAAAATGATATCAAGTCACTCGCACCTTGTCCATCTGCAAAGGCCGGTTTTCCGGCCTGAAACCGCCGAGTTACATGTACGCGGCACAGCAATTGCCGTGCCCCGAACTAACGCCCGTGAAGACACGAAATCCTAGACTCATCGTCGCGGGATTTTTCGCTGTCAACGGGAAAATCTTCGCAGCCGACTCACGCTCGCTTCGAGAGCCCGCCGACGACCCAGAGCACCAGGCCGACCAGGGCCAGCGCGAGCTTCCAGCCGAGATCGCCTCCGGTCGTCACAAGCACCAGCAACAGCGCCATGCCGACCGCCGCGAGCCCGGCAACTATGACCTTGGGCATCGGCCCAACCCCCACGACCGTCTCAATGCTGCTCGCCCTGCTGCGTGTCGGCCGCCGTACCCGGAGCGTCGCCGAACGCGTCGAGCACGACCGGAGTGAGCAGATGCATCGGGCCAAGCGTCGGCCGAACCGGGGTCAAACCCTGACGAAACCCATGCCGCTTGAGCCGGTCGAGCACGGCCGAACGGCCTGTGATGACGTGGACGGGAACGTCCCAGGGAGCGCGCTCCCCTGACACGGCCGCGGCTGGCTGATGGTCGCCGATGAGAATCATCACGAAATCGCGGCCGCGCGGCTGTCGAACGTATCCGGCGAGCGCCTGGTATTCATAAGACACCGCATCGACATAACTGGGGCCAAGGTCGAGCCAGTCAGGTTGACGCTCGTAGGCTCGCTCCAGCTCTCTTTCATCGTAGGGCGTCGCTGTCAGCATCCGGCTCCAATCCGGCTGGTAGGGGGGCGTAGGGGTGAACGGTATGTGCGTGCTGATGGTCGGGAACAGCACAAACAGCGGGGCACGCCCCGACCGGCCGACTTCCAACTCGTCCAATCGGGCCAGGGTGAACTGGTCCGTCATATCCCACCATCCGAAGGGAGGGCCTCGATATCCCAGCTGCTCCCCGCCGTAAACGACATCGAAGCCGTAAAACCTCCCCTCTGGCCACTGCTGCCACGTCCCCGGCATAACGGCGACGGTCCGGTACCCACGCTGCTTGAACAGCGTCACCAACGTGTCCCGCCTCTGGGACATCAGCAGGGCGTTCGCGTCGTGGCTCCGGACCTCGACTCCCGACAGGAACGAAATGTGGGCGAGCCAGGACGAGCCTCCAAACGTGGGCGATTCGACGTAGGCCGACACCACTTGTCGGTTTGTGTCGCGAATGGCCGACTCGAGCCGGGCACGGTCTTCCGCGAGACGAGCCGAAAATTCCGGACGGTCGAAGCTCACTGCGCCGTACGCTTCGATGAAGAACAGAAATACATCCGTGCCCTGCACGCGCGACAGATCCGAATTCATCGGCGGGCTCGGGGGCAAGACGGTCGACCGACCGACCGACGCCGCCATCAATCGGGCCTGCCTGACGTAGGTCTGCGTCACCGGCGGCGCAAACACAGGTGAGTAAGGGACGCCAATCTCCGTGGCAACCCACGCCGCCATCACTGCCCCTACCACAGCGCCCACCGCACGTCGTTCCGACGGATGGCCCATGGCCTGCCAGACGCGCCCCAGTGCCCACAGAAGAACGGTGTACCCCAGAAGCGCCAGCAGTACTGCGGCGATCACCGCGAGCGCCACTACCCACACTCGTTCGGGACGAGCCAGCAGCGCGACCACATCCGGGACGAAGCGGAGATCCCAAAACAGGTTGACGTCGCGTCCGTACAGCGACGTTGCGCTCACGGTGGCGTAATGTCCGGCGACGAGCGCCAACCAGACCCCTGTCACCCACCGCAGCACTCGTCGCGAATGGACCAGTCGGGGGCCGATGAGGACGAGCGCGAGCAGCAGCGCGGCGAGCTCGATCGACAGCGCGCCGCGCCACACGACACCAGGCGTCGGCCATGCGCTCTCAAAACTGAGCGAGGCGTTCAACAGAATCAGCGCGGCGACGAGGCCGATCGCGCGGAACCTGATGCTTCCCGTGCCCACGCTCGATTATTGCGTACGCCGCGACGTCGATTGACGCCACAGCCACAACGTGTCCACGGCGAACGAATAACCGAGCGCCGACAGTCCCGAGGCGGCGATGGCACTGCTCGCCTGGGGAGTCACCGCGGGGAGCATCGCCACGACGAGCGCAACGATCTGCATCACGCAGATCGCTCGCCCTCGGAGGCTCGACGGCAGCGGAGCCCTCATCCAGGGTATCAACCAGCCCGCCGCGACGAAGGCATACCGCAACAGACCGGCGGCAACGATCCACGGCCCGGCTTTCCCGAACCCCCACACGAGAACAGCCAGCACCTGGATGAGCGCGGCGTCGGTTTCGACGTCGAACCGCGCGCCGAAGGGACTGGCGAGACCCTCACGACGGGCCATCCAGCCGTCGACTCCGTCCAGCACGATGGCCACGATCGACACGAGCGCCACGGCGACGGCAATCGCTGTTGCGGGCCGCTCTCCGATGAGAGCGACGAGCAGCGCGACGATCGCCGCGCGCGCGGTGGTGATCTGATTGGCCGACCCGAACCGGTCGAACGGATGCTGCCGCGACAGGTGTCGAAGCGCCAGGAAGATCACGACTCCAAACGCGCCAACGGCCTTGGCTGGATAGGCCCCGCTCAGCTCGAAGAGCGATCGGCTCATCAGGGCTGCTCCCCCAACGGCGATCGATGCAAGCGTCAGCGTGCGTATCGCGCTCGCCCTTAACCGATTCGGGAGCATGACTTGTCTCTGACTGCGTTCTTACCGCGACCTCGCGGTCGCAAGGGAATGTCCAGGTCGCCGAACCGCGTCGAGGGCGACGCCGCGTGTCAAGGATGGGATTGTAACGTGTGCCATGAAGCCGCAGAATTGGCCGATGGCTGTCGAAGCACGCGCATTCTGGATTGCAGCTCCGGGCCGCGGCGAAATCCGCGACGAGGCACTCCCGAAGCCGTCGGCCGACGACGTGGTCGTTCGAGCCTTCTACAGCGGAATCAGCCGCGGGACCGAAGCGCTGGTGTTTCAGGGTCGCGTCCCGCCCAGCGAGTTTCAGCGGATGCGGGCTCCTTTTCAGGAAGGCAGCTTTCCAGCGCCGATCAAGTACGGGTACTCGAACGTGGGGCGCATCGAACGCGGGCCGCGTGAGTTGCTGGACCGAACGGTCTTCGTCCTGTATCCGCACCAGACGCAGTACGTCGTCCCGGCGCAAGCGGTCCACGTGTTGCCCGACGATGTCCCGCCCGAGAGGGCGGTGCTGACGGCGAATCTCGAAACGGCCATTAACGGACTGTGGGACGCGCAGCCGCAGATTGGGGACCGCATCGTCGTCGTCGGCGGCGGAACGGTCGGCTGCCTCGTCGCATGGCTTGCGGGCCGGATTCCGGGCTGCGATGTGGAACTCGTGGACACGAATCCGCAGCGTGAGGCCATCGCGCACGTCATCGGCGTGCGGTTCGCCCTTCCGGACACCGTCTGGGAGGGCGCGGACGTCGTCATCCATGCGAGCGGCTCGCCGGCCGGCCTGGAGCTGGCGCTCAAGATTGCGGGGTTCGAAGCGACGGTCGTAGAAATGAGTTGGTACGGCGACCAGATGGTTCCGCTGTCGCTCGGCGAGGCCTTTCACGCGCGACGACTGACGCTCAAGTCTTCGCAGGTCGGCACGGTCGCCGAATCGCAGCGCGCCCGATGGGAGCCACGCCGGCGGATGCAGCTGGCGCTGACGATGCTGGCCGACACGGTGCTCGACGTGCTGATCACCGGGGAGAGCGAGTTCGAGAACCTGCCGGAAACCATGGTCCGCCTTTCGACCGACTCAGGCGACACGCTGTGCCATCGGGTGCGGTATCCAAAGGAGTAGAAGCATTGACGATGTATGGCGTGTCCGTGCGCGACCACATGATGGTTGCGCACAGCTTCAAGGGAGAAGTCTTCGGCCCGGCGCAGCGGCTGCACGGAGCGACCTTGATCGTCGACGTCGAGTTCCGGCGCTCGGAGCTGGATGGCGACGGGGTCGTGGTCGACATCGGTCGAGCCTCGGAAGTCCTGCGCGGCATGCTGGCCGAGCTGAACTTCCGGAACCTGGACGAGATGCCGGAATTCAGAGGCCGCAATACCACAACCGAATTCCTCGCACGCGTCGTCTTCGACCGGATGGTCGCCGCCATCAGACGCAACGATCTCGGGGCCGCCGCACGCGGCATCGAACATTTGCGGGTCACGCTGCACGAATCGCACGTCGCCTCGGCATCTTTCGAGGGCGCCGTCCCCCGGGACGCCCAATCACCGGCGCACGCAGTCTGAACGATGTCGTGCGATGTCGTGCTGCTGGCGCCGGCACCGCTCGACGCCCGAACCGGCGGCTACGAGTACGACCGGCGAATGGCCGCGGGCTTGCGCGCCCGCGGTTGGCGAGTGGAGGTTCGTGAGCTCGATCCGAGCTTTCCACGGCCGACCCATGCGGCGCGAGATCGGGCGGCACGCCTGCTGGCCGACGTCGCCGATAACACGACGGTTCTCATCGATGGGCTCGCGTTCGGGGCCATGCCGTCCGAGCTGACGCGGGAAGCGTCGCGCCTCAGGTTCGTTGCGCTGATTCACATGCCGCTGGCCGATGCGGTCGGCTTGAGCGCAGCGGAGGCGGCGAGGCTCGAGGCCAGCGAACGTCTTGCGCTCGCCACCGCGAGACTCGTCGTCGTAACCGGAAGATCGACCGTCGCCACCATGGAGCGGTATGGTGTCGAACGTCGCCGCATCGCCGTGGTGGAACCGGGCACCGACCTGACGCCTCGAGCGCGAGGAACGCGACGCGACTCACCGGGACGTCACCTCGAGCTGCTCGCCGTCGGGAGTCTCACCGAAGGCAAGGGATACGAGGTGTTGATCCACGCGCTTGCGAGGATCCCCGACCGCGCCTGGCATCTGACGTGTGCAGGAAGCCTCGATCGCGATCCTCCCGCGGTGGCACGTGTCCGTGCCGCGGTGCGTCGGGAGAAGCTCGAGGACCGCGTCACGCTTGCGGGAGAAGTCGATGGCGAAGCCCTCGCTGCCCATTACGACGCGGCCGATGTCTTCGTCCTGGCGACGCTTCGCGAGACATATGGGATGGCTGTGGCCGAAGCGCTGGCACACGGGCTGCCCATCGTCAGTACGAGGACGGGCGCCATTCCGGAGCTCGTGGGCGCGACAGCTTCGAGAGGGCCCGCCGGGTTGTTGGTCCCGGCTGGGGACGTCGATGCCATGTCTGCCGCGCTGTCGCAGGTCATGTCCGACGCCGGACTCCGGGCTTCGCTTGCCGACGCCGCCTGGCAGGCCCGCGAGAGCCTGCCAGCCTGGGATGACGCCGTCCACGCGATGGCGACAACCTTGGAACGGGTTTGTCCATGACCGCCGAGTCGCTCTCCAGGTGGCTGGCGCTTCGGGAAGGGGCTGACGCCGCCGCGCGTTCCACGGTCATCACCCGGCTCGTCCGCGACCTGGTTGTGCGGACCGGGCCGCTGCGGGTCCTGGATCTCGGGGCCGGCACCGGCGCGAACCTTCGATATCTTGCCCCTCGCCTGCCCGTCGATCAGGAATGGCTCCTGATCGATCGCGATCCAAGGCTTCTCGACGAAGCGATTCGACGAAAACCTCGGCTTGACGGTGGATTCAGCTGCGCCGTCGACACGAGGTGCTTCGATCTGTGCGGCCTCGATACACCCGAACTCTTCAGCGGCCGTCAGCTGGTCACTGCCTCGGCGCTGCTCGACCTCGTCTCAGACAGCTGGCTCAGCGCGCTTGCCGAACAGTGCCGGTCGATCGGAGCCGTAAGCCTTCTCGCACTGACTTACACCGGTCGCTCGCGATGTTCGCCTGGCGAACCTGAAGACGAACAGGTGCAGGAGCTCATGAACCGGCATCAGCACACCGACAAAGGATTGGGCGGTCCGGCGGCCGGGCCGGATGCAGTTGACGGCGCCGCGCGTGCTTTTGCCGCTGTGGGTTACCTCGTGAAGCGTGAACCGAGCGACTGGCTCCTGTCACCCGACCAGCCCGAGTTGCAGAAAGAGCTCATCGAAGGCTGGGCACGCGCCGCCATCGAAATCGCGCCGGATAACAGAAGCACCATTCAGAACTGGCTTGGCCGAAGGCTCGCTCACCTCGAGGCTGGTCGTTCACGCATCGTGGTCACCCACGAAGATCTTGCGGCGTGGCCGTCGTGATCGACCCTTCTATTGGGCACGGGCCGTGAACTGAACCTCGAGGGCTACTTCGTTCGCTACCCGGAGGATGTCGCTGAATTCGATCGGTCCAATGCCAAAATCGCTCAGGAGGACTCGCGTCGTGCCCACGCCGGAAAGGGTCGCGCCCGACAACTCGGCTCTGACGTCGAACGTCACGGGCCTGGCGATCTCGCGCACCGTCAAAACTCCAATCACCCGGAGAGTCAGCTCGCGGCCCGCTGTGGTGGCACGCGTCTCGCCGTCGATCGCCGTCGCCTTGAAGGCGGCCACGGGGTAGGCGTCGAAGCTCGGCCCACCGTCGTCACGAATTTCCCGCACGTAGTCATCGCGTTTCGACTGACTGCTCGTCAGGGTGTTCACGCGTACCGTAAACGAGTTCGTCCCGGCGAGGACATCCGGGTGCTCCGGATCCAGCTGGAACTGACCCTCGATGGCGTTGGTACTTCCCAGCGCTTCGATTTTGCCGGCTTCGATCCCCAGGAGGTTCAGCGCCCCACCAAAAAACTCTTCGCTCGCGCGGTACGAGGCTCTGGATTCGGACGGCGCGATGACGAACGTGCGGAGGCCCTTGACCGGCGGATCCGAACCGGCGGACCGCGGAGCGCCGTTGACGACAGTCGTCGCCGGTTCGGGGGCGTCGCCTCCGCACGCACCGAGAAGCAGGACGAGCGTCAGCGTCGCAGCAGATCTGGGGACCATCGCGGTCATCCTCATCCGCCGAGTCAGATCACACGAGTGACTGCTGGATCCGAGTCCGCCCGCTTATCGGGTTTGTCGTCGGGCGCTGTCAGGTCGCAATCGAACAACACGTCGCCCCCCATTCGAAACACGCGGTAGCGAGGACGGCGGCAATCACCGAGGGCGAGCGGAGGCGGCACTCGAATAGCGGGACGACCATCTCCGATGAGCAGCGGAGCGATGGCCACGTGGAGGCGATCGAGGAGGTTCGCCTCCAGGAACATGGACACGGTGACCCCGCCACCTTCGACGAAGATCCGCGCGCACCCCCGCGCGCGGAGAAGACGCAACAGCTCGGCGGGATCGATGCTGTCGGGGGGCCCATCCACGCCGACGATGGTCGCACGACCGAACTGCTGCTCGCCCGCCTTCGTCAGCGAACGAGAACAGACGTAGAGCGTTTCCGCTGCCCTGTCGGCGAACACACGATGATCGACGCCGAGCCGCCGCGCCGGATCGAGCACGACGCGGAGCGGGTTGGGACCATCGACCAGTCTGGTCGTGAGCTGGGGGTCGTCTGCCGCCACGGTCCCAGCCCCAACAATGACCACGTCGCACAGCGCCCGCAGCCGATGCATATGAAGGATGTTCTGGCCGCCGGTGATCCAGTGCGACTCGCCAGCGAGCGTGGCGATGAACCCATCGAGACTCTGCCCCACATGACCGACGGTGATCGGACGAGCGGTCGTCGCGCTGCAGATCGGCAGATACAGGTCGAGAAACGGTCGGCGTGCGTCGTCGGCCGGCAGCAAGGCCTCCCACACGCCGTCGGGGCGCCACGCAAGCAAGGCGGCCGGGTCGCTTTTCATCACTCGATGCAGCTGCCCGGCGTCGTTCAGCGCAAAGACAGCGGCCTGCGCAGCAGCGGCCGCACGGCCAGCCGCTCGAGCAGCGGCCGTCACCAGCCCCCACGCGCTATCGTCGGTCGACCGGGCATCGGCCGGGCGAGCGGGAACGCTGCTCATCGGTGGTCGCATCTAGTTGACTATAGTGCCACACCCGCAGTCACGACTCGCTCCTACGGACGAGCTGTCGCCGCTCGAGCGTCATCCGAACAATTGGCGGTGGACGCAGCGTGATTCTTGGCTGCGGCACCAGCTCCGTGCCGTCGGCGATCAGTCGCAATCGCCATCGCTGCGCAAACGTGGCCAGCAGCAGCACGCCTTCCATCCAGGCAAACGCTTCGCCGATGCAGTTGCGCGGTCCGGCTCCGAAGGGGATGTAGGCCATCTTGGGCCTTCCCTGCGATAGGGGGTCCAGCCAGCGATCGGGATCGAACGTCGATGGGTCCGGAAAAAAACGGGGGTCGCGATGAAGCAGATACTGGCTGATCAGGACCGTTGCGCCGCCAGAAATGTATGTCCCGCCGATCTCGAGACCGGTGGCGGCTGTGCGGGCAATCACCCACGCGGGTGGGCGCAGCCGCATCGACTCCGCCAGAATTCGACGGGTTGTGGCGAGCGCCGGTAGATCGCTGGCGGTCGCCGCCCGCTCACCCAGCACGATGTCCACTTCCCGTTCGAGCTGCGCTTCAATCATCGGATGTTGCGCCAGCAGCGTCCACGTCCACACCAGGGCGTTGGCAATCGTCTCGTGACCCGCCAGTAAGATCGTCAGGGCATCGTCTCGAGCCTGCTCGAGAAGGGCTGGAGACCGATCCGCTGACCGCAGCAGCAGGGCGAGAAGGTCGTCAGGACCCGGGCCGTCGGAGAGCCGACCGTCGATGAGCGCGTCGACGAGCGCTGCCAGGCGTGCGCGCTCGGGCCGGACTCGCCGAACCGGCGCCAGCAGAGAGATGAACGGATCGAGGGAATCGCTGGCCGTCGTCGCGGCGCGGCGGACCTCGTCCGATACGGTCCGCAGGTCGGTGCCAAACAGCGCCTGACCGACGATCGAGAGCGTGAGTGCGCCCGTGAGCGCCACGATGTTCACCGTCTCGCCGTCTCGCCAGCCGTCGCTCATCCGCGCGGTGTGGGCGACCATGATTTCGCTGTACCGTTCGAGGCACTGCCGGTGAAAGGCGGGCTGGATGGTGCTGCGTTGGCGCCGATGTCTTTCGCCGTCGGCCGTCAGCAAGCCCTGTCCGAGCAGTCGCGCCGCTCGCCGAAGCCCGCTTGACTTCGTAAACTTGTCCTGGTGGGTGACGAGGACGGCTTCCACGAGGTCGGGGTGTTTCAAGAGGAACGCCGGGCGACCTGCGAGCGAGAAGGGCACGATCTCGCCAGGCGAACAGGCGAGCGCGTCCAGGAACGCGAGAGGATTCCGGCTTGCGCGCCGCAGGCTCCAGCGGGAGCTACGGAAATCTGGGGGGTAAGTGACGGCCACTCGGCCATCGCATGTTATCAGGATCGCTCAAATCTGTTGGGCTATCATCGCGATCGGTTTTTCCCCTTGATGGATACCGCACCGCCACTCGACGGATCCGATCCGGCCTGGGAAGCGTTTGCCGCGCGCGAGCCCTACTTCGCCGTGCTGACGGCCCGCACCTTCCTTCGCGCGAACCTGACACCCGAACGGGAGCGCGAGTTCTTCGCGAGCGGCGAGAACTACGTCCACTGGCTCCTCCACGTCATCAATCAGCATCTCGTGCCAGAGTTCGCGCCGATGTCGACCCTCGAGTTCGGCTGCGGCGTGGGACGTCTGGCGATCCCTTTCGCGCGCCGCGCGGGACGAGTCACGGCCGTCGATCGCTCGCCGACGATGATCAAGCTGGCCAGGGAGGAGGCGCATCGCCAGGGAGTCGATCACATCGACTTTCAGACTCCGGAAGAGCTCTTCCGCGACGGACGCAAATTCGATCTCATCAACTGCTACGGCGTTTTTCAGCGACTCGAGCCCGGGGCAGGACTGCTGTTACTGCGCCAACTGGTCGGCAGTCTTGGGACGGGCGGCGTCGGCGTCTTTCAGTTTCCCTATCGGGCCTCGACTTCGACCTTCGTGGGCCTCTCCCGACGCCTGCGTTCACGTGTCACGTGGCTCAACGGCATCATCAACGTAGTTCGCGGAAAGGCGTACAGCGACCCGTTCATCGCCACGCACACCTATCATCTCGACGATGTCTTTCGCGTGCTGGACGAGGCGTTTCGGCACCGTTACGGCGCCCCTATCGCGGCGACGCACCTCCTGTTCGAGAATCAGGAGGGTCTTGCTGCCTTCATCGCGTGCGTGGAGGCTCCACGCGAGCACGCGCGGCCTAGTGGTGGGTCGGCGCAGCACGGTGGACCGGTCGACGTGCGGGCGCTGATCGAACAGACGGGTATCGACGACCTGAACCGAAGGGCCGAGGAATACTTTTCCACCCTGAAGAACTGGGACCACCACCTGGCGAAGCCGTTCAACAACCCGGAAGAGACGCCGTCGCTGCTGACCGGCGTCGCGACGTTGCTTCAGGGTCTTCGACCGGCCGCCGGCATGACCGTGCTCGAGTTCGGCGCGGGTACGGGATGGCTGTCACGATTCATGACTCAGCTGGGGTGTCGAGTGATTCTGCTCGACGTCTCGCCGAGCGCGCTGACCATCGCGCGAGAGCTGTACGAGCGTCAACCGATCGTCGGCGATCGACCCCGACCGCAGTTCCTCACGTTCGACGGCCGGCACATCGACCTGCCCGACCAGAGCATCGATCGCATCGTCAGCTTCCACGCGTTCCACCACGTGCCGAATCCCGAAACCGTGCTGCGTGAGTTCGGCCGCCTGCTGCGGCCGGGTGGAATCGCAGGCTTCGTCGAGCCCGGCCCGCGGCACTCCCTTGATCCACAGTCACAATTCGAGATGCGCGCCTATCGCGTCGTCGAGAACGACATCGATGTGCACGCCCTCTGGCGGGCGGCGCTGACATGTGGATTCAGCGACTTGAAGCTGGCGGTACACCACGCGCCGCCTTTCCTGGTGTCGCTCAGCGAGTTCGAAGACTTCCTCGCCGACAGCGGCGCTGGCGAACCCTGGGTGAACTCGACCCGCACATACCTCCGACATGTCCGAACCTTCTTTCTCCTCAAGACAGGGGTGGAGCGGCTCGATAGCCGGTCGGTCGGTGCCCTTGCGTGCCGGATTGACGCGGTGGTTGCCGACCGCTCCGGCGTCGGACAGCAACCGGTGAGCATCGACGCGACCGTCCGGAACACCGGCACCGGCGTCTGGCTGACGGCGGAATCGGAATACGGCGGGGTCGCACTCGGCGCTCATTTGTACGATGAGTCCGGGAAACTGATCGCATTCGATCTGGTCCGCCAGCGGCTGACCGAGCCGTTGCGCGAGGTCGTTCCTGGCGAAGTCGTCACCTGCCGTCTGACGATTCCTCCACTACCGGCCGGCCGATACGTGGTCGAACTGGACTGCGTCGCGTCGAAAGTAATCTGGTTCTCGCAGGTCGGTTCCGAGCCCGTCCGGCTGACGATCGACATCCCGGTGGTCGACATCCCGGTGGCTTGACCACGGCGAAGCACATGGGTTACCGTTCACGCGGCTTTTCGCCCATATTTTCGCCTTCGTTGCAGAGGCGCCTGGAGGAAGCGTTATGAAGCGCGGACTAGTGCTGTTTGCCATCGTCGGCGCTGGCGCTACGGCGATGGGGATTGCGGCGTGCGCCCAGCAGGCGCCGACAGAACAGCAGGCGCCCCCGGCCCAGGCCGCGCCCCAGGCACAAGCCGGCCAGGCGGGCGGCGGAGGGGCCGCCGGCGGCGGAGCCGCCGCACCTGAGCGACCCAGCCTTCAGCTCGAGAAGGTGAGGAACAACCTGTATCAGCTGCCCATCTTCAATCAGAGCAACGCGCCTGGCGCCACCACGACCATCTTCGTATCCGAGAACAACGGCGTGATTCTCGTCGACACGAAGAACCCCGGTTCCGGAAAAGCGATCATCGAGAACGTCAAGAAGGTGACGGACAAACCGATCACCACGATCATCAACACTCATACTCACAACGACCACCTGGGCGGAAACCTCGAATTCGAGCCCCAGGTTGAAGTGATCGTGCAGGAAAACACAGTCGGCTACATGAAGGGCTTGCCGCAATTCAAGGATGGCCAGAACGCCGACCGACTGCCGAAGAAGACGTTCAAAGACAAGATGACGCTCTTCAGCGGAAACGATTCCATCGACCTTTATCACTTCGGTCCGGCACATACCGGCGGCGACGCATTCGTGGTATTCAGAAACCTCCGTGTCATGGCCGCGGGTGACGTCGTGGCGGCGACCGGCACACCGGTGATGGATTTGGCCAACGGTGGAAGCGCTCTGCAGTGGGGTCAGACCATCGCCAAGGCGGCAGCCGGCATCAAGAACGTCGATCTCATTACGCGCGGACACACAAGCCAGACGTGCGACTGGGCTTGTTTCGTCGAGTACGGTCAGTTCATGACGGCGTATGCGGATGCCGCGCGAGCCGCCCACAAGGCCGGCAAGACCGTCGAGCAGGCCGTGGCCGAGATTCCGACCGCCATGGGACCCCGGTGGAAGGACTACTTCGCCGGTCTGTCGGGTCGAAACCCAGGCACGAAAGCGAACGTCACCGCGTTTTACGAAGAACTGAACAAGAAGTAGCCTCTTCGCTCCCGTACGCGACGGCTCATCCATCCGTCGCGTACGGAGTCTGAGCCCGCCGCTCCAGCTCAACCCGTTTATCGTTCAGCTCGGTCGCGTGGCGTGTCGGTACGCACTATGCGTTAAGTCCGGCCGGAGGCGCATTGTGAAACAGCTCCCGGTTGTGCTGGCTATTGGTCTAACGCTGCTCCGCGTGTCCGCCACCTCGGCTGTTCAAGCACCCGAAGTCAATCCCGACGCGCAACTCCTGCTCGAATTCAAGGAGCGCGTCGATCACTACCTGCAGCTTCGCAACAAAGCAGATGATGGAGCGCCTCCCCTGGAGAAAACGGAGGACGTCGCACAGATTCGCCAGGCCCAGCTGACGCTGGCCGAACGGATCAAGGCCGCCCGCTCGGGCGCCAAGCAAGGCGACATCTTCACGCCTGCCATTGCGTCGCAGTTCAAGCGGCTGGTCCACCTGCCGGCGAGGGAGACCGGTTCGAAGGAGATTCTCAAGGAGGACAATCCCGGAGCCATTACCTTCAAGGTCAACGAGCGCTACCCGGACAAGGAACCGCTTGCGACGGTACCGCCGGCTGTGCTCGGCAGTCTACCGAAGCTGCCGGAAAAGCAGGATCTCGAATACCGCTTCGTCGGCAAACACCTCGTTCTGCTCGACACGCGCGCACACTTGGTCGTCGATTACGTACCCAATGCCGTTTCGTAGGAGTGCGTGAGGTTCAATCATGCCCAGCCGCCATGTCTCTCGATGTGCCAGTCTGCTGGCTTTGGTCGTCGCGATTGCCACGCTCGGAGCCCAGGACATCACGCTGCCGGCCAAGCCGGACTCACTGAAGTTTGCCGTGATCGGCGACAGCGGAACGGGCAGCTCCGCCCAGTACCGCGTGGCAGAAATGCTGTTCAAGGCGCGGGCGACGTTCCCCTACGAGTTCGTGATCATGATGGGGGACAACCTATACGGCCGGGAGACGCCAAAGGACTTCGAGAGGAAGTTCGAGCTGCCGTATAAGCCGCTGCTCGATGCCAACGTCAAGTTCTACGCCAGTCTCGGCAATCACGATGAGGCCAACCAACGTTATTACAAGCTGTTCAACATGAACGGCGAGAAGTACTACACGTTCAAGCCGAGAGATGGGGTGCGGTTTTTCGCGCTCGACAGCAACTACATGGACCAGGCTCAGCTCGACTGGCTGGAAAAGGAGCTCGCCGCGAGCGGGTCAGACTGGAAGATCGCGTTCTTCCACCATCCTCTTTATTCGTCCGGGGGCCGGCACGGCTCCGACCTCCAGCTCCGTGAGCGGCTCGAGCCGATGTTCCTGAAACACGGCGTCGACGTCGTGTTCTCGGGCCACGAGCACTTCTACGAACGAGTCAAGCCGCAGAAGGCGATCTACTACTTCGTGTCAGGAGGGGCCGGGAAGCTGCGGGAAGGCGACGTCAGGCCAAACAGCGAGCTGACCGCCAAAGGGTTCGATACGGGGTACCACTTCATGTTGCTGGAGCTCGAGAAGGACGTCATGCATTTCGAGGCGGTCAGCGACCAGGGCAAGAGCGTGGACAGCGGCAGCCTGCCGCGCTTCAGCGACGCCGAGAAAAAGAAACTGGCGGGCTTATAGCCGCTCGAGCCATCAGGAGCGGCCGAGCGCGTGTTGGACGGCCGCTAGCGCCTCTTCGTCGGCTGGAAAGCCCGCGGCGTCCTTTCTGGCGACGATCTGATCATCCACCCAGACGGTGAATTCACCCCGTCCGCCTTCGATGAGCTCAGCGTCGAGACCTGCCTGATCTTTGATGAGCGCGGCCACACGGACCGCGCGCGGCCGGTAATTTCAAACCTTGCAGTAACGAATGCGGATCTTGTTCATCGGGAACCGGGGCGAAAAAACTAGTCGTCCTTGTGCTTCTTGGTCTCGGCTGCATCCATGCGGTGCTCTTCGTGTTCCTTGAGCGCCGACTGGTATTCTTCGTACTCGCGCCCCTTGTGGACGGGCGCCCAGCGCTTCCTTTCGGCACGAGCCAGCGCCAGCGTGTGCTCCTTCGTGGTCATGCCGGCGGGCACCGAGAGCAGCCGCTCGAGATCCGCCCCGCTGCACGATGGGCACGTCGGCGCATCTCCGGGACGCACCAGAATCTCGAATTGCTGGCCACAGGCCAGGCACCGATACTCGTAGAGCGGCATACAACCAAAGTCTACCAGATCGCTCTTTACAGAGAGGTGGGTGCGGTGTACTGTCGATGCGCTTTCGGCGATTTTGAAAGGATGGCCGGCGTATGAAGAGTTCCGTCCGCACTCTGCTCGTCTTCGGCATGCTCGTGACAATCGTGCCTGCCGTCACGCATGCTCATTTCAGGCTGCTCGAACCTGCGTCATGGTTGATCGAAAACGAGCGTGGCGATCCGCAGAAAGCGGGTCCCTGCGGTGGCAGCAACACCGATTGGGGAAAACCAAGCTACATCGTCACGAAAGCCATGGGCGGGTCGAAGCTGCATCTCAAGGTCCAGGAGACGGTCTTCCACCCGGGGCATTATCGCGTGTCGCTGGCGGTGAACTCGCCCACCGAACTGCCGCCTGATCCCGAAACGCAGACCAAGCCGAGCGACCGCGGCCCCTGGTCGGTCACCGCCACAGTCCAGAACCCGCTGGCCATTCCGGTGCTGGCGGACGGGTTGTTCGTTCATACGGCTAGAGTGGATACGCCGTTTGAAACGGACGTGCAGCTCCCCAATATCAATTGCAAGAAGTGCACGCTTCAGGTCGTGCAGTGGATGGCCGAGCACGCCTTCAACAACCCCGGGGGCTACTCGTACCATCACTGCGCCGATCTGCAGATCACGGCAGACCCCTCGAAGCCGATCGACAAAGGTTGGCCTGCTGAACGTTAACGGTCATGGTCTGGCGGGCGTCGTCGAAGGCGACGCCCGCCGGCCCGTTCGAAGGAGCTCGGGCCGCGCTTCCGCCGCCGCGTGAGCCACTCACTCCTCCTCCATCAGCCTGACGATTTCCGCACATCTACTCTCGCCGTTTCGCGCACGACGACTGTCTTCGATCGCCGCGAGCTGGAGTCGGATGCGTGCGGGACTCAGTGCGAATAGATGGTGTGATAGTTCTTGCGGAAGCCCGTTCGGCGATTCATCAGCTCGAAGCGTCCATCTGCTTCGGCGGTCAATTTGATCCAATACGCGGTCTCGCCCTCGTCGACGTTCGCGATGAAGTCGTCAGCGGCGTTCTTCGCATCTGGATGATGCGAGGCGTGCAGCTGCCACAGGTCCATGTCCGGTCGAGATCCCAGCGTACGGAGCGAATCCGGTGCGCCCCCCTTGACCGCGCTGTTGTTCAGGATCGCGACCTGGGGCTGAAGTGCCGTGAGCATGGCGGGCACGTTGGAGTCGTAGTTCCCGTGGTGCGCGACGAGATACGCCGACACCCGGCCGAGCAGGTTCGTCGGGCACACGAGCTTGCCGAGCGTGTTGCCGCTCAAATCCCCCAGCGCGACAAAACGGAATGCCCCCATCTGAAGCCGAAGGCCGATCGATCGGACATTCTCGGTGCCATCCTCGACGTGGTTCTCGAGCGTGGCGCACCCGGCGTTGCTTTGTCCTCCCCCAGCTAGTGGCTGCGACACCAGCTCACCGGAAACGCTGACGACCTCGACGTCGAGCCCGGCGAGCGCCAGGCGATCGCCCGGACGCGGGACCAGATGTTTCCGATCGGCCCGGACCGGCTCGTAGGCGCGAAATCCATTGACGGCCATTCGGTCGGTGCCGAGTGGCTCGCCGTAGTCGATGAAGGTGCCGATCGGAATTCGCGCGGCAAGCTCCGGCACGCCGCCCACGTGATCGTTGTGAAAATGCGTAATGACGAGATAGTCGATGCGATCGATGCCGGCGTCCGCAATTGCGGCGAGAATTCTATCCGGATCCCGCGAGCCCCGATTTCCCCCGTATCCTGCGTCTATCAGCAAAGACTCGCCCGCCGGCGTCACGATGAGCGTGGCCTGCCCCCCTTCCACGTCGATGAAGTAGATCTGCAGATCTCTGGCGGAAGTGGGATTCGCCACCAGCACAAGCAGCGAAACGAGTAGAACGAGGCGCGGCATCCGACCTGAGGTGTCTCACGAGACGATACACCAGCCGCGCCGGAAAGACGACGAGGAAGTTGCGTTCCTAGTTCATTAGCATGCACCGACCACCTGCTTGATCGCGGTCACGGTCAGCTGCTCGACTTTCTTCTCGGGATTGCCCGCGGTTTCCACTTGCGGCTTTGGCTCGCCGTCGGCCCGCGGGGGCTCGTGCGTCGGCGCAGCAGCCGCGGCCGGCCTGGCCGTGATTTCCACCTTGTGACCGACGAAGGGCTTCATGTCGAGCGGCGCCACGCTGGCGCGGTCCAGCCGTTTTTCAGCCTTGAGCTCGTATTCCGTTTCCGCCTGAACGGCGGCGCCCGCGGCAGACGCGGCTGCGGCGGCGCCGGACGGAGTCGCCGTCACGGCCGGAATGACCGCTGCGTTCGTCAATTTGAACGTCGCTTCGTCGGGACCGGCGACCAGGCAACCGGTGATCAGCTTGGTGTCGTGCGCCGACTCAGGCGCAACAGGAGTCGTTCGATCGCCCTCCTGCGCCAACGGAGTTGCACATATCAGCCAGCTCACTGCCAGCGTCCACCCTATCGTCCTCATGACTGCCTCCGCTGCAGCTCACAACGAGCCGCCAGCAAACGCGATGCAATATGGCCGCCGACACGCGGATTATGGAAGGGGTGGCTCCGGGACAGACTGGGCGGTTACCCCGACTGCCCGTGCGGCAACCGCACGTCAGTGAGGGGGAAAGTTCGTTGCGAGATACTTGAGGATGATCGGGATCTGATCGTCGGTCAGCGGCGCGCCCTCGCCGATCATCGCGTTGAGCAGTTCGAACCAGTCTTCGACCGAACCACCATGGGTCCTCACCCGCTGCAGGTCGTGACACATGGTGCAGATGGTCAGCACGATCGCCTTGCCCTCGCCGTCGGGAAGGGGGCCGTGGAACCGCACGAGATAGTCGGTCAACACCGGCACGTCGCTCGGATCGACCTTCGCGCCCTTCTCGAGCATCGTCGCGATCGTTTTCGACCATGCCGCCTCGTCCATCGCGGCGGTCTGGATCGGGCGAATCGTGTGACAGCCGACCGCGCTGCAGCTGGCATTCATCACACGCTCGCCACGCTGGTAGCGCTCGAACAGCAACTGCTGCTCGGATTTCTGCGGCGCCGCGGCAGGGGTCCCGGCAGGCTGTTGTCCACTGACGACGATCGTCAGCGCTACCGCCCACGCCGATACCAATCCCAGGACCCGTCGAGTGGAGGGTTTCATCGACACGGAAGCTCCAGCTTATTTTTGCGGCGGCTCGCCGAGAGTCACCGTCTTGAGGGTCGCTGCGTCTGTCGCCAGCTCGGTGGCGCCGGCCGGATACTGGTTCGAGCTGAGAATGAAGGCGACGACGTCGGCCGTCTGCTGCGGCATCAGCGAACCGGGCGCGGTGAGCGGCATCGTTGTCTGGACGAGCTCGAGGAGCTCGCCCACCGATTTGGTCTTCCAGTTGGTCGCGAATTCTTTCCCGGCCAGCGGCGGGCCGACGCCGCCGGTCAATTTCGGATCGTGGCAGGCCGCGCAGTTGTCCGTATAGACGCTTTCACCGCGTTTCGCCTGTGCAGCCGCATAGAGACCGGCGCCTGCCGCAGGCGCGGCGCCAGGGCTGGCGGATCCGGTGGTGACGGCGCCGGGCTCGGCCATCTTCACTGCCTTGAGTGCGGCGAGATCCGAGGGGAGCGGCGTGCTGCCTGACGGATATTTGTTGAAGCTCAGGATGAAGGACAAGACGTCTGCCGCTTGCTCCGGAGTGAGCGTCCCGGGAGAAGTCAGCGGCATCGTCGTCTTGATGCGATCGAACAAATCTCCGACCGTCATCTCCTTCCATGCGGTGATGAATTCCATGCCGGCGAGCGCGGGACCGACGCCGCCTGTCAACATGGGGTCGTGACAGGCCGCACAATTGTCGGTGTACACCATCTCGCCACGCTTCGCCTGTTCGGCGGCAAAGACACCGTCGTTCACGGAACGGGCCTGTTGCGCGCGCACAACCGAAGCCGAAAAGGCAGCGGCAATCGCCATTCCAATGAACGTCGCAATGAGCGCCTTGTGCCTCATGTCGGCAATTGTAGCACACGGCTTTTGGCCGAAAATCGGACCAAGACCGCATCAAAAGCATCATGTTCACTCGAGCGTCGCAGGTAAACGCCGAGCATGATGACGTCGTAATCTCAAGAGCGGGTCAAGCTCTGCCCGGCCACATGTGACGCGGATCGTGCGGATTGGTTCAGCGACAAGTCGAGACCGATTGCCTTGATCGCGCGTGTCCTGACGCGTGCTGTGCGGTCAGAGACCGTGACCGAACCGACCTGTCGCACGCCGTCCCCGTCGTTCATCTTCTTGATCGTCGGATGCTGCTCAGTCGTCTCAGCGGCGGCGCAGTGCCTGCTCGTGCCGTGCTCAGCGCATCGACGGGATAGAGTGAATCGTTGGTAATCGTTCGATTGCGGGACCATACTGGACCATTCCCGGTTCACCTCGGGCGGCTGCAGGAGGTGGCGCGTGCGGGCAGGTACCCCCTGGGTCGCGGTCGCGACCGTATTCACGATGCTTGCCTCGCTGGCATCCGACTCGGCCGCAGCCCAGGACGAGGGCGCTCGTCCCGCTCCTGCTCCAGGCGTCACGAATCCTATAAGCCTCGAAGGTGTACAAGGCGGCCCGGTCGGCCCGGCGCCTCGCGACGGCGCTCGCCCTGCACGGCCGGCGCTCACACCCGTCCGCGCCCAGCAGGCGCCGTCGATTGACGGACGACTCGACGACGCCATCTGGCGAAGCGCGGCGCTCATCGACACCTTCGTTCAGGAAGAACCCATCGAAGGCGCGCCGGCGTCGGAGCAAACCGAGGTCCGCGTCGCGTACGACAGCGAGCGGCTGTACATCGGCATTGCAGCGCACTATGCCGACGTCAACCTGAGACGAGCGAACCGCTCCGATCGTGACCGGACCGACGAGGACGATACGGTGACGGTCTTCCTGGAGCCGTTCCTCGATTACATCCGCGGCTATTCGTTCTCGGTCAATGGTTACGGCGTGCAACGCGATTCGATGATCGTCGTGCAGAACGCGCAAAGTGACGCCGGCGGAAACACTTCCTTCAACGCCCTCTACTATTCAGGCGGCCAGCTCGTGGAAGACGGATGGACCGCCGAAATGGCCATCCCGTTCAAGAGTCTCAGGTACCCGGGCCGTGGCGCCGGGGAGGTCCATCGTTGGGGATTTCAGGTGAGGCGCACGATTCGGAGCAAGGACGAAAGCGCCGTCTGGTCCCCCGTCTCGCGCGCCGATCCGAACTTCCTCGGGCAGATCGGTCTGCTCACAGGGATGACCGATTTCTCGACCGAGCGGAACCTGGAACTCCTCCCGACCTTCACCGCCATCCAGACGGGGACGCTCAACGCAACAACTGGAGAGTTCACGATCGACGATGTCGAAGAAGGTGGAGTGGATCTGAAGTACGGGATCAACTCGAACGTCACGTTCGACTTCACGTACAACCCCGATTTCTCGCAGATCGAATCCGACAACCAACAGATCGAGGTCAACCGGCGCTTTCCAATCAATTTCCCGGAGTTGCGGCCCTTCTTCCTCGAGGGCCGGGAAATCTACGAGATCCCTGGAGGATTCAGACCGGTCCAGACCCGGCGGATTGTCGACCCGCGCTACGCGGCGAAGCTCACCGGAAAAATCAGCGCCCGCACGTCGCTCGGCCTCTTCTTTGCCGATGACGAAGCCCCTGGAAAAGTCGAGAGCTCGATCGATCCGGCCTACGGCCAGAAGGCGCAGAACGTGCTGGCGCGCGTGAAGTACGACCTCTATCGGAACGCACATGTCGGCGGGATCTTCACCGACCGAGAGTTCCTCGATGGTTACAGCCGGCTCGTGGGTTTCGATACCGCTCTGCCGATCGGTGTCAGCAAGAACTTCGGCCTCCGCTTTTACAAGAGCGAATCGCTGGCCAATAACGCCCGGGTCGGCGGATGGGCGACGGAAAACACCTTCAGGCACAACGGCCGGAACCTGGGCTGGAGTCTCATTCACAACGCCATTTCGCCTCAGTTTGGCAGTCAATTGAGCTTCATCGAGCGGACCGATCAGATACAGTCGATGCCGTCGATCAGCTATCGCTGGTATCCCGAGACATGGATCCGCAACTGGGGGCCCAACTTCGGCAACCCGCGTCTGTGGGACTTCAACGGCGTCCTCCAGAACGAAGACTACACTCCCCGCGTCAGCTTCTCCTTTGCCAAGAACATCACCCTCAATACGGGGTTCACACGGGCGATGGAGCGGTATCGCGACATCCCGTTCCACAAGAACACCTGGTCGATCTCAAGCAATGTGAACACGAGCCGGAAGATCTCCCTGTCGGCCAGCTTCGACAAAGGCGACGAGATCCGCTTTACCGTCAACCCGTATCTCGGGCGAAGCCGGGAATACGCCGCCACCGTCACGGCGCGACCGACGTCCCGCTTGCAGTCGGCGTTCAGAATCACCGCGAGCCGATTCATGGACCCCCGCAGCGGCAGCGATGAATTGGTGTTCAACGTCAAGATCCTGCGCTCGACGACAACCTACCAGTTCACCCCGCGTCTGCTCATACGGAACATCTGGGAGCTCAACACCGGGCAAGGCTCGAGGCATACGACGTTCGAGAACTTCCTGGTGACCTACCGCGTGAACAGCGGCACGGTGTTCTACGTGGGATACGACGACCGATTCCGCCAGGAGAGCACGGTCGAGGACCAGGTCATCGTCGACACATCCTATCGGCGTACGAATCGGGCGATCTTCACCAAACTCAGCTACCTGTTCAGGCGGGGCGGGGCTGCCGAATAGGCCTGCCGGACCGGCTGGGCCAGCCCCGAAAAACGTGGAGCAAGCGCCCCGACACTGATGTTAGAATGACCGCTCTGCCGAGCATAGAGCACCGCCCTCGAAGCGGCGAACCGGTCTCCTAGTTTCCATTTCTCCCGAGAAGAGAAGGATGCTTTTGAACTTGAAGCCTGTGAGGCTCTGTCTTTCGTCGATCGCATTGGTGGCGCTGCTCGGCTCCTCCTCGTCCGCTCAGACACCAGCGACGGCCTCGGGCGGCTCTCAACCTCAAGGCGAAGGGACAGGCCGGGGCAATCCGGGAACCCTGACCCTTCAAGGCGGCCAGGCGGGAGAGGTTCAGCAGGCACCGCGGTCCAGCGCGGCCGGCGGCCGACCGACGCTCACGGCCGTCCGTGCCGAGCAGGCACCGACGATCGACGGACGCCTGGACGATGCCATCTGGCGCAACGCCGCCCTGATCGACACGTTCGTGCAGGAAGAGCCGCTCGAAGGCGCCCCGGCGACGGAGAGAACCGAAGTGCGGGTCGCGTATGACAGCGATCAGCTCTATTTCGGCATCAGGGTGTATTACTCCGACATGAGCTTGATGAGGACGAACCGTTCGGACCGCGACAAGCTCGACAACGACGACACGGTCACGGTGTACCTGGAGCCGTTTCTCGATTACCTCCGCGGCTACGCGTTCGCGGTGAACGGATATGGCGTGCAGCGCGACTCGATGGTCGTCGTGCAGAATGCGCAAAGTACCGCGAGCGGTGAGCTCTCGTTCAACGTGCTCTATTACTCGGGCGGACAGCTTGTCGAAGACGGGTGGACGGCGGAAATGGCCATCCCGTTCAAGAGCCTCCGCTACCCTGGGAAAGGCGCCGGAGAAACCCATCGCTGGGGCTTTCAGGTCCGGCGCGAGATCAAGAGCAAGGACGAAAAGGTCGTCTGGTCGCCGGTGTCGCGGAACAACTCGAACTTCCTCGGTCAGATCGGGCAGTTGACGGGAATGACCGATCTGTCGGTTCAGCGCAACTTCGAGCTGCTGCCGACGTTCACCGCCGTGAATACCGGTGTGCTCAACACGTCAACAGGTGAGTTCGGGACTGACAATGCCACAGACGCCGGGATCGGTGCCAAGTACGGCATCACGTCGAACCTGACCTTCGACTTCACTTACAATCCCGACTTCTCGCAGATCGAGTCCGACACCCAGCAGATCGAGATCAACCAGCGCTTCCCGCTCAATTACCCGGAGCTGCGACCGTTCTTTCTTGAAGGGCGCGAGATCTACGAGATTCCCGGTCGACCGCAGCCGGTGCAGACGCGCAAGATTGTCGACCCCAGGTACGGCGCCAAGCTGACAGGAAAAGTCGCACAGCGCTGGTCGGTCGGCATGTTCGTCGCCGACGACGAGGCGCCTGGCAAAGTGGACGACATCGCCAGCCCGGCATACGGACAACGGGCGCAGAACGTGCTCGGCAGGGTCAAGTACGATTTGTACCGGAACTCGCACGTTGGCGTCATCTTCACCGACCGCGAGTTCCTCAACGACTTCAGCCGGCTCATCATGACGGACACGGGACTTCGCCTTGGCGAGACCGGGAATTTCGGGTGGCGGTTCTACAAGTCGAGCCAGGAGGAAGCCTCGATCCCGAAGCAAGGCTGGGCGACGGAAATGAGCATCCGACGGAACAGCCGGAACATCAACTGGGCCGTCATCGCCAATGCGATCTCACCCGAGTTCGGCAACGCGCTCAGCTTCGTGCAGCGCACCGACCAGATACAAATCATGGCGCCGCAGTTCTCCTACCAGTGGTACCCGGAGGGCTTGATCCGCAACTGGAGCGCCGGCTACAACATGCCGCGACTCTACGATTTCGACAGTCACGAGCTGCTCGAGGCCAACTACCAGCCGAACGTGCGCTTCCAGTTCGCGAGGAACGTGCGCGTCGATGCGAGCGTCCTTCGGCAAATGGAGAGCTATCGTGGCATCGATTTCTGGAAGACGCGGTGGAACCTCTCGGGCAACGTCAATACGAGCCGCAAGATCTTGTTCTCCTACGGCGTGAGCGACGGAGATCAGATCCGCTTCGTCGCGAACCCCTTCCTGGGCAGGCTGCTCGATTACAACGTGTCGGCGACCTTCCGTCCGACCTCGCGCCTCGACTCGCGCCTGCAGATCGACGTCAACCGGTTCACCGACCCCGTGGAGCAGCGCCAGGAATTCCACGTGCGGATCCTCCGCTCGTCGACGACCTACCAGTTCACGCCGCGGCTGTTGGTGCGCAACATCCTCGAGCTCAACACGGGAGCCGGCTCGAACCACACGCTCTTCGAGAACATCCTTCTGACGTACCGCGTGAATTCCGGGACCGTCTTCTACTTCGGCTACGACGATCGCTTCAAGGAAGCCAACGCGATCAACGCCCAGCTGTTCTCGGATCCCGCCTACAAGCGCACGAATCGAGCCATCTTCACCAAGTTGCAGTACCTGTTCCGCAGCGGGGGCGGCGGCGGGGAGTAAGCATTAGCCCGACCAGGTTCAGGCGGGAGACATCATGGGCACAAAGGACGTCATACGCTTTCCCTTTGTGGTCGTCGTGTTGGCCCTGCTCGTGTTGTCGACGTCGACAGCCCTGGCCCAGAACGCGCCGGGAACGCTCGCCCTTCAGCCCACGCAGGGAGGGACCGAGCCGGCTCGTCCCGCGCCTGGCGCTCGACCAACCGTCACCGCTCTTCTCGCCGAACAGGCCCCCACGATCGACGGCAGACTCGACGACGCGATCTGGCGCACGGCGGCGCTGATCGACACCTTTGTGCAGGAGGAACCAATCGAAGGCGCACCTGCCACGGAGCAGACCGAAGTGCGCGTTGCATTCGATCGCGAGACGCTGTTCTTCGGGATTCAAGTGCACTACTCCGACGTGAACTTGAGACGTGCCAACCGCTCCGATCGCGACAAGCTCGACAATGACGACACGGTCACAGTCACCCTCGAGCCGTTTCTGGACTATCTGCGCGGCTATTCCTTCTCCGTGAACGGGTACGGGGTGCAGAGCGATTCCATGATCGTCGTGCAGAACAATCAGAGCAGCGCCGGCGGCAATCTTTCGTTCAATGCGCTGTACTACTCGGGCGGGCAGCTATCTGAGGACGGATGGACAGCCGAGATCGGGATCCCCATCAAGAGCCTGCGCTATCCGAGCCGCAAAGCGGGCGAGCCGCATCGCTGGGGATTGCAGGTTCGACGCGAGATCAAGAGCAGGGACGAATCCGATGTCTGGGCCCCCGTCTCGCGCAACAATCCCAATTACCTGGCTCAGATCGGCGTCCTGACGGGGATGACCGACTTCTCGACGCAACGCAACTTCGAGCTGCTTCCGACCCTCACCGCAGTGTCGAGCACGCGGCTCAACCCGACGTCGGGCGAGTTCGTGGACGACACCTCCGGCGAAGGTGGAGTCGGCTTGAAGTACGGCATCAATTCGAATCTGACGTTCGACTTCACGTACAACCCCGACTTTTCCCAGATTGAATCGGAGACGCAGCAGATCGACGTCAATCAGCGTTTCCCGCTGCAGTACCCCGAGCTGCGGCCCTTCTTCCTCGAAGGTCAGGAGATCTTCAACATCGTCGGCATGCCGCGTGCCGTGGAAACCCGGAACATCGTTGACCCGCGCATCGGCGCCAAACTGAGCGGCAAGGTGGGCGATCGGTCGTCGATCGGTGTGCTGTTCGCGGACGACGAGGCCCCTGGCCGCACCGATCTTGAGACCGATCCCGCATTTGGCCGTCGCGCTCGAAGCGTGATCGCTCGGTACAAGTACGACTTGTACCGCAACGCGCACGTCGGCGGATTGTTCACCGATCGCGAGTTCCTGAGCAATTACAGTCGGCTCGTCGCCTTCGACACGGCCCTCCCCTTCGCGGGGACCAGAAACATCGGGTACCGCTTCTTCAAATCCGAGCTCGAAGAGAACAACGCACGCAGGAGCGGCTGGGCCATGGAAGGGACGGTTCGACAGAATGCCCGAAACTTGAGCTGGGGGGCGGTCACGACGTGGATGTCGCCGGAGTTCGCCAGTCGGCTCAGCTTCGTCCGCCGGGTGAACACCATCGAGAACCGGTACAACGTCGGCTACAAGTGGTACCCGGAGAGCTGGATCCGCAATTGGGGTCCTGGCTTCAACGTCGGCTGGCTGCACGACTACGACGGTATCCTCCAGAACCGCACCGACTGGAATCCCAGCGTCAGTTTCGTCTTCGACAAGAACATCACGCTCAACGCGAACGTCGCGCGCACCATGGAGCTGTATCGCGGCATCGAGTTCGTCAAGACGAACTGGACGGTATCGGGCAGCGTCAACACCAGCCGCAAAGTCCTCTTCTCGGCGGGCCTCACAAACGGGGACGAAATCCGGTTCATCGCGAACCCGTTTCTCGGCCGGTTGATGGATTACAATGTGACCGCGACGTTCCGCCCGTTTTCGCGGTTGCAGTCGATCCTGAGAATGGACGGCAACCGTTTCCGGGATCCAGTCAACCAGGAGCAGGAGTTCCACGTCCGCATCTGGCGTTCGACGACCACTTACCAGTTCACCTCACGCTTGCTCGTCCGGAATATCTTCGAGTTGAACAGCGGAGAGGGATCGAACCACACGTTGTTCGAGAACATCCTGTTGACGTATCGGGTGAACTCGGGCACCGTCTTCTACTTCGGTTACGACGATCGCTTCAAGGAGGGCGGGGCGATCAACCCACAGCTGTTCTCCGATCCCACCTACCGCCGAACCAACCGAGCCGTATTTACCAAGCTCCAGTACCTCTTCAGGAGCGGTGGTACCGGCAGCGAGAGTTAGTTCGGCGACGACTCGAGATGACAGCGAAGACAGTCAGCTGTCGTCGTACAGAACTCATCCATACCTCGCATACACGTCGCACTCGCCCGTGTTTTCTGCCTTTTGTGTAGCGGCTGTGTAGTTCCTACCGGAACAGCGGTCGCACCGAGTAGCGAGTCACTTGCCGCGCGAATCGAATCTAGAAATTTCCTAGACATCTGCGCCTAGTCTGCTTTGGCGACGACTTTGCCAGTGTCCGCGAGCAAAGGACGACACCCTCATGCTCAGATGGCGCAGAGCCGCCGTGATCGGCGGAACGTTCGTGGTGTGTACCACTGCAAGTTCAGTCCAGGCTCAAACGGGTCCACGCATCGCGTGGGACGGTCAGGTCGCGCCGGCGATCAGTGGGTACGCGGTCACGATCGATGGCGTTCGCACCAACTACGGGACGAGCCCGGTGATTAATGGCGCCTGCGGATGTTCCATCCCAGCCCCCTTCTCAGGTGGTAGACACACGATTGTCGTCATCGCCTACAACTCGAGCGGCGAGACGCCATCGGCGCCGCTCACCGTCGGACCGGTCGCCAACGCTGGTGGACCTTACTCTGGTACGGCCGGCGCTGCGGTCGCCGTCATCGGCAGCAGCTCGGTGGCGCCCACAGGCAGCCTGACCAACTACACCTGGCGCTGGGGAGACGGAACGGCCGATACGAGCTCGTCTTCGGCGTCCGCGTCGCACGTGTACGCGGCGAGCGGCACATTTACGGTCACGCTGACGGTGAGAGACAACGCAGGCGCGACGGCGTCGGCCTCAACGACCGCGACGATAGCCAGCGCCGCCCAGGCGCCGGCGGCTCTGCCGACGCCCTGGCTCACTCAAGACATCGGAAACGTTGGTCTCGCAGGAAGCGCGTCGTATTCGTCCGGCCGATTCACGGTGGCTGGCGCCGGCGTGGACATCTATGGAAACGCAGACGCTTTCCGGTATGTGTACCACCCGCTTGCCGGTGACGGTCAGATCGTCGCCCGCGTGGTCAGCACTCAAAACACGCACATCTACGCGAAGGCCGGCGTGATGATCCGGGAGTCGTTGACGCCCGGATCACCGCAAGCGGCCGTTGTGCTTCTTCCGGATGGCACAATCGAGTTCCTGACGAGATCGGTGGCCAATGGCGCGACCACGATTCCCGGCACGACATCGCAGTCGCCGCCGACGTGGCTGAAACTCGTGCGCACAGGAAACTCCATCGTCGCGTCGGTATCGGCCGACGGATCCGCATGGTCTGTAGTCGGGACGACGAACGTGACGATGACCGCTACCGTCCAGATCGGCCTCGCCGTCACGAGCCATACGACGTCGCAGTTGAACACATCGGTGTTCGACAATGTGAGCGTCACGACCGGCAGCTCGACACAGCCGCCGGCAACTCCAAGCTCTCCGATGCCGAGCAACGGGGCCACCGGGGTGGCGCTGACATCAAGTCTGACGTGGAGCGCGATTGGCGCGACTTCTTACGACGTCCGTTTCGGCACGACCAATCCACCGCCACAGGTAGCCACTGCCCTGGCTTCGCCGTCGTACCGCCCGGCATCGATGAACGGCAATACGAAGTACTACTGGCAGGTCGTCGCCCGAAACGCCGGCGGATCCTCCACCGGTCCGGTCTGGTCGTTTACAGCAGCACCTCAATCAACCAGCACAGCCGTGCCGGCTCCGTGGGCGAATCAGGACATCGGTAGCGTGGGGTTGACCGGCAGCGCGTCATTGTCATCGGGCACCTTCTCCGTGTCGGGAAGCGGCAACGATATCTGGGGCAAGTCTGACGCCTTCCACTACGTCCACCAGCCACTGACGGGCGACGGTCAGATCGTGGCTCGCGTGACGAGCCTGGAGAATACTCATAGCGCCGCCGCGGCCGGGATCATGGTTCGAGACACCCTGACGGCCGGATCGCGGCATGTGCTCTTGTCCGTGAGTCCCGGTGGCGACGTCGGACTTCTTCGCCGAGCCAACTCGGGCGGCACCACGTCGAACGTTGCGAGTGGCTCGCAGTCCACGCCCGCCTGGCTCAAGCTCGTCCGGGTTGGGTCGACCATCACCGGTTACGTTTCCAATAACGGTTCGGCGTGGACCCAGGTTGGATCCACGACGCTGACGCTCGGCTCGACACCCTCCATTGGGTTAATCGTCACCAGCCATGACGATACGACGCTGAACACGGCGACCTTCGACTCCGTCAGCGTCACGTACGGCGGATCCGCACCACCCCCGACAACCTCCAGCGGCAACGTCGTCATCTACGCGAGCGATATCCCCGCATCCGTGCGTCACGGCTCGTGGCAGACCGCCAGCGATCCGCTGTCGCCTGGTCTCGTGAAACTCAGGACTCCTGACAACGGCTTCCAGAGCTCGTCGGCACCCTTGGCGGCGCCGACGGATTACGTGGACGTCACGTTCAATGCCGACGCGAACAAGCCTTATCGTCTCTGGCTGCGCCTGCGCGCGTCCGGCAATTCCGTGTCCAACGATTCCGTATGGGTGCAGTTTTCAGACGCACTGGTCAATGGAAGCCCGATGTTCCGAACGAACACGACGTCGGGCCTGCTCGTCAATCTCGTGGAAGATGCTTCGACCTTCCCGTTGGACTGGGGCTGGCGGAACACGACTTACTGGCTATCGCAGCCGACGACGTTCACATTCCCCACGAGCGGAATGCACACAATCCGGATTCAGGTTCGTGAAGACGGCGTCGAGTTCGATCAGATTGTCCTGAGTCCCACCACGTATCTGAACACGCCGCCTGGGCCGATGACGGGAGATTCGACAATCGTTCCAAAAGAGTGAAAATTCGCCACCAGAGCAGCCGGCGCTTCCGGCTGCTCTGGAGCCCGTCATCGACCGAAACACGAAAAGATGACGTGGCTCGCTGGCGGCGTCCTGTACTCGGTGGCCTATCTCGTCGCCGGCTCGTACTTGCGCGGAAATGCAACCTCGCTGGTCTGGCTCCGGATCGGCGCGCTTCTGATCCCTCCGCTCGTCGGCATTGTCATCATCGCCAGACGCCGCCAGGAATGGAGAGGCTGCCAGTGGCTCTTCTGGGCGACCATCGCTCTCGGTCTCTCGACAACCGCCATCGGCATCGTCGGCTGGACCGTCGACGAAATGCTCCTCGAGCACGAGACGTCGTGGCTCGGTTGGTACACGGTGTTCGCGCTGTTCGGTTCGATTGCTCCCCTGTTTGCGATGCTGGCTCAGCCCCACCGCGGGACGAGAGAATCGTCGACAGCCAGCACCGCCGTGGATATCGCCGGCATCGCGGTGATGACCGGGTTCCTGTATTCACACTTCGTGGTCGGCTCGAATCTGTCGCCGCTCACGACCCGGGAACCGTCGCTGCCGCTGGTTCTCCTGCACGAGCTGCAGCAGCTGCTGGTGTTCGCGGCGCTCGCCGTGGCGGCGCTCGCTTCCAGAGGCTCGACGTGGGCCGCGACCTACCGACGTCTGGCACTCGGCCTGCTGGTCAGCTTCACCATCCTGACGATTAGCAATCTCGGAATCCTGCAGGGCCTGTACCGGTCCGGCGGCGTCTACGACGTGATCTGGATTCTACCGTTTGCGTTCTTCGCGTGGGCGGCGGCATCAGCTCCAGGATCGCTCGACGACGAACAGACCGCTGCCAACCATCCGGTGACGCCGTCACGCCCGTGGGTGGTCTTCGGATCGCTCGCGACGCTGCCGATTCTCGATTTCGGCCTCCGGCAGGTCGTGCCGATCGATCCATCGCTCGAAGGCTTCCGCGACCTGTCGATGGTCATCACGATATTCTCCGTCCTGCCGCTGCTGATGGCGCGGCTGGCGGTCGAAAACGCCGACGCCCAGCACGCCGACCGCCGGCGCCTCCTTCTGGCTGCGGCGACCGAACAGGCCGGCGATCTCATCTCGATCATGACGCCGTCCGGCGACATCGAATACGCGAACGCCGCGTTCTGCCGCGCGCTCGGCTTCGAGTCCGATGAAGTGAGTCAGATGACGGCCACTGACTTTCTGTCGAGAGAATCGCACCCGCAGCTCGATGCCATCCGCGCGGAATTGCCAAGGCACGTGTGGCGCGGCACCTTCGTTCGACGGCGCAAGGACGGCTCGACGTTCCAGTCGGCCACGAGCGTCGTCGCGCTCACGGACGCTGCCGGACAGGTGACCAACTTCGTCGCCGTCGAGAGGGACACCACGCATGAGGCCCAACTGCGCGACCAGCTGATTCACAGCGAGCGTCTCGCGGCGGTCGGGCAACTCGTCTCCGGCGTCGCGCACGAACTCAACAACCCGCTGCAGTCGATTGTCGGGTTCACCGATCTGCTCATGGCGTCCGAGCGCCGGCCGGAGGTGCGCAGCGATCTCGAACAGGTCCATGCCGCGGCCGGCCGCGCCGCCAAGATCGTCCATAACCTGCTCGCCTTCGTTCGCCGCTCGTCGACCGAACGCAGACCGGCAAGTCTCAACGACGTCGTCCAAAGTACCGTTTCGTTGCGGAGGTACGAGCTCGTAACGACCGGCCTCGCGGTCGATGAGACGTACGAGGACCATCTTCCGCCAGTGCTGGTCAACCCAGAGGAGATTCAGCAGATCATCCTCAATATCGTGCTCAACGCCGAGCAGGCGATGCGGACCGCGGCTCGCGGGCGATTGTCCGTACGCACCTTGCGGGCAAGCGCGACCGAGATCGCCGTCGAGATTTACGACGATGGACCGGGTGTGCCGCAGGCTCTTGCCGGTCGGATCTTCGAGCCATTCTTCTCGACGAAGGACGTCGGTGAAGGAACTGGCCTCGGACTGTCGCTCGCATTGGGTATTGCCGAGGCCCACGGAGGTGGCCTGACGCTCGTGCCCACGACGTCCGGCGCCTGCTTTCGCTTGACGTTGCCGATTGCACCGTTGACGGACCAGGCGAAGACGGACGCTTCGTCTCAGGCTCTTGCCGTCGCGGCCGTGAACGGTCGCCGGGCGCTCGTCGTCGATGACGAGCCGGCCCTGCGGCGAATGCTTCAACGTTTGCTGACGCGCCGGGGATTCACCGTGGATCTGGCGGAGGATGGCGATCGCGCCTCCAGCCTGCTCGAGCGTCACCGCTACGACGTGATCTTCTCCGACGTGCAGATGCCGAATATGGGTGGGCTGGCTCTCCTCCAATGGATCCGCCAGCGGCAACCGGCCTCGGCTTCCGCGTTCGTCTTCGTCATGGGCGGGCTCGTCACGCCTGAGCTTCAATCGGCGATCGAATCTTCCCGCATTCCCGTGCTGTCGAAACCATTTGGCGCCGCTTCGTTCGACGCGCTGCTCGGGGACCTGTTTTCCGCCGCCTGAGGGTTGATATCATCCGCGTGATGGGGGTCCGGCCCGTCCTGTTCTTCCCGGCGATTGCGCTTCTCTGTGTCTCCGCGAGCCCGATGTCGGCGCAGCCGCCGAGCGAGAGTCCGGATCAGCTGTACGCCAGACGCGCCGACCTGTCCAGCGCCCGACAGGCCGCGGATCGGTGGCGGACGGCCCTTCAACGCAATCCCAAGGATTTCGAGGCGGCGTGGAAGCTCGCCCGCGCAGACTACTGGCTCGGCGGCCACGCGCCCGAAACCGATCGCCGGGCGTTCCTGGAGAACGGCATCGAGGCAGGCGAGACGGCCGCGACGATCGCGTCAGACCGGCCGGAGGGTCATTTCTGGATGGCCGCCAACATGGGCGCGCTGGCGGAATCGTTCGGCCTCCGTGCCGGCCTGAAGTACCGCAAGCCGGTCCGCGAGCGCCTGGAGCTCGTCCTGAAGATCGATCCAGCTTTTCAACAGGGGTCGGCCGATCGCGCCCTGGGTCGCTGGTACTTCAAAGTCCCTCGCCTCTTTGGCGGCAGCCGGAAACGAGCCGAGGACCATCTGCGCGCATCGCTGAAGTACAACCCGAACAGCACCGCTTCACACTTCTTTCTTGCCGAAGTCCTCGCCGCCGACAACCGCAACGCCGAAGCCCGAGACGAGCTCCAGCGGGTGCTCGACGCGCCGCTCGATCCGGAGTGGACGCCCGAGGATCAGGAGTTCAAGGCGAAGGCGAAAGCGATGCTGGCCACGATCTAGCGGCACGTTCTTGGTCCACGGTGCGGCAGACCGCTCCAGCCGATACGGAACCCGCCATCACACGTACTCGCGTTCCAGGCGCCGCGCGGACCGATACCGTGCGAACACCTCCTCGTCGCCCTCGAGACCGAGAATCGACCGGAGCCTCACTCCCCGGAAGGTATGCATCATCATCTCTATCGCGTGCCGCAGCACGAACAAGGGACTGTGGGTGAACGCTGCGGGCATGTGGCGCACCTTCATCCACCGTTCGGCGCGCCACCGGAGGAACTCGATTTCCGCGGCCGACAGATGCTCGCTGCGCACGACGGCTGTCGTGCCATCGTAATGACTCACATCATCGTCCACGATGAGGCCGCGCTCCCGGAACTGGCTCGTCATCGGCGTGCCGGGATACGGCGTCGGATGCTGGATGTACGGCCAGTCCACGTACCGGCGCGCAAAGTCGAGGTTTGCCTCGATGGACTCCCGGGTATCGTCCGGATTGCCGACGATCAAGCCACCCACCACGTAGAGCCCGTGCCGATGGAGATGCTCGATCGCCTCGATGGTGGCGTTCTCCGTCACCCGTCCAGGGCCGCGGCTGGCATTCTTTGCGCGTGCCTTGAGGAACGCGAGATCCGCGTCGAGCACGTTCTCGATGCCGAGAAACACGTACCTGAAACGCGCGCGGCGCATCAGCGGGGCGAGCCTGGCGCCGTGCTGCGCCAGCGGTGATGTCATGGCCTGGACGACGTAGTCCACGTCGTTGAAACCGGCCTCGATGATCGCGCCGCACAGCGACTCGAACCGGCGGATATCGAGCGTGATGTTGTCATCGACGAGGAAAATCGACTTCGCGCCCCTTCCCCTCGCGTCGGCGATGTCGGCCAGCACCCGCTCGAGAGGATAGGCGTGAAAGTTTCTTCCACGCATCTCGATGATCGAACAGAAGCTGCAGTCGAACGTGCAGCCCCGAGAGGTTTCCACCACGTCGACCTGACGGCCCAGAAGCGTGTACCCCCTCAGCACGCGGGCGCGTCGATTGGGCAGCCGCGGAGCCTCGGTCGCCAGGCGCGCGATAGGCCGGTCAGGGTTGTGCGCGAGGCCCGCCGAAGTCCGGTACGTGAGACCCGCCACCCCTTCGACCGTCGATCGTGACTCGAGCGCCCGCAGCAGTTCGCACAACGTCTGCTCGCCCTCTCCCCGCACGATGTAGTCCACCTCGGAGCACGGCGAATACGCGAGCGGCGCAAGACTTGGATCGTACCCCCCGACCACGATATGCGTGGAGGGCCGCAGGTCTCGAACGAGACGCGCGATCTTGAAGGCCGTCTGGCGTTGAAATGTCATGACAGACAGCCCCACCACGTCGGGCTGCAGCTCCTGCATCAGGCGGCTCACGGTCTGAGGCACGCGCGATTGAGCGAGCACGAGGTCGGCCACCGACACCTGATGGTGAGCGTCGACATTGCCGGCGAGCGACGCCAGTGCGCCATTTGGCATGCGCACGGCGACCGTGGGCATGTGCTCGAACGAGTCCGGCATCGAAAGCAGGAGCACGTTCACAGCGCCATTGTGCCACCAACGGAAGGTTTGGGAGCCAGCCGATGGGGAACCGTGTAAAGTATCGGACCGTCGGGCACTCGAGCTACTTGAAGCAGCGAGGTTTGAAGATGAGCTCGCGAACGCTGGAGATCCGCGGCAATCTCGAGAAGACGTACGAGGACCTGTTCACGCCGGAGGCGGTCGCCGCGCTCGAGGCGCTGGCCGGGCTGGACGCCGATCGCAAAGCGATCATGACCGCCCGCATCCACCGGCGCGCCGCGCGGGCCCGAGACAGGCAACCCATCACCTTTCTCGACCCTGAATCATCCATCCCCCGAACGGGCCTACGGGTCAAAGACGCTCGAAGCGGCAACTTCGTCGGCAGCGAGATCCCCCGCGACCTCGAGCGCCAGTGGATTCAGGGCACCGGGCCGGCGGCCAGGCCTCATGCGCCTGTGGATCAAAGCATCCGCAACATCGCGTACGCCCTGCTGTCGGGTGCTGATGGCTGGATGTTCGACGGCGAAGACGCGTTGGGACAGATATCGACCATGTCGTTGGACAACCAGCGAAACCTGGCCCTGGCCATCCGGCGGGACCCGATCTTCATGACGGTCGCTGAACGCGTCGCTTCTGAAATGAACAAGTGGGCCCGCGAGTTCTTTGGGCGACCGATCATCGATGACTGGGTCAAGCAGTTGGATTTCACGACGAAGATCTTCCGGGCGCGCGGGCTCCACCTCGACGACCGTCACGTGCGGCATGCCGGCGGCGCGGGCTTCTCGGCCTCCATCGTCGATGCCACCCTCTACATCGTCCACAACCATCGGCCGCTCAGGAACGCTGGAGCGTCGCTGGTCCTGTATCTGCCGAAGATTCAGACGGCCGAAGAAGCAGCGCTCTGGAAAGACATCCTCGAAGCGCTCGAGCAGCATCGTGGCCTTCCGAGCGGTTCGATCAAGGCGTACGTGCTCGTCGAGCAGCTCGAGGCGTGTTTTCAGCTGATGGAAATTCGCGCCGCGCTCGGCACGCATTTCGTCGGCTTCAACACGGGCCGCTGGGACTACATCAACAGCGTCTCGGACGCCATGGCTTGGGACGCCGCGTTCGTCAACCCCAACATCGACGCGGTCACGATGACGTACGGTTACATGCGGAACTACGAGGATCGGGTCAGGCGCGCGGTCAACACGCCCGACCGGGACGGACGCTACGCGCTATGGCAGGGCGGGATGGAACCGAACATCCCGGTCGGATCGGAAGCGGGCGTCGCAAACGGCATGAAACGGGCCGTCAGCGGGGCCGAACGCGAGCAGCGCGAAGGCGCGAGCGGCAAGTGGGTCGCCCATTGGAAGATGGTTCACATCGTGCGGCCGGTGTGGGAAAAAGCGGGCGAGAACAATCAACTGGGCAGGCAGTTCCCCCGCCTGACCTTCACCGCTGCCGATGCTGCCGGCCTCACGCTCATCGAATCGGCGCCCCGGACAATCCGCGGCGCCCGCGACCTGTTCAGCGTGGCCCTTCAGTACGGCAACGCCTTTCTGCAGGGTCTTCAGGCGGCCGCGCTCAAGCCCGCCGATTTCTTCGGCAACGACGACGTGCTCTATCTGATGGAGGATATGGCGACCGGTGAAATTCGACTCAGCATTCTGTGGGAATGGCTGCACAAGGGGGCATTGCTGACGGAAGCCGACGAGCAGAGCCACATGAAAGCAGGCGATCGGGTGACGGTCGATCTGTATCAGCGGCTCCTTGCCGAAGAGTACGAGAAGCTGCGTCAAGCCAGCAATCGGGACGTCCACGACATCTCGAAAGCTACCACGCTGCCGATTGCGCGTGAGATCGTCGAGACATACGTCCTCGACGCCTCGAAGCTGCCCTGGTACATCGACCTGCTCAACATCAACCTCGGCGACACCGACCTTCTCGAGGCGAGGAGGCGCATCCGGCTGCTCACCGATGCGTTTCACAAAGACGGCACGAGGATTACGGAGAACCTCGACTTCGCAAAGGCCAGTTGAGAGCGAATCGTTACCGGGGCCGCTTCATCACAACGGCGTTCCCTTGCGGCGTCGACAACATGAGCCCCGTTGTCTCCCACCCGTTCGTGCCGGCGGCGTTCAGCGCGGCGGTCGCGTCCGAGCCGGCCGGAATGGCCAGGATCTGATACTCCCACTGCTGCGCCACGACTCGCGCGTCTACCACCGTTCTCGGGCCCAGTTCCACACGGATGGGCGCAACGTCCGAGGCGACTCCCTGGATAGTGACAGGGACTGCCTCGTCCCTCTCGCGGTTCCCGATCAACACGCGCGCTTGAGTCGGTTGCCCGGGTGTCAGGGTCCCTTCCTGGGCAAACGCGTCCGGCAGTAAGACCGCGCTCGCGAAAGCCATGGCTGCAACCGCCACATACGACAGAGTCTTGCGCATCGTCTTCCTCCCGATCAATGGTGGGTTCGCTTACGGATGGCCGATGAACACCGCCTGTCGAACGAAGCGGTGTTGTTCGAGCACATCGAGCACGAATTGAGCGACTTCCTTCCTCGATATCCCGCGCAGCGTGACGCCTTCGACTTCAACGACAGCCTGCGGGGTCCGCTTGGAGTCCGCGCGCGGAATATAGCCGGTCGCACAATCGTCCAAGCGTCGATTCCGAAAACAGCGTCGTCTGCCGCACGTTGCCGGCGCCGATCGCGTAGAAGACCGCTTCCCGACCCTCGACTGCCCGCTAGACGGCATCGGAATCGAGGGCGTTGCCCCGCACCACGCTGACGCGGCCGGCGAGGTCGTCCAGTTTCTCCGGCGTGCGCGCCAGCCCTCGGACCTCATGGCCCCGGGATAATGCCTCCTCGACGATCAGCCTGCCGACCGATCCGGTCGCCCCCAGGACGAGTATTCGCATGACAATCAGCCTCCGTGAACGGGCCGGTCGAAAGGGCTGAAGAGCGGACTCGTGAGCGCCGAAATAGGAGGTTGGCGCCCCCCGCCGGTGCAAGGAGCCTCAGATGTGGAATAAGCCAGGATCGTCCGCCAGCGACACACCCCAACAGCCCGGCAGCAACGTTCCTGCCACAGGGGGGCGAATGCCCGATGAGCGGCGAACGGTCGCCTGGGTCGGCAAATCCGTTATTTTCCGTGGCGATCTCATCAGCGCCGAAGACATGACCATCGACGGGCGAATCGAGGGGACCATCGAGGTCCGCGACCATCATTTGACCATCGGGCCGAACGCCAGCATCGAGGCAGATGTTGTCGCAAAACAGGTCACTATCTTCGGGAAGGTCAACGGGAGCGTCACCGGGAACGAGAAGGTCGAAATCCGAATCGGGGCGTCGGTCGAGGCGGACGTAGCCTGCTCGGTGCTCGCGATCCAGGAAGGCGCGCATTTCAGCGGCAAAGTCGCGATGCAATCGCCTCGCTCGCAGACCGATCAGGCCGACGGCAGCGAGCCTGCGAAGAACCGGTCAGCGTCCTCTACTTCCTAGACCAGAGCAGTTCTCAGTTCCTTGGCGGGGCGGCGTGGCTCCGTCGCGAACTGTATCAAAACGGATAACGCCTTGGGCTGCCGGCGAAGCAGCGAACCTCGTTGGCCCCGGACCCGTATCTACCAATGTGACCAAGTTTCTGCTCTGGTGCATCCTGCTCGTGCTGTGCTGGCCGCTCGCCCTCCTGGCGCTTATCGTCTACCCGATCGTGTGGATCGCCCTGATTCCCTTTCGGCTGGTCGGAATCGCCGTCGACAGCGTCCTGGGCCTGCTGCGCGGTGTGGTGATGCTCCCGGCCAGGCTGCTCCGCGGAGTGTGAGCCGCCCTACAGGTCGAGGGACGCCGGGTAGAACACCTCCTCGAGCGACAACCGCCGCTTCGTGAGCCCCTGCTCGAACGAGAACTGCGTCAGGGCGTCGAGCATCGCCCGGTTGGCTTTGACGCCGTACGGATAGGGATCGATGTCGAGCACTTCGCGATGCGCGCCCGGCAGCAAGTCCAGGTCGAAGTAGATCGAAGCAAATTCCCGTCCGGGCAGCTGCACCAGATCCTTCGCCGCGCCGAACGCCTTGTAGACATTGAGCGCCGCCCACGGATGCTCCTCGAGCACGCGGCGCTGGAAGACCACGCAGTGATTGGCCGGATAGAAGCCGGTCTTCTTGTAGTACCTGGCCCCCTCGGCGACCTGGTCGCGGAACAGCAGCCGCACCTCGGAACGCTTGCTCAAATCCACGCGGCTGCGGTCCACGAGATTGACGTCCGTCAAATAGAGAAGCGACGCGTCGACCCTGCCGTCGAGCAGCATCGTGCCGATGTTATCGGGGGGCTCGATGCGCTGGAACTTGAGGCCCGCCGGCGGCTGGAATCCCGTGGCGCCTCCGTGGCTGAGCTCCTCCGTGCGTTCCATGTACCAGTCCATGTCGAACGCCGTCACGCCGAATTCGTGCTGCAGCACTCCTCTGCTCCAGAGAGCAGACGTCTGTTGGTACTCGGGCACTGCGACGCGCTTCCCTTTCAGGTCCTGGGGCTTCTCGATACCCCGGTCGGTTCGGACGAGAATGCCGGTGTGAGGGAACCCGCGCAACGTGAAAATCGGCAGCGCCACCCAACGCGTGTCTCCTTGTGAGATCGCGATGAGGAGCGACGACCACGACATTTCCGAGATGTCGAATTCGGAGAAGCGCAGCTGCCGCCAGAACATCTCGGAGGGGTGGATCGTGCTGACCGCGAGGGTGATGCCGTCCGGCTTGACCCGGCCGTCCCGGAGGGGCAGCGTGCGAGCATTGTCGGAGACGCACATGCTCAGGTGAATGTCGCCTGCATGGGAAGGCGAGGCCTGCGTCGCCGGTGCCACCGATTGAGCTGCAGCCGACACCCCCGCCGGCACGGAGGCCAGCAGCGAGCCGGCGCCCGCCGTGTAAAGCCAGTCCCTTCGTGACATCCGGGTTCGCATTTGCCTACCTCCCCTTTAACGAATAATGCTCGCGCCATAGTAGATCAGTCGATGCCCGGCGCCTAGCCTCGACGTCGACCGGAAATCCGTGGAGTTCGGCTTGCACAACCGGGCCAGCAGCACGATACTCCCGCTAGCGCAAACGATGATCGTCCACTTCAACCAGAACCTGCAGGCCAGGCGCACCGGCACCGAGGGTTCGGGCGAGACATTCGCCCAGCTGACCGGCCGCGTCGTCGAGTCCCTCACGACCCTGCTGCAGCAGGGGGAGGTGGACGCCCGCACCTGGTCAACCCTGCGCATTCACCTCGACTGGATTCAGTACCGCGAGAACTTTCGCGACCCAGTCATGGTTCGGCGCGCGGTTGACCCGGCTGGACGACCGCTGGCGCTCGCGGAGGTGGCCATCGACCTGCGTCAGGTGACCCCTGACGGGCTGGCCCCGATGCTGGCCGAAGCGCAACGCGGGCTTCGAGGCCGTCCGGCGCCGACAGGCGAGCCCGGCCCTCTGCCGCTCGGGGACTTCAGCCCGCTGCGTGAAAGCCCGATCTGGGCGTTCAATCGGCTCTTCTGGCAGCGGCTGGCGGACTGGGAGGCGGTATCGGGGCGACCATTCGATGCGGCGCTTCCAGGAGGGACGTCGGACGGGAATCATCCACAAGCCATCGCCGACTCGGTGGGCGACTTCTGGACGTTGCTCCGCGACCTCGAAGCACGCAGTCAGCTTCCGGCAGAGATCTTCTGCGTGGAAGTGGGCGTGGGGTCCGGCACCCGCGCGCGGCTCTGGCTCGATCGATTCAAGGCGCTCGACGAGCACTGCGGCAGTGCGTACTACCCGCGATTGAGGATGCTGCTCGGCGACTATTCGCCGAGGACGCTCGATGCGGCCCTCGAAGCCATGGGTCCGCACGCCCCCCTCGTCAGCGTCGTCGCGATCGACGCCCTCAATCCGCTGAAGACGCTGTCGTTCCTCCGGTTCAAGGCGCTCTACGTCCACCTCACGAACGTGTACGACAACCTGCCGTTCGACGAGCTGGTCCGTCGCGACGGCCGGCTGTATGTGATTGAGGCGCGTCCGTACGTGAGCTCGGCGACGGCGCGACACCTGTCGACGGAACTCGGCGTCTCGCGCGATGACCTCCCGGGCCTCGCACAGCGGCTGCTGGACGGTGGACCGCAGGCCTTCGACGATCCCCGCCGCGGGATGCTGCTCTGGCGCTGTCTCTGGTCGGGCCTTCGTCTCGAAGAGCGCCTTCGAGCTGTCGAGGACGGGGACGAAGGGCACGTGCCGCAAGGGTTGACGCGCGTGCACCTCGACGACCTGCTGAACGAGGCGCCCTACGACGTTCGGTTTCAGGTTTCACGAGGCGCGGCCGAAAGCTTCGCCAACACCTTGCCGCTGTTGCATCCGCGCGGGTACCTGCAGGTTCAGGATATCTTCGTCCCGGCCATGGAGGACTATCGCCAGGGGTTCAGGGGCCCGGGCAAACTCGACGGCGCGGTCGTCGTCTGGGTCAACGGGCCGCTGCTGCGCACGGTGGGCGCGCGGGCCGGTTACGACGTGCACTTCGCGCCCTTCCGCTACCGCCCGGGATCGAAGACGACCACGCTCTTCACGACGCAGCGCGATTGACGATTATGAGCCTACCCCCACTCCCCACCACCGTGACCGGCAGCTACTCGATGCCCGAGTGGCTGAAGCGGGCGAAGAACGATTACCTGCAGCGGCGCGTGAGCCGCCACGACCTGGAGGAGATGCACGACGCCGTCCGCAAGGGCGCGATCAAGGACCAGGAAGTGGCCGGCGTGGACGTCATCTCAGACGGCGAACTGCAGCGGGACAACATGATCGACTACTTCGCCGAACGTCTGCCTGGCGTGCAGATCGATCTGGGCTCCAAGCGCTTCTACTACGATTTCTACGACAGCGCGGTCCGGTCGAAGCTGGCCACCGGCGCGCTCGGCCTGGTCGAAGACGCCCGATTCCTGCGCCGATTCACCGATCGGCCTACGAAGGTGACGATTTCCGGTCCGCATACTCTCGTCAAGCGTATTCAGAACCAGTACTACCCTTCGGAAGAAGCCTTCGCGCTGGAACTGGCGCGCGTCCTGAACCTGGAGCTGCGTGAGCTGGCGCGAGCCGGCGTGACCGACCTGCAGATCGACGAGCCCTACTATTCTGGTTTTCCCGAGGATCTGCCGTGGGCCGTCCGCGCCGTCAACGCGATGGTGGATTCGGTGGACGCTCATCTCACGCTCCACATCTGTTACGGCAACCGGTACGGAAAGCCGTCTTGGGAAGGCAGCTACCGGTACCTCTTTCCGACGATAGGCGAGGCCAAGGTGCACGCGATCTCGCTCGAGTTCGCACGGCGCGGCGACGAGGACCTGCAGCTGTTCGAGCAGTTCAACGTGCCCTTCAAGGTCGGCCTCGGCGTCATCGACGTCAAGACTCACGACGTGGAGCCTGCGGCCGTCGTCGGCGACCGAATCCGCCGCGCGCTCAAGATTCTTCCGGCCGAACGCCTCATCATCAATCCCGACTGCGGGCTCGTGCATCTGCCCCGCGAGGTGGCGTTCATGAAGTTGTGCGCGATGGTGGAAGGCACGCGGCTCGTGCGGCAGGAGCTTGCCCGGTGACCAACCACCTCGCCGACGCCCTGAACAGTCGGCGATTCTGTTACGTCGTCGAGCTCGTGGCATCGGCCCTCAAGCGCGAGGCGCAGGTCCTGGAGATCGGCGCCAGGCTGGCGACCGTGCCGGAAATCGTCGCGGGCAGCGTGACCAGTTATGCCGGCGGACGCTTCGGACAGGATCCCGTCCGCGTAGCCACCGCCGTGCGAGCGCGCGGGTTGACGCCCAACGTCCACCTGACCTGCGTCTACAGCGACCGAACGAGCATCCACAAAACGCTCAAGGCCCTCAACGCCCTCGAGCTCTACAACGTGTTCGCCCTGACGGGTGACTACCCGAAGCAGGATCAAACCAAACCGATCTTCGACCTTGATTCCGTGCAGTTGATTGAGTTGATCGCGCGGCTCCGCGAGGATCAGGGTATCCCGTTTCATATTTCCGTGGCGGTATCGCCATTCAAGTACGCACGCGAAGACTGCCTGTACCAGTATCTGAAGCTCGAAAAGAAAGTCGCGGCTGGCGCGAACGTCGCCATCACGCAGGTCGGGTGGGACGCCCGGAAGTTCGCCGAGTTGAAGCGTTACCTGGACGACCGCGGAATGGACGTGCCTCTGCTGGGCAACGTCTACGTGCTGGGGAAGCGCGCCGCCGAGAAGATGGCCGGCGGGTCGCCGCCGGGATGCTGGACTTCCCCGGAACTCGTCGAGCGGATTCGCAGGGAAGCCGAGGCACCGGACGGCGGGCTGGAAGCGCGGCTCGAGCGTGCCGCGCAGGCCGTGGCGGTGCTGAAGGGACTTGGCTATGCGGGCGCGTACATAGGGGGGACACACGACGCCGACCAGCTGACGCGGATCATCGCCCGTGCGCGGGAGCTGGAAACGCGCTGGGAGGAGTGCGCCGCCGAACTCCACTTCGGACGGGCAGATGGTTTCTACGTCTACGATTCCCCGAAGCCGAGAAGCCGACGGCTGCCAATGGTGGCACGAGTGCTCGACGTCACCGGCCAGCTGGCGCCGGTTACCCGGGACACGTGGCTTCGTCGGCTGCTCGAGTCGTTGTCGGCGTGGGTCGACCGACGGCCGCTCCTCGCCAGGTGGACCGAACGCTTCGAGTACGCCATCAAACGGCCCGTCTTCGGATGCCAGGCCTGCGGGAACTGCGTGCTGGGCCACATGGAATACGTGTGCCCGCAAACCTGTCCCAAGCAGATGCGCAACGGGCCCTGCGGCGGCACGCTGCACACACGCTGCGAAGTGATCGATCAGGAGTGCATCTGGGTGTCGGTGTATCAGCGGGCCGAAGCCGCCGAGCGCGTGCCCGAGTTGAAGACGTTCATTCCGGCGCCCGATCGCGCTCTGCAGGGGACGAGCTCGTGGATCAACTATTTCCTGGGCCGGGACCGCCGTCCGGCCGGGGATGCGGCCAAGGCGCGCCGGCCGCCGGTGCAGGAAACCCTGCCGGCGCGCCGATCGTGACGCGGCTGCCACGGGAAAGTGTTACGCTCTTGGCCTTTCTCGCGACACCCAGAGGAGGTTACCAGCCGTGAGCCACAAGAATCTGGACGAGGTCATCCAAGCTGCCGGCAATCCGGTGCAGATGCTGCGGAATTCTCAATTGGGCCCCTATGTGTATCCGGTGGTGCCGTCGGAGTTTTCGAACTGGAGAGACGAGCAGCGGGCATGGAAGGAGACCTGCGTGCTGTTCAACCAGTCGTACCACATGGCAGACATGTGGATTGAGGGCCCTGACGCGATCAAACTGCTGTCGGCCACCGGTATCAACAGCTTCGAGAACTTCCCGGTCAACAAGGCCAAGCAGTTCGTCGGGTGCAACTACGATGGCTTCGTGATCGGTGACGCAATCCTTTTTCATCTGGACAAGAACTCACTGGTGCTGGTCGGCCGCCCTTCCATTCACAACTGGGTGCAGTACCACGCCGAGACTGGCGGGTACAAGGTGTCCCTGTCACGCGACGAACGATCGATCGCTCGAGACGTCCCGATCGTCCGGCGGCTCTACCGCTATCAGATCCAGGGCCCGAACGCCTCCCAGGTGCTGAACAAGCTGAACGGGGGGCCGATGCCCGAGATCAAATTCTTCAACCTGGGAGAAATCACCATCGCGGGACGCAAGGTCCGCGCGCTGCGTCACGGCATGGCGGGCGCCCCAGGGCTCGAAATCTGGGGACCCCACGAGGAACGCGAGGAGATTCGCGCGGCGATCGTCGAAGCTGGCGAATCGTTCGGACTGCGACAGGTCGGCGCGAGGGCATACGCGACCAACACGCTCGAATCGGGGTGGATTCCGTCGCCGATGCCGGCGGTGTACTCCGGCGAGAAGATGAAAGCCTACCGCCAGTGGCTGCCTGCGAAGGGCTACGAAGCCACGGCGTCCCTTGGCGGCAGCTTCTACTCGAACAACATCGAGGACTACTACCTCACCCCCTGGGACCTCGGCTACGGCTTCATGGTCAAGTTCGACCACGACTTTACCGGACGCGAGGCGCTCGAGAACGTTGCGAAGAACCCACGTCGCAAGAAGGTCACGCTCGCCTGGAACGCCGAGGATGTCACGCGCGCCATCGGATCGATGTTCCAGAAGGGCGACGTCGTCAAGTTCATCGATCTCCCGCTGACGAATTACGCGTCGTTGTCGTACGACAAGGTCCTGAAGGGCGGGAAGATGATCGGGGTCTCCACGTTCAGCAGCTACAGCTACAACGAGCGGTCGATGCTCTCCCTGGCGATCCTGGATACCGAGTACAGCGAGGTCGGCACCGAAGTGACGTTCGTGTGGGGCGAAGAAGGCGGCGGGTCGTCGAAGCCAACGGTCGAACGCCACCGGCAAATCGAAATCCGTGCGACAGTGGGTCCCATCCCCTATGCTCAGCAGGCACGGGAAACGTACGCCGAAGGGTGGCGCACCGTCCAGAAGTGAAACGGGCGGACCCTTGTGGTTCGTGGGGTCTCAAAAGCGGTGGCGGTAGGAGGCCTTGAAGAACAGACCCCGGCTGACCGTCAGGTAGTCACCTCCCTCGGGGAGGAGGCGCTCGGCCTCGAAAACGCGCTTTTCGTACAGGGAACCGTAGCCGCCGTGAAGCACGGTTCCCGGTACGAACTCGTACGAAGCGAGGAAGTCGGTCAACAGCCGATTGTTCGAGCTGTCGTACTGTTCGATGAGCCGCACGAGGAAGTGACGGTCGAACTGGTACGTCGCTTTGAGGTTCACGATGTGGACCGTGAAGACGCGCGTTCCATCTGACACGCGGTTGAACCGGACCGTGTCGTAATCGATACCCTGATTGAAGTGCTCATCGGGCTGCAGCGTCACGTTGAACGAGGGGCTGGTCGAACTCCCTTGAAACGGGTTCACCGGATCGTAGAAGATTTCGAGTCCCTTGTTGAAACCGCCGCCGATCCTCAGCCAGCGGAGAATTTGTGCCTGGCCGTAGAAATTGATGCCGCGTCCCGTCTCGAATGACTGGCCGGCCCAGGGCTCGACCCCGCGGGCGTGCGAGATGTTCACGAAGCCTTGCCGCGTGAAGTTGAATCGGATGCCAGCGTTCAGAAACCATTCGTCCCCGTTCTGGATCCGATCGACACCTCGTTTGGTGAAATAGAAGGGGCTGATGCGCTTCAGCCAGAACTCCTGACCTTCTCGAGGGTAGAAATTCACTTCGCCGTACGACCACCCCGCCGTGAAGCCTGTCCGGTTGAAAAACGCGGTGTCCATCCGGAAGGCCTCGTCGTAGTGCTCGATCTGGTTCGACCAGGAAAACCTGCGGTTGTTGAAACGGTACGTCGCCTGGGATGCTGTGCCGCGGGCGCTGCCCGAGGCGAGGCCGGTGTCCGATGACAGAAACGTCGCCGACAGTGAATGAGCGGCCGAGAGCCTGAGCGAAAGGTCGCCGCCAATCACCCGGTTGTGGCGTCCCACGTGCTCGGTGTCCGTGAAGATCGCACCGACGTAATTCGACTGGCCCAGCGAATAGCTGAGGCGGCCGAGTGAAAAGAACTTGTTCTGCGGCGCGACCGAATCGCCCAACGCAGCACTCGCCTGCGGGCTTTCATCCGAGGCGTTCAGCAACCCAAAAGCGGCTTTGCCGATCGTGCCGGTGAGCTTGCTGCCCCAGAACGGGTCGATGATCCGGCGCGTGTGCACGGCCGTCCGCATGTTCCCGTCTCCACCCGTGCCGGCCACGTCGAACAGGCCCATACCCTCCATGAAGAACGGTCGCTTCTCCGAGTAGAAGATCGGGAAGCGCTGGTTCACGTCGACCTGAAAGGCGTCGCTCTCGACCTGGCTGAAATCGGGGTTGAGCGTCCCGTCGAACGTCACATTCGACGTGATCCCGTATTTGCCGCTCAGACCGATGTCGGCGTCGCTCGAGGCGGCCTCCCACCGATCGCGCGAAGCACGCAGCTGGCTGATTCCGTATGTCGCGCTGGGCAGCAGTTCGATCAGCGGCGGCTGCGTCAGATTGCTGAACAGGAGATGACCCGGTCTGTCGAACACCCACTGCCCGGGCGCCATTTCGGGCCACGACGCCGACACGCCCGTGCGGCTGACGCGCCGAAAGAACAGGATCCCCATGCTCACTTGGTCACCGCCCGAAAAACGGATGGTCTGCAACGGCAGCCGGATCTCGACGACATAGCCGTCTTCGGTGACGGCGCCGGCGCTGTCCCAGAGCAAATCTGCTTCGAAGCGCTCACCCGAGGCGGTGTTCAAGGCATCCATCTGAATGCCGCTTGGATTCACGAACAGGTGATAGGCGGTCTGTCCGGTCCCCGTCGAATCGAGACTCAAAGCGACCCAATCGTCGTTGAAGACGTTGTCGCGGCGACTGATGGTCGTGCGGATTCTGGAAGCCTCCGTGTCGAAACAATGGAAGGCGAAATAGATGAACCGGCTGTCGTACACGATCCGAACGTCCGTCTTGAAGGCCATCGGCTCGCCGCGCAGCGGGTTGTAGGAGATCCACCGGTCGAGGTCGAGCGGCGCGTCGTTCCACGCCTCGTCGGTCAGCTGCCCGTCGATGAGTGGCGGCGTGCTGACGCGCGCCACGTGGAAGTCCGCTTGAGCGTCAGCCGAGGCGGGCACCGCCAGCGCCGATAGAACAACGGCGACCCAGGTGCAACCTCTCATCGATGCATCCCGACACCTGCTGGGTGACCCGCTGGCTCGCGACAGACCGCCGTTCTGCCGCCCACCGGGCAAGTTTTCTGAAGGCTTAGACGAGCGAGGGGTGTAACCGGTTCGGTCCGCCGGGCGAGCGCCCTACACCTCCTACTTGCCGCAGCTCTCGATCTCGTCGAACAGGCGGGGCGAGAGTCCAATCTCCGGGGCGCGCAGACGATGCTCCTGGCCCTTCTCGATTGCAAAGGCGATTCGAAAGCCCTGGGCTCGTAAGCTGTCGGCCTGCTTCTGCATCGCCGACAGCCAACCGGTGTCGCGATCGCCCACGTGCATGTAGACGCAGAGCGATTTCAGAGCCGCGGCGGGTTGTCCCTCCAGCAGGCCCGGATAACCGGTGACGGTCGTGAAGTAGCTGGGGAACTTCGCGGCGACGTGGAACGCGCTGATGCCGCCGTTCGAGTGGCCGGCGACATGGAGCTTGCCGCCTCGCGCCTTGTAGTCGCGGAGAATCTGGTCGAGAAACTCGGGGAAGATCCGGTCCGCATCTTCGAAGAACAGGCTGCCGTTCGGGGTGCCCGGACTGATCACGACGTAGCCGCGGCGCTCGGCTTCCTCCCGCCAGTCGGTGTTCAACGTGCTCTCGGCCCCCCGCAGCTGCTGCGCTCCACCGGTGAACACGAGAATGACAGGATACGACCGCGCGGGCTCGTACCCCGTCGGCAGCACCACCTTGTAGGTCACCTGCAGGCCACCGAACTTGCCGGTCCGTTCGACGAGTTCAGCCGAGGCCGGCGACGCAAGGCCGCAGAGTACAACGAGGATCAGCAGGCACGTGGCACCTAGCGGTGAAGGCATCATGAACCTCGCTCTACTTGAACTCGATCACGATCGATCGCCGCGGGATGGGGCTGGCTCCGACATCGGCGTGAACCCGGCCCTTCGTCTGGAACCGCACCTGCCCCACCTCGAAACGGCGTTCCTCGCTGGCGCCGTCGAGACCGACGTCCCGGATGGCGCCGGGAGCGATCGTGACGCTCATCAGATCGTACGGATGGGTGTGCATCTCCGTGCGACGGTTGTTCTCGAGCGTCACGTCCCAGAGAATCACGCGGTCGTTCTCGAGAATCTTCTTCGCGCCTTCTCTCGGATAAGCCGGCGGATAGCTCGATGGGGCTGGCGCGCCACCAGGCGCGACCGGCTTCAGCTCCGTCACGATCGCACGGCGCGGCGGATCGGTCAGGCCCACCTCGAAGTGAGTGCGCCCTTTGGGAGTGAACCGGACGTCGCCCGTTTTGAACATGCGCTCTTCGGTGACACCGTCCGCCCCGTTGTCCTGATGGCCGCCCGGTGTGAGCGTGACGCTCACGATGTCATAGGGGTGCGTGTGCATCGCTGCGCGCTGCCCCTTCTGCAACTGGACGTCCCAGACGATGACCCGCTCGTTCTCGAGAAGTTTTGTCGCACCTTCGCGAGGGAACGCCGGCGGCGGCTGCCCCGCCGTCGATCCGGCTGCCATCACGACCGCCAGCGCGACGAACAGTGACCGGCTCCGGCGCATACGCCACGAGAATCGTGCGCTTTGCAGCCGTTGTCAACAGATGTTTCCGGCGGACGTCCGACGCGTCAGAGCTCGCTTTCGTCCTCGCTGATCGGGCGGTTTTCTTCCTCGTCTTTCTTGCCATCGTCTTCGTCGTCGTCCAAGTCCTCGAACTCCTCTGCCGTCACCGGAAAGCTGTCGGTCTCCTCCTCGGCGTCGTCAAGGACTTCGGACGTCAGGTCGTCGTCGTGCTCGTCCATGAACCCTCCGTCTCGCGTAACACGCGGCCACAGGATGCCGGGCTACTGCACCGGTGGGCGGCCCGATCACTCGTCGGGCGTCCCGAGCAGCCACTCATCGGTCGCGCGAACCAGGAGCACGACCGGGTACGCGCAGCGGTCGCAGCGTGTGCCGCGCGGAAGCAGTGCCTCGAAGCCACTCCCTGATCGTACCGGCGCATGGAGGAAGCGGATCGCAGGCCAGCAGATACAGCACCAAGGTCGTTAAAACGATGAGGGCGTAACCAAGCAGCACAACCTGGAGATGCAGGTTGGCATACACCATGACCGCTGGATAGCCGAGCATCAACGACAGCGTCAGAAAAGAAATGCGAAGAAGCGCGTCCCGGATGCGCCGCGGGTTTCTGAAGCCCTTCGAGACCCGCCTGTACGCGTCGGTCTCGTACGTTTCGATCGGAACCTTGAACACCGTCTGGGCCAGCAGGTACAGGACGCCGCCGCAGAACAGCCAGACGAACAATCGTGGACCGACGTCGCTGCTCCATGAATACACCACGGCCCAGACGAAATAGACCACGATGCTGAGATTGGTGAGCTGGCCGGCCAGCCACACATTCGTTCTGCCTGTCAGCATCTGAAACCTGCGACAGACTCCCTCGATGAGGTTCAACAGGAATGAATCGATATAGGTCATCGTCCCAAGCGCGGCACGGTTCATGTGTGATTGAACCTCAGCCACGCGCCGAGGTTCAATCACACATGTATAATCCGTACGCTACACACTTCCCGTTCCGAATCCAACACATCTGGAGGCACGTATGCAGATCAGGACGCTTACGATTGCCGCTCTTTTCGTCGCCTGCCAGTCGATGGACATTGCGGCTCAAAACACCAACGCGGTTGTCGGCGCGGCCTCGAAAGCCATGGGGGCTGCGACACTGAATTCAATCACGTACTCGGGAACGGCACGAAACGGGGCCTTCGGGCAGAGCAAGAGCATTGGCGACCCGATGGGGCCGGTCAACGTCACGCAGATCACGACGTACACCCGGACGATCAACTTCGGGCAGCCGGCGGACCCGGCGGCGCTCGTTTCCCGAGCGACAGGCCCGACGCAGCCGCCGACGGTGCCGGGCGTGCCGGCGCCGGCGCCGGGCGTGTTCAACCAGAACGTCACCGGCATGCAGGCCGGCAGCAACTGGGGCCAGGCGCTCAACATCTGGACGACGCCATGGGGCTTCCTCAAGGGTGCGACGGCGAACAATGCCACGGTTCGCCAGGAGGGCGGACAGCAGATCGTCACGTACTCGCCACCCAACCTCAAGTCACCGTCCGGCCAGATGTACACGGTGACCGGTTACATCAACAACCAGAACCTGGTGACCAAGGTCGAGACGCGCGTCGAGCACGCCGTCGTCGGCGATCTGCTCGTCGAATTCGACTACTCGAACTACCAGAACATGAACGGCGTGCAGGTCCCCGGCCGCATCGTCCAACGGCAGGCCGGTCTGACCACGTTCGACGCCAACATCAAGTCGGCTACGCCGAACCCCCCAAACCTCGCCGAGCTGCTCACACTGCCTCCGGCGCCGGCTGGCCAGGCCGGTGGCGGTGGAGGCGGCCCGCAGCCGCCCGCGGCGCCGCCCGTCGAGAAGCTGGGCGACGGCGTTTTCAAGATCGGCGGCAACTACGCGGCGCTCGCGATCGACATGGGCGATCACATCCTCGTCGTCGAGAGCGGCCAGAGTGACGCCCGCGGCTCAGCGGTGATGGCGGCGGCCAAACAAGCCATCCCGAACAAGCCGGTCCGCTTCGTCGTCAACTCACATCCGCACTTCGATCATGCGAGCGGCCTCGCGGCGGCCGTCGCGGAGGGCGCGACGATCCTGACGCATGCCAACAACGAACAAGTGCTCGAACGGCTTCTTTCCGGACCGCGCACGCTCACCGGCGACAGCCTGTCGAAAGTCGCGAGTCGCCGAGCGAACGTCGTCGAGGGCGTCGGCGAACGCGACGTTCGGAAAGGGACGACCGGCAAAGTCGTCGAGCTCCACCACATTCCGAACGAACACAGCGACGGGATGCTCGCCGTGTATCTCCCGGCCGAAAAGGTGCTGTATACGGCGGACATGACGGTCGTCAATCCCAACCCCGCCCAGCTGGGCGTGCTGAAATCGGCCGTTCAGGCCTTCAATCGCCTGAAGCTCGACTTCAACACGTGGATCCCGGCGCATCCGCCGAACCCGGATAAGCCGCTGACCAGAGCGGACGTCATGGCCGCTGCTAGCGCCGGCGCGAACTGACGCGTCAACGTCGGTGCTGGAACCCGGAACAGTCGTTCCGGGTTCCAGACCATCAACGTTCGTGCTGTTTTTCGGGTCCCTGCTGTCGCAGTCCTCGCCGATCTCGAAACGTTAGGTGCGTGCCGCCGCGGAGCGGATTTCGGTGACGGCGTCGGCCGTGTCGAGATATTCCTCGAAGTTCACGACTTTGCCGTTCTTGATCACAAAGACGTGAGCCCATGATCCACTCAAGACCTTGCCGGTGGCCTTGATGCGGGTCGTGTCCTCGCCCAGGACCACGACGCGATCGCCCTGCGCGACGAACGTCTTGGGCTCGAACCGCTGCATCTCGAAGACCTCGTCCACTGCCCGGAAGAATTCCGCGACCTGCTGCCGCCCGCGTCGCGTCCCGGCCGTCGGAAGATCGGATGGTCCTGGTGACACCCATTCGATGTTGTCGTCGAAGAGGTTGAGCATTCCATCGATGTCGCCGCGTCCGAACGCCGCGTAACCCTGTCGTACGAGTTCCACGTTCTGCTGTTCGCCCATGTGCGCCCTCCTTGGAAGTGAGAAGGTGGCTATCATAGTCGTCTTCGCCGCGGTCGTGTCGCAACAATTCTCGGGTGCTGTCTGGAGTGTCTGGCTGGAGACGGACAACCGACGGCATCAGCTGGAGCCAGCCCCACTCCCCGGGCAAGCGCCGGGGTTAAAGTCAGCTCGACCCGCGTGGTGCATCGTCTCGGCGATCACGCTGAGAGCCACGCGCGCGCTTCTGCGAGTCGCTTCTCGGAAAAAAATTCGACAGGGGCCCGCCGCAGGTCAGCGGACGCGAACATGAGGGCCTCGCTGCGCCAGCGTTCGTCCCCGGTGATGGCGATCTTCTCGATGGAGTCGCCGTGCTTGACGTAGAACGTCAGG
>Ga0247825_10000031_pt1 | contig 81644 bp, 68 predicted proteins | sample 13C_Vanillin_Day_FD_194413 | JGI IMG/M metagenome (GOLD analysis project Ga0247825, IMG submission 194413) | Soil microbial communities from agricultural site in Penn Yan, New York, United States - 13C_Vanillin_Day48 | ecosystem: Environmental > Terrestrial > Soil > Agricultural land | place...
GGCATTCCCCGCGCCCGGCGCAGCCGCTGCACTTGGGGTCTGACCCGCCGTCGCTGCTGCCTGGGGTGCCTGGGCTGCGGGCGCCCCGCTCGCCGGCGCGCCGCCAATTTTCACGACGTGGAGCCGTTCGCCGTCGACGGTGATTTCGAGCTCGTGAACCTCGCGGCCTGCGCCGGCGATCTCGAGCTTGACATCGTACTCGCCGTCGACCGGGAAGGTGCTGCGGATTCCGATGCCGCCCCGTGTGCCAAAGGGCAGCTCGTCCACGCGCGCGTCCTGCCAGTGCTCGGGAGAGAGCCGATGGATGTTGACCATCGGCGGCATCCCGGGATCGCCGAGCGCGAGGCGGCTGATCTTTCGCGCGGCGTCCAGGTAGCGCTCCATCGTCGCCGGCGAGACGAACAGCAGATCCGCGATGTTGTCAAAGCCGCTGGAGATGTTGTCCGGTGGAAGCAGCGTCGAGAAGTCCATCTCCTGCGGAAGCGCGTCGAGCGCGAGCAGATCGCGAACGGCGTTCTGGTACTCGGTGCGGCTGAGCCGATGAAGCAGCGGCAGCGTCCCGGCGTTCGGCTTTGCCGCGGCCGCACGATCGAGCTCGGTTTCGAGGAACGTCGCGACCGATTCGTACGTCGCCCGATCCGGACGCGGCACACCTGGCGGCGGCATCGCCGACGACCGCAGCTTCCGGACGACTTTCTCCCAGAGCTCGGCGTTTGCTCCGAGGTCGCCCAGACTGCCTGGATCGATGACCAGGCCCGCGACCTTCGCGGTTCCGTTGTGACAGGTGACGCAGTATTGGGTGAAGACACCCGCCGGCGTCTGCTGCTGGGCAAACGCAGTCGGCGGCAGAGCGGCGAGCAGGACCGGCAGAATCAATTTCCCGCGCATGTCGTGCCTTTTTGTGACCGGACACCCGGCGTGAATGAGCACGCTCATCATACTCACGTTCGAGTGGCTGGCATATACTAACGGCGATGAAGGCCCTCCTTCTCGCAGGCTTGCTGCTGGCTGGGGATCTTCGCCTGATCGACGCGGTCAAGGACAACGACGCCGCCGCGGTCCGTTCGCTGATCGCCCAGCGTGTGGACATCGACGCCACGGAAGCCGACGGTTCCACGGCGCTGCACTGGGCCGCACAGCGCGACAATCTCGAAATCGCGAGCCTCCTGCTCGCCGCTGGCGCGAACGCAAAGGCCGCCAACCGCTACAACGTCACGCCGCTCTTCCTCGCAGCCACGAACGGCAACGCGGCCATCATCGAGCGCCTGCTCAGGGCGGGCGCCGATGCGAAAAGCACCTCCCAGGAAGGCGAGACGGCCCTGATGACGGCGTCGCTCACCGGCAAGACCGACGCCATCAGGGCGCTCGTCACTGCCGGCGCCGACGTGAACGTTGCGGAACCCGTCAAAGGGCAGACGGCGCTGATGTGGGCTGCTTCCGAGGGCAACTCTTCGGCCGTCGACCTGCTCATCGAGCTCGGCGCGGATCTGAAAGCGAAGTCTCAGGCCGGCTTCACGCCTTTGTTGTTCGCCGTCCGCAACGGCCACGTCGACACCGTCGAGGTGCTCCTCGCCCGGGGAGCCAACGTCAACGACGTCGCGCCCGACACGACCAGTGCCTTGAACATGGCCGTCGTGAACGCGTACTTCGAGCTCGCCGCCGTTCTGCTGGATCATGGCGCCGACCCCAACGTCCCGGATCCCCGTGGATCGGCGCTCCACACGCTGGCATTTCTTCGCAAACCAGGCGCCGATGGCGCCGCCGGCGTTGGCAACACACCGAAAGGACCGCCGCCGCAAACGGGCAACCTCAGCGCCATTCAACTCGCGAAGAAGCTTCTCGAGAGCGGCGCCGATCCGAACGTCCGCATCAACTGGGAGGAACGTCCGTTCAACAAAGAAGGCGGCACGATGAGAAATCCGCCGCTCATCCAGCTCGGACGCCATTACCTCACCTACAACGGAGCGACGCCCTTCTACATCGCCGCCCACAACGGTGACGTCGAGTACATGCGTCTGCTTGCCGGGCACGGCGCCAACGCGAACATCAAGAACGCGCTGAACATCACGCCGCTCATCGTCGCGGCCGGCCTCGACAATTGGGAAGGTGAGACGCCCGGTCCGTTCACCGGCGTGTCGGAGGCGGAACGGATCGAGGCCGTCAAGCTGGCCATCGAGCTGGGGAACGACGTGAACTATCACGCCGATTTCGGCGACTACCAGATGGAAGGCGATCCCCAGTATATGCTCCTCTATTACCCGCTCAACCAGGACGAGCTCTCCAAGAACGTGCAAGGCGATCCGCGGTGGAGCGGCAGCACCGCGCTCCACGCCTCGGTCGTCTCCGGCCAGCCGGGAATCACGAAGTTCCTCCTCGAGCAGGGCGCGCGAGTCGATGCCAGGACCAAACTGGGCTGGACCGCCCTGATGATGGCGGAAGGCATCTTCTACGCCAACGCCAGGAAGGACTATCCGGCAGCCGCGGCGCTCCTGCGCAAGGCCGCCGGGCAGTAGCTCCCGGAAAATCCTCGGTCGCTCCCACAGCCCCGTGTAAGATCCGCGCGTATGGCCACTGCCATCGGCGCAGTGCAGGAGGTGGGAATCATGAAAGCCGCGCTGATCGCCGTCATGACCGTGGCCGTGAGCGCATCGCTCGCGGCTCAATGGCTGAATCAGCCGACGCCTGGCATCCCGCGCACGCCCGACGGAAAACCGAATCTCGTGGCGCCGGCACCTCGCGCGCCGGACGGCAGGCCCGATCTCTCGGGCCTGTGGACCAAGATCTCGCCGAAATACTCGCGCAACATCGCGGCGGATCTGAAGCCGGATGACGTTCAGCCGTGGGCGCAAACCCTGGTCGATCAGCGGCGTGAAGATCTCGGCAGGGATTACATGAACGTGAAGTGCCTGCCGCTCGGGCCAGGCTACATGACGTCGGCCGACAGCACCGGGTCAGAGATGATGAAGATCGTCCAGACGCCGGGACTCATCCTCATCCTCAACCCCGACTTGACCTACCGTCAGATCTTCCTCGACGGCCGGTCGCTCGAATCGGCCCCGAATCCAAACTGGATGGGATACTCGGTCGGGCGTTGGGAGGGAGACACGCTGGTCGTCGAAAGCTTCGGATTCAACGACCGCACGTGGCTCGATCATGACGGGTATCCCCACACCGAAGGGCTGCGCACGACCGAACGCTACCGGCGGCGCGATTTCGGCAACCTCGATCTCGAGGTGACGTTCTCCGACCCCGGCGCGTACAACCGTCCCTGGACCGTCGCCGTCCGGGCCGAGCTGACCGCCGACACCGAGTTGATCGAATGGGTGTGCAACGAAAGCGACCATCATGTGGAGCGTTGGGTGGGCCGCGCCTCGGACGAGCGAAAGGGCGAAGTCCAGGTTGCTCCCGAGATTCTCGCGAAATATGCCGGCACTTACGTGGAGCAGCCGCCGTTCTGGCGAAACATCCCGCGCGTCGTCGCGATCACGATCTCGAACGGAAAAGTCGTCGCCAACATGGACGGGCGGGGAGACGTCACGCTCATCGCGACATCCGACATCGCCTTCACTGGGTTGTACGGACTCGGAGTCGACTTCGTGCCCGGAGGAACCGGGCTCTACGTGAAGCACGTGTCGGGCGATTACCGCTTCGACCGGAAGTAGCCGCCTGCCGTCCGGCTACTTGCCCGCTGTGCGCTCCAGGTAATTGAGGAACTGGTTGTTCTCGTTGCATATGAACTCGATCATCTCGCCGTCGACCATGATCTGCTGATTCACACGCACGGTGAACGGCTTCGTGTAGGCCTTCGGATCGTCGATGGTGACGTCGATTTCCAGTTTGCCGAAATTGACGCGCCGGAACCGCTCGGTGATCTTCGCCTGATCGGTGAACGGGCTGCCCCGCACATCGAGCCACCCGTCGTCTTTCAGGTTGTTCGTTTCCACCACCAGCGTATCGCCGTCCCATCGCCCGATCGAGTAGCCGTACCAGAAGGGCTGCGGCTCGCCGTTGGGCGGCAGCGGACGCCCGTCCATGAAGATATAGCGCAGGCCGAAGTTGGCCTCGTAAAGGATGGTGATCAGCGTCGGCGTCTGGATGATCCGTCTGGGCTGCCCGTGCATGTGGAACTGCATGAAGCCCATCGGCAGGCAGTGCGCGTCGGGGTTGTCTTTGCTGTTCGCGTCGTTTCGCGTTTTCTTGAGCTCCGCTGCCCACGGCTGGAACGGAAGGCCCTCGGGGAATCCCGCGCCAACGTCGAAGAACGTGGCAATCGGCGGGGTGCCAGGGGGAGCCGGAACGGGCGTGCCCGTCGCGCCGCCTCCCTGTCCGGCAAAACGCATCCAGATCCCCGAGAGGTCAGGCTTCCCGTCAGGAGTCCTGGGCGCTGGAGCGTCCAGCATCGGCTCTCCGCTGGCGTTTCGCGGAACGCCGGGAGTCGGATATTTCGGCCACTGAGCCGAAAGCGAGGACGAGAGCAGGATCAGGGCGGCGATCGATCCCGCCGCGCAGGTCGCTCGCGTATGCGCAACCATCTACAGGCTCCTCTCGAAGGCTTCCACCAGAAAACCGTTCGATCATTGACTTGACCTGCCGGTCACTTCCCCACCATGTGCGCAGGATCTCTGTTGTTTTCCTCGCAGATGCTCTCGATGAGATCGGTGTCGGGCTGCAGGGTCCATGACAACTTCACCGTCCACGGCCGCGTGTAGGCATTGACGTCGTCAATCGTGACGTCGATGTCGATGTGCCCGATGTCAGGGCGCGTGAAGCGTTCGATGACCCGAAGGGCTTCCGTGCCGGGGAGCCCCCGCATGTCGAGCCAGGTCTTGCCGTTCTGCCCGATGGTCTCGACGACAAAGGTGTCGCCCTCCCATTTGCCAACGGAGTAACCCATCCAGGTTGGCTGGGCGTCTTTGGGTAACGGCCGTCCGTCCGTGAAGATCTGGCGGTATATCGTGCGCGATTCGTGCAGGAACAGCATCAGATCGGGCGTTTGTACGACCTTGAGGCCGTCAGGGATGTTGTTCTTCTCCGGAATGCCCGACGGCAAACAGCGGACGCCGGGGTGGTCCTTGCCGTTCGTCTCGATGCGCTCCGTGTAGACCGCCTCGGCCCATGGACGCAGCGGCACCTCTCCCTGTTTCAAGTCGGCGGCGAGGTTCTGGAGATGCTTCACCGGATTGGTGGGCATCCAGAAGCCTGAGAGATCGATCTTGCCGTCCAGCGTCCGCCTGGGCGGCGCGTTCATGTCCACCTTGCCGTCGGGCGTCCGCGGCACGTTCTTCCAGGGATACGGCTCCCACTGAGCCGGAGCCGACACCGGCAAGGCCATCACGATGGCGGCAGCCGCAAAGAGACGGCTCACGAGGTTCCCCCTAGTCATCATCACGAGTCCATAGTCACGGGTTTCCGAAATCCGCCGGCTTCAGTGGTGATCGTCGGTCACCATGTTCGGCGCACTTCTCTCGACGCACGGCGGAGACTCCATCAGCGCTGCGCTTCGCTCGGTCTGAATCCTCAAGGTGCGCGGCGTCAGTTCCCACGGTCCGGTGAGAACCACAGGATCCTCGACGGTGGCCGAGTAGATCAGCTCGTCACCATTCCGCTGCAGCCGCTCGACGACGTGCATGGCGTCGCTGTGGAACCAGCCGTCGGCGTTGAGCCACGACTCGTCGGTGAACTGCGTGACATCGACCACGAGCGTATCGCCTTCCCACCGGGCGACCGAATCGCCCATCCAGGAGGGATCCACGTCATCGCGATGGGGCCGGCCGTCGGTCGGTATCACCCGAAACGTGTTGCGGTTCTCATACAGGAATACGACCTGCCCCGGTGTCTGGACGATCTGGTTCGGCGGGCCCATGCGCGGAACGCCTTCCGGCTTGCAGTAGAACGCGGGATCGCGCCGCGACTGGAGATCCGAGTTCTCCTTCAGCTTCGCCGCCAGTTCCGGTTTGTACGGCGGCTTGTTGGGCGCCGCGGCTTTTCGCTCGGTTCCGCGGCGATCGAGCGCCCGAAACAGATCCGTGCCCTCGAACGGATCGGCGCCCTCGAGAGGAAACAGCACGATCAGGGTATTCCCTTTTTGAACCGCGTTCGACGGCCCTTCACCGCCGCCGCTGCCCCAGATGCCGCTCAGATCGGGATGGCCGTCGGCCGTCCGCGGCGTCGGCCGGCTCGCGGCTGGCGCCTCCGCGGCTGCCGACGGCGCCTGCGCGCCGGCCTGCACGTGCATGACGACGGCGAGCGCGGCGACGAGGCCGAAACAAAAGAAGCGGCTGCTCATAGCATGTCTCCAGGCGCTAAGGCGTCATCGGACCGTCTTGATGTCACCCAGCGAGATGAGGAGCTCGCGTCCGTCTGCAAACGTGATTGTCCGGAGAAAGGCCAGTTGGGTCCCGTTTCGGGCCGCGTATCCAGTCAGCGTGATGGTCTGACCGTATCCGAGCTTGTCTCTGGTCAAACCGGCTCGCCGCAACGTGCCGGGCGGAAAGGTCTCGATCGACCAGGCACTGACCTTTCCGGCTTCGTCGGCGACATCGAGGTACAGGTAAACGTGCGGGTTCACCCACTCGACCTTCGAGACGACGCCCTTCAGCGTGACGGATTGACTCTCGTCGAACACTGCGTTAAGGGAGTGGTGGGCGGAGGTCGGACCGACCCCCATCACGAGGCCGGCGGCGACGAACAGGATACGGGCTGCGGTTCGCATCGCGTTCCCTCCAGCTGATGGGCGCTAACATCCTACCGCTAATCGCTGCTGTTCGCGCGTCTGTCAGACGCCGTGCGGGCTCCCAGCCAGGGTCCTCCTCGACAGGTCTATAATCGTTGCCGATGAACGACAAATACTTTCGCGAAAATGAATGGTGGGTCAGTCCCTACAATTTCGCGACCGAGGTGCGGACGACCTACGATCTGCCGCCACGGGTGAGCCTCCACGACGCGACGCTTCGCGACGGCGAACAGACGCCGGGCGTGGTCATGAGCGTCGCGGACAAGATCGCCATCGCCGAGAAGCTGGACGAGATTGGCGTCGACCGGATCGAAGCCGGGATGCCGGCCGTTTCCGAGCAGGACTTCCAGGCCATCAAGGAAATCTCCAGGCTGGGGCTGAAAGCCAAGATCTACACCTTCGCCAGGGCCATCAACGCCGACATCGACAAGGCCCTCGAATGCGGATGCCATGGCGTCATTGTCGAAGTGCCGATCGGGTACCCCAAGCTGAAGTACCAGTTCAAGTGGACCTGGGAAGACGTGCTCCAGAAGAGCGTCGGCGTGATCAACTACGCCAAATCGCGGGGTATGCACGTGGTCTACTTCCCGTACGACACGACGCGCGCCCGCGAGGAAGATCTGACCAACCTGCTCACCCGCATCGTGCAGGACGCGCCACCCGATTCGATCGGCGTCGTGGACACCATGGGCTGCATCCTGCCGGAAGCCATGAAGTTCATGGTCCGGATGGTCAAGAAGCTCACCAACCTCCCAGTGGAAGTGCATACTCACAACGACTTCGGGCTGGCGGTTGCGACCGAGCTGGCAGGCGTGGAGGCGGGCGCCGAAGTCGTCCACAGTTGCGCGAACGGGCTGGGCGAGCGGACCGGCAACGCGCCGCTCGAAGAACTGATCGTCGCGTTGCACGTGCTCTACGGTTACGACACCCAGTACAAGCTGGCCAAGCTGCCAGAGCTCGGCGAGCTGGTCAGCCGCATCAGCGGCGTTCCGATCGCGGCCAACAAGCCCATCCTGGGGGATCGCAACTTCACGCGCGAGTCGGGCATCGGCGTCGACCTGGTGGTGAAAGAGCCGCTGGCGATGTTTGGGACGCATCCGGCGCTCACCGGCAGACGAGGCGACGTGGTGCTGGGTAAGAAGAGCGGCAAGCTGTCGATTACCTACAACCTGGAGCAGCTCGGAATCACCGACGCCGACGACGAGGCGGTCGGGCAGATGCTCAAGCGCGTGAAAGACAAAGGCATCGAAAAGCGGGGGTTGTTGACGCAGGAGGAATTCCGCGAAATCGTCGACAGCGTGCTCGCGGCCAAACGCTGACCGCCCGTCGTCATTCGCTGCAGTCGAAGCCTTCTCAGAACGTGGCGATGCCGTTGAACGGGATCGCCGTGCCGCCCTTGCTCTGGTTGATCTGCCACGACACCATCATCTGCCAGCGTTTGAGTCGCGCCGCTTCGCGGGCCACGTCCTCGAGGTACCCGTTGTCCACAAGCGGCAGGCCCATCGCGACCATGCTGATCGTGTGCACCGGCCGGGCCGAGCCTTCGACGCCGGACGGCTGCACGTCGCTGACGGCGTCGCCGACCAGCAGCGACACGCCGCGTGCGTGCAGCCATGGCAGCACCGAGGCGTGCAGTCCCGCGCCGCCCTGATCGTACTGCCACGGACCCTCCGCCGCGCGCTTCGCCCAGCGGCCGGTCCTCACCATCAGCACATCGCCAGGCTCCACCTTCACGCCGGCGAACTGCTCCCACCGCTCGAGCTCGTCGACGAAAATTGGCGTCGTCGGCTCGAGCCACCTGACTCCCCTCAAGAGTGGGATGTCCACGAGCACGCCTCGGGTGACGTAACCCGGCCCCATCCCGAGGATGCCGGACTCGCCCTGGCACGATAGCTCGTTCCGCCGGTTCCGGTGGTTGTTGTAGGTGACGCGATAATCGGGGTCGATGTCGGCCATGGGCGAGCGGCGATCGTAGTGGCAGATCGCATCGAGGTGCGACAGCGTCCCCTCATGGGTCGAAAACCGGACAGCATCCAGGGCCGGGCCGTAGCCTTGTTCACCAGTTTCGGGATTCGCCGATGTCAACCACTTCTCCGCCGGCCAGAACCTCCAGTTGTCCACCGACGGGGCGAACTCGACGAAGTGTTGAAGGTTGACCGTCACTCCTTCGGCCACGAGACGCACAGCCGCCGCCGACTTCGCCGGCGTGATCAGATTGAGCGCGCCGCGCGTGTCGTTCGAGCCCCAGCGCCCCCAGTTGGAGAGCTCTTTTTCATAGCGCCGGATGTCATCGGGTGTGATGAGCCGCTTCGGATCCTGCGTGAGCGGATGCGGCTTGTACGCCACCGGGTTGGGGCGCGTGGAGTTCGGGATCCACTGCTCTCCAGCCCGTGTGTGCGGCTGCGGGTACTCGATCTGCGCCGCGAGCCCGCCGCTTATCGTCACCGCGGCCGCCGCAGCAACGATGGCGGCCAAGGCGCTGTTCATAGCAGACGTGCGCTTCATTTATCGTCAGCTCCCAGCCCCTAACCTCCAGCCTCTGACCTCTAACCTCCAGCCTCTAGAAAGTCCCCAACGCATTCCACGGGCTTGCCGTGCCGCCCTGAGACGCCCACGTCTGCCACGACACCATGAACTCCCAGCGACGCCGCTCGGCCGCCGCCCTGGCCGCATCTTCGAGGTATCCGTTGTCCACGAAGACGAGCCCCAGGACGACCATTCCCACCTGATGGATGGGACGGCCGCTTCCTTCAACGCCCGACGGCTGCACGTCGCTCACCGCGTCGCCGACAAGGACCGACACACCTCGTTGATGCAGCCACGGAAGGACCGACGCGTGCAGGCCCGCTCCGCCAGCATCGTATCCCCATGGGCCTTTCGCGGCCCGCATCGCCCAGCGGCCTGTTCTCACCATCAGCACATCGCCGGCTTCGACCTTGACGCCAGCGAACCGCTCCCATTCCTCGAGATCCGACACGAAGATCGGCGTCGTCGGCTCGAGCCACTCGACGCCGCGGAGACGCGGCATATCCACGAGCACGCCGCGCGTCACGTAGGCGTTGCCCATCCTGTCGATGGACAGGTTCCGGCAACCGGTGTTCTTGTCCACCTCGAACGGGTACCCGTTGAAGATCACACGCTCGGCGTCGGGAGGACGGGTGGAGGGCGAGTCTTTCGCGCCCCAGTAATGACAGAGCGCATCCATGTGGGAGAGCGTGCCGTCGTGCGTGGCGAAGCTCCACGCATCGAGACCGGCGGCCGTGTGCCATCGCTCGGCGGGCGCCATGCGCCAGCTGTCCCGCGATGGCTCCCACTCAACGAAATGCTGCAGGTTGACGGTGACTCCGTCGCGCGCGAGGCGGGCGGCCTCGCGGCTCTTCGCGGGTGTGATCAGATTGAGCGTGCCACGCTGATCGGCCGATCCCCAGCGACCCCAGTTCGACAGCTCCTTCTCCCAGCGCCTGAGATCGGCCAGCGTCACGCGAACCTTGGGATCCTGGGTCGCCGGATGCGCCTGGAACTTTTCAGTGCCAGGCGGCGGATCGTAGACCTTGCCGAGCCTCGTCTCTCTCGGGTGAACCACGCGCTGAGCCGAGAGATCCCAGGACAACATGAGGAGGACCGCAAGGCAGGGCGCCAGCAACAAGCCGACGTGCAGTCGTTTCATGCGCAAACCGATCACCTCGCCGACTGGCTGCCGATGAGCTCCCGGAGCAGCGCCGCGGTGCTCTCGTGCGGATTGCTCGCTTTCCCGTCGAACCCGACGCCGCCTGCGAGACCCATCGCGACGTCGAGCGGAGTGAAACCGCGCTTGTCCACGACGTTCAGCGTCGCGCCACGGTCGGCCAGAAACCGGACGACCCGATCGTGTCCCTGCAGCGCGGCGCCGTGGAGCGCCGTCCGGCCGGTCGTGTCCGCGGCGTTGATATCCACGCCGGCGTCGAGCAGCATCGCGATCGTTTCGATCGTGGCCGCTTCCGTCTTGCTCCGCCCCGTGGTGTCTTCCTCCTTCGTGCCAAGTCCCGCGGCGATCATCAACGGGTTGATTCCTGCCCTTGTCGTGAGCTCCGGATCGGCGCCCTTCTCGAGGAGCAAGTCGACCGCCGCGACATCGGCGGCCTTGGCCGCGCGCAGCAGAGGCGTGGAGCCGGTGGTCAACACCGTGTCGGTTCCACGATCGAGCTTCGCGCGATAGGCCTGCTGCGATTTCAGCTGCGCGTTCACGTCGGCGCCGTGGGCGAGCAGCCTGCCGATCACATCGAAGCTCGTCAGCCGATTCTCGTGAACCTTCGGCATCGGCACGTTCGACACCGGCATCGTGTTCATGTCGACCGCGGCAAAGAGCGCGGCGCGGCCGTCCGAGTCGGCGAGGTTGGGGTCGGCGCCTTTCTCCAGCAGCAGGTCGGCGACATCGTAGTGGCCGTTGATGATCGCCGACAGCAGCGGGCTGATCCCGGCGGGATCGGTCGCGTTCACGTCGGCTCCGGCCTCCACGAGCACCCGGGCGCTCTCGATCGACCCCTGACGCGCCGCAAACAACAGCGGCGTGAGGCCGCCAGGGGGCAGCCATTTTTCCCGAGGCTCCTCGGTGGTCTGCCGCTCCCAGGTCTGGATGGCAGATCGCGCATTGACATCGGCGCCACTCGCGACGAGCTCCCTCACCATCGCGGGGTGGTCTTGCGCCGCCGCCCACATCAGGGCCGTCTGCCCGCGCCAGCTCTCGCGAGCCTCCACGATCGCCCCGTGGGCGAGGAGCACCCGCGCGGCCTCCACGTTGCCGGTGCGTGCTGCCGTCATGAGCGCCGTCTCGCCTTCCGGCGACACCTCGTTCGCATTCGCACCGGCCTTCAGCAGCCTCTCGATCATGGCCGCGCTCCCGTTGACTCCAGCCAGATACAGCGCCGTCACGCCGTATCGGTTTGCCGCCTTCACGTCGGCCCCGGCGCGAATGAGCTGGTCGGTCAACTGGAGATCGTCCTGCCGGACCGCCCAATGCAGTGCCGTCGTCCCGTCAGGCTCCGGCGCATTGACGTCGACGCGCTGCCCAAGGAGCGCAGTGACTGTGACCGCGTCGCCGGCTTTGGCTGCTTCGACGAGACGACGGTCGGGTTCGGCAGCTCCAACGGCACCGATCGCAAGCGTGGCGATCCACAGCGCCAGACCACACGAGGCCTTCGGCCGCATTACAGGGTCACCAGCGCACCCGTGGCGTCGCCGAGGTTGTTCAGCTCGACGCCCACCTTGTCCAGCAACGTGACGAGCAGGTTTGCCATCGGCGTGTGATCGGGATACTTGAGGTGGCGTCCCCCCTTGAGGCGGCCGGCCGCGCCTCCGACAACCAGACTGGGCAGCGGGAAGTGGTCGTGAGCATTGCTGTTGCTCATGTTGCTGCCGTAGAGAATCGTCGAGTGGTCGAGCAGGGAGCCGTCGCCGTCCGGCGTCGAACGCAGCTTGTCGAGGAAGTACGCGAACAACCCCGTGTGATAGGTCTGGATCCTGACGTTCTTCTCGAGTTTTTCAGGGCGGTTCTGATGATGTGAGATGGCGTGATGTCCGTCGGGCACGCCGACCTGGGGGTACGTGCGATTGCTCACTTCTCGAGCCACCATGAAGGTGAAGACCCGCGTGAGGTCGGCCTGATACCCGAGCACGAGCAGGTCGTACATCAGCTTCATGTGCTCCTCGTACGAAAAAGGAATACCCGCCGGCGTGGCGGGCAGCGCCACTTCGGACGCGATACCCTCGTTCCCGGCCATCTGGACTCGCCGCTCGATCTCGCGGACGTTGTCGAGGTATTGATCGACGGTCGCCCGATCGTGCGCCCCAAGTGTCCGCTGCAGGTCCGCCGCCTGAGCCGTTATAGCGTCCAGAATGCTGCGGTCCTGCCGCGTCCGGGCCAGTCGAGCCGCGGCGCTGCCGCCCTGACCGAACATCCGCTCGAAGACCTTACGCGGGTTGATCTCCATCGGCAGCGGCGAGGTCGGCGTCCGCCACGATAACGTGTTCATGTAGATGCAGCCGTAGTCGCGGTCGCAGGCGCCAATCAGCCCGGAGTGATCTTCGGTAGCGAGCTCGATCGACGGCAGCATCGTCTCCTGGCCGATCCGCTGCGCTGCGATCTGATCGACAGTCACCCCTGCGTAGGCGTCCACCCCCTGCGTCGGCTTCGGGCGGACGCCACTCAGCCACGTCGTCGGACTCAGCGAATGAACGGCCGTCGTGTCGGCGGCCCGGTGCCCCAGACCGCTGACCACGTTCATGTGGTCGCGAAACGGCTCCAACGGTTTGAGAATCCGCGTGAACTCGAAGCTGGCGCCTTCCTGTGCCGGCGTCCACTCGGCCATCACCGCCCCGTGCGGCACGTAGACGAACCCGAGACGCGACGATCCGCGGGCGGCCGTCTGGGCCAGAAGCGTGCGGGCCGGGATCATCGAGTCGAGCAGCGGCAGCGCAATCGTGGCTCCCACGCCCTTGAGCACCGTGCGCCTGGCGACGTGTTTTCGGGTGATGAACATCAAGGTTCTCCTGCGGTCGCTTTCTTCATCTGAAATGGCGTGCTTCGGACGATCCCCATCACGATCGACGCAAATCGGTAGCCGCTCGACGCAGAGTCACGCGCAATCGACCGTACGACGGGCATGTCGTAGTACTCGAGACCGCGGCCCAACGCATATACCAGAAGCTTTTCGGTCATCGTGCCCACGAACTGCTCCGGGCGTCGCGTGAGCGCCTGACGAAGACTGATCGGGCCGTTCACCTCCGTGCCATCGGCGAGCTGGCCCGACGCATCGACGGAGCCGCCCTCTTCCCGCGTACGCCACTGGCCGACCGCATCGAAGCTCTCGAGCGAAAACCCGAGCGGGTCCATCACACGATGACAGCTCGCGCAGACCGGGTTCCGCCTGTGTGTCTCGAGACGTTCCCTGACCGTCAGCGTCCTTCCGTCCTCACTGCCTTCTATGAGCGCCGGGACGTCGGGTGGGGGCGGCGGCGGAGGCGTCCCGAGAATGTTCTCCAGGATCCACTTGCCTCGGAGAACGGGAGAGGTCCGGTTCGGGTACGAGGTGACGGTGAGTACACTGCCGTGACCGAGCAGTCCGTGGCGGTTCGCGTCGGCCAGCGTCACCCTCCGGAATCGGCTCCCGTAAACATTCGGGATCCCGTAATGTCGAGCCAGCCGCTCGTTCACGAACGTGAAGTCTGCGTTGAGCAGATCGAGCACGCTCCGGTCTTCACGCCTAATGCTGTCGAAGAGCATCTCGGTCTCGCGCCGGAACGCCTGCCGCAGGTTGTCATCGAAGTTGGGAAACGCCGTGTTGTCGGGCGCATGGCCCTGGAGATTGCGCAGGAAAAGCCATTGGCCGGCGAAGTTCCTGGCGAGCGCCTCCGCCCGCGGATCGGCGAGCATCCTCCGCACCTGCCGGTCGAGCTCTCGAGAATCCTTCAGCTTTCCCTGCGCGGCGACGGCCAGGAGCTCGTCGTCGGGAATGCTGCTCCAGAGAAAGAATGACAGGCGAGACGCAAGCTCGAGATCGCCCAGGCGATAGATCGCCCCAGGCGAGACCTTCACAGGATCCGGTTCCACCCGGAACAGGAACTTCGGGCTCGCCAGAATCAGTCTGAGTGCGTGCTGCACTCCAGATTCGAAACTCCCATCCCGCCGGCCCTCCTGGTAGAACCCGAAGAGCGTCTCGACCTCATCGTCCGTTGCTGGCCCTCGGAAGGCACGGCGTGCCAACGTCGAAAGAATCTTTCTGGCGCACGGCGCCTCCGCCCGAGCGTCCGCAGGCTGGCAGATGAAAATGCGCCGCCGGCTCGGGGTGTCGCCAGCACCGACGGCCTCATAAGGTCCCCTGATGTCGACGTAGTCGATGAGGGGCAGACCGTTCATGTTCTGCAGGTCGTGATCGCGCGTAAACGGCTGCAGCGGTTCGTCCGACTCGGCCGATGTCTTGCGGATGAAGGTCACACCGACCAATCGCTGACCTGCCTTGATCGGCACGCGGCTTCTCAGGCGCCCGTCGATCTTGTCCGCCGCCTCGGACATGTTCTCGTCGGACATCCTGTTGTCTTCAGGACCGCCCACCGGCGCCATGAAGACACGCTCGCCGTCGACGGTGATCTCGAGCTGATGCGGCCACTCGAGACCGGTGATGTAGCCGACGATGTTCCGCAGCAGCCTGACGCTGACGTCATATTGGGCGTCGAGCGGAAAGTTGTGCCGGATGAGCAGTCCGCCGCGCGTCCCGAGCGGCAATCCCTCGATATGGTCCGCCTGAGACAAGTCCGGCGGCACGCGGTACAGCTGGCTGACGGGGGGCGTCGCGGGATCGCCGACGGCCAGGCTGCTCACCTTGCGCGAGGCGGCAAGATACTGCTCCAGCAGCGACGGCGAAACCTTCAGCACGTCGGCGATGTTGTCGAACCCGTAACTTTCGTCGTCGGCGGGAAGCAGCTCGGTGACGTCGATTTCCAGATCCAGAAGATCGCGGACCGCGTTGGCGTATTCGGTGCGATTGAGGCGATGGATTGACGCGCGGCCGGGATTGGGTCTCGTCCGCGCGCTGGCGTCGAGGGCGCCTTCGAGCCAGGTCGTCAAGCGGTCGAGGGACGCGTGATCGGGCCGCGGCATTCCCTGCGGGGGCATCATGCCGCCGCGGAGCTTCCGGACGACCTTTTCCCACGTCTCGGCGTTCGCAGACGGCTGCGCCAGATCCACGTTGCTCAGCACGAGCCCGCCGGTCCTCGCTCGTTCGTTGTGACAGGTGACGCAGTACTCGGCGACGAGCGCACGATGCGCTGCGAGGTCGGCGGAGGCGTCGGGGGACGCGACAGGCTGTTGCTGAAGACTGACGCGAGACGCGCCCGGAACCTGCAACGGGGTGGTCGCCGACTCCGGCAATAGGCGGTCCGCGGCGGGTCGAGGGTGCGCCGCCGAGCTCGCGATGAGAAGCGACAGACCGCCCAGGAGCACGCAAACCCGGCGCATTCGACCTCCGGATTCGTTAGGATATCATGCCGTCCGATGGCCACGCGGAACCGCGCTCGTGTGCCTGCCTGTCTCTGTCTGCTTGCGATCGCGCCGACGGAGGGTGCCACGGACAGGCTCCTTCGAAGCCCTGCTCGTACAGCTGCCCAACAGAGATCGACGGTCGCGGCGCGCCTTCAGACCGACGGTCGGGCTATCGAATTCTCGCTGCCCACTCCCGGTGGCGGACCGACCACGATTGCCCTTGCCTCCGATGGCACCGTGTGGTTCACCGAACAAGCGGGCAACCGGATCGGGCGAATGTCGCCAGACGGAACGGCCATCCAGGAGTTCGAGTTGCCGCATCCTGGGAGCGCGCCGCGCATCATCACGATCGGACCCGATGACAACTTCTGGTTCACAGAGCATCTCGGGAATCGCATCGGTCGGATCACTCCATCCGGTCAGATCACGGAGTTTGAGATTCCGACACCCGACAGCCAGCCGCGGGCGATTGCGCTCGGCCCGGACGGCAACCTCTGGTTTGGCGAGTTCAGGGGCGGGAAAATTGGCCGCATCACGCCACAGGGCGTCATCACTGAGTTCACGATCCCGACGCCAAACAGCGGGCCGCGCGCGATTGCCGCAGGGGCGGACGGGAACCTCTGGTTCTCCGAGTTCAACGCGGGCAAGATCGGACGCATGACGCCAGGGGGCGAGGTCACGGAGTTCGCGCTTTCGAGACCGAACAGCGGTCCCGGCGACATCACCGCGGGACCAGATGGCAACATGTGGTTTCTGCTCCTCAACGGCCGGATGGACGATCGGCAGGTGGACGGTAACCGGATTGGGCGCATCACACCGGAGGGGAAGATCACCGAGTTCGCCGTCCCGAGCCAGGGCGGCTCGCCGATCAACATCGCCGTCGGGCCAGATCGAAACATCTGGTTCACCAAGCAGAACCTCCTCGGCCGTGTGACGCCTGACGGCGTCATCACCGAGTTCCCAGTTCCCAGCGGAGGAACCGGTCTCACTGCGGGCAGTGACAGGCGGCCACCCGAGAGGCTCACCGACAAGCTGTGGTATGCAGCGGCGACTGCCAATAGGATAGGGTTTCTCAGCTTCCGCCAGACGTCGCCTTAGAGCGGTCGGCCACGAAATCACGAGAACACGAAAGCATTCGCTTCGCTGGAGTGGGGCAAATATTGATGAACAAGCTGCCGACCGTCACTGCGTCCTTCATCGTGGCGTTGGCTGTTTCGTCACCCGCTCAGCAGCCCGATCCGATTCGAGCGGCCGCCGAAGCACTCGGCGCCGTCAATCTGACCTCTCTTCGCTTTACCGGCCTCGGCGCAAACTTTTCGGTTGGCCAGAGTCCCAGCCCTGCCGAGCCGTGGCCGAGAGTCACCGTCAAGAATTACGCCGCCGCGATCAACTACGACGTGCCGAGCATGCGTGTGGAGATGGTGCGCGAGCAAGGCTCGATTCCGCCACGTGGAGGCGGCGTGCCGTTCACGGGCGAGCAGCGCTTCATCGAGTTCGTGAGCGGAAGCTACGCCTGGAACGTGCCGATGGCGGCTCCGCCGCCGCCGGCTTCTCCTCCAGCCACTGCGCCGGCCGCCGGCGCGGCTCGGTTCGTTGAGCAGGCGCCCCAGGCGCAGCCAGCAGCCGCCGCGGAGCGAATGCTGCAAATCTGGCTCACGCCGCACGGCTTCCTGAAAGCGGCGTTGGCGAACAAGGCCACGATCCGGCGAGTGGACGACGGCACCGAGGTCTCCTTCACTATGGACGGCAAGCACAAGTTCACCGGAATACTCAACCGCAGGAACCAGGTCGAACGGGTCCAGACGTGGCTAGCCAATCCCGTGCTCGGTGATATGCCGATCGAAGTTGTGTACAGCGACTACGAACCTGTCGACGGCGGCATTTGGTTTCCCGGGCGAATCATCCAGAAGCAAGGCGGCTATCCCTCACTCGATCTATGGATTTTCTCCGTCCAGCCGAATGCTCCCGTTGACGCCGCTCCCCCAGAGTCGGTGCGCACCGCTGCGCCGCCGCGCGTTCAGGTGGAGGCCCAGAAGATCGCCGCAGGCGTGCACTATCTGACCGGCGGGTCGCACCATAGTGTGGCGATCGAGATGCGCGATCATGTCGTCGTGGTCGAAGGGCCGCTCAACGAAGAACGGTCGCTGGCGGTGATCGCGAAAGTCAAGGAGACGATTCCAGGCAAGCCCATTCGCTTCGTGGTGAACACCCACCATCACTTCGACCATTCAGGCGGGCTTCGGACGTACGCCGACCTGGGGGCGACCATTGTCACCCACGATCTGAACCGTGCGTATTATGAAAAGGCGTGGACGGCTTCGCGCACTCTCGGGCCGGACCGGCTGGCTCAATCCAGAAGGCTCCCGGTCTTCCAGACGTTCACCGACAAGCAGACGCTTTCCGACGGTGTCCGCACGATCGAAATCCATCGAATCGCGAACAGCCCGCATCATGAAGGGTTTGCGATGGTGTATCTGCCTGCGGAGAAACTTCTTATTGAAGCCGACGCCTACACGCCTCCGCCTCCGGCGCCACCGGCTGCGTCATCCACGGCGCCGGCGCCGCCTCCAGCCGTCGTGCCGCAGGGACCAGTCGTCAACCCCACCACGCGCAACTTGTACGAGAACATCCGGCGGCTGAAGCTGGATGTGGAACGGATCGCCGCGCTGCACGGCCCACGCCTGGCAACGATGGACGATCTGGCAGATGTCAGCGGACGTTAGCGCGCGCTGCAGCGGCTGAGCTGCGCGACCATCTTCGCTCCCAGGCAACCGTTCTGCAGCTCATGGTTGCCGATACTGCATTGTTTCCGCCTGGCGACAAGACATAAGATCCCTGATGCGAAAGACGCGAAAGGCTTTTTCAGGAGGGCTTGTAATGAGACAGCACGCACGGTTCAGTTGGGTGATGGCCATGCTCTTCTTCTGCGCGGCATGCGCTCAGTCCGGTCCGTCGGACGACAGCATCACTGCCAGCGTCAAGGCCGGACTCGCTGCCGATGCGACGGTCAAGGCGGCGCAGGTCGACGTGGTCACGAAAGATCAAATCGTCACCTTGACCGGCCGCGTGGAGACGCCGGCGATCAAGCAGCAGGCCGTGCAGATCGCGCGTCAGACGGATGGTGTCCGTGACATCGTCGACAATCTGCAGGTGCAGGGGACGACGTCGGCTCCAGCAGTCGGGGCCGGCTCCGGAGGTGCACCGGCAGCGTCGACGGGCGCCGCGGGCGGTGGAGCAGCCCCGACAACCGGCGCGTCAGTCGGTGAGGCGACGAAGGAAGCGGGCGCCGCAATCGGCGATGCAGGAAAAGCAACGGGCGCTGCCGCCAGCGAAGGGGGCAAAACCGTCGGCGGCGTCGTCGTCGACGGGGCAAAGACTGCGGGTTCTGCCGTCGTTGAGGGGGCCAAGGTCACCGGCGAGGTTGTAAGCGATGCGGCCGTCACCACGGGCAAAGCGACGGCAGAAGGCGCGGAAACTGTGGCCGGCGGCGCCAAGAAGGTTGGAGCCGGGATCGCGGGCGCCGTCACCGGCGGCGACAAGGAGAACGAGGCGAAAAAGTAAGGGCGTGTGCCCTCTTGACCTCGGGCTCCCTGTAATCGGCGGGGGCCCGGGGTTCTGCTGCGCCGCGGGCGCCAAGGTGATGCCCGTGGATCCAGACAAGACGTCGAGCTTGCCTTCCCATGTCCGTTCTTCAGGTAGGTAACGTTCGGGACGACGCGGTCATTGTCCAAGCACAGTGAGTGCGATGATTCCCACCAGGACGACGAAGGGAAGCATCAACCCTCCGGCCACCATTGGTCGGCCCCGACGTGAAGCCCACGCCGACATGAAATTGAGACCGAGGACCGCGAGACCAACGGCGCCAATTCGCGGATACCCACTGACGAAACTCTACGTGGTTGGCTCCAGCCGTTAGGTCACATGTGAGAGTCGAGACGGTCTCCTCAGTCCAGGCTCCACAACGCAAGCGATGACACATCTTTGATGAAAATGCGTTCTCCCGATATCGCCGGCTGCGCCCAAGTGGCGCTTTCTGCCACCCTGTAACGTGTGAGTGGCTCGAAACCAATCCGGCTGCTCCTGGCGACGATCAACTCGGCGTCGTCGTTCAAAAAGAAGAGCAGATCATCCGCCTTGACAAGCGCGCTGTTCGTTGCCCGCCGCGGCTGGTCGAGCCAGAGCACCTGGCCAGTCGACGCATCGATGGCGAAGTACTGGCCACTGTTCCGATGAGACAAACCGAACAGCGTGTCGCCGATGACAACCGGGTTGCTCAAGAACATGGAGACGTCCTGGGTTTCCCAGACCACCTCCACCACCCACGCGTCTGACCGTCTGATCGGTTTGAGCGCCATCACGCCCCTGTGGTGACCGCTGACGATAATCGTGTCCCGGTAGAGAAGTGGGCTGATGGCTTGAACGAACGGCGACTTCCACGGATGTTCCCACAGGACTGCACCGTCGGCCACCGAGATGCCGAGGATCGAGTGTTGAGCGACCGCGATCACCTGGCGGGTTCCCTGCAAGTCCACGATGATTGGCGACGCGTACCTGAACTCGTTTTTCACTGTCCATCTGATACGACCGGTATTCGCCTCGAAGGCGGTCAGTGCATTGTCGCCTTCAGCCTGAACAATGACGCGGTCGCGATCCCCGATCGGCGAAGAGGCGGTGCCCAAGTACGGTTGTACCGGTGGCGCGGGTTGCTGCCATACGAGTGTTCCGCTGAGCGCATCGAAGGACGAAATGGTCCCGCTGATCCCCAGCGTGTACAGCTTCCCGCGGTGGAAGAGCGGCGTCGCCTTGGGACCTTCGCCGTGGTCAGCCGCATCTTCATACGTCTCGAACGGAACGGGGTAATCCGTGCGCCAGACCGTTTCGCCGGCCTTCGCGTCGATTGCGGTCACCCCCTCCTTCCCGTCGCGGCGGGTGAAAACGTAGACGGTATCGCCAACGACAATCGGCGTCGCGTAGCCCTCCCCAACGTCGACTCTCCACCTGAGCCACAGGTGTTCGGGCCATGATTCCGGTTTCGAGAACGCGCTGGCTGCGCCGTCTCGAGTCTGACCGCGCCATTGCGGATAATCCTGCGGAGCTTCTTGGCCCATCATCGCAGCCGCAGGTCCGATCAGCACTGCGACGGCAACACGTGATGCGATGAGCCGCATCTTTCGAGCTCTGTTGGATTTCATGCCAATCAACTGAAATCGGTTCACATCGACGGCCGAAGGTGAGCGGTCCAACGCGCCAAATGAGCCGGCGCCGCTGCGACATGATCACCCGAAACGTGAGGCGCGACGGCTCCATTTGGAGGGTAGCCAGTTGTGAAGCAACGTTGCTGGCATCAATCCGAAAGACTCCAGCCCGTCGCGTAGACCCTCAAACCCAATTTGCGGGCGACTGCAAGTGAGGCGCTATTGGTCCATGACGTACTGTACAGGGGAATTCGGCCCGACTCCCGAATGGCCAAGGCCCAAGCCGCGGTCACACGGGGAGCAAACCCTCGGCCGCGAAACGGCTCCGCAGTCTCAACACCAGCCTCCGCAGCGACTTCCGCTGATCTCGCACAGAAGCAAATACTGACAGGGCTCCGGTCCTCGAAGACTGCCATCACCGGAGACCGTCCCGCTGCGATCTCACCGGCGACCCATCCACGAAAATTTCGATTGAGCAGCGACTCATCGTCGACAACGATGACCTCGGCAGGCGGCGCGATGGTATCGGGAAACTCGAACGCCGCGCCGGCTGACTGCCGGACAGTGGCTCCTGAATGAGTCCACCCGCCCAGGAGCGATATATAGCGCTGCGCATGCATTGGTGCATCCCGAGCGGCAGAAGTGGGAGGTTCGGCCCGCGCCAAGCGATCGATTTCAACGGCAATCTCTTCGGGGACATCATCCCGAATCGCCCAGGCGCAACTGTCTGCGCTGCGAATGAGCGAGAACAATGGCCCACGATTCATTCCGGGTTCGCGTGCTGATGTGATGCGGCCGTCGCCGTTCAGCACAAATAGTGTCTTCAGGTGGAGATCCGGCGTGCTCACTGTTCTGTCCGTTATCCCTATCCGGCTATCAACGGTTAGGACTGACCCGCGACGCGTCTGTTTTATCGGCGCCGTCGGGTCCAGTCCGTGGTAGGCCGCTTTCTGAGGAGATCCTGGGCGGTTCGATCATCATCGACGTCCTCGTACCAGCACGGGCTGCAGCAAACGCAAGGTGTTCAGCCGTGGATGTGGCACCGTCGTCCTGGGTCATGGCGCTCTTGTTGAAACCCATCGTGACGAACAGGCCGGCAGCGGATGGCCCGAGGCGGGGGGAGACCGCAATACGCGCCGCCGGTTGTAGGGGTTGGCCGGGCGCCAGATAAACCTGATGGCGACCGCGAATCAACGCGTCGACACCGGCGCCCACGGCGCCCATGATCCCGAGCGCGAGGACGCGCTGACCCGCCTGAGCGTTCGCACACAGCTTCTCTGGATCGTTCTTGCAAGGGTCGTACGTTGGATCGGCAATGAGCAGTCCTGGTATCCCCACCGCCACCCCGATGAAGAATCCGTTCCACAGCGAATCGCCGTAACGCTGCACTTGACGGACGCTGTCTTGTTCCATGCGCCGCCGGATGCCATTGATGTCAAGGATCAATGCGGACGGCGATACGTCGACGATCTTTCCCTTCGTCTCGTTCCCAGTGTCGTCAATCACATAGACGGTATTTCCGGAGTGCAGACGTTGCTGCAGATCCGCAAAAGAGCGTGCCGGCCGTTTGGCGGCGCAGCCTCCGCCCGAAATAAGAGCAAGTGTGATCAGCGATACTGGTAGGGCCCTATGCCCATCAATCCGGCTCACCATAACAGTTCCTGGTGCGGGCTGAAACGGCCTCTGCAGTGAAAGTCTCGCCCTGTCGTAGTGTCCTCGGCGAACGCTGACCCACCCGGAAGACATCGAGGACTGTTGCTGATGATAGTCTGTCGGCCCAACGTCAGGCATCAGCCGCAGCGGGCCCGCGGTCAGGCGCGCCGTCGGCTGGATGCCATGTTAGACCGCGCATCCGTGAACTGCCGCCGCCCAAACACAGGACAAGTGCCCGAATGCCAGCCTGCAGGTATTCCTGGCGTCGGGTCTTGAGGCCGAATGCGATGTATCCAACGCCCCGACAAGCGGCCAGAAACCGCGCTCGAGCCAGTACACCTTCGTCGACGGGCCCTTCGTAGACGGACAGCACTGCGTCAATACATGACCGGCCGCCCCAATGGAAGAAGCCGGCCAGGTCGACCGCGCGGTCGCTGATCGCAATTTCGCTCCAGTCAAGGATACCGGTGACCTGTTGCCGTGCCGGGTCGAACAAGACATGCTCGCTCGCGAGATCGCAGTGGACGCCATCTTCCTTACGGTTTCGGCGACGCAACTGTCTGGCGTTGCACGGCAATTCGCCACGCGCCGTCTCGCTTGACCAGCGCGATGACGAGGGGGACCCGAAGCGCCGGACTTGGTTGGCCATCGACTCCGGCTGGGCGGGGAATGTGACTCTCCACATCGGCTACGGCTGCGGCCGGGTTTAAGAAGTGCACTCTGATGGTGTCAGCTGGGTGAGTGTGCACAAACGGCCTCGGCCCATTCACCGCCTCAGCGTGCCACCTGTCAACGGCCGCCCGACCCGCATAGATCTGACCCGAAGCCGTGACGATCGTCGCGTCGTCGCTATAAACAGATGACGCTTTGGCCACGTCGCGATCGTTCAACGCAACTGAATGAGACTCGATGAGGGCCCGAATCGCCCGTTCGTCGTCCTCACTTTGTGCAGATGCGCGGCCGCCAACGCCGCACAGCGAACCAGTCACAACTGCGAGAACAACGAGGCAATGCGGCAGCGTCTTCATATCAGTGCTCCCTTCCTACGCCAATCCTTGAATTTCGGAGGCACTCCCGTCTCACGCAACACTTGTGGCTCGTCCGGCGGTCTAGCGCTGGATTTCAGCCGCGGCGGCGCATGATCGCACTCGCCGCCGGCGGCTGCAAATTTTTGTTGGGCCTCAGATTGTATGATGATTTGTCATACCGCCATGCCGAAAACCAAAGTCGCATCTCGAAGCCAGGCCGTTGAAGCCGCACTGGCCGACAAGCTCAAACGACTCGCACGCACCCGGTGCTTGTTTTGCCGCCGGATAGGCAGCTACGGCAGCGACTAGAATCCGGACTCCTTCCGGGGAGGCAAGGCCGCTACGGTTTGAGGTAGATGGTCGTGAGCAGGATTGTCACGGGCGAGTCGATACCCGAGAAGACCGCCGGCGATTGGCATTCCGACGAGGGACGCGCCGATAGGACTCGTTCATCCGCGCAGCTGCCGCCGCATTGCAGCGCGGGGTTAGGCTTCGTGCCTCGAAGCCAGCAGATCGCGAGCCAGCGTCTGGGCCCCTGCGGTGCGCCGAAGCCAACCCAAACGGTCTCCGCATCCGGTCCGTCCCGATTACCACCCTACCTGCATCAGCAGGCCGGCGCGGCCCGGCGACAGGAACGGTGCAATTGCTACGCGAGCGGAGTCACTCTGTGTCCGCACGAATACCACGCGTTCGCGGTGGAGTATGGCATCGACTGCTACGCCGACGCCCAAGCCCATCAGCCCCATGATGCCGCCCACGTAGAAGACACCTTCGGTGTCCGAAAAGCACGGACCAATCCCTGGCCCACTGCAGTCATCTGTCGCAGCCAGAAGCGCGCCTGCCCCAAATCCCACCGCCGATCCGGTAAGGGCACCGTTCCAGAATGTGTCCCTTGGGCGTTCGATTCGCTGCACATCTGAAGCGGCCACGTGCAGATCTCCGGCGCGACCTCGCAGAACAAGAACCGTTCCAGATACTTGGACCACTCTACCTTTGACGGTCTCACCCGAATCGTTCGTCACCATGACAGTTTCACCCACCTTCAGGCGGGTCTGAAGTTCAGAGAACAGGGTGGCCGGAGCCTGTGCATGTGCGACCGCCCCCAGCGACAGTAGGAAGACGAGAATGGGGACTGTACGTTGCATGAACGTCCTCTGATCTCTCGTTCAGAAGCCTAACGACCCGCCGCTCAGCCGAGAGCGGCGATCATCAGCCTGTCGACGCAGTCTGTTTACTCGTGCCGCTCGTCGGCTGCAGCGGCTCGTCAGGCTGCCCCTCGCCTGCCATGCAACGCTTCAATCACCGCCTCTGGGCTCCTTGAGGCCACACGCAGCAACGCCAACGCCGGCCCGTCGGGTACCCGTCGGCCCTGCTCCCAGTTTCGCAACGTCGCTACGCTGACGCCGATCATGACGGCGAACTCGTTTTGCGACGCTCGCAGCTTGGCCCGAATGGCCTTGATATCTGCTGGCCGAAACACTGTCGTGCGCGACGGCCGCGCCTTGCCCCGTCGGATCCGGCCTGCCTGTCGCACGCTGCTCACAAGCTCTCGAAATGCCCTTTCCTTCACTTGAACTCCTCCCGAACCAATGCTGCAAGCGTGCGCCTGCAATGGCGTCAGATCGCCCTGCTCGTTCTTTGAGTAGGCATAGAGCAGATACAAGACCCAAGACCCGTTCGCTTGGGGCCCAGTAGTAGATGATCCGGAGGCCACCGCTCTTGCCTCGATCGGACCGCGGTCAACGAACCTTGCGCAACCCGCCGGCGCCAGGAATGACCGCCACTTGCTCCGGGCGCCGCATCAGGCTGCTCTGCAGCTCCCGATATTGATCGTCGGGAAGGAACCGCTCAAGCGCTTTCGTGAAGACAGGTGTCTCGACGAAGCGCATACCCGACTATACGCCAATGGCGTATCACTGGCAACGCCGAGGTTTGAGACGCAAGCGGCCTGACTAACGCGCCAAACGAGCCGGCACTTCAAGGACATGATGGCATAGACGGCCGAGCGCGTCGGCTCCATTTAGATGTCAGTCTGCAGCTGCGAGTCGTAGCTCGCCGGTCGCGATGGCGGCAAGTGTTTCCATCACAACTTCACGCTCGCGCGCCCGTACCCGAGCCTTCAGCGACTCCACGCAGTCCTTGGTCTCTATGGGAACCCGAACCTGCCGAATGATGCGGCCGGCGTCGTAGTTGTCGTCCACGAGGTGGACGGACACGCCAGATTCAGACTCGCCAGACGCCAGTACCGCTTCGAACACGTGGTCGCCGAACATGCCTTGCCCGCCAAATCTGGGCAACAGCGCGGGGTGGGTGTTGAGGACGCGCCCGCTGAACGTCGCCAACGTGGCGGGGCCAAGACGCTTCAGATACCCGGCGAGAAAGACGATATCAACCCGACCTGCCGAGAGCGCCGCGCTAATGGCCGCGTCCAACGTCTCTTGCGCGCGATGCGTGGTGGACGAGAGATGATGCGCCGGAATGCCCGCGGCTTTCGCTCGGGAAAGCGCCCCGGAGTTCCCGTTGTTGCTGATGACCACGACGACTTTGCCCTGAATGTGCCCCGCCGCGCATGCGTCGAGAATGCACTGAAGCGTGGTGCCTTCATGAGAGGCCAGAACCCCGATCTTCAGCATTGCCGACTGTTCATTGTCAGGCTAATCTGCCACATGAGCCGCATGTCACCGCGACATGAAGGCACCAACCGTTAGAAGCGCAGTTCCATTTGGGTGTTAGGCCGTTCATGCTTTGAGATCGGGAAGATTCTCTCCCAAGAGTTCTGCATTGGAATAGGTTCGGATCGTGTCGACCACAACTGGCAGTGGATCGGGCCAAATATGTGGCAGATCCGCCTCGCCAGGTAGATGCAGCGAGAACGCCAAGCATTCCGTAGGCGGAATGAACTGCGCATCCACTCCTGCCCGATTCACGCAATCAACGGCCCGTCGACGGCGCCCGCGTTGGAAGATAGAGAGCCGCGACACCCGTAACCAGCGCATTGATGTCGACATCATCGAGATTCATGGTCAGGATGATCGTGATGCCGTCGTCCACGAATCGTGCGATGTCGGCGCGAGCCCCTGGCATTCCACCAGGATGATGCACGAGTCGATGTCCGTTCACGTCGACGAACATCCAACCGAAGCCGTAGGGGTAGGGGCTGCCGTTATTGAGCGTGACCGGAGTCCACATCTGGCGGCGAGTCGAGTCGTTGAGCACCCTATCCGTATAGAGCGTGGCGTCCCACTTCGCCAGGTCCAGCACGGTGGACAAGAAGGCACCGCTTGGACGTAGAGCCAGCCAGTCAGGAGCGTCTCGTAGGGCATCGTTGTCGACGTAGCCCTGGGCACGATTCGGAACCCGCTCTGTCGTGTTCGTCGGCCAGGTCGAGTTCATGCCAGACGGCCTGAAAATCGCGTCACGCAGATACTCCGGCCACGGCCGGCCGGCTACCGTGCGGATGATTTCCGCCAGCACGTAGTAGCCGGTGTTCGAGTACTCCCACTTCCCCCCCGGCGCGAAACGGAGCGGCAAGGGGTGCGCGGTACTGATCACATCAGCGTCGCTCTGAATTTTGAACGGATCGAAGCCTGGAGCCTCGGGGACGAGTCCGGATGTGTGGGTCAGAAGATGCTGAATCGTGATTCCACTCCAGGCTGGCGGTGCCCTTTCGAGGTACTTGCCGACCGAATCGCCGAGGCCAAGCCGGCCTTCCTGTACGAGCACCATGATCCCGGCAGCGATGAACTGCTTGCTGACCGAGGCGATCCTGTACACGGTTTGAGGTGTCGCTGGGATCTTGAGCTTGGTATTTGCCAGTCCATAGCCCTCGGCCTTGATGACCTCACCGTACTTGAGCACGACGAGCGAGAGACCGGGAATATATTCTGCCTTCGCATCTCGGCCCTGATGAAGTCGTCTGTTTGATCCGCCTGCGCGACGACCGTCGCGGTAAGCCACAGTATGAGAGCGCAACAAGGGATGTGCCTGTGCCTCATAGAATTCTCCGGTTGAGACTGATCTTCTTGTTCGCTCCGTTTCCTGAATTGTGCCGAGGATACAAGTGTCCGCCCAATTAGTATTGGAGTAGACCGCTTCAACCCACTCGCAGCCATCCACGACACATTCCTACCGCCGACCAAGTTCCATCTCGTGTGAACTCGAATGTTAACACCCACGAGATCCCACGCAGGACCGGCGTTGGCTGTGAGGCGGTCGCTTAGCTGCCGGCCATTCGCAGCCACGTCCGACAAGCACTCTCGGTCGGCCGAGGCAGGTGATTGACCCGCCTCGACTTTGCCGCCGTTACACCCAGGCCGCCAGCCCGCAATGCCTGCCCGGCTGCATACAGCAGAGACGCCACGAGCGCGGCGCACGCTCGATCGCGCCGACCTCCTGACGCAACACGTCTCGGTAGTGGAATGTCAGCGCGCTGAACGCCTGATTCTGGGTCGACGCCGCGACACGTCGCTCGGTGGCCAGAGATTGTGAGGAACGCCGTGACTAGCTTTGCGGCTTCGGGGGCTCCGGTTTCACGTACGGTTCGATCGTCACGCCTTTCGCCGTCATCAGCTCGCGGAGCACTTCAACGGTGCTCTTCTTGACCTCGGGCTCCCTGTAATCGGTCGGAGCGCGGGGGACCATCGACGGGACACCCAGCGCGACGTCGAGAGGCGTTCGGTTGGACCTGTCCTTGGCGCCCAGCGATGCGCCGTTGTCCGCCAGGAATCTCACGACCTTGTCGGCACCCTTGCCAGCCGCGCCATGCAACGCCGTCTCACCACGGTTGTTCTTCAGGTTGACGTCGACGCCAGCTTCGAGGAGGAGACGGATGACAGCAATCGATTCTTCCTCCGTCCCAAGACTCTTACCGTCGACCCAACCCTGTCCAGCTGCAACCATCAGGGGCGAAATCCCGTCTCGTGACGTGAAACCGGGATCCGCTCCCGCGGCCAGCAGCAGCGTGGTCAACTCGACATCTGATGTCTTGGCGGCCCGCCACAACGGCGTCGCCCCTTCCGGCGTCGAGTCACCGTTTCCCTGCGCCGAGCGGGGAGGCAGCTTGCCGACAATCTGCGCATTGACATTGGCGCCTTTGGCGATCGCGATCTTCGCGAGATCGACGGCAGCCAGCTCGTCTTCGGTCTTCGGCGCCGGCCGCGGCGCCGCCGTTTCAAGCCGGTTGTTGTCGATGGTCAGATACAACACCGTCCGACCGAGAGCATCGGCACGATTCGGATCGGCGCCCAGCTCGAGCAACAGGGCGGCCGTATCGTAGTGGCCGTTAATCGTCGAGTAGATAAGAGCCGTGATGCCGTCCGGATCGGCCTGGTTGAGGTCGACGCCTTTGAGAGCGAGCGCCCGCACCGCGTCCCGCGCTCCCTGGCGCGCGGCATAATGCAACGCCGACATCCCTCCCTTCGACTCGTTCGCTTTGGGCGTTCCCCCCTCCTTCGGCTTGAGGTCGTACTCAGCGTAGATTCTGGACGAGACGTTCGGATCGGCGCCAGCGTCGATCAGCATCTCGATGACCGCCGCATGATTTTCGGCGGCGGCCCACATCAGCGCCGTTTGCCCCAGCCACCGTTCCCTCGTGTTGGGGTCCGCGCCGTGCGACAACAGGACCTTGACAACTGCCGGGTTGCCGGACCGCGCGGCTGTCATGAGCACCGTCTGGCCTTCAGGCGACACCGACCGCGGATCCGCGCCGGCAACCAGCAGCCGCTCGACCATCGGCGCGCTGCCGTTCTGGGCGGCGAGCGTCAGCGGCGTCACCCCATACCGGCTTACCACTTTCACGTCCGCGCCGGCGCGAATGAGAAGCTCCGTCGTTTCGGCGTCGTCCGCCTGGACGGCCCAATGCAGTGCCGTCGTGCCGTCGGGCAGCGGTGCGTTCACCGCGCCCGGCTCTTTCACCAGGGCCTGCACGGCCGCTTTGTTGCCGCTCCTGACGGCATCCACCAGCACGTTGTCGGCGGCGCCGACGCTGGCAGATGACATGACAATGGCGACGATGCCGATCGAGCTGCTCAGGCGCATGTCGTGTTCTCCGTGCATCCTGATCCGGCTTCAGCCGGACCCTCCACTGGCGACCTACAGATCGAGCCTCCCGGTGCTGAGGCCGACCGCATCGGCCCGCACGCCGGCCCTGTCGAGGACGGCGAGGAGGAAATTGCCCATCGGGGTGTTCTTCGGGGGAAGAAGGTGCCGATTCCCCTTGAGGCTGCCGTTCGCCCCGCCGACGACGAGGGTGGGGAGCGGGTTGTGCGTGTGCTGGTTGCCGTTGGCCATACCGCTGCCGTACACGAGCAGGGAGTGGTCGAGCAGCGAACCGTCTCCGTCCGGCGTCTGCCGAAGCTTCTCGAGGAAGCGACTGAACAGGGTGACGTGATAGGTATTGATCCTCGCGTGCCGCTCCATCTTCTCGACATCGTTCTGGTGATGCGAGATCGAATGGTGCGGATCCGGAACGCCGACCTGCGGATACGAGCGGAAGCTCAGCTCGCGGGCCATCATGAACGTAATCACGCGGGTGATGTCGGTCTGATAAGCCAGCGCCATCAAATCGAACATCAGACCGACGTGCTCCTCGTAGGAGTTCGGGACGCCGGCGGGGCTCTCCGGGATGTCGACCGACGACTGAGCCTGCTTCTCCGAACCCTGAATCCGACGCTCGATTTCCCGGACGTTCTCGAGATACTCGGTGATTCTCGCGCGATCGCGGGTGCCCAGCTCCTGCCGCAGCCGGGCTTCCTCGCCCGCTATCGAATCCAGAATGCTCCGGTCCTCGCTGATTCGGGCGAGCCGCTGCTCCTTCGTGCCCGGATCGCCGAACATCCGCTCGAAGACGACGCGCGGGTTGATTTCCATCGGGAGAGGCGTCGTCGGCGTCGACCAGCACAACGTGTTGATGTACGTGCAGCTGAACCCGCTGTCGCACGCGCCGACCAGGCTCGTCAGATCTTCCGTCGCCAGCTCCAGGGACGGAAACGTCGTCTGCTGGCCGATCTGCCGGGCGATCATCTGGTCGACCGTGGTGCCGGCGCGAACGTCTTCAGCTTCGGTTCTCTTGTGCGGCGTGTTGTTCAGCCACATGCCGCTCGGAGCCGAATGCTGGCCACCCTGATCCGGACCAAGATCGAGGTTCCCGACGACGGTCAACTGGCTCCGAAACGCCTCCAGCGGCTTCATGATGGGCGTGAACTCGAAGTCCGATCCTTCGGTTGCCGGCGTCCACTTGTCCAGAATCACCCCGTGCGGGACGTACATGAAGCCGAACCGGGTGACTGGCGCCGCAGCGGTCCTCAGCTGCGCGGTCAGGGCCGGGACCATGGCATCGAGCAGCGGCAACGCGAGGGCCGTACCCGTCCCTCGCAGGAAGGTCCGCCGTGACAGCGATTTCTTCAGGATGAACATTGCGGCTCCTATCAAGTAAGGCTCAAGGCTTAGGGCTCAAGGCTTAGGGCTCAAGCCTTCATCCTCCGACTTCATCCGCATCTGAAACGGCATGCTGGTAACGATACCGCCGACAATCGACGAAAACCGGAAATCGCTTCCGGCCGCGGATCTCACAATCGCGCGCACCGTTGGCATGTCCGTCGCGCCAAGACCGCGTCCGAGCGCGTACGTCAGCATCTTCTCGGTCATCGTGGTGACGAAGATGTTCGGATCGCTGACGAGCGCCTCTCGAAGCGACACCGGCCCGCTGACCCTGGTTCCGTCGGCAAGCTGACCCGACCCATCGATGGGCGATCCCGATTCCCTGTTGCGCGACGCGCCAACCGCGTCGAATGGCTCCAGCGCGAAGCCAATCGGATCCATCAGCCGATGGCACTGAGCGCACACCGGGTTCCGGCGGTGCTCCTCCAGCCGTTCGCGCATGGAACGGGGTTTCTTGCCCGGGCTGTTCTCTTCAAGCGCCGGCACGTCGGGCGGCGGTGGCGGTGGCGGCGTGCCGACGACGTTTTCGAGAATCCACTTGCCCCGCACGACCGGCGACGTCCTGGTCGCGTACGAGGTCACCGCCAGGATCGCGCCTTTCCCCAGCAGACCCCGGCGCTCGTTCTGTGTGAGCGTTACGCGGCGGAAGTGACTGCCGTACACATTCGGGATGTCGTAGTGTCGAGCCAGCCGCTCGTTCACGAACGTGTAGTCCGCCGTCATCAAATCCAGGACGCTCCGATCCTCACGGATGATGCTGTCGAAGAACAGCTCCATTTCGCGCAGCATCGCCGAGCGCAGCGTATTGTCGAAGTCGGGAAATTCGGTCTGATCCGGGACGTGACCGCGCAGATTTCGCAGGTACAGCCACTGCCCTGCAAAATTGTCCACCAGCGCCCGCGCCTTCGGATCGGCCAGCATGCGCCGGATCTGGCGATCGAGCTCGGCCCCATCCTTCAACCTGCCTCGAGCGGCGACCTCCAGCAGCTCGGCGTCGGGAATGGAGCTCCACAGAAAGAACGACAATCGCGAGGCCAGCTCCACGTCGCTGATGCGGTACACCGCTCCTGGCGCCAGCTCGGCGGGGTCGCGCTCCACACGAAACACGAAGTCAGGGCTCGCCAGGATGCGCCGCAGTCCCAGCTCGATGCCGGCGTCGAAGGAGCCCTTGCGGCGGCCCGTGTCGAAGAATTCGACCAGCGTGCGCACGTCGCCATCGGTCAACGGCCGCCGGTACGCCCGCTGCGCCAGGGTGGACAGGACTGTGGTCGCGCACTTGGCGTCGTCCGGGCCGGTCGGCCGACAGACCAGGACTCGTCGCCGGCTCGGCGTGTCTCCCGGACCGGTGGGATTGAAGGGGCCCGTGAGCAGCAGGCTTTCGACATGCGGTACGCCCGTGTAATCCACGGTGTCCGACGTGGTCTGAAGATACGGCTGGAGCGTGGCATTCGGGATCGCCGACGTCTTCTGGACGAATGCGGCCGCTACAGTACGAGGACCTGCCTTCACCGCCACGCGGAAGGTCAACCGTGCGTTGATCGCTTCCATGTGCGTCGTGGCGTTCTCGAACGACTTCTCGATGTCGTCCTTGCCACCAACGGTCGCTCTGGCGACCTCTTCCCCGTCCACCAGCAGGACGAGATCGTGGGGATACTCGAGTCCCCGGATATTCGAGACGGTCGTCGTCAGAAGACGAATAAAGAAGGTGTACTCCGCGTCGAGGGGAAACGTGTGCGTGACGAGCAGGCCACCGCGCGTCCCGAGAGGCAAGCCGTCGAGGTGCTTGTCCTGAGCCGTATCCGGGCGCACGCGATAGGTCTCGGCGATGACGGGGATTTCGGCAGCGTCTCCTACCGCCACCGCGCTGATGCGCCGTGCAGCCGTCAGGTAGCGCTCCATCAGGACCGGCGAGACACCGAGCACGTCGCCGATGTTGTCGAAGCCGTAGCTCGAGTTGTCCACCGGCAGAAGCGTCGAGACGTTGATGTTGAGGTCCAGCAGATCGCGGATCGCGTTCGCGTACTCCGTGCGGTTCAGCCTGCGGAGAATCGCCCGACCAGGATCGGGCTTCGCGGCTGCAGCCGCATCGAGCTCCCTGGTGAGAAAGGCAATGATGCCGGCGTGTGTGGCCGTGTCCGGGCGCGGCATGCCCTGCGGCGGCATCGATCCGGTGCCGAGCTTCCGCAGCACCTTTTCCAGCGGCTCGGCGCTTGCCGCAACCCGGGTGACGTCGATCCCGTCGAGCGCCAGGTTCCCGGTCCTGGTCCGCTCGTTATGACAGCCGACGCAGTATTTGTCGACGGCCGCTTTGGCTTCGAGGGGCGTAATGGACCTCGCGGCCGCGCCAGCAACCGGCGGGATCTGCGTCTGCTGCGCGGCGTAGGGAGCGGTCCCGAGAGTCCCCACGCAGACGGCCAGCCCAATCAAAACCAACGCGGCTGTTCTCAACAGCGTCGCCCCTCCGCCCCGGTTTAAGCCCGGTTTTCCAGTCAGACCACATGCTACGGTGCGGAGCCGATTTCAGCAACACCGGAATGAACCAATTGACAGCCCCCACGGGGACGGGTAGGGTCTTCGGGTACAAGCGGTTACGGGAGTGCGACCATGAAGCGCGCGTCCTTTCTCTTCGGGTGCTTGTTCCTCGCTCACACGAGCGCGTCGTTGGCCCACCATTCGTTTCTCGCCGAATACGATGGCGAGAAGCAGGTCACCATTACCGGCATCGTCACCGAGCTCGACTGGCGGAACCCCCACATTCATTTCTACCTGGATGTGACGAAATCCGATGGTGCCGTCGAGAAATGGAAGTTCGAGGGGTTCCCACCGAACATGCTGCTGCGCAATGGATGGAAGAAAGACCTCACGCTCCAGCCGGGGATGAAGGTCACCGTCTTTGGCTGGCAGGCCCGTGACGGATCGAACCTCGCTCACTCCCGCCACATTACCTTCGAGGACGGGCACCGGATCGTCTCAGGCCCGCCGGCGGGAACCGGTGGTGGGCAGCCGGCGCCGCCGCCGCGCCAGCCGTGAGCCCTGTCAGGAGGGAGCCGATGATCAAGCAGGTCGTGCTGGTCGCGATCACCATCGCGGCGCTCGCGCAGACGGTCCCGCACCTCCAGGCTCAGTCCGATCTCAAGATTCCCCGGACGCCGGAGGGCAAGCCCGACTTCAACGGTGTCTGGTCGAGCGGCGGCGCCGAACGGCTTGGCGACCTCGGCGACGGCCCGGCGCGCTTCGCCAGCGCCCCGAACCTGCCCAAAGTGGAGCCACTCCCCTACCAGCCATGGGCTGAAGCGCTCAGGCAGAAGTATCTCGAGCGGCGCGGGATCGACGATCCGATCGGCCGGTGTCTGATGCCGGGCGTGCCGCGGACGACGGGCATGCCGATGCCGATCCAGTTTCTGCAGACGCCGACCGAGTTCGTTGTTCTTTACGAGGCGTATCACGCGTACCGCGTCATCCCGTTCCGCGCCACGCATCCCGACGACGTGGAACCGAGCTTCATGGGCGATTCGATCGCGCGCTGGGACGGCGACACGCTCGTCGTGGACGTCGTCGGTTTCAATACCGACACGTGGCTCTCCGGCGTCGGCACGGTTCACACGGACAAGCTGCACGTGGTCGAACGTTACCAGTTCGTCGATCCGGAGACCGTGGTGTTGGAAGCGACGATCGAGGATCCCGGAGCGTTGACCAAACCGTGGAAAACGTACTTCACGCTGCGGCTCAAGCCTGGCGAGCGAATCCGAGAGTACGAGTGCGGCCACAACAACGAGGATCTGCTCCGGTACCAGGAGATCCTCAAGACCGATCCGCGTTACCAGAAGTAAGTCCGGGCGTTACAAGACAATCTTGTCGACTGGAAGCTCGAGTCCGGGCAACAGCCGGGTCGTGAGCGTGTCGCCTCTGCCGAGCCGGCGCGGTCCTGCGAGCTCATCACCCGCACGGACCAAGACGTCGATCGCATCGCCGTCCGGATCGACCAGCCAGTACTCCTGCACCCCGGTTCGCTCGTACACATCGCGCTTCAGACGCTGGTCTCGATTCCTCGTGCCGGGGGAAAGAATTTCAACAGCGAGATCAGGTGCGCCCTGCAGATTTTTCTCGGTCAGCTGATGGGCGCGCTCCTTCGAGATGTAGATCAGATCGGGCTCGAATATGTTGAACTCGGAGAGCAGCACGTCAAAGGGCGCGAAGAAAATCTCGCCGACGGGGTGAGCTTCGAGATAGCTCTGGAGCAGGTAACTGAGCTTCAACAGGATACGCTGATGCCGCGTCGACGGCGACGGCGTCACGAAGTGCTCCCCTTCGATGATCTCGTGCCGAAGACCATCGTCCGGGAACTGCAGGAAGTCCTGGTATGTGAGCCTGGTCGGGGAATGTTTCGGCACCGCCCGATCCTCCACGGGGCACGGATTGTACCATCGTCGCTCGGGGAGTCCGGGCTACAATGACCGCCTCGGCTCCTGCAAACCGTGAGAAGTCACATGCGCCCAGGGTGGCTGTCTGTCTCGGTCGTAGGAATCCTGCTGGCGGGTCTCTATCCGTCCGCGCAGACGCGCCGTGTCGACGACCGGGCGCTCCGGAACGCCGGGAAAGCCGGCGACGAGTGGCTCACCCACGGCATCAACTACGCCGAGCAGCGCTTCAGCCCGCTCACGCAGATCGACACAACGAACGTCAGCCGGCTGCAGCTCGCGTGGTCCTACGAGATCGGAACGGGCGGCGGGCAGCAGTCGGCCACACCTCTCGTGGTGAACGGCATGATGTACGCCATCACCAGCTGGAGCATCGCCTTCGCTCTCGACGCGCGCACCGGGAAAGAGCTATGGCGGTACGATCCGGGCGTCGATCGCGCGATTAATTCACCGGGAAGCGACCGTCTCTGCTGCGGTGTGCTGAATCGCGGGGTGGCGATATACCGGGGCAAGGTCATCGTTCCGGTCAACGACGGACGGCTCCTCGCACTCGACGCCGCCACCGGTCGTCTCCTCTGGTCCGTGCAGGCGACGCCTCCCGGCGACATCGCCTACTCGCTGACGATGGCCCCGCGCATCGTGAAAGGCAAAATCATCATCGGCAACGCCGGGGCCGAGTTTCCGCCGTACCGCGGGTATTTCTCGGCCTTCGACGTGGACGATGGCAAAGAGCTGTGGCGGTTCTACGTGGTTCCAGGCGATCCGTCCAAGAAGTTTGAAAACCCAGCGCTCGAGAAAGCCGCCGGGACGTGGACGGGGGAATGGTGGAAGTTCGGCGGCGGCGGATCGGTCTGGGATGGATTTGCTTACGACCCGGATGCCGACCTCATTTACGTCGGCACGGGCAACGGCACGCCCTGGTCCTATGAAGTCAGGCAGGGCAAGGGACACGATCCGCACCTGGACAATCTCTATATCTGTTCGATTCTCGCAGTCGATCCCGACAACGGCCGGCTGAAGTGGCACTACCAGTTCACGCCGGCCGACGAGTGGGACTACGACGCCACGCAGCATCTGATCCTCGCCGACCTTCGCATCGACGGGCTCGACCGGAAGGTCGTGATGCAGGCCAACAAGAACGGCTTCTTCTACGTGCTCGATCGAATCACCGGCGAGCTGATCTCGGCCCAGCCCTTCGTGCCCGTCAGCTGGGCGACGGGGATCGACATGAAAACCGGGCGGCCGATGGTGGTGCCGGAGGCGTTCTACACCTCGACGCGAGGTGTGACCGTGGCGCCAGTCCAGGGACACGGCGCCTCGCCGATGGCGTTCAGCCCGATCACCGGTCTCGTGTACTTCCCCGGGCTGGCGACCAGCACGTTCAGCTTCACCGCGACGGACGACTTCCAGCTCACGCCCGGCAACCAGACGTTTGGTCTGAACATGAAGCCTGGTGCGGCGCCGCTGGCCGTTCCGCCGGCAACGATCGGCCCGGTGCGGCAGATGCCTGAAGGCCGTGGGAGGGGGATGCTGTCGGCCTGGGATCCGGTGACGCAGTCAGAACGCTGGTTCGCGCCCGGCGGCGGCTCGAACGGCGGCGGCGCGCTCGCGACCGCGGGAAACCTCGTGTTCCAGGCGCTGAACGACGGACGCCTCGTCGCCTACAGCGCGGACAAGGGCGAGAAGCTTCTCGAAATCGTGACCGGTCAGACGAGCGGCATGGGACCGCCGATCACCTTCATGCTCGACGGCAAACAGTACGTCGCGGTGATGGGCGGCCAGGGCACGGTTACCGGGGGATTCGTGCCGCCCGGGGCGCCTGCCCCGCCCCCGCCGGCAACTCCACCGCCACCCGTCATCCCCCCGCGCTTGTACGTGTACGCGCTCGACGCCAGGGCGCCATAGCACAGTTGTGTTGGCGCGCTGTGGCGCGAATCCCTGCGGAGGTCAGGCCGACACGCATCGCCTGACCGCGCGAGAAGGTTCTGGGGACCCGCCAGGTCACGGACCTGGCGTCACGCGGCCGGGGGCGACCTTCGAGCGCGGTCCGGCCACCGAAGCCGGGATTCGCGACGCAGCGCGTCAACCCAACCGCATCGGGTCGGACGCCGCGTAGCTGCCAGAGCACCGCTCAAATCACTGCGGCGCGATGCGGAACTCGCCGCGGCTGGGCGGCACGACGCGACGCTCCTGCGGACGCGCCACCTGCGGCACCCAGTCGTACGGAATTCGATACGCGCGATAGATGCGGCTCGTCGGCGCGTTGCCGGCCGACGAGAACGGATTCATGTACTCCCAAACGGTCTCGCCTGCCGGTGTCACCTCGAAGACCCGGCCCTCGGCGCCCTCGGTGATCATCGTGTTGCCGTTGGCAAGCCGCTGGGCGCCGCTCACGTAGTGGCTGAAGAAGCGAAACCGCTCGTTGCCCGCGACGGAGTACTCCCACACCTTCTCGAAGGTGACGGGGTTGATCTCGAGCACGCGCGAGAAGTCGCGGCCCACGACGTTGACGCCGTTGGGCGCGCCCGGATCGGGATCGCCGTACCCCGCCCTCCCGCCGTTGTCGAAGACGAGAAGGTTCCCCTCTCCCGGGAGTCCACGCGGGATGATGTGCGGGTTGTGCTGCCCGATGATCTGCCCCAGCGTGCCGAGCGCTCTGGATTCGCGGTAATCGGGCCCCATCCTCCAGACCACTGCGCCCGTGCGATCGACAATCGCGATGATGCTGGCCTCGCGGCTGCTCCAGATCACGTTGTCAGGGTGAAACCGCTGGTCGCCGGCGTCGTACCACCGGTTCGGGCCGACATAGGCGGCAGCGTTGATGTGCAGCCAGTCGGCGCTCGCGCGGGCCGCGTTCCATGCGACTGACCGGTGAATCGCATTGCGGGCCGCCTCGGAGAATCCCATCTCGTTGATGTGGTCGCTGGCGTGCCACTTCCAGAGAACCTTGCCGTCCCAGGACACTTCGATCAGCAGATCGTCTTCCAGCCGTCGATCGGTAATCTCCGGCTTGCTGAGATTGGCGTGAGCCAGCAGCAGCGTGCGCCCCGAGTTGACCTGAGGCGAGGACGCGGGCGAGTAATATCCGGCTGGACTTCCCTCACGCTGCCAGTCGTGATGGAGGCGTGCGATCCACTGCATCTTCCCGTCGATCTCGACCTGCTCCGTCCGATCGAAGCGCCAGACTTCCTTCCCGTCCCAATCGAGCTGAATCAGGGCCCTGGCCTCCTGGTAGGGCGGCCGGTTCCGGTCGCCTCCCATCACGTGCCCGCCAGGCAGCATCCGAAACACCCCGGACGATGTCGTGAGCGCCGGCCAGCGCTTCAGCACGCGGCCGTTCATGTCGATCAGCACGACGCCTCCATCGTCAGGCGCGTCGTGCAACGTGTAGCCGTTCCAGGCCTTGTCCGGCTCGTAGATCGTCGTCCCGGTCGGGTAGACGGATGGGCGGGCAAGAAAGGCCGCGGGCGCGCAAATGAGGAACAGGCCGAGCGTCGTGCAGAAGCGAATCACAAAGCCCTCCTAATCATGCGAGAGAGGGATGGTCAGCGACCGTTCGGGGAGACATCACGGGATTATAGGCAAGTCTGACCTCGTGCCGTCAGAGTTGACGAAAGCGCGCTTCGCTGTCAGGCTAGCGCACCATCCGGTAGACAGCGGTGACACAACCTGCCCTCGGCCTCGCGGCATCCGTCATCGTCATCGCGATCTCGCTCGTTTACATCGCGCTGTGGGATTTCGGGACGTTCAACAGCTGGATCGCGTTCTTCGCGTTGTCCTTCATTCCGTTCGAAGTCGTGACCGGCGTGATCTGGGGCGGAAACCCGCCGTTCGCCGCCGGGCTGAAGCAGCCTCTCAAAGGCGTCGTCCTGCTACTCGTCACTCTGTTCGTCGGAACCGTGACATCCCAACTGGTCTACCGGACACTCGGCGCCAGCCAGGGCGATCCCGGCCCGATGCTGGCGTTCTTCTCGATTTGCGTGATCGTCACCACGTTTTTCTGGACGATTGCGTTTGGAGGCTGGCCGCTGACGACAGTCATCCGGGACCCGACTGCGGGCGGGTTGGCGACGTGGCTCGCGTGCTACGTCGCGGGCGGCGCCGTCTACTGGCTGTTCTGCGATTTCACGTTTCTCGAAGGTGCGCCGGTCTACGTCGCCTCGGCCGATCCGAAAGGCCTGTTCAACGCCTGGACCGTCGTCGTCTACTACATGGCGGCGCTGACGATTCTCTTCGCGTGGCTGTGCTTCGACCTCTGGCCACTTCCAGGTTACCCCTCTGTCATGAAGCAGCCCGCACTGGGGATCGTGCTGGTGAGCGCGTCGCTCGTCCTCGGCTACGCGCTGTACTACGCGGGCGTCTACGCGATGACGGTTCAGAACGTCGAGTTCCTGCTGCGCGTCCCGGTGGCCTTTATTTTCGGAACCATCCTGGTGCTGAACATGTGCCAGAACTCGCTGTTCAAGTTGGCCCAGCCTGGGAAAGGTGTGATGAACGTGGTCTTCTCGGCTGTCGTCGGGTCGGTCCTGATGATCGCGTACCAACAGCTGCAGCCGGCACTCTCCGGCGCGCTTCCGACGGGACCGGAGCCATTCCAGCGCGAGCAGTTCCAGGTCTGGACAGCCAACGCGATGCTCGCCGTGACTTTCCCCTTTCTGGTCTTCTACGCGGCGTATTTCAACTTCTGGCCGCTCCCGGTCGCGGCCGAGCCGGTTTCGCGGCGCGGTGCCAGCTGAGCATCGTTCGACGTTGCGCCGTGAATCGGCGATGACCTGGACAGCGGCGCGGTCGACTCGCTCACGCTCCGGCGCGGCGAGCTCTTCGAGAAGCCTCGTCCGTCCGAAAGGCCGCCGACTGTTTCCGGCAGTGAGGCATAATTGACACGTGGACGTGGGAAATCGTCGGAGCTCGCTGGCGCGCCGCGTGATTGAACCGATGCGGGCCGCGGCTATCGCTCTCGGCATCCTCGCCGCGTTCCCTGCGGCACCCGTCGAGGCTGCCGACCTGCCGTGCGAGATCGATGGGGTCGAGCGAGTCGTCGCGGTCGGCGACGTCCACGGCGCGTACGATCGCTTCGTCGATATCCTGAAAGAGGCAGGGATTCTCGATTCACGAGCGCGCTGGTCCGGCGGCAGAACCCACTTCGTTCAGGTCGGCGATGTCCTCGACCGCGGCCCCGACTCACGCAAAGTCGTTGATCTGCTCCGCCGCCTGGAAGGCGAGGCCGAGAAGGCCGGCGGAGCCGTGCACGCGCTGCTCGGCAACCACGAAGTCTACCGGATGCTCGGCGACTTCCGGTACACGACGCCCGGGGAGTATCGGGCCTTCGCCACGGCGGAGTCCGGAGAGCTCCGCGCGCGCGTCGCCGCGGCGGTCAAGCCCGAGAACCGCGACATGGTCAACGCGCTGCCGCTCGGATCGATCGAGATGCGTCAGGCGTTCGCGCCAGACGGCGAGTACGGCCAATGGCTGCGCACGCTGAAGGCCGTGGTCAAGATCAACGGGGTCGTCTTCGTGCACGGCGGTCTCGATCCGGCCAGCGCCGCGCTCTCCTGCGAGACCATGAATCAAATGGCTCGCCGCGAGCTGACCGACGACATGGAGAAGACGTTGGCCGACCCGCTCCACTCGTTCGTGGCCGCCGGGAGCGAGTCGGCGAGAGTCGGCTATCCGGAGGACAGCCCGCTCTACTACCGCGGGCTGGCGCTCGAACCCGATGCATTCGAGCCCCGAGCGGACGAAATGCTCGCGAAACAGAGCGCACGCACCATTGTCATCGCCCACACCGTGCTCACCAGCGGCCGGATCCGCGTCCGATGGGGGGGCAAGGTCGTGCAGCTCGACACCGGCATGCAGTCCGCGTACGTGCCGGCCGGCCGGGCGGCGGCGCTGGAAATCCGCAACGGTGTCTTCACCGCCATCTATACGGACCGGCACGACGTGCTGTTCACGCAGCCGGCAGCGACGACTCCCGCGACTCCCCCGCCCGCAGCAGCCCGCTGAAGAGACCCTGTAAGAGATCGATGTGATCGGCGAGCACATCGAACAGCTCGTCGTGATCGATCTTGAGGGCGCGGCCCTCGCGCTTCACCGTGGCGCGTCGGCCGATCGGGACCCCCGCGAGGGTCTCTGACACGCCGATCGTGCAATCCGGGCCAACCGTGATCGGATCGGCCACACCCTCCAACAGGACCTCGCCGCTCACCACGTGATACACGGCGGGTGGATCCGTGGGCCCGAACAGCACGCTGCCGGCAGCGAGCGGCACCTCGCGCACGATGGTCGCCAGATCGAGCAGCTGGTTCACCGTCGCACGCTCCAGCAACGGGTTCTGACGCAGCAGCAGCACTTTCTCCAGCGGCAGCAGCGGCCCGTTGCGCGGCATGGCGGACGCGCCGTGGGGAGGCTTGTGGACAATCCGCCAGTGCTGAGCCCTCGGCAAATCCAGGAGCATCCGGAACAGCCCCTGCGCCAGCACGATGTTGTCGGACAGCATCGTCAGGAACTCGTCCGAGCCCAGCTGAATGCAGATCGCCCGGTCGACCGCGCTGACGGTCTGCCGGAGCGGGCTGCCTTCGAGGACTTCCTCGAACGCGAGCGCCGCGGGCGCCGACACGTCGTAGGACTCGCAGCCGCCGCCGGAAAGGTGCACGGAGCCTTCCACGAGGAACTGCACGTTCCCGGGAGGGAGTCCCTCGTGATACAGCTCGCGCCCCCCTTCGTGTCGGACTTGCCGTCCCGTTGCCGCGACTCGAAACAACTCGTCGACCGAGACGAAGTCGAAGAGCGGGATGTTGCACGCGCGGTGGGCCAGCTCGACAGCGGGCAACGGCTGCATCCAGAGATCCCGCCGCTTGTCAGGCGCATGGCGGCCGGCCAGCGCCCAGGACGCGGCCTCGAAGACATACCAGTCGGCCACCGAGCGGTGCGCCAGCTCGAACTCGATATCGTCGGCGAGCGCCCACATCTGATGCTGCTCGACGAAATGAATGGCCGCCGCGGAGACCACTTGATCGGTGTCATGAACCAGCTGAATGAGCGTGTCTTCCACGTCCCGAGGGCGGCTCCTGAGGACCATGTTCGCCTGGCGGACCTTCTCTTCCATGGGGAGGTCCTCGAGGATGGGCATGACCCGCTTGCGAACGGCGCCGCTCAGCAGGTTGTCCAGGTACTCGATGGCGCCGGAGCGTGCCCGACCGCTGCCTCGTTCGATCGTCTGGCGGGCCGCGGCCACGTCGCGCCAGGAATACATCAACCCCAGCAGCCTGTAGATGCGATCCAGCGTCCGACCCAGCTTGTCCTCGAGCACGCGCAACAGAAGCGAGCGCGGCGTCCTCGAGTCGTGTCGCGTGAGATTGTGCTGCAGCGTCAGGTAGTTGTAGTACCGGGAGCCTTCCTTGAGCACCAGCGCTTCGATCGCTCCCCGGCTGAACACGAGCTGTGGATGCTCACGGTGCAGTCTCTCGATGGCGACGATGACCTTGTAGCGGAGGAAGCCATCGGGGTCGTCGAGGGCCTCGACGAGGATATCCATCGACTGCTGCGTCGGGATGCGCGCGAGCGTCGCTGGCACGTGCCGCCTCACCCAGATGTTCTCCTCGGGATCGTTCAGAAAATACCCGAGGGCGCCGAGGACGTCCTCGCCGTAGCTGACGAGCACGTCGCGCGCCGCCGGCTTGAGGACGCGGTGGCCAAGAAGGGCGACGAGCCCCGGGAGGAACAGCGCGTCCTGCCTTCCGATTGCCCGAATGCTGCGGATCGCTTCTCGCGCGACGCCGGCGTCGCTATCAGACATCAGCGGCACGAGCAACGAATGAAACCTGGGATTCTTGATCTGCGAGAGCGCCTTCGCCACCTCCCGCCGTGCGTCCGCGGCCGCTTCACGGCCGTCCATCGTCACGCGCCGCAGCGTCTCTTCGGCCGCGTCCACATCGTCGTCCCGATCCGAATCTGCCAGGACAACCGCCGCGGTGACCGCAACGCGCGGCTCGGAATCGTCCAGGTGGCGACGCATCAGCGTCGAGGCGTCCGTCGTCTGAAGCGCCGCCAGGGCGTGCACCGCCGCCGCCCGCACGTCGGCGTCCTCGTCCTTCAACATGCGTTCGACCGCCGGCAGCCAGCGCGCCGATACGAACACCCGCGCTGTCTCGAGTGCGGCCAGCGCCCGCGCGCGAACCCGTGCCGACTCGTGATGGAGCAGCAGCGGAGTGATGAGGTTTCGCTTATCGAGCGTTTCGAGCATCTCGATGGCATAGATCACGCGCGTCTCGTCTGGGTCCGACAGCTCCTCGACGAGCAGTTCGATCGTCGCCGCGTCGGCCATGTCGAGCCGGACGGAGGCGGCCCCCATCGCGCGCGTGTCGATGCTTCGGCGAAACGCGCTCAGGTACTCGGTACGGGCCCGCAGCGCCACCCCGATCCAGAGCGCGGTCACTGCCAGGCTGGCGTAGCTGAGCTGCTGCCAATCGAGGTTCAATCCCCACGGTTTGATGAGCACCAGAATGAGAAGCGCGCCCATCGCCTTGGCGAACCGATCCACCGTGACGTCCACGAACGGCTTGGCGCTGTACTTCAGATCCGCAGGCAAGGGGAGGAACAGCACCTCCCTCGTCGTCTTGTCGATGCTGTAGCGCAGCGACGAGTCGAGCACCCGTGCGGCAGCCGGCGCCAGCAGCGAGCTGCTTACGAGCATGAGCACAGCAGTGCTGCCGAGGCTCACGGGCAGGATGAGCATCGCAAACAGGAGTCCCAGCGAACGGTGGATCTGGCTCGTGAGGGCGACCTGGACGAGGAATCCGACGAGAGAGAGATAGAGGCTGACTTGCGCCAGAAATCCGGTGATGTCATCCGTCGACTCAGTGCCATAGATCGCCTCGACTGCCATGTTGAGCTGCTGATCGATGATGACGGCACCGATTGCCGCGCAGCCGGTCACCAGTGCTATGACCTGCAGATGCTTCGAGCTGCGCAGCAGGCGCAGCGCCTGCTCGCCGCCGACGCCCTTTTCGCTCGCGTCGCTTCCGTAGCCGACGCCGACGTCCTCCCGCCGCACGATGGCCGCCACGAGCGCCACGCACACGGCCAGAATCGCCGCGCTCACGAGCAGCAGGTTGTCGGTTCCGACTTCGTAGACCGCGAAAGACGTGACGGCCGCCCCAGTCGCCCCGCCCAGGCTCGCGCCTCCGCCGATGAAGCCAAACAACCGCTTGGCCTGCCGCGGCTCGTAGATGTCGTTGGCAAGTGTCCAGAATTGGCTGATGAGCAGGATGCCGAGCATCAGGCCCAGCACGTAGAAGGCCGCGGAGACCCATTCCATGCCCTGACGGAACAGGAACCAGAACAGCACGAGCAGCATCACTTCCGCTGCCTGCGTGACGGGAACGACCGCCCGCCGAGGCAGGCGCCGGACCGATCCGCTGTACACCTGAATGATGATGCCGATGAGAACCCCGGCGGCGAGCTGGACGTAAGGAAGATTGTCGGCGCCCAAGGAGCCGATGTACTTCGACCGCGTAATCGGCTTGACGATGTTGTAGGCCGTCATCGCCAGGAACGAGTACGAGAACATCAGAAGCGCTGTGGTTGCCTCGCCTTCGCGCAGGGTGACGAACCGGTTGGTGAAACGCCCGATGGGGCTCATCGTTGTGGAGCGTGCCGTTTTAGACGTGGCGGCTCATCCTATGCCACGGCCCAGCTCACAGCAATGGCCTTTACTTGAGGCGGCCCGTCGCCCCACGGCCGACTGCCGTACAATCAGGGGAGCTCGACATTCCTGAGGAGCGTTGTTCGGACCGGGGGCGCCGAACGTTAATACGGGTAGGAGGACACTATGGAAGTCGAGGAACGGACCGTCGGAGCCGTCACCATCCTGGACCTGAAGGGCAAGCTCACGTTCGGTGACGGTGACCTTCCGCTGAAGACGAAGGCGCAGAGCCTGCTGCAGCAGGGCCGCAAACAGTTCATTATCAACCTGGTTGCCGTCCCGTACGTCGACAGCGCCGGCATCGGTGAGCTGGTCGAAACGTTTACCACGGTCAGTCGTGGGGGTGGCAGCCTCAAGCTGCTGAACCCGACGCGACGCGTCCAGGACCTGCTGACGATCACCAAGCTGCTGACGGTTTTCGAGACCTTCACCGCGGAATCCGACGCCGTCCGAAGCTTTCCGGTTACCGTCTGACCGGGCACCCGCACGTCAACGAGTCGTCACGGTTCTCGTCGCGGGCTCCAACCCTGTCTTCCGGATCACGGGAATGGCCCTCTCGGAGGCGAGGAACTCGATAAGGGACTTCGCCGCTGCCGGCTGTTTCGCGCCAACCACGATCCCGGCTGAGAACACGGTCACACGCTGGACTTCAGGCGGCAGTTCGCCCACGTAATCGATGCCTGGTTCCGGCAGCAGTTCACTCACCTGCTGAAAGCCGATTTCTGCCTCGCCGCGGGCGACCAGGGCGCCCACCCGCTCCCCCTGTGCGTTCCGGCTCTTCGGCAGCACCTGATCGGCGATCCCCAGATGCTGAAACATCTCCGTTGACAGATAGACGCCGCTGGCGCTCGCTGAATACGCAATCGATTTCGCCCGCAGCAGCGTTTGAGTCAGCGCGGCGACGGTGCTGATGTCCGGCTTGGGCGAACCTGCGCGTACGGCCATGCCGATCGTCGATCGGACCAGATCGACACGACTCCCGGCGACGACCTTGCCCTGTTTAATCAGGTCGTCGAGCGCGGCGGAAGCCAGGATGACGACGTCCGCGGGCTCACCTCGCTGCAACCGGTTCGGGATGGTCTCCGGTCCGTTTCCCATCGAGCCGCCGAACGCGGTGACGACGGTGTGATGGCTCGCGCGCTCGAATTCAGGCACGAGCTCGAGGTAGGCGGCGGTGAAGCCGCCGGAGGTCATGACCTTGATCTCGTCTCCGAATGCCGTGCCGGCCATGCACAAAAGCGCGGAAACGGCCAGGATCCCTGTTCTTGAAGCGATCGCTTTTCTCTGCATAGCGCCTCTACTCTTTCACGATGGCTTGATAAACCTCGGAGGCCGGCAGCCCGCCCTTTGGCTCATACCAGCTCCCGCGCGGTCCGAAATGCCTGGCCGAAATCGAGATAGATCGGGTTCTCCGCTTCGAGCATCGAGCGAAGAAGAGCCTGCTGCGTTTTGACCTTCACCCTGCCAATCGTCAACGGACCGACGCTGACGGCCCCCTTCGCGGTCGTCGCATATTGCGTCGGTACGCCGTCGTCGCGCGAATTGATGCCCTCGATGCCGGCGGGCGGGCGCGCGTTGATGTCGGCGGCGACCTTCAACAGGCGTGCGTCGCCCAGGACCGACGCGTTCAGGACCTGCACGCCGGCTTTGGCGGTGCAGATCACCACGTCCTGCTGCGAGATGAGCCGGGCGTTGTCTGCATCGGAGCAACCATAGGCGCCGCGGATGTTGGTGCCGCAGCGGCGGTTGTACTCGGCGGCCTTCGACAGCGCGACGTCGACGGACAGATAGTCCACGAGCGTCGTCATCGCGCCGGCCAACGAGGTGATGACGCCCGTCGCCACGCCGATCGGTCCCGTGCCGCCGAAGATCACGACGCGAGATCCCGCGAGCTCCATCCGATGATGTCGCCGCAGCTGACGCTCCACGCACGCCACGATGGCAGCGGCCGTCGTAAACGCGCCACTCGGATCGGCCAGGATCGAGACCTCGAATGGCGGCACCATCGCCGCTTTCGCCGCGTCAACCATGTCCATCGAGATGCCGGCATCGCGCCCACCCACCAGAACTGCGCTTCGCTTCAGGTCCTTCGGGCTGCGGGGAAAGATCGCGTCCTGCACGAGACCCGGAATCTGTTCCAGCGCGACGTTCGGATACGGGATGACGGCGTCGAATCCGGCGTCGTAGGCCATCGTGATGTCGAACGGGCTCACGTGTGGCAGTGGACTCAGGATGTGAAGGAGCGCGGGCTTGTCCATGCGCGCGCGCTACTTGACGTCCGAGACAGCCATGAGTTGTCGGAGAAGCGTCGCCGTGTCTTCGTGAACGTCAATGCGCTGACCGCCCCGGCTGTTCCCTCCGGCCTTTCCCAGCGCCGAGTCGACGGGCGTCAGGCCCCGGCTGTCCGTCGCCCGCAGATCTGCGCCGTGGTCCACGAGGAACCGGACGACATCGTTCCAGCCCCAGCGGGCGGCTTCGTGCAGCGGCGACAGGCCCCGCGTGCGATCCTTCGCGTTGACGTCAGCTCCCGCGGCCAGCAGCAGCGTCAGCGAGGCGATCGCCCGCTGCTGCACGTCCTCGGTCGTGTAGATGCCGCGCGTGTCGGCGTCGACCGATCCGAGTCCCGCCGCGGCCATGACCGGGGTTATGCCTCGCGCGTTCGCGAGCGAGAGGTCCGCCCCGTTGTCGAGGAGGAGCTTGATGGCCGGGGCGTCGAGCGCCTTGGCGGCGCGCAGCAGCGGTGTCGAGCCAATCGTCAGCACCCCATCGAGCCCGCGATCGTTCCCGATGTTCCGGAACGGAGGGGCGAGCTTCAATTGCGGGTTTGGGTTCGCGCCGGCGAGCAGGAGCTGCTCGATGATCTGCAGGCTGGTCGTCTCGTCAAGGGAGGGTTGATCGGGACGGCCCCCCCGGGGCAGCGTGTTCAAATCGACGGCCGCATAGAGCGGCGTCCGGCCGTACCAGTCCCACTTGCCGGGGCTCGCCCCCTTCTGAATCAGGAAGGCGGCGAGATCGAAGTGCCCGTTGAGAATCGAGAGCAGCAGGGGGCTGACTTCCTCTGGATCCGCAAGGTTCAGGTTGGCTCCCCCGTCGATCAGATGGCGGGCGCACTCCAGGCACCCCTCTCGCGCGGCATACAGGAGCGGCGTCAGTCCGCCCGCGGGCCGATAGATGGCGCGCGGCTCGGCGGTGACCTGACGCTGCCAGTTGTTCACCTTCGAGCGGGCGTTGACGTTGCCGCCCACCTCGACGAGCAGCTTGACCATTTCGGGCTGGCTACGCGCCGCCGCCCACATCAGCGCCGTCTGCCCGCGCCACTGCTCCACCGCGTTCACGTTGGCGCCTCGCCGCAGCAGGGCCCGCGCCGCATCGACGCGGCTCGTCCTCGCCGCGACCATCAGCGCGGTCTGGCCGTCCCCGTTCGGGGATTCGGCCTCGGCGCCGGCAGAGAGCAACAGCTCGATCATGCCGGCGTCGGCAGCCACCGCCGCCTCCGACATCGGCGTCGCGCCGTAATCGTTTCTCGCGTTCACCTTCGCCCCGGCTCGAATCAGTCGGGTGGCGAGATCGAGATCGTTGTGGTGAACGGCCCAGTGGAGCGCGGTCGTGCCGTCGGCCTCCGGAAGGTTGGCATCGGCGCGCTGTTCGATCAGGGCGAGCGCGGCAGTTCGATCGCCGGCCTTGACTGCGTCGACCAGCGTCGCCGCAGGTGCGGCAGTCGCAGCCGGCGTCCCGAGAAGGACAGCACTGAGAAGCAGGGTAAACGTGCTCTTCAGCATCAGGCCCCCAAGAGACTTCGTGTTTTCGTGTCTTCGTGGCGTCTCACAGTTCCGACATCACACTCGTGCTGTTCCCCACCTTCTCAACGGGCACGCCGGCGCGATCGAGCAGCGTCAGCAGCACGTTCGACAGCTGCGTGCGTTCGGGGTAGCGCAGATGCTGGCCGCCCTTCAGCTTGCCGCACCCGCCACCCACGACGAGCGTCGGCAGCGGGAATTCGTCATGCGCGTTGCTGTTGCTCATGTTGCTGCCGTACAGCAGGATCGAGTGATCGAGCATCGATCCGTCGCCATCGGGCATCGCCGCCAGCTTCGCGAGGAACTTGGCAAACACCTGACTGTGATACGTCTGAATTCGCACGAGCCGGTCTTTCTTGGCCTTGTCGTTCTGGTGATGAGACAGCGGGTGGAACGCGTCGGAGACGCCGATATGGTTGTAGGTCTGGTTGCTCGCCTCGCCGGCCATCATGTAGCTGAAGACGCGCGTCAGGTTCGCCTGGTAGGCCAGCGCGATCATGTCGAACAGCAGCGTCAGGCGCTGGTCGAACGTGCTCCCCACGGGAACGTCCGGCAACTCGAGGCTGGTCAGATCCCGTTCTTCCATCTTCTGAACCCGCCGTTCGATCTCGCGGACGCTTTCCAGGTAGTCACCGAGTCGCGCACGATCCTGCGCATCGAGAGTCTTCCGCAGCGCGGCGGCTTCAGCCGTCACGAGATCGAGGATGCTCGCGTATTGCCTGGCGATCGTCGCGCGCTCCTGCGGCGTGTCGCCCTGGCCGAACAGCCGTTCGAACAGCTTGCGCGGATCGGATTCCATCGGGAGCGGTGTCGTCGGCGTCCGGAACGAGATGGTTGCCCCATAGCTGCATCCGAAACTTCGATCGCAGGCGCCGCCGTTGCCCCCGCGCCCTTCGGTCGCGACCTCGAGCGACGGCAGCGGCGTGTCCTGTCCAAGATGTTCGGCCGCCATCTGATCGACCGTCACGCCCCCGTTTGGCTCCTGCCCCTCCCGCGGCGTGACGCAGCTCAACCAGGTGCCGGGGTTGAGCGCGTGCACCGGCGGGGCGATGGCGGGCTTGTTCTCGAGACCGCTGATAATCGTCAACTGCTTCTGAAAGGGAGCAAGCGGCTTGAGGATCGGCGTGAGCTCGAAGTCCGTGCCGTCAGCGACCGGCGTCCACTGTTCCATGATGGCGCCATGCGGCAAGTACATGAATCCCAGACGCGGCTTCGGGCTCGCCGCCGTCTGCGCCAGGGCCGTCCACGCAGGAACCATCGCGTCGAGCAGCGGCAGACCGACCGTGACTCCCGCCCCGCGGAGAAACGTCCGCCGGGAGAGATGCTTCTTCGTGATAAACATCAGTAACTCCTGTGGCCCTTAGTCTCCAGCCCTAACCTCTAACCTCCAGCCTCCAGCTCCCAGCCCCCAGCCTCTGCTCCACTTTCCTCATCTGGAACGGCGCGCTGCGCACAATTCCCCTCACGATCGACGAGAAGCGGTAGTTCTGCCGGGCCGCCTCCCGGACAATCGAACGGACCGCGGGCATGTCGTAATACTCGACGCTTCGTCCGAGCGCATAGGTCATCAGTTTTTCCGTGAGCGTCTGCGCGAACTGCTCGGGCCGCCTCATCAGGGCGTTTCGCAGATCGACCGGGCCGGCGAGCGGTGTGCCGTCCACGAGCGTGCCGCTGGCGTCGATCGAACTGCCCGCGTACCGATCCTTCGTGCGCCACTCTCCGGTGGCGTCGAAGTTCTCGAGCGCGAACCCAAGCGGATCCATCACGCCGTGACAGGCGTTACAGGACGCCCTGGCGCGATGCTGCTCCATGATCTCCCGCACCGAGCGCGGTTTCTCGCCTTCTTTGTTCTCTTTGAAGCCCTCGACGTCTGGAGGTGGGGCGGCAGGTGGCGTCCCCAGGACGTTCTCCAGAATCCACGCACCGCGAAGCACCGGGGCGGTACGATTCGGATACGACGTCGCCAGCAGCACGCTGCCCTTCCCAAGCAGCCCCCATCGATTCGGATCGGCAAGCGTCACGCGTCGAAAGCGTTCGCCTCGCACGTTGGGAATTCCGTAGTGCAGCGCCAGCCGTTCGTTGACGAACGTATAGTCCGCAGTCAGGAGCTCCAGCACGCTGCGGTCTTCGCGAAAGACGCTCTCCACGAACATCTCGATCTCGCGTTTGAACGCCGTCCGCAGGCCGTCGTCGAAGCTGGGAAAGAGAATGGCGTCGGGATCGATGTTGTCAATCGCACGCACGCGCAGCCATTGAAACGCAAACCTGGTGACGAGCGTGCTCGAATTCGGATCGGCCAACAGCCGGCTGACCTGCGAGTCGAGCACGGCGGCGTCCGACAGCTTCTCGTGCTCGGCCATCTGAATGAGTTCGTCGTCGGGCGGGCGCCCCGTGAGGAAGAAGGCGAGCCTCGACGCCAGATCGAGCTGGCTGATTCGGTAGGCGGAGCCGGGCGCTGCGTTTTCGGGAAGCCGCTCGGCACGAAACAGGAATTTCGGGCTCGCGAGAATGGTGGTGAGCCCGTCCCGTATCGCCGTGTCGAAGTCGCCCGTCTCTCTGGTCGCGCGGAAGAAGGCCAGTGGCGCCGCCACGTCATCGTCATCCACAGGGCGCCGAAACGCGCGCCGTGCAAACGTCGAAAAGATCGTCGCCGCGCACTTGACCTCGTCGAGCGCAGCTGATGGCCGGCAGACGAAGATACGCTGTCGACTCGGCGTGTCGCTGACACCCGATGGCTCAAAGGGGCCGACGATCTCCAGGCTCGCGACATTGGGAATTCGTTCCTCGCCGCCAGCTGGTTTGAACGCGAACAGCACTTCGTCGGATTCCGCGTACGACCTCGCAATGAAGGTGACACCTATCTGGTGCGGGCCCGCGCTCACAGTAATCGGGATGTCCTTGAACCGGCCGTTGATCGCCGCAACCGCCGGGGCTTGCAGCTGGTCGATCGCCTTCAGATCTTCCTCTCCTCCCAGTTCGGCGGAGAACACCCTGACGCCATCGACGGTCGCGATGAGGGTATGGCGATATTCCATCCCGCGGACGTAGCCCGCTGTGGCCAGCCCCCCGACGTTCAGTTTGTACTGGCCGTCGGCGGGAAAAAGATGCTCGATCACCAGCCCACCGCGCGTGCCGAGCGGAAGGCCTTCCACGCGACCGGTCTGATCGGTGCCTCTGGCAGGACGGTACGTCGCGCTCACCGGCCTCGGCGAGGCGTTGCCGATGGCGCGCGTGTCGTCGCCACGCGCGGCCGCGATGTACTGGTCGAGAAACGACGGCGATACGGTCAGGACGCTGGCGACGTTGTCGAAGCCATCGGCCTCGTCGTCCTGCGGCAGGAGGGCGCTGGCGTCGATTCTCAGCGCCAGCAGGTCTTCGATCGCGGCGGCATACTCCGCGCGATTGAGGCGATGGAGCGCCACGCGGCCTGGATTCGGGCTTCTCGCCGAAACCTCGTCGAGCGACCGCTCGAGCCACGTCACGAGCCCGTCCACGGCTGCCTGATCCGGGCGGCGGGCGCCCGGCGGCGGCATCATGCCCCCGCGGAGCTTCCGTACCACTTTTTCCCACACCTCCGCGGCGTCGTCGATTCGCGCGAGGTCCATCGTATCGAACGCGAGGCTTGCCGTTCTGGCGCGCTGGTTATGGCAGGTGACGCAGTACGTATCGAGAAGCGCGCGATGCGAAGAAGGCACCGGGACCGCCGCAGCCGGCGCTTGCCCGTCGGCGCGGAGTCCATCCGAGCTCGGTCGGAACGCGACCAGCATCAGTATCGTTGCGACGAGCATCACACGGGCGGACGCCTGCATCAGACGATGCCCCCCAGTTCGCGGACGTGCAGCCAGAGACTTCGATAGGCCGTGGTCACGAACAAATCCGGATTTCCCCACGCGCCGTCGAAGTCCTTCGTGAGGGCCGCCGAGATGATGTCGTCGGGGCCCATCCCTTGCTTGATGGCTTTCGTGAATCGCTCCATCACAGCCGCGAGCATGTCATGCTGCGCCTGCAGGTCGGCCCGCGTCTGTACTGGACCGGTACCGGGAACGATCCGGGTATCGTCGGTCGACAATCCGAGCAGCGTCTTGTTCGCGGCCAGCAGACCGCCGAGCCACCCCCCGGTGGTGTAATCCGGGATCGGATAGCTGCCGACCGACAACGCTCCGCCCGCCACCAACACGTTCGCCTGGCGGAAATGCACGTAGATGGCCGCGTCGGTGTGGGCCTGTCCCAGGTGACCGTAATCGATTCGATCCGATCCGACCTCGATTGTCCCCGAGCCGTAGAACGTCCGATTCGGAAGCGCCTGCGCCGGCAAGGGCTGATACGTCCGGTTCTGCCAATCGACGTAAATTTCCGCAGCGAGGTACTGCCGGGCATATTCGTGCGCGACAATCTTGGCCCCGGCCCTGCCGAGCGCTTCGTTCGAACCCGTACGGTCCGGATGCCAATCCGTATCAAACAACCCCTCAACGCGGGCTCGTCCGGTGTGTTTCGCAATGGCATCGAGAAGGTCTGCGGATCGCTCCTGGAGGCCGCCATTGACCAGCCAGAGGCCGTCCGATCCAGCGGCCGCCAGCACGTTCCCGCCTGCACCGCTGAACAGCGTCAGGCTATCGTCGAGAGAGGTGGTGGTTATGCGGCTTGGAGCACTCTGTCCAAAGACCCGAGAGGGCAGCGACAGACCAGCGGCGCCGCCCAGCAGAATCTCGAGGAAGTCCCGGCGTGTGGTCGCAGGACCCATCGCGGCAGTTTACAGCCAAACGAGGGGGCGCGACCCTCGGGACTTCAAAAAACCCGCCCAATTTCTCGCCTCGCGGCGTAGACTGCAGCTGTTGTCCACTGGACGAAGCACATCGGGTCTGCAGGGAGGAGTCATGTCGCTGAAAAGACTGTCGGTCCTGGTCGTGGCAGCAGCCATATCGTGTGCAGTGAGCCCGGCCGCGTCGCTGGCGCAAGAGCGCGGCGGCGGACCCGGGGGCGGGGGCGCCGACGCCCAGGGCAGGGGCGGGCGTGGCGCCGCTCCGGACCCGGTCGAAAAGGCGGTGCAGCTCAAGCCGGACCTGTACTACGTGCCGGGCGCCGGCGCCAATGCCGTCATCCGCGTGACTCCGGAGGGGTTGATCCTCATCGACACCAAGAACCCCAGCCCCGAAATCTCGGCAGCGCTTGTCGCCCAGATCCAGAGCATCTCCAAACTCCCGGTGAAATACGTCTTGAACACGCACCACCATCCCGATCACACGGGCAACAACCAGACGTTCGTCGCCCAGGGCGCGACGGTGGTCGGTCTCGAGAAGATGAAGCAGCTCATGGTCACCGACCAGCGAACCAAGGAGATCGCGGGGCCGCCCACGGTGACGTTTCCCAAGGATTACACGCTCAAATTCGGCGGCGCCACCGTGGAAGCGCACTTCTACGGCGCGAGCCATACCGGCGGGGACACGGTTGTGTACCTGCCCGACAAGCGATTCGTGATGGTGTCGGACACCATTCCCGTCGCGAACCCCACGCCAGGAATCGGCTTTGGCGGTAACGGCGGCAGCGCCGTTCAGGTACCGGGGCTTCTCGACAGCATCCTTAAGCTCGATTGGGACGTCGCGCTGGCCGGCCGCGGCGCACCGATGACGCGAGCCGAGGTCCAGGCCTTCAAGGTCAAATGGGACACCTTCATGTCGCGGGTCAAGGAAGCCGTCAGCAAGGGCGCGACGAAAGACACGCTCGCTTCGCAGGTCAAACAGGACGACCTCGGTTGGAGCTTCAACGCCGCCTTCTTCGGGAACCTGTTCGACGAGCTCCAGGCGAACCCGAAAGGAGAGCCTCGGCTGTAGCGCCCCGACCTACCTGACTTTGACGTACTTGCGCAAGACGCGCGGACGCGGTTCTCCGCCGAAGACGTTGCCGTGTCGATCCACGGCGACGAATTCGGGCCCGCTCCCCGTGCCGGTGTTCGGGTTGCCGCCCTGATCGAGGATGAAGTACTTGACCCATCCCGTCTTCGCATCCCCAATCCGGATCCCCTGCTCCCATCCCGGGTTGTTCACCGCGTCGGATTCGGAATCGGCGACATAGATCTGGTCCTGATCGTCGAACGCGATCCCGCTCGGCGTGCCGAACTGCAGCCAGGTCGACAGGTGTTTCCCTTCCTGATCGAACAGCTGAATCCGGTTGTTCGATCGATCGGCCACGAACAGGCGTCCCCTGGAGTCGATAGCGATACCGTGCAGCGTCCGGAACTCCCCCGGCGCGTAGCCGGTCTTCCCCCAGGCCTTGATGAATTTTCCGTCCTTCGAGTACTTCACGACCCGGTTGTTCCCGTTGGCCTCATGACCGTCCGCCACGAAGATGTCGCCGTTGGCCGCCACCGCCACGGCGCTTGGCGACCTGAAGTGGTACTCGTCGCTCCCCGGCACGCCGGCTTCGCCGAGCTTCATCAGCACTTTTCCATCCGGGCTGAACTTGATGACCTGATGACCGACTTTCACTCCGGCTTTCGCGGCCAACTCGACGCCCTGTGTCGCCAGCGCGTCGGTCGCCCACACGTTGCCCTCCCGGTCCACGTGCAGACCGTGGGGCCAGCCGAACAAACCGCGGCCGAAGCTCTTGACGACGTTCCCCTTCGCATCGAATTTGAAGATCGTGTCGAAATCCTTGATCTTCCCTTCAGGCGTCAGACAGTCGAGACCAAAGCGGCCACCTGCGGCAACCGGCAACGGGCTGGTCTCGTCGCACCTGATGAAGGCCCAGATGCTCTCCCCGTCGATATCCACGTACACCGAAGCTGGCGGTCCCATCTCGCGCCCGCCCGGAAGCTTCGCCCAGTCACCGCCCGGAATGCTTGGTCCGCCACCGTCCGCGAGCCCTTTGACGGGGCGGTACGGATTGGGGAGCCCGCCCTGGGCGAAAAGTTCCACTCCAGCGACGACCGCCGCGCCGATGGCCCACGCGCTAATCGATTTCAATCGAGATTGACTCGACATATCACACCTCTTCCTGGCAATAACCTCGTCTCGGCTCGTTTTCATCGGGGGAACGGGGCGAGCGCCGGCGTGACGTCCGCCGGAAGCGGCGTACGCGCCGTGTTGAGCACCATCGCGATGAGCGTGTAGTACCCGTTCAGGCCGATCATGTCGACGATGCCCTGCTCGCCGAAGGTCTTGAGAGCGCGGGCATACGTGGCGTCGCTGACGCTTTGATTCTGGTGCAGCTCCATGCAGAAGTCGTAAGCGGCGGCTTCGTCCTCGGCCATGTGCTCGGGGCGTCGCCCCTCGGCGACCGCGCGGGCTATCTCTTGGTTGAGGCCGCCTTTCAGGGCGAGCGAATAGTGCGCGTTCCACTCGTACTGCTGCGTCCAGTGACGGGCGGTGATGAGGATGACGAACTCGGAGAGTCGGGGCGGCAGGACGCTGTTGAATCGCAGATAGTCGCTCAGGGCCCTCGCCCGACTGAGGACATCGGGGCTTCGAAGCAGCACGATCCACGGACCGGTCAGCGATCCCCGAGCGGCGGTGAACTCCGCGGCCGCCTTTTTCTGCGCCTCGGTCATTTTGTCGGCCGGGATCGGCGGCATGCGATCTTGAGCTTGAGCGACCATATGGCACATGAAGGTAAGCGCGCACGCCGTCAACGCGTGCGCAAGTCCTCGTCCTCGATCGGTAAACGTCATCACAATGCCCTCCCTCGCGTCCGACCTCCACGGTGAGCCGTCCGACAATACATCCGCAACCGGCTTTGATCCAAATCTCCAGCGCCGGTACGGCCCGGCCGGGAAGCGTCGGGCTATACTCGCGCGACAACGGCTCTCGGCCACCACCGACTGAGGAGGACCCATGGTTCGATTGGCACTGGCGTTCAGCACCGGCCTCGCGCTTGTGGCGGTCGCAGGGCTTCAGGGTCCTGCCGGCACCCAGCGCAACGGAAAGGCGTTCCGGTTCAACAAGATCACTGAGGGTGTGTACCACGCCGTCGGCACGGGCTCGCTCGCCGTCGTCGGCAATGGCGCCGTGATCGTCAACGACAACGACGTCGTCGTCGTCGACGATCACGTGTCTCCCGCCGCGGCGTGGGCGTTGCTCGAGGAGCTGAAGGACATCACGAGTAAGCCCGTCCGCACCGTCATCAACACGCACTTCCACTTCGATCACGCCCACGGTAATCAGGTCTTCGGCGACGACGTCGCCATCATCGGCCACGAGTTCACGCGGTCGATGCTTCTTGGCGGCAAGTCGGTGGCCATGCCTCTGTACCGGAACTACGTCGAAGGCATTCCGCGCCAGATCGAAGATCTGAAGAAGCGGATCGCCGGAGAGTCCGATCCTTCGACCAAAGCCAAGCTGGAGACGCAGCTCCAGGTGACCGAGAACAACAGGGTCTCCCAGGCCGAACTGAAGCCAACGCCCCCCAACGTCACGCTCCGCACACAGATGACCCTCTACCGCGGCGATCGCGAAATCCAGATTCGTTTTCTGGGCCGCGCCCATACCGCCGGCGATGTCGTCGTCTTCCTTCCAAGAGAGCGAGTCGTCATCACCGGCGATATGCTCACGACGGGCCTGTCCAACATGAGCGACGCGTTCGTCAACGAGTGGGCCGATACGCTCGAGGAGCTCAAGAAACTCCAGTTCGACACGGTGCTTCCGGGGCACGGAGAGGCGTTTACCGACAAGATGAAGATCGACTACTTCCAGGCCTATCTCCGCGACGTGTGGACCGAGGTGAGTCGACTCAAACAGCAGGGTGTATCTGCTGAGGAAGCGGCCAAGCGCGCCGACCTGACACGGCACAAAGGGAACATCCCCGCGATCCAGGGGCCGGGTGTGCCGCTCATCGGCGTCACCCGAATCTACGAGCTGCTCGGTCCTTAGTACTGCTCTGTCAGTTAGTCGTGATGTCCGGCCGCAAACCGGCCGCGTCCGCGAACCGGGTCGACGTCGCAACGCACTGCGTGTACACAGGTGCATTCAAGAAATTCAAGGACCACTTGGAGCGCTAGCTTTCCTGTTCGCGCCCGACCCGTTCGCCGCTCGCTCCAATGACAGGCTCGATGAACTGGTGATACGCGTCCTCGTAACCGCGACTCATCAGCTCGTCGAGCGGCTGCGTGCGGTCGGACCGATCGTCGTAACCGCCATCGAAGTCGAAAGGACCAATCGGGTTGTGCGTCGGCCGGATGTTGAAGACGCGCGGAGCGCGTGCCGCGATCATCCGCGTGGCATCGCGCACGGCGGCCGCTTCGGATGATTGAAGATACTCGCCCAACCGCGACCGCCCATCGAGACGGGGCGCCGTCAACGTGTGGGGCCTTGGAGATTCGGGCGCCGCCGACACCATCACGATCTGCTGCACGCCGAGACCGACCAGCTCGTCGAGGAGGCGCGCCAGCGCGGACGGCCGGTCGCAAAGGCGGTGGGTCTCTCCGCGCCAGTAGGCGTCGGGAGCAAACACGATTGGGTGAGGTTCTGTCACGATGGGCACCGCGAGCGCGGCGGCCACGGCATCGACAAGATAGTCGCGCCCGACGCCACTGAGATCGATGAGCTCGGCTCGCCGCAGTTCGGCCGCTTCCGTCGTCGGCCGTCGCAGCAAATCGCGACGCCGGCCCTGAGCGACCAGCGAGAATACCAGATCGCTGTGAGCGTCCAGGTCATGGGCGACCAGGACGAGCTCGCGAAATCCTGGCTGTCCCAAGTTGTCCGACAGCACCTCGACGTAACGCCGCGCCAGATCGCTCGGCGCCGGCTGTTTGAGCTGCGCCGCCCCGCGGAGCAGATCCCACAGGACGCCCCAGAAGCGGTGCACCGCGCCGCCAGCCGACAACGGCGCAGGGACCAGACGCCACCACGCGGCGCCGTATCCTCTTCGTCCCGGGCGTCGCCACCCGTACACCGCGGCCGTACCGGTGGCGGCCGCCAGTACCAGGAACACGAGTCGGGGAAGCCACGTCGGGAGCGCCGTCGGCGCGAAGGCCGCCTGGGCGAAACGAAGATAGTCGCCAACGAGGCCTTCGGCCCCACCCAGACCCAGCAGCCGCAGCAGAAAGTCGAGAGGAAACACAACGAGCCCCGCTGCGATCGTCGCGAGCGGGATCGCGACGACGGCGAGCGACAAGCCGAGCGCCCAGACGGCCACGCGCGCCACGAACCTCCAGTTGTACAGTGACCGCAATCCGGGCGCGCGCCAGAAACCCTTGCGTTCCCAGAGTCGCTGAGCACCGTCGATGGCCGAGAACAGGGCGCCGATGACGCCGATGCCACGGCCGGCCACAACATCGAGCTTGACGCCCGCTTCATGGAGTGCGCGCAGCACGCCGGCATGGTAGGCACCCGCGGTGCCGGTACCGGTCAGAACCAGCGCGGTTCGAAGCTGAGGGGAGTACGGTTCGGCGGACGAAGGTGGGGTCGCGTCAGACCGCCCGTTCATCGGGGCTCGTGGCACTGTTGCCCGCGTCATCATGAATCGTCAGCAGCCTGACGATTTCGAACTCGCGCGTGCCTCCAGGGGTCGTCACCTTGACCGAATCCCCCTCTTCCTTGTTCAGGATCGCGCGTCCGATCGGCGACGTCGTCGAGATCAGTCCCTTGGCGGCATCGGCGTCCTCGGGCATGACCAGCTGAAAGACGAGTTTCTCGCCGGTGCTTTCGACCACGTGCACCGTCGAACCGAATCCCGCACGATCGTTTGGAATGCGGTCGATGTTGATGAGTGCGATTTCCGAGACGCGCTTCTGGAGCAGACTAATACGTGATTCAACCAGCCGCTGGCGTTCCTTCGCCGCATGATACTCGGCGTTCTCGCGAAGGTCGCCGAGCTCACGCGCGCGCTTGATCTCCTTCGGCAGCTCAAGCTTGAGCTCACGATCGAGCGTCTGGATTTCGTCCTCGAACTTTCGAATCAACCGATCCTTCATCGATTCCGTCATGAGCGGGATCATCGTACCACAGTGCTATTCTTCCTGGCGTGCCCGCTATCACCAGTAGGCAAAACCCCATCGTCGCCCGTTTCCGCACGGTCGCGCGTGGAGATCGTTCCGATCGATTGCTGCTCGACGGCGCTCACTTGATTGAGGACGCCCTCGCGGCTGGGGTACCGGTGTTAGAGGCGGCCACAACAGGTGACGCGCATGAGGTGAGCGCATTGGCCGAACGTTTGCGGAAGCGGGCCGTCCCTGTCACCACGGTGACGGCCGCCGTCATGCGTGCCCTCAGTCCCGTCCGATCCTCCAGTCCCATCGTGGCAATAGCTGAGGCGCGTCGAGCCTCGGGGTCCCGGCTTTACCAAGGGATTCCCCTGGTCGTGATCGCGGTCGACGTGCAGGACCCTGGGAACGTCGGGGCCATCATCCGCGTGGCCGAAGCAGGCGGCGCCACGGGGGTTGTCTGCGCCGGCGCCTGCGCGGATCCATTTGGGTGGAAGGCGCTGCGGGGATCGATGGGAAGCGCCCTGCGCCTGCCCGTTCTGCTGCATCGGGACAGCAGACGCGCGATCGACGAGGCACGAGAATACGGCTGCCGGATTCTCGCGACCGTTCCAAGAGGGGGCGCGCCGTTCTTCGAGATCGATCTTCGCGGTCCGTCAGCAATCGTGGTCGGCAGCGAGGGATCCGGTCTGTCGGCCTCAGAGGTGGCCGCCTCCGACCAGACTGTGGCGATCCCGATGGCGGCGGGCGTGGAATCCCTCAACGTTGCCGTCAGTGCCGCGGTGATCGTCTACGAAGCGCGCCGGCAGCGCGCGTACGCGATGTAGTCAGAGGCGCCCACACTCACATGGATTCGCTGTTTCCCGACGAAAACGTTACCCCGGCTGACTCGGTGCCCGCTCCGTTAGCCGAACGGATGAGACCGCGCACGTTCGAGGAGTTCGTCGGCCAGGACGAGCTGCTCGCTCCGGGCAAGCCGCTTCGCGAAGCCATCGAGCGCGACCTTCTGCAATCGATCATTCTCTGGGGGCCCCCGGGCACCGGCAAGACCACACTGGCCCGCATCGTCGCGGAGACGACCCGGGCGCGGTTTGTCGCCTTCAGTGCCGTGCTGGCTGGAATCAAGGAAATCCGTGACGTGATGAGCGAAGCGGAGCGGACCCGCCGTACCACGGGCCGCCGCACGATCGTGTTCATCGACGAGATCCACCGGTTCAACAAGGCGCAGCAGGACGCCTTCCTGCCACGTGTCGAAGCCGGCGACATCGTCCTCATCGGCGCGACGACAGAAAATCCTTCGTTCGAGGTGAACGCGGCGCTGCTGTCACGTTCGAAAGTCTTCGTGCTGCGAGGGTTGACCACGTCCGAGGTGGCGTCGATTCTGACGCGCGCCCTTGCCGATGGCGACCGGGGTCTTGGCGCGACGCCGGTGGACATCGACGAGGACACGATTCTCGCCGTCGCCCGGTACGCCAACGGCGACGCTAGGGTCGCGTTGAACCTCCTCGAGTTGAGCGTCGCCGCCGCGCCAGTCGTTGACGGTGTGCGGCGAATCAACCTGGCACGCGTCCAGGAGACCATTCAGCGCCGCGCGCTCCTCTATGACAAGACCGGAGAGGAGCACTACAACCTCATTTCGGCGCTGCACAAGTCGATGCGCAACAGCGACCCGGATGCGGCCGTATATTGGCTGGCGCGTATGGTCGAGGCCGGCGAGGATCCTCTGTATATCGCGCGAAGGCTGGTCCGTTTTGCTTCAGAAGACGTCGGGAACGCGGATCCTCAGGCGCTGACGGTGGCTGTGGCGGCAAAGGATGCAGTCCACTTCATCGGCATGCCGGAGGGCAACACTTCGCTCGCCCAGGCGGCGATTTACCTCGCGACCGCCCCGAAAAGCAACGCCGTCTACGCCGCTTACAACCAGGCCGCGGCAGACGCGCACAACGATGTGGCCGAACCGGTACCACTGCATCTGCGCAATGCCCCGACCAGGCTGATGAAGGAGCTGGAGTACGGAAAAGGCTACCGCTACGCGCACGACGAAGCCGACGCCGTTGCGGACATGTCGTGCCTGCCGCCCGCGCTCGCGGATCGCAAGTATTACGAGCCGAAAGAGCGCGGCTTCGAAAAGGAAATCAAGCGGCGGCTCGAGGGGTGGGAGGAGATCAAGAAAAGAAGGAGGGCGGAACTTAGAAGTAAGAAGTAAAGTGGCGACGGCTACTTGCCGCTGCGGCGCCGACTCGCCTTTTTTTGCGGCTGCTTCAACTCGAGACTGGTGACGCGCGTTTCGAGTGAAAGCAGGCGGCCACCGTGTCCTGTCTCGATTGCCCCGACGCGCACAGAAAGGCCATCGACGTTCGTCCGTGTCCAGTCGTACAGGTTCGCCAAATCGCTCTTGAAGCTCTCAGCGACCACGTTGAAGTGAGTCCGCAACTCGTCACGCATCGCGAGCAGGTCATCCCTGGTCGCAAAGGCTTTCAGGTCCTCTTTCGTGGCAAAGGCCTTCAGGTCCTCCTTGGTGGCAAAGGCCTTCAGGTCCTCTTTGGTCGCGAACGCCTTCAGGTCCTCTTTGGTCGCGAACGCCTTCAGGTCCTCCTTGGTCGCAAAAGCCTTGAGCTCTTCGCGAAGCTCGCGACAAGTGACTGGTTGGTCGAGGTTCGTCATAGCCTCAGAACGAAGCGGCATTCTCTGGACTGATCCCTAAGTGCGATTGTGTTGACGCACTGCGTCGCGAAGCCCGGCTTCGGTGGCCGGACCCGCGCTGCGAGGGTCGCCCCGGGCCGCGTGACGCCAGGTCCCTGACCTGGCGTGGTCCCCACCACCTTTCGCGCGGTCAGGCGATGCGTGTCGGCCTGACCTCCGCAGGGCTTCGCGCCACAGCGCGTCAACACGCCGCTTTTCGGATCATGTAGTGCACGGAGCGTTCCGCCCGTGTCGCCCTCGCCAGGTGCGGAAAGACGTGGTCAGACGCGCAGATCCTGCCATTTGCACCCGGGGACGGGTCCGCAAAACTTGCCAACCCACCGCGACGACGATGCCATCGTCGGGTGGCGAAATCAACCGCGTTTGCGTTCGAGCGAATCCGCAGACAGACTGAGCCCGTTCGAGCCCCGGGACAGTTGCTGGCGTATTCCCTGGAGGGAAGTCAAAAGCCGGTTCTCGTTTACGAACCGGCAGCGGGAGCCGTTGACCAGGCAGCGTTTGCTCCGGATGGGAAGTGGATCGCCTTCCGTTCCTCCGAGTCGGGTCAGAGCCAGGTGTACGTGATTCCGTTTCCCCCAACCGGCACCAAGTGGCAGGTATCCGGTAGTGGTGGCGTTCAGCCCCAATGGCGACGCGACGGCCGTGAGCTCTTTTTCCTGGCCCCCGATGGAACAATGATGGCCGTGGACGTTCGCACCGATGTCTCGTTCGTACCGGGCACTCCTCGCGCACTCTTTCAAACGAAGTTGGTTTCACCGGACGCAAGACCGTATGTCGTGACCGGCGATGGTCAGCGGTTTGTCGTCACCGTATCGGCCGGACCGGCTCAAGCCAGCGCGATTCAGGTGATTTCCGACTGGCCGGGACTGCTGAAGAGGCCGTAAGACGATGTCGCCAGGACTGCATCGATCGGCCACGAAATCACAAGAACATGAAAAGCATTCGCTTGTTGTTCTTTCGTGATCGGCCGGAAACTGGCTGCGGCCGCGAACCGTTGGAGCGGCGCGTCGCACGCGTCAGACGGGAACCCGCGTCGCAGGCGCCGAAGTCCCCCGCAGGTCACGGACCTGCGGTGTGCTGCCGACATGTCGCGGAGACGCGGGTTCCCGCGCCGTCGACCCGGTTCGCGGACGCGGCCGGTTTGCGGCCGAACATCACGACGTACCGACACAGTAGTACTGGTTCACGGAGACTTCCGATTGTGCCGCGCGAGCCACGGCGACTATCTCTGGTCGGCCAGGAATTGACCGGGGGCTGACACGTGATAATTATGTGTATTACCTGGAGTCTTCATGGCCCTGACGGTCCGCCTCAGCCCGAAAACCGAGCGAACCCTGAACGCCCTCGTCAAGCGGCGCGGACTGTCGCGCTCGGATGTCGTACGTGAAGCCCTGGCCCAGTACGACGTCAGCCAGGGCGACGCGGGCCGGCGTCCCTACGATGCCTGGCTCGACGTGATCGGGATCGTGAGCCTCGGCGCGCGCGACTCCGAAAGAACGACCGGGGAACAGCTCGCGGCAATCGTTCGAAAACAGGCCCGTGGGCGACGTCCTCGTTGACGTCGGCCCGCTCGTCGCGATCTTCGACCGGGCCGACCCCAAACACGAGGCGTGTGTCACCACGCTCAAGACGCTCGTCACGGTCTGGCCGGCGTTCACCGAAGCCATGTATCTGCTCGGCGGCTCGTGGCTCGCGCAGTAGGCGCTCTGGAGCCGTCTCGAGACCGAGGCGCTGGCACTGGCTCCGCTCGACGAGCGCGACTCGCCGCGCATGCGCGAGCTGATGGACAAGTATCGCGACCTGCCGATGGACCTGGCCGACGCGGCACTGGTGCGCGTGGCCGAGCGGGACGCGCTCACGACCATCTTCACGCTCGACCGCAGGCATTTCTCGATCGATCGTCCGGGCCGACGCCGCCGCTTTTCCATCCTCGCCTGAGAATCATGTCGTTCAAAGCCGGATTTGAAGCTGGGGTCGAGCAGACACGCGAAGGGAGGGCACGCTCCACCCGGCTCGGACTGCATCGCGTCAGGCCCTGTTCAGACCCGGACGAGCTGGGGCAGATGGTCGAAGTGTCGATCCCGCGCGTGCAGCGCGAGATTGTGCTGCAGGACCAGCGCTGCCAGCCACATGTCGTTGGTCGGAATCGGCGTGCCCTGCTTCCGCAGCTGACGGAAGACGGATGCGTAATGGTGCGTGGTCTGGTCGTCCGCGAACATCACCTGCACGCCGTCCTTCACGAGGAAGCGACGGAGGACGCGTTCGTTTTCCGCCGGGCGTCGCCCGTAGCCGAAGCCGGCGCGCAGCTCGCCGACCACGACAAAGGGCAGGACAATGACCTCGGCCTCTTCGAGAAGAGTCACGGTCTCTGCGACGCCCCTGCAGAGATCCACGTAACGGTTCGTGTCGAGGGCTACTCTCACCGCCAAAGGTCCGGGTCGACCGCATCCTGCGCAGCGAGTGCCAATTCGAGCGCCTTGTCAGATTTCCACGTTCCGACGATGTCGCCGAAGTCGCGCCGCTTCCGTGGAACGCCCGCGATGCCGGCGCCCTCGGCCAGGGCGTCGATCGCCGCCTCGTTCAAGCTCTTGCCCGCCTGACGCGCCCGGGCCCGCAGGGCGCCGTCGAGGGCCGCCGGGATCCCGCGGATCGTGTACTGCATGCATAGAGTATAGGCATTGCCTGCACCTGGAGCAAGCGAACAGCCTTGCCGCCGCCGCGCCGCCCCGTCGCGCGCTTCCATGCTTGACTGGACACCGAGACGCTGACTCGAAAACGTTGAAAGCCTGCACTGAGAAGAAAGAAGAGCGCGCAGATTCTGCAACCCTTCACGGCCGGATCTCAAGTTCCTGAATGATTTCTCCCGGCACGACCCTCGCAAGACGACGATGTACAATGACCGGCGTGACGGCTGGGCATCCGCGCGTCAGCTTTGCGGATCTCGAGCAGTGGCCCGACGACGGCCGCCGGTACGAGTTGTACGACGGCGAGGTCTACGTGGTCCCGTCACCGCTGCCGCTGCACCAGGTCGTCTCCGCGCGCCTGTACGACGTCCTGCGCGATTATACCCGCGCACATGGGGGCGTCGTCTTGTACGCGCCCCTTGATATCGTTCTGACGGATTACGATGTCGTGCAGCCAGATCTTTTGCTCTTCACCCGGGAGCGCCTGCACGTCATCAACCTGCGAAAGGTCACGAGGCAGGGCCCGGATCTGGCCGTCGAGATCCTCTCGCCGAGCACCGCGGCGAACGATCGCTGCAGGAAGATGCGGCTCCTGGCCCGTCATCGCGTGCCCGAGTACTGGATAGTCGATCCGGATGCGACCAGGATCGAGGTCTATGGGCTGAGCGGAGATCAGTTCGTGCTTGCGAGCAGCGCCACCGGCGCAGAAGCCGTTCGCTCTCCCCTGCTCTCGACGCTGAGCCTCCGTCCGATCGACGTGGTTCCCGATCCGGCGGCCTGAGCTTAGTACTGCGTTTCACAATTACGGTGGCGTATTCGGGTGCCGCGGCGCCCGGATCGCAAGGCGCGAGGAGGGAGAATGCCGGGAGCATTTGACCGACGAGCAACGCCGCGAGGCGGGACGCCCCGGCGGCCGATACGTCGCCTCAATTGTGAAACGCAGTACTTTAGTTCGAATCGCTCGCCATCCGGCGCGAGCGGTGCCACTGTGCCCTGTGGGGTTGGCGCGCACAACGGCCAGTCAGCTTAGTCCCCCGTCCACTGCCCGACCTTGTCTCTCAAAAACGTGACGGGCACCGCGCCGTCTTCGAGCACCAGATCGTGGAACTTCCTGATATCAAACCTCGAGCCGAGCCGCATTTCCGCCTGGGCACGCGCGCCCTGGATCTCGAGCATCCCCAACATGTAGGACGTGGCCTGGCCGGGATAGATGATGTAGCGATCCACCTCCGACGTGACGTCACCTACTGATTCCGACGTGTGAGCGAGCATGTAGTCGATGGCCTGCTGCCGGTTCCAGCCGAGCGTGTGCAGCCCTGTATCGACGACCAGACGCGCCGCACGAAGGGCCTGCGACGACAGCATGCCGAGCCGGTCGAGGTCGCTCGAAAACAGCTTCATCTCGTCGGCCAGGCGCTCGCTGTAGAGCGCCCAGCCTTCGGAGTAACCGCTGTTGCCGATATACCGACCAATCGGGTGAATCGCCTTTCGCTCCATCGCAATCGCGATCTGGAGATGATGTCCCGGGATGGTCTCGTGAAAGGCCGTGGACTCGGGGATCGCTCTGCTTTTCTTTTCCGCTTCGTACGCGCTGATGAAGAACGTCGCCGGGCGGCTGCCATCTTCGGCCGGCGGGACGTATTCGTTCGGGCCGCTCTTTTCCCGAAACGCCGGGTAGGGCTCGATCACCACATCGGCTTTCGGGAGCAGACCGAACCACGTCGGCGCCGCAGCCTTGGCGCGGGCCAGCGCCGCCTGCGAGTACTCAATCAGCTCCTCTCGCCCCTTGAACATGTACTTGCGGTCGGTTCGCAGCCGCTGGAGGAGCGCCGGCACGTCGGACGTCCCGAACGAGCGCTCGGCAATGGTTCGCATTTCGCCGGTCAGCCGCTCGATTTGCTCCAGCCCGAGCGCGTGCACCTCCTTCGCGCCGACCGCAAGCGAGCTATGAGCGCGGATGGACGCATCGTAGCAGGCGGCTCCATCCGGGTTCGTCGACACGGCGATGGTCTCGCGCGCCGCGGGGAGGTACTCCTGTTGGAGAAAGTCGCGGTACTTGCGAATGGCGGGAACGATGCGATCGGCCACCAGCGCGTCGAATTCCTGCTGAAACGCCGGCGTCTGATCGCGCACGGCTGGCGAGTCGAACGGCGAGTCCTTGAGCGGCGTCGCAATCAGACTGTTCATCTGATCGATGGCCAGGCGGACGTTGCCCTTGGGCGCGGAATAGCCGCGCTCGAGGCCGTCCCGGAGGTTGGCGATCTCGGTCTCGAGGTATTGAGGCAGCGCGCCCCAGCGCGTCAGCGCATCACGACGGGCCTGGTCGGTCCCCACCGCCTGGATCGTCACGAGATATCCGAACCAGGCCTGCCAGCTGTTGGCGAACTGGCTGACGCCCCACAACTCGCTGCGGCAGACGCGCCTGACGACGGCGCCCTCCAGCGCCTCCCGCGTAATCGCATAGGTCGCACGCAGCGGCGAGGCCTTGATCGTCGACGGATCGATCTGCTTCGCCTCGGCGAGCCATGCGTCCTCTTTGGCGTGCCACGCAGCCAGCGCGTCCAGCGAATTATCCGGAAGCCGATCGTGACCGTGGCCCGGAACCCCGTACGAGGTCACTTCGTCCGGGTTGCGCTCGAAGAAACCGTCGAGGTACGCGTCGGCGAGTGCACGGACTCGCGCATCCGACGAGGCGACCGCGGGGGCGGGTTCAGAGCGCGCGCATCCCCACGCGAGCGCGACCGACAGCACGAGCAAGAGCATTCGCATGCTCAAATCATAACGGCACGTGAAGGATTTGAGGCCGACCGGGCTGAGAGAACGGCGGCAGCGGGCAGGGCCGGATTTACTGTGCGGCCGGGCTCGGGCGCGTCGTCGAGGCCACCGTCGGCTCAGACGGGGTTGACTGCTGACCGGTCACCTTCCGCAGCATTTCGGGCCGCAGCGGCAGGATGAAGGAGAAGCGGTAGTCGCCCTGCATCCGGCCGACGGGAATGCCCACCAGGTGACCGCGCTGATCGAGGACGCCGCCGCCCGAGACGCCAGGATGTCCGTCGGTCAGGCACGTCACGAGACCGTTGGCCGTTCGCTGGCCGACGTATCCCGTCGAGACGATGATCCCTTTGGAGTAATCGTTTCCCAACCGGAAGATGGGCGCGGCGAAATCGTACGCGAAGTCGGTGTCGGCTTCGAGCGCGGGAAGATCGAGCTCGCGCGTTCGGATGATCGCCCAGTCGCCGCTGTGCACTTCGGTATCCGCATCCCCGAAGTCGACGACCTTTGCCGGGATCTGCTTCCCATCGTGAACGATCTTGATCGACACGATCTTGCGGTCGCTCGCGCCGTCGCTCTCGTCGTTGAGCGCGACGACGGCGTGCTTGACCGTGACGAAATACCCTCGACCGAGATAACCCGCCGTTCCGTAGTTGGTCTTGCCCAGGCTGTCGTACGAATAGAGCTCGACGAAGCTCGAGCGGCGGTCGCGAAGCAGCTGAACCGGGACGAGGCCCATCTCGCTTTTCAGCTCTTCTTTGATCTCCGCCATCAGCTTGGCGCGATCGAGCGCGGTGCCGTCATTTCCGCCGACCAGGCCGACGGTTGCGGCCGGCAGCGCTGCGCGCCCCTTCCCCAGTTCGCTCCTGACTTGCGACCTGATCGCTTCGAGCATCTCCGCATGAGATGCCTGTGCCGACGCGTCGCTGCGCCGCGCCCCCATCAAGCCAAGGGTGAAGAATGAAACGGCGGTCGCGAGTATGGATGTGAGAAAAACTGTCCGGCGCGAAATCCGAGAGATCATTCCTGACTCCAAGTTCGGCAGCCAAACCGTCTGTCTTGCGCGCGCCGTTACGCGCACGCAGACCGGCTTACAGCTTTGCGCTCACCGGTCGGCCGCCACGCATCCGGGCGTGCCTTCGGGCACGACCTCGCGAAGACGCCCGTGACGTCCTGACCGGGATTGCCCTTTCGCTTGGAAAGCGCTGAGCTCGTTAAAAAACAGATCGGGGGAGAACTGCGGGATCTAATTTAGCAGGGAGAACTCGATGTGTCAAGAACGTTCAACGAAGCGCGCGCGTGATTCCCCAGCCCACGACGAAGACGGCCACGCCGATCGCAAACAGGACTGGATCTGGCCCGAGCGGCCCCGCCGTGACCACGTCCACGAGCAGCAGCCACATCCCCAGAATCTGGGCGAGGCGGCCGATGTAATAGAGTGCACGCGTCACGGCGACGGTCGTCGGCTCCGTTTCTCTAAATGCGTTCGAAATTCTTCTCGACCTCCCGCCGCGTCAGCCGCAACATCACGGGACGCCCGTGCGGGCACACGCTCGAGTACGCGGTTGCGCGCAGTTCGTCGAGAATGTGCGCCATCTTTTCGTAGCTCAGTGGGTAGTTCGCTTTTACCGCCGCGTGGCACGCGGTGGTGGCGGCGAGTCGTCTGAGCGCCTGATGCAGATCGGCGCCGCGATCGAGGCGCTCCAGATCGTCGGCGAGAGCCATCAGCGCCTGCGAGCTTTCCTCAACGTTCAGCAGTGCCGGCACGGCGGTGACGTTGATCGCGCGGCTGCCGAACGCTTCGATCTCGAAGCCGAGACGCCCGAGCTCCCGGGATCGAGCGAGAACGGTCTCGAAGGCGGCCGGCGCCAGCTCGAGGACGATCGGCACGAGCAGCCGTTGAGACTCGAGCGGTCCCGACGTGAGCTGCTCCATGACACGCTCGAACAGCACCCGCTCGTGCGCGACGTGCTGGTCGACGATGGCGATCCCCTCATCGTCCACAGCCACGATGAACGTGTCTCGGAACTGTCCCAGGGGAATCAGCGGCTTGAGCGCTGATATTCGCGCCTCCGGCGGACCTGAGAGCGCGACGGGTTCGATCGGCGGCGGCTCGCCGGAGGCCAGACCGCCACCGGTCGCCGGCGACGGCATCCAGCGATTCGGATACGTGCCGCCCGAGAGAATGCCCGGGATCGTCGCGGCGATTGGAAACTCGTTGCCGATCGGCGACCGGAGCTGCAGCGGCGGAACACTCGACTGGCCCAACGCTTCCATCAGGGACCGTCGAACCACCTCGTGCACCAGCGATTGCTCGCGGAATCGCACCTCCGCCTTCGTCGGGTGCACATTCACGTCCACGGCGTCCGGTGGCATCTCGAGGAACAGATGCACCTCGGGGCTGCGCTCCTTGATCGACGCCACGCTGTACGCGTCGATGATCGCGTGCGCGATCGTCCGATCCTTGACAATGCGCCGGTTGATGAACACGTGTTGTACGCCTCGCGTCGGGCCCTGTTCGGTGAGAGCGGCCACGTAACCGGTGACGCGGAGGCCTCCGGCGCTCTTACCCACCTCAATCAGATCGTCTCGGTCGCCATAAATCTGATACAGGCGATCGCGAAGCGATCCAACAGGCGGACACTCGAGCAGCCGCCGGCCCCCACTGGTCAGGGTAAACCCCGCCTCGGGATAGGCCAGCGCCAGCTGCGTCACGACCCGGGAGACCTGGGCCGACTCCGCGCCATCGGACTTCAGGAACTTGCGGCGAGCCGGAAGGTTGTAGAAGAGATCGTTGACTTCCACGACGGTGCCCTCGGCCGCCCCGACCTCCGTCACCGATGCCAATGTGCCGCCGTTGACCCGCAACTCGGTGCCACTCGGTTGCCCGCGTGCACGCGTGCGAAGCACGAAGTGCGACACGGAGGCAATCGAAGGCAGCGCCTCGCCACGGAATCCGAGCGTCCGGATGGCCGAAAGGTCGTCCGCGCGACGGATCTTGCTGGTCGCATGCCGCTCGATCGCGAGCCGCGCGTCCGCCGCGTCCATGCCCTCTCCATCGTCCTCGACCCTCACCTGTTTCTTGCCGCCGAGCTCCACCTGAATCGACAGGCGCCGGGCCCCCGCGTCGAGCGCGTTCTCGAGGAGCTCCTTCACAACCGAGGCTGGCCGCTCGACGACCTCTCCGGCCGCGATCTGATTGGCGAGGTCCGGCGGCAGCAACGCAATCTTCATATCCACCGCCTCCGGCGGAACAGCACGAGCATGACCACGATGACACCCAGGCTGATCGCGCACAGCCACCAGAACTGGGCATTTTCGCCACCCGGGAACTGAGGCAACCTGACGTTCATGCCGTATAAGCCCGCCAGCAGCGTGAGCGGCATGATGATGACCGAGACAACGGTCAGCACTTTCATGACCGCGTTCAGCCGGTTGTTCACGCTGGACAGGTGGGCATCGAGAATCCCCGATATCCGATCCTGAAAAATCAGCGCGTCGTCGGCGATGCGGACGAGCTGGTCGTAGACGTCGCGGAAGCGGAACGACAGCTCGGTGCTGATGTCCACGAACTCCCGCCGCGACAGACGCGCCAGAACGTCGCGTTGAGGCGTGATGACCCGTCGCAACGACGCGACGTCTCGCTTCTCCTCGAGAATCTCCCGCACGATGTCCGTTCTGGGGTGTTCGAAGATCTCCTTCTCGAGCTCGTCGAGCCGATCCGCCAGTTCCTCCACTTCCGGCCGGTAGTCGTCCACCATCGCGTCGACGATGCGGTGAAACAGGGCGACTGGACCCTCGCCGAGGATGCTGGCGTTTCGAGGACAGTGATCCCGAAGCTCCGCAATCGATCGCGCGGATCCGTCGTGGACGGTGACGAGGTAATTGGGCCCGATGAAGAAATCGACGTCGTGCGTTCCGAAATAGTGCTCCTGCGCGCGGAAGTCGATCCCGTGAAGGATGACGTAGAGATAGCCGTTGTACGCTTCGACCTTGGGATACTCCCTTGGAGCCATCGCATCTTCGACAGACAGCGGATGAAACGCGAAGGTGTCGCTGAGCACGAGCGACTCGGGGACCGACGGCGACGCGAGATCGACCCACAGGACCGCGCCGTTCGACGGATTGAGCCAGCTGCCGTCGATGCTCGATGCCGCCTCGGTCCGGCCGTTTCGATGAACGAAGATGGTGATCAGTCCCCTACCTTCACCGACAACGCCGCCTGAGCCGCTGCGAGCCGTGCCACCGGCACGCGATACGGGGAGGCGCTGACGTAATCGAGTCCAACCTGGTCGAAGAAATGGATCGACGACGGATCGCCTCCGTGTTCACCGCAGATGCCGATTTTCAGATCGGGGCGCGCCCTGCGACCGAGCTGGACGCCCGTTCGCACGATGGCTCCGACTCCTTCGATGTCGATCGACGCGAACGGATCGCGTTCGAGAATCTTCTTTTCCTGGTAGACGCGGAGAAACTTGCCCACATCGTCCCGGGAGAACCCGAAGGTCAGTTGGGTCAGGTCGTTCGTCCCGAACGAGAAGAACTGCGCTTCGGCCGCGATCTGGTCGGCGGTCATCGCTCCCCGCGGCACCTCAATCATGGTCCCCACGAGATACTTGATCTTCACTCCCTGTGCCTTCATCGTCTCGCTCGCCACACGATCGACGATGGCTTTCTGGTCGCGCAGCTCCTTCACGAGGCCGACGAGCGGGATCATGATCTCCGGAACGACCTTGCCCCCCTCCTTCGCGAGGCGGCACGCCGCCTCGATAATCGCCCGTGTCTGCATCTCCGTAATCTCGGGGTACGTGATGCCGAGCCGGACGCCGCGATGCCCCAGCATCGGGTTGAACTCGTGCAGCTGTTCGACCCGGGCCAGCAGGCGCTTCTTCTCTTCGAGCTCCGCGCCATTTCTTCCTGCCGCCTCCAAGCGGGCGACATCGACCATCAGATCTTCACGCTTGGGCAGAAACTCGTGCAGCGGCGGATCGATGGTCCGGATGGTCACCGCCTCTCCGTGCATCGCCTTGAAGACGCCGTAGAAGTCGTCGCGTTGCATCGGCAGAAGCTGGTCGAGCGCCTTCCGGCGGTCGGCCTCCGTTTCGGCGAGGATCATCTTCTGCACGATCGGGATGCGCCCCTCGCCAAAGAACATGTGCTCCGTGCGGCAGAGTCCGATTCCCCTGGCGCCGAAGGCATAGGCGAGCTCCGCCTGATCGGGAAGGTCGGCGTTCGCCCGGATGCCCATCCGCCGGAATTGATCCGACCAGCCCAGCAGCTGATTGAACCGCCGATAGAGATCCGATTTCTTCGGATCGAGTGTCTTGTTGACCACCTGCAGGATTTCGCTCGGCTTCGAAGCGACGCGCGCCAGCTTCACCTCGCCGGTCAACCCGTCGAACGAGACGAAGTCGCCTTCCTTGACCGTCTGGCCCTTGACGCGGAACTGCCGCGCCGACTCGTTGATCTCGAGATCGCCGGCGCCGACGACCGAGGGCTTCCCCATCTGACGCCCGACCACTGCGGCATGCGAGGTCATGCCGCCGGTCGCGGTGAGAATGCCCTGGGCGACGAACATCCCATGGATGTCGTCGGGCACGGTTTCACGTCGGACGAGGACGACGGGCTTTCCCTGCGCTGCCCACTCCACCGCATGGTCGGCGGAGAACACCACTTGTCCGCTCGCGGCGCCAGGAGACGCGGGCAACCCCCTCGTGACGGTCGGGATCTTCTTCCACTCGACAGGATCGAAGCCCGGTGCGAGCAGCTGACTGAGCGATTCCGGATCGACGAGCAGCACCGCTTCTTTCGGTGAAATCAGCTTCTCGCTGACGAGATCGGTCGCAATCACGACGGCGGCGAAGCCGGTGCGCTTGCCGCTCCGCGTCTGGAGCATGAACAGCCGCTCGTCCTGAATCGTGAACTCGAAATCCTGGACATCCTTGTAATGCCGCTCCAGCCGCGTCGTGATTTCACGAAGCTGTTTGTAGGCCTTCGGCATCACCCGCTCGAGTTCGCGGATGGGTTGCGGCGTACGGATGCCGGCGACGACGTCTTCGCCCTGCGCGTTGATGAGGAACTCGCCGTAGAACTCGTGGGCGCCCGTGGCTGGATTCCTCGTAAAGCCGACGCCGGTGGCCGACCGCTCTCCGGTATTGCCGAACACCATCATCTGGACATTCACCGCCGTTCCGATGTGATCCGGGATGTCGTAGATGCGTCGGTACTCGATGGCGCGCGCGTTCATCCACGAGCGGAAGACCGCGTCGCGAGCCATGGTGAGCTGTTCGCGCGGTTCCTGCGGAAACGACCTGCCGGCCCGCTTCCTGACGACCGTCTTGTACCGTGAGACGACGTCGCGCAAGGCCGTCTCGTCGAGATCGGTGTCCAGCCTGGCGCGGGCCGACTTCTTGACGGCCTCGAATTCGTGCTCGAAGGCGTCTTTGGGGATTTCCAGCACGACATTCCCGAACATCTGGATGAAGCGGCGGTAGCTGTCGAATGCGAACCGCCCGTTGCTGGTCCGGCGTTTGAGGCCGTCGACCGCCGCGTCGTTGAGCCCGAGGTTGAGAATGGTGTCCATCATGCCGGGCATGGAAAACTTCGCGCCCGAGCGCACCGAGACGAGCAGCGGGTTCTCGGTCGATCCCAGAGTCGCACCGGCCGCTTTTTCAAGCTTCTTCACCTGGTCGTCGATCTCGCGGTTGATGGCGGCAGGAATCGACGCGCCCTCCCGGTAGTAGATGCTGCAGACTTCGGTCGAGATGGTGAAACCCGGAGGGACCGGCAAACCGGCATTGGTCATCTCGGCGAGGCCGGAACCCTTTCCGCCGAGCAAATCCTTCATGGTGCGATTGCCGTCCGCCTTGCCGTTGCCGAAGAAATACACGTACTTCTTCCTGGCACCGGAGCGCGCCGCCCTCGTTCGTGTGGTCTTCTTTCCCGCCGGCCTCTTGGACATCAATGACCTCGTCTCACCGCTGAAGTTGAGCCTGTCGCTACACCGATCTGGCTTCTTCCGAGACGATTTCCGAAACGTCGGCAATGCTCAGCACCAGATCCCGGAGATGCGCCATGACGCTGAGCCGTGCCCGCCGCAGCTCCGCATCGTCGACCATCACCAGCACGTCCACGAAAAACTTGTCGACCGCCGATCCGAACGACGCCAGCTCGTTCAGCGCGGCCTTGTAATCCCGTTGCGATGCGGCCTGGCGGACCCTGGAAGTCCGTTCATTGAGCAGCTGAACCAGTTCCGCTTCCGCCGGTTCACGAAGTCTGGCGCCAAGTGCCTCGAGGGGAACCGGCTCCGATTTGAGCTCACGCGCGATGTTCTTGACCCGCTTGAACGTCGCGGCCAGCTGCCCGAACGCGCTGGACCCGGCGAACTCCGGCAAGGCCTCGAGCTTGCGCCGCGCCTCGAGCGGGTTGAGGACGTCGCCGCTGGCACCCAGCACGGCGCGCACCTGTTCCATCGGGTGGCCGCGCTGCTCCAGCGCATACTTCAGCCGCTCCTGCCAGAACCCGAACGGTTCCAGCTCGGCCCCTGGTTGCCCGCGGAACGTCTCGAATTCCCGCGTCGCCTCCTCCACCAACGTTCTCAGCGACAGCGCAAGATTGAGCCCGACCAGTTCCGGTAGATCCAACAGGATTTTGAGCACGCCATGCGCCTGCCTCCGTAACCCATAGGGGTCGCGGGATCCGCTGAAGCGCTCGCCGGCCGCGTACAGACCGGCGATGGTGTCGAGCTTGTCCGCAAGGGACACCGCGGCCCAGGTGGCCGCCGCCCGGCCAAGCTGCGCGCGGGTCGGAGGCGCGTCGGCTTCGATGGCGATGGGCAGGTAGTGGAAGTACATCGCCTTCCATACTTCCTCGGGCTGCCCTTCATGCCGCGCGTAGATGCCGCCGATCGTCCCCTGCAGCTCGGTGAACTCACGAACCATGTCCGTGGCGAGGTCGGTCTTGGCGAGGCGAGCCGCCCTCGAGGCGAACATCCCTGTTTCTGGCGACGCCCCGAAGGCCTGCTCGACAATCCAGCGCGCCAGCCGCTCAATCCGCTCGGCCTTCTCCTTGTATGTCCCGAGCTTCTTGTGAAACAGGAGCGTCCCGAGCCGGTCGATTCGGGACTCGAGCGTGCTCTTCCGGTCGGCCTCCCAGAAAAACCGCGCGTCGCGAAGGCGCGCGGTGACGACACGCTCCGCGTTCCGCGCGATGGCTCGCTCGTTGTCCGGCTCGGTATTGATGACGGCCAGAAACGCGTTCTTGAGCGAGCCGTCCTCACCCTCGACCGGGAAATAGTGCTGGTGATGAATCAACGTGGTCGTCAGCACTTCATCGGGGAGCTCCAGGAACTCGTGCGCGAAGGTGCCGGCCACCACCGACGGGTATTCCACGAGGTCCGGCACTTCGTGCAGCAGACCGGAGTCGCCGTGCACCACGCGGCTCACTCGTCCCTGCAACCGTTGCGCCTTGGCGTCGAGCTCGCGGGCGATCTTATTGTGACGCTCGCCACGTTCGAGGATGACGAAATTCTCGAGCAGGCGCGCGCGGTACTCGTCGAACGATCGGACCTTGATGGCGCGTCCCGCCCGACCGCTCGTCGTGAGGAAGCGGTGTCCGTAGGTGACCGCCCCCGACACGACATCCTGGACCTGCGAGGTTTGCGCGGCCGACGTTCGTCCGATCGTGAAGGGGACGACGCGCCCTCCGTAAATAAACAGGATCCACCGGATCGGACGGCCGAAGAGCAGCTCCCCGCGCCCGTCGTCGAGGACCGCATCCCAGCGCATCAACTTCGGGAAGGTGAGCGACCGCAGCGTCCCCCCCAGGACATCCGCGAGCACGTCCACCGAGGCCTTCCCTCGCAGTCGCTTCCGGTGCGCGAGGTATTCTCCCTTCGACGTCTGCACGCGCTCGAGGGCTGACAGTTCCACGCCCTGCTTGGCGGCAAATCCGGCTGCCGCGGGCGTCGGCGACCCGTCAGGCTTGAATCCGGCTGACACAGGAGGACCGTTGACCAGCTCTTCGTGGTCGGTTTGTCGCTCGGGAACCCGCGCCACCCAAACTGTGAGCCGGCGTGGTGTGCTGAAGGTCTCCGCGGGCGCTTCCGGCGGAAGCCGATGCTCCGTGAGCTGAGCCGCGACGACGTCGCCGATCTGATTCGTCAGCACGGGCAGCCACGATGCGGGCAACTCCTCGCAGCCGATTTCGAGCAGCAGCTCTCGATCCATCACGGTTTCCGGTCCTGGATGGCGACGCGCTCGGCGCCTTCGCTCTCGGCGACGTAGCTCTTCGCGATACCGACCGCGAGCTGCCGGACGCGCAGAATGTAGGCCGTTCGCTCGGTGACGCCGATGCTGTTGCTGGCGTCGAGAATGTTGAAGATGTGGGAGCACTTCAGCGTGTGCTCGAGAGCCGGCCAGATGAGACCGGCCGCGAGCAACGCCTGCGCCAGCTCGTAGTATTCGTTGAACAACTGGCGGTGGAAGGCGCCGAAGTTCCCAGCCAGGAGATCGACGCTGTTGAACACGTACTTCGACTGCTCGACCTCGTCGCGCAAGCGAACATCGCGGTACTTGACGCCTGGCGCCCACTCGAGGTCGTACACGCTCTCGACGCGCTGAAGCACCATCGCGATGCGCTCGAGCCCATAAGTGAGCTCGGCGGAGATCGGCGCCAGTTCCACTCCTCCGGCCTGCTGGAAATAGGTGAACTGCGTAATCTCGAGACCATCGAAGAGCACCTGCCAGCCGATGCCCCAGGCGCCGAGTGTCGGCGATTCCCAGTTGTCTTCCTCGAAGCGGATGTCATGCTGCCGTGGATTGATGCCGCACGCTTCGAGACTTTCGAGATAGAGCTGCTGCACCTCGTCGGGGGAGGGCTTGAGAATCACCTGGAACTGATGATGCTTGAACAGGCGGTTCGGGTTCTCGCCGAAGCGCCCGTCGGCGGGTCGGCGGGACGGCTGCACGTACGCGACGTTCCAGTGCGCCGGACCGAGCACGCGGAGGAACGTTTCGGGGTGCATGGTACCGGCGCCGACCTCCAGGTCGAGCGGCTGCTGCAGCGCACAGCCGCGCGAGGCCCAGAACTCCGAGAGCTTGAGGATGAGGCTTTGGAAAGTCATCGTGTCGCCGGGTTTGCGGTTCCGGCCGGCGCCCGCTTGTGGAGGACGGGGGCTCCGGTTACCCCTATCGTCTCATCTCCTTCAGCACGCGCGGCGATTTGAGATCCTTCTCGAGGTAAATCGCAATCTGCGCGCGATGGACAGCTTCGAGCTCGCGAAGCGCTCTCTCCGTCACCGGCACCTCGCCCAGCGCAAACGGACTGATTTCTCGCGCCGCTCCAAGAAACGCTCGAGCTTCCTCGGATAACCGGGGATCGACGCCGTACACGCCTTGCAGGCGCAGCAGCCAGAACTCGAAATACCTCGCCAACGGCTCGATGGGGACGCCAGCGGCCATGGCCTCGACCGTCGCGGCACCCAGTCTGAAGAGAGTCTCGTTCGGATCGGAATCCTGCGCCCACTCGTCGATGAGCTCGGCGAAGTAACCGACATGGCCCAAAGCGTGACCGTCGAGGGCCGACAGAGGCGATCGGAGCGTTTCCGCGTAACTCACCGTCACCAGCTCGCGCCGTTCGCGCTCGACATAGCCAACCCGTACACAAGTCATGGGCTCGAGAGCGCCACCGAAGCGCCGCCGGCTCTGACGCGCGTTCTTCGCCACTCCGCGCTTCTTGCCGCGATCGCGTGTCAGAAAGACCACGAGGCGGTCAGACTCGCCGAGCTTGTACGTCCTCAGGATCAGAGCGTCGGTGGTGTATTGCGGCATCCGAAGGCGGGCTCTAACTGTACCACAAGAACACAGGTCCGACCGCGAGACACAACCGGCGTCCGAAGGTCATTTGCCCCGCTGTCCGAGGCCAAGGTCCGACAGCACCCGCTCGTCCTCGCGCCACTCGCTCCTCACACGCACGTGCAGATCCAGAAACACCTTCGTCTGGAAAAACCGCTCGAGCTCCAACCTGGCGGCCGTTCCGATCCGCTTGATCATGTCTCCACCTTTGCCGATCACGATGGGCTTCTGCGACTCTCGATCCACGACAATCGTGCAGTGAAGACGCAGGAGACCGGTCGAGGAGTCAGGCTCCTCGAACCGATCGATGGCCACAGCGCTCGAAAACGGAATTTCCGCGTGCGTGAACCGCAGCAGCTGTTCCCGCACCATCTCGGCGGCAAAAAACCGCTCGGGTTGATCCGTCAGATAATCCGGCGGGTAGCGCGGCTCCCCCTCCGGCAGCCGCTCGATAATGGCGCGCTCGAGTCGTTCGACGTTCTCGCCGGTCTCGGCGGACAGCGGAATGATTTCGGCGAAGTCGGCGAGTCCACGATACCGGTCGATGATGGGCAGCAGCCTCGATTTTCGCAGCAAGTCAATCTTGTTGAGCAGGAGGAAGACCGGCGCGTCCGATTTCCTGATCAGGTCGATCATGAATCGATCGCCGCTCCCCGGCGGTTCGGTCGCGTCGACGACGAGGCCGAGCAGGTCGACTTCGCCGATGGTCTCGACGGCCGCATCGACCATGCGAACGTTCATCCGATGGAGCGGGCGATGGATACCCGGGGTGTCCAGGTAGACGACTTGCGCGTCCGCGTAGTTTCTGACCCCGAGAATCCGCGTCCGCGTCGTCTGCGGTTTGTCCGAAACAATGGCCAGCTTGCTGCCGACCAGACGGTTCAGCAGCGTCGATTTCCCGGCATTCGGACGACCAATGAGGGAAACGTGACCGTACTTCATCGCCAGGGCCGAAGGTTCACGCCGTTTCCTCGTCGGCCGTCTTCGCCTCTTCGCGCAACACGATCCGTACCTTGTTGATTCGGCGACGCTCGGCGTCGAGCACCTCGACGCTCAACCCGTCGATGTCGAAGCGCTCTCCGATGGCCGGCACGCGCCCGATATGGGACAAGAGGAAGCCGCCGACGGTCTCGAAGCCCTCGCGCTCGATCGGGACTTTGAGACGGTCCACGACCTCGTCGATGTCGACTTTCCCGCTGAAGAGAAAGCTCCCGTTGCCCTCATCGACGATGGGTTCCGACTCGACGTCGTACTCGTCCCGGATCTCGCCCACGATTTCCTCGATCAAGTCTTCGACGGTCACAAGACCCGCGGTGCCGCCGTACTCGTCCACGACGATGGCGCACTGCTGCTGCTGGCGCTGGAACGTCTTCAGCAGCTCGGGCACCCGTTTCGTCTCCGGGACAACGAGCGCCGGGCGCAGCAGGGAGCTGATCGAGCGGGCATCCTCGCTCGAGCCGAGCAGCACCAGGTCCTTCACGAACACGAAACCGGCGATGTTGTCCAGGTTCTCCTTGAATACGGGAAACCGCGAATATTCCTGCTCGCGGAACAACGCGCGAAGCTCGCCGACCGTCGCGGAATCCTGGATGGCGACGATGTCGGGACGAGGAGTCATGACCTCGCGCACCAGCGTGTCGCCAAAATCCACGATGCTCTGGAGCAGCTTGCGCTCCTCGCCTTCGATGATGCCTTCTTCTTCGCCGGCGTTGAGGAAGGTCGTGGCGGTCTGGCTGGCCTCCTCCTCAGCCGCCTCGTCCGCCTGTGGGGGCGCGGCCTGACGCCTCGGGCGGCCGATCAGCCGCGTCACCGGCCCGAGTGCCCGCGCCACGGGAGCAAACGATGGCAACAGCAGCTCGAGCACCCGCTCGGGATTGCGGCTGACGATCGCCAACGGTACCAACAGCTCGCATGTCACGACGAAGGCGACGACCGAGATGATCACGGACGTGAGCGGCGCACCGTCGGTGCCGAAGGCGCGGGCGAGCAGAGCGGTTGCGCTGACGGTCACCACGCCGAGGAGCAATCGCACCGGCATGAACAGGAGAAGCGGATCGTCGAGGTACCGGCCCAGAGTGTCCGGCCGACCGCTCCGCTCGGCGGTCAACCTCAGCGACAACCGCATCAAGGTGCTGAAGGCCGCCTCAATGGTGCCTAGGTACACGGCCCCGCAGGCGAGAAGAAAGATGCTGAGCGGAATCATCGGCTTTCCGACCGCTCGATCAGCCCTTCACGGAGGCCCCCTTTGCGCCGGAGGCGCTCTTCGAGTCGGCGCATCCGGCCCCGATCCCGCTCGTGATCGTAGCCCAGGAGGTGCAAGAGACCATGCAGCGCCAGCACACGCAGCTCTGTGAGCTCGGAGTGGCGTGCTTTCCGCGCCTGCCGCCCGGCCAGGCCGCGCGCGATCACGATTTCTCCCAGGTCTTGCATCGTCGCCGCCCGCGTTGGCGGTTCGGGCAACACCGAGGACCCTCGTCGGGGCCTGGGTCGCGACGCTGGGGACTGGGTGGCCCCGACCGGAAAGCTCAGGACGTCGGTTACACAGTCCTGTCGACGATACGTGCGATTCAACGTCCGAACCCTGCGGTCGCTGACGAGCGCGATGCTGACGCGGCCGCGCGCGCGCGCCGGCGCCACGCGGCGCAGCCACGAGGACAAGCCAGCCATCCGCAGCCGCCGCCCGCGCTCGTCGCCGACCACGATCCTCAGCCGTCGTGCCGGCACATCTGGCGCCGTTGTTCCA
>Ga0247825_10000032_pt1 | contig 80359 bp, 74 predicted proteins | sample 13C_Vanillin_Day_FD_194413 | JGI IMG/M metagenome (GOLD analysis project Ga0247825, IMG submission 194413) | Soil microbial communities from agricultural site in Penn Yan, New York, United States - 13C_Vanillin_Day48 | ecosystem: Environmental > Terrestrial > Soil > Agricultural land | place...
AGGTCGTCTTCGGCGAGGACGGAACGCGCAGTTCTGAGATGAGAGCAATCGCGCGGCCCAGGGCCTGGGCCGGGTTGGCGCGACCGAAATTGTTGTAACTGTGGCCGCCCAAACCACGAAAACTGAGGCGATAACGTCGACTTCCGACACCGACATTTGTAATCGAACTCCCGCTTCCGTCAATCGCCACAAAGCGATCGAATGGTCCTTTCAGCGTCGTAGTCAGAAGCGCACGAACGCCACGAAGATTGCCGAGCCCCTCTTCGCCAACTGTTGCGGCGAAGCTGATCGAGCCCTCCGGCTGGACGCGCGCCGCCGACAGCGCACGCGCGACGGCGACCAGCACCGCCAGGCCTCGACAGTTATCGCCAATCCCGGGACCTCGAAGCTGACTGCCCTCACGCGTCACCCTCACCGGAGTCCCTTCAGGGAAGACGGTGTCGAGGTGGGCCGTGAGCACCAGATGCGGACGCGCGGATCGGCCCGGCCACTCGCCGACGACGTTGCCTTCGCGATCGCGGCGCACGTTCCTAAGGCCAGCCGCGTCGAGCATGTCCCGCACGACCTCGGCGCGTGCCCGTTCACCGAACGGCGGTGCTGGGACTTCACACAATCGCACCTGGTCTGCGAGCGTCGCGGTCTCGGTCCTGCGGACGACGTCGATCGCCGCCTGCGTCCGCGAGTGCTCACCACGTTCAGCGCGATCCTCCTGAGTGGGGATACCGCTCAGGACCGACGCCATGAGCGCGAGGAGCGCTGCCGCCCGCATCGGGCGAGCCTACCATGCGCTGTGAGGGCGACGATGCGCCGTGACACCGACACCTCAAAACGTCCAACCATTTGAAACCGGATCCAAAACGTGCCCGGGATCGCAGGTGACGCTGTCCTCTGAAATACTGGCTGGGACTGGCCTTTTCCTCGCTCAGACCGGGAAATCTGAATGCGGCAGAAGCCGGAGATCACGCGCCACGCCATCGCCACCTATCGGTACATCGTTTGCTTTGCGCAACGATCGCGGAGGGTTAGGGCAATGAGTCTGGTAAGGCTCCTCGGGTTCCGAACGCTGAAATGCGGCTGCGTCATCGGGCGATATCGTGAGCTGGCGACCAGCCGCGAAGTGTCGTACGTCGAAGAGAAAGGCGGCGCCTGCGAAGCGCACGCCCACCGCCGCAACCACACGATTCACGAGCCGGTGCCCGCACCGACTCCGCTCGCCTCACAGGCGTCGTAGCAGACTCCCGACCCCGTCGAAAGTCGGGAGTGATCGTGCGCGGTACAATCCTCCGCGGTGCCGCGTTTCCCCAAGCCTCACACAACCCTCAAGTCCGGTCGCGCAACGTTCCGCTTCTATCTTGGAGACTCAGTCGAGCTGCTTGGCCGGCTCGCGCCTGGTGCGGTGTCCGCGATCGTCACGTCGCCGCCTTATAACCTGGGCATTCGCTATCACACCTACGACGACACGCTGCCTCGCGAACGCTATCTGGCGTGGACCGGCGAGTGGGTCGGCCAGGCAGCCCGGGCACTCACGACGGACGGTTCGCTCTTCCTGAACGTCGGAGCCAAGCCGACGGACCCGTGGACGGCGATCGACGTCGCCCAGGCCGCACGCCCGCACTTGCATCTCCAGAACACGATTCACTGGATCAAGTCGATCGCCATCGAAAAGGCGCTCGCGGGCTCCCGGGCGGGACTCTCGGACGACCTGGCCGTGGGTCACTACAAGCCGATCAACAGCCGGCGCTTCCTCCACGACTGCCACGAGTTCGTCTTCCATTTCACGCCGGCGGGCACCACGCCGCTCGAGCGTCAGGCGGTCGGCGTGAAATATCAGGACCAGTCCAACGTCGGCCGATGGCGAGGCGCATCGTCGGGCGTCCGCTGCCGCGGTAACACCTGGTTCATTCCCTACGAAACGATTCAGAGTCGCGAGAAGGATCGGCCGCATCCCGCCACGTTTCCGCCAAAACTGCCGGAGATGTGCCTTCGGCTGCACGGCCTCGACCGCCTGGATGTGGTGGCGGATCCGTTCCTCGGCCTCGGGTCGACGGCCGTCGCCTGCGCGCAGCTCGGGGTGAGCTTCGTCGGAATCGAGATGGATGAGCGCTACTTGAAGGAAGCCATCGCGAGGACGCGCGACGCGCTCAAGGTATCCTGACGCCATGGATCTGCGGCAGCTGGAGATCATCCGGGCCATCGCGGACACCGGCTCTTTCACCGCCGCGGGAGAAAAACTGCACGTCTCGCAGTCGGCCATCAGCCGGCAGATCCTGCTGCTCGAAGAGGAGCTCGGCGAGCCGGTCTTCCACCGGATCGGGCGCCGCATCCGGATCACGCCGGCCGGCGAGTCGCTGCTCCAGCTCAGTCACCGCGTGTTCCAGGACCTCCAGGAGACCGTCTCGAGCATCAGCGACAAGCGCGAATCGCTGAGTGGAACGATGCGGCTGGTCGGCGGCATGACCGTCTGCCTCTACGTCTTTCCCGCGCTGCTCGCAGAGGTGCGGCGCGTGCACCCCCACCTGGATCTGAAAGTCACGGTCGGAAGCGCCGAACGGTCGATCGCCATGCTACGTTCCGGCGCCGGCGACCTCGGCATGATCACGCTGCCGGTCGAGGCCACCGATCTCGTGTCGGTGCCGGTGCTCGAGGAAGAGCTGCTCCTCATCACCTACCCCGCTCATCCGCTGGCGAAGAAGAAGTCGATTGTGCCTGCCGACCTCGACCAGCAGGATTTCGTGCTGTTCGAAACAGGCTCGATCACGCGCCGCCTCGTCGAGTCGTTCTTCGCCCGCGAAAGCGTCGAGCCGGAGATCATCATGGAGACCGAGAACGTCGAGATCATCAAGGCGATGGTCCGCAACGGACTCGGCATCAGCATCATCCCGTCGCAGGCAGCTGCCGCGGAAGTCCGCACCGGCCAGCTGTTCTGCAGCCGCATCGCGGGCCACTCGCTGGTACGGCAGACCGGATGGCTCTACCCGAAGATGAGCCGGCTGCCCCGTACGGTGTCTGAAGTGATTCGGATCTTCGAAACGCTTCGCCCGCGCCTCGAAGCCGCGACGCGGGCGAAATAGCGGGTTCTGACGCCTATCGAGGCGGGGGACTTGGCCGGAGCGAGTACGTTTCGCGGGCGCGGATGCTGACGTTCTCCCTCGTCGTGCGAACTTCGAGCTTCCGGGTCCTGCGCAGCGGATCGGGATTGCTCGAGTAGTAGCCGATCACGTAGTAGTCGCTCGTCTCGTTGTCGATCCGCTTCAGACCCTTGTCGAAGTCGTTCTGGTTCACGATGGCGATGCCGCCGGTGTTCTCGGCCAGCACGCGCAGGCTGTCCTGCGACTCGCGCACGTACGCGTACCAGTCGGTCGTGTCGACGTCCTGGTCGATGTCGGGACCGGCCACGAGGCCGCGCGGGTCGATCGTATAGAGCGTGGCGTTCGCGCGATTCGCGGCCTTCGTCAGGTCCCACAGCTCGCGCATGAGGTCGGTGGCCGCCAGCTCCTGCTGCGAGCGAATATCCCTGTAGCTCTCGTTCGAGCGCAGCTGCTCCTTTGCCGCTACGGTGCTGCCGCTCTCGTCCGTGCTCTCCGTGATGCCGGCGCGGCGTGCCTGCTCTTCGAGCCGCCCTTCGACGAACGGATCGAAGTCGTATCCGCTGCTGATGTAGATGACCGCCTTCCGCCGGTTCTGCACCTTCTCGAGGTTCCGCATCAGGTCGTACGCCGTGGAGAACGCGACGTGCGCGCGATGGCGCAGCTCGGCGGGTCCCTGCGACGAAGACAGCCCCTGCATGATCTCTTTTGGAGTGAGGCCGCCGCCGGTGATGCGCTCGATCGACGACTCGAGCACCTGCCGGTCGTAGGTCAACTGCTCGGAGATCGACGAATGCCCGGTGCTGACGATGCCGAACATGTCGCCTTCGTGAATCAGGTTGCGGAGCATCCGCTTGATCAGATCGCGCGTCCGCGGCGTCTCCCGGAACTGCAGGTGGAAGTCGTCGATGAAGATCAGGAAGATGCGGCCCGCCGCGTCGTTGGTCGGCCGCCGCTGCGGCAGGATGATCCCCTCCTGCGCCGGAGCGGCCGGCGGTGACAGAGTGTTGAAGACACGGCCACCGTGCGTCAGCACGAAGGAGACGATCTCCTGCTTGACACCGTCTTCGTAGATTTCGATCTCGTTGGGCTTCAGGTCGGCGATGAACTGATCCGTCCGCGAGTTGCGCGCAATCATGTCGGTCGTAATCAGATCGACCGAGGCGCGGAACGTGGGTGTAGCCGGTTGCTGAGCCGCTGTCGGCTGAGCGCCCTGTGCCTGGAGAGTACCGGGACCGGGCGGGGCTCCCGCCGCGATCAGCAGCGCGAATGCACCTGCTGTCAAGAACTTAGCTGCTGTACGCATGTCGCCAAGTATAACTGACAGGCCCAAGGCCCGAAGTGCCAGCCCCAAGGTAACCTAATAGCCCGATGCGCATTGCGTTAGCGGCCGATCATGCGGGTTACCTCCTGAAAAACGAGCTCAAAACCCGGCTTGTAGCCCTCGGGCACACAGTGGCGGACCTGGGGACCGATTCACCGGCACCCGTGGACTACCCGGACTCCGCCGAGGCGGTTGCCGATGCCATCACCCGAAGCCAGGCCGATCGAGGCATCATCGTCTGCGGGAGCGGCGCCGGCGTGTCGATTGCCGCCAATAAGTTCCCAGGCATCAGGGCCGCCGTCTGCCATGACACCTACACAGCTCATCAGGCAGTCGAGCACGACGATATGAACGTCCTGTGTCTCGGCGCCCGCGTCATCGGTGGCGCGCTGGCCATGGAGATCGTCACGGCGTTTCTTGGCGCGACCTACGCCCGCGAGGAGAGGTTTCAGCGCCGGCTCGACAAGGTCCTCGCGATCGAACGGCGGTTCACCGGAGGTACGCGGTGAATGACTTCGACGACCTCGATCGGCTCGTCTCCGAACTGAACCTGCTCAGTCCCGAAGGGAGCTCCGCGGGAGATTCCTACGACCGCGCACTGGTCGATCAGGATTCAGCGCTGCTCGACGCCTGGCTGCAGCGTGTTCGCGACGAAGACGGAGGCAGCGACCTGCTCCTCGTGGCCGGCTCCCCTCCAATCGTTCGCGCGCCGGGCCGTTTGATCCGCATCTCGAGCGATCCGCTCAGCAGCGAAGACATCGAGCATGCCGTGCGCGGGTCCGTCAGTCATCGCCTCCTGGAACGCTATCGCGCCGGGCATGCGGTGGACCTCGCGTTCAAGAGACCGGGGCTCGGCCGCTTCCGGATGAACCTGCATCGCGAGCGCGGCCGCGCTGCCGCGTCGATCCGCGCGCTGCCGCTGCGGATTCCGAAGCTGGCCGACCTGCATTTCTCGCACGACATCGGACTGCTCGCCGCCCTGCCCCGCGGCCTCGTGTTGATCGGCGGGCCCACCGGATCGGGCAAGACGACGACACTTGCCGCGCTGGTGGCGGCGATCAACGAACGCGACGAACGGCACATCATCACCGTCGAAGATCCGATCGAATACGAACATCCGCACGGGCGCTGTCTCATCGAGCAGGTTGAAATCGGCATTGACGCCCCGGACTTCCCTTCTGCGCTTCGTTCCGCCGTCCGCCAGGCGCCCGACGTCATCGTCGTCGGCGAAATGCGCGACCCGGAGACGATGCGGATTGCGCTGTCGGCGGCCGAGACCGGACATCTCGTATTTGCAACGGTCCACACCACCGACGTGTCCGCTGCCGTCTCGCGCATCGCGGACGCCTTCCCGGTGGAACGGCAGAACGCCGTACGTCAGGAGCTGGCGATGGCTCTGGCCGCGATCCTCACGCAGACACTGGTGCCAGCGAAAACCGGGGGCGTCGTCCCGGTCGCGGAGCTGCTGATGGTGAGCTACGGCGCGCGCCAGCACATCCGCAAGAACGCACTGCAGCACCTGAATCAGGAAATCACGATCACGCGGAAGAACGGTTCGTTCGCGGTGGAAGAGTCGCTCGTGAGATTCGTCAGGAACGGAGTCCTCGAGCGCACCGACGCCCAGCTGCGAGCGGCCCATCCGGACGAGTTCGAATCGCTGATGTCGGCAAGGCAAGATCGATCCTGATGCAGATCGGCTTCGTCGGCCTCGGGCGGATGGGCGGGAACATGACGCGCCGCCTCGCTGCGGGCGGGCACGCGGTCGTCGCCTGGGATCGCAACGCGGACGCCGTTCGCGCAGCGGCGAACGCAGGCGTTACCGGCGCCTCGTCGATCGACGACCTGATCGCACAGCTACCGGCGCCGCGAGCCATCTGGGTCATGGTGCCTGCCGGCGATCCCACCGAAGACACCGTCAACTCGCTTGCCACGCGGCTCGCCGCCGGCGACACCGTGATCGACGGAGGCAATACACACTTCAAGGACGACGTACGCCGCGCACGCACGCTGGCGGCACACGGGATCGAGTATCTGGACGTCGGCACATCTGGAGGCGTGTGGGGCCTCGAGCGCGGCTACTGCCTGATGATTGGCGGCGCCGCGAACGCCGTGGATCGATTGATGCCGCTCTTCAGGACGCTGGCGCCTCCGAACGGAGTTCTTCACTGCGGCCCCGCCGGCGCCGGGCATTTCGTGAAGATGATCCACAACGGCATCGAGTACGGCTTGATGCAGTCGTATGCGGAAGGATTCGACATTCTCCGCAACGCAAACAGCCCCTCGCTTCCGGAGGATCACCGATACACCTTCGACCTGGCTGCCATCGCCGACGTCTGGCGCCATGGCAGCGTCGTCAGCTCGTGGCTTCTCGATCTCGCGGCACTCGCGCTGCGTGAGGACCCGCAGCTCGAGCGATTCACCGGATCGGTGGGTGATTCCGGCGAAGGGCGCTGGACTGTCGCGGCCGCCATCGACGAGGAGGTCCGCGCCGATGTGCTGACGACGGCACTGTTCACGCGCTTCCGCTCGCGGCGGGACCACACGTTCGCCGAGAAGCTGCTGTCGGCGCTTCGCGCCCAATTCGGCGGTCATGCCGAACCGCGCTGACGACTGCGTCCTCGTCATCTTTGGCGCCTCCGGCGATCTGACACGCCGCAAGCTCCTGCCCGCGGTCTACAACCTGGCGGAAGCGAATCTGCTGCCCGAGCGTTTCGCGGTCGTGGGCGTGGCTCGGCCGCGAATCGACGAGGGCGGTTTCCGCCAGCAGATGCGCGAGCGTGTCACGGACGCCGAAGGGGAACCGCTGGAGCCTGCGTGCTGGACGCGGATCGAGGAGCGCCTGCACTACGTCTCCGGGGAATTTCACGACGCAACGCTGTATCAGGATCTGGCCGCGACGCTCCAGAAGCTCGGCTCCCACGACTCGATCCCGGCGAACTATCTTTTCTATTTCGCCATCCCTCCGGATCTGTTCGCGACCGTCGCCGATCAGCTCGCCACGTCAGGGCTTGCGCGTGAGGGCGACGGCTGGCGGCGCGTCATCGTTGAGAAACCATTCGGCTATGACCTGGCGTCTGCGCAGTCGCTCAATGCACGGCTCACCGGCGGATTCCAGGAGTCGCAGATCTACAGGATTGATCACTACCTCGGGAAGGAGACCGTCCAGAACATCCTCGCGTTCCGGTTCGCCAACGGCATCTTCGAGCCGGTCTGGAACCGGCGCTACGTTGACCACGTGCAGATGACGGTCGCGGAGGAAGACGGCATCGGATCGCGCGGCGCCTACTACGACAAGGCCGGCGCGCTCAGGGACATCGTCCAGAACCATATGTTCCAGGTTCTGACGCTGGTCGCGATGGAGCCGCCAATCTCCTTCAAATCGGAAGATGTGCGCGACGAGAAGGTGAAGGTGCTGCACGCCGTCCTGCCTCTGACAAGCGACTCGGTGGCTCGCGATGTGGTCCGCGGGCAGTACGTCGGATATCGACAAGAGCCGAATGTCGCGCCTGACTCGAGCACGGAGACCTTCGTGGCGCTGCGGCTCCAGGTGGACAACTGGCGCTGGGCGGGCGTTCCCTTCTACTTGCGGACCGGAAAGAAGCTTGCGCGCCGCGCCACTGAAGTTGCCGTGCAGTTCAAGAGCGCACCGTTCATGCTGTTTCGGGACACGCCGGTCGGCGGCACGAATCCCAACGTGCTGACGCTGAGGATTCAGCCGGACGAAGGAATCTCACTCGCCTTCGACGCCAAGGTCCCTGGACCGCTCGAGCGGCTGGAGACCGTCACGATGGACTTCAGCTACGCGAAGCACTTCAAGCAGGAGCCGGCCACCGGCTACGAAACACTCCTGTTCGACGCCATGACCGGAGACCAGACGCTCTTCCACCGGATGGACATGGTCGAAGCAGGCTGGCAGGTGGTCGATCCGATTCTGCGCGAATGGCCGCGTGCGCGCGGACCTGTGCCTACGTATCCGCCGGCCGGCATGGGACCGCCTGAAGCCGACGTCCTGCTCGAGCGCGACGATCGACGATGGCGCAACTGACCGTCACCAGCGACGAGATCGACCTCGCGCGACAGGCCGCTGAACGCGTGACCGAAATGATCGAACGCGCGGTCGCCACACATGGGCGCGCGCTGGTGTCTCTGACAGGCGGGTCAACACCGCGCCGGCTGTATGCGAATCTCGCCGACGGCCACCAGCCGTGGCGGAATCGAATTCCCTGGTCTGATGTGCACCTGTTCTGGGGAGACGAACGGCACGTGCCACCGGATCATCCCGACAGCAACTACGGGATGGCACGGGCAGCGCTGCTCGACCACATCCCGATTCCCGCGGACCACGTCCACCGTATCCGCGGCGAAATGCCCGCCGCCGACGCCGCTGCCGATTACGAGCGCGTTCTCGACACCGCGGTGTCCGGCTTCAGAAGGACATCCGACGGAGCATCCAGCCGGACCTTCCTCTTCGACATCATGTTGCTCGGCGTCGGCGAAGACGCGCACGTCGCGTCGATCTTTCCCGGGAGTGAACTGCTCGAGCTCCCCGTTACCGGACGCCGTGTCGCCGCGGTGTGGGCGGCGCATCTCAACGCCTGGCGAATCACGCTCACTCCAGAAGCGATCCTCGATTCACAGTCGATCGTCGTGCTCGCCTCCGGTGCCAGGAAGGCCGCCGCCGTCCGCGCCGCCATCGCTCCCCCGCTCGATGTAAAGACGTATCCGGGGCAACTGCTCCGGGCTGCTGGCGATCGGACGCTGTGGCTGCTCGACCGCAACGCAGCCACTCTCCTGTGAACGAGCCGAACGACTATTTCTTCCGATTTGGATCGTTCGCCGGATCGACGTACGCCGTTCCCGACGGACCGGTTCCCGTGATCTGAATGGTCACACCTTCCCCGCGTGTCATCGCGAAATGATTCGCATTGGGCGGCTCGGTATACACACTGCCCGGCGGGAGCACCTTGAGCGCCGACTCATTGAACTGCTTCCCGTAGCCGAAGTACCACGTCCCGGAGATCACGGTTGCCACGCGGTCATCGGGATGTGCGTGCGCCTCGATCTTCGTGTTCGGGCCAACGCGAAGGAGCATCGTGTACAGGCCGGGTTTTGACGGATCGCCCTTCAACACCACCGTCTGCGTCCCGGACACACCCGACGAGCCGACCCCGCCGGCTGCAGGCGCCGGCCACTTCACCTCGGACGGGGCGACGCGCAACTCTCCTCCGCTCTGGGCGCCCAGTACGGTCGCGGCACAGAGCATCCCGGCAAGCGACAGAATCTTTCTCACGGTTTTACTTCTCACTTTCGACCTCCGCCATCGCCTTTTTGGCCGCGCGGCTGATCATGTGCGTGGCCACGAACGTCGCGATCAGTCCCACGATCAGCAGCACGTAGTACTCGACGCCGCGCGCTGGCGCGACACCGGCGGCGATACGTGTGACGTCACCCGCCACCTTCCCGTAGTAGGCGTACATGATGATCGCGGGAATCATGCCGACCGAGGCAAGCAGGTAATCGCGATAACTGACGCCGCTCAGCGCCAGCGCGTAGTTGAGGAGCGTATACGGGACGAGCGGCGACAACCGCAGCAGGAACATGATCCACGCGCTGTCCTTGACCACCGCCCGCCGTGTCGCCGCGACGCGCGGGTCGCGGTCCACCCAGCGAAGCACGCGTGAGCGCGCGAGCGGCGCCGCCAGCGCATACACCGCGGACGCCCCGAGCACGGCGCCAATGTACGTGAGCAGCGTTCCGCGCCAGAGGCCGAACACCGCACCCGCGGAAAACGTGAGGACGAACGCCGGCGCCAGGACGACGGCGGCAAGTACGTAGAGGCCGATGAACAGGGCCGGCGCCCAGCTGCCAAAGTCCGCGAGTTGCCGTAACAGTGGCGCCAGCCAGTCCATCAGGATGGTTCAGACGAAGGTGGTGGTGCTGACGGTTCCGTGGACGGACGCCGGCGGCCGCGCCTTCGGCGCCGCGCAAAGACCCGGGAAAGCCGCTCGAGCGCCTCGCCCGCCTGCTGCAGACCGGTGGTGATCTGATCGGCGTCGGTCCAGGCTGACGGATTGAGCCGTTCCGCCAGCGCCATCAACGCCTCGCGCCGCGCTTGATCGCTGACTCGCTTTTCGATGCGCTCGCGGAGGATGGGATACCACTCGGCGAGGAACGCGATCTGCTCGTCAGCGGTCGCTCCCTCAATCGCGGATGGAATCGGCTGGGGACGATCTGCTGGCTGCGCCGCCGCCGCGGTCTGAGCAGTCTCGGCCGGCTGCGCGGCCGCCGGCTCCGCGGACTCACTTCGTGGCCGCCGCCGGCGCTGCTCGGGCGCTGGCTCGACGACCTGCTGGTTCTCGCGGATGGCCTTCCACTCGAAGGCGATCTCCGGATGTCGCGCTTCGATCTCCCGCAGCACCTCCGGGTCGAGCGGATCACGCCCCACGCGAACGCCCCCGGGCGTGCGGAAGACATACAGGACGCGTGATCGCTGCCGGTTTCCATCGCGGTACCAGTGCATGAGGTACGTGGTCTCGTACCCACGCTTGTCGCGAATCACGCGCAGGAACGGCACAGCGGCCTACCGGCGCTTTTGTGGTCTGCTCGAGCGCGACGCCGGCTTTGGCGCGGCTTTCGCCGCCCCACGCCGGGCCGGCGCGGACTTGGCCTTGCCGGCAACTGCAGTTTTTCGCCGTGCAGGTGCGGCCGCCACTGGACGACGCGCGGCGGGGACGTTGCGAGTGCGCGACGCGGCCGCCCTCGGCGCGGCTGCCTTGACGGGCTTGGACGCCGCCTTGGGCTCCGGTTCGGAGTTGGCGCGATGCACCAGCGTGAAGCGAATCTGATCGCCGAACGCGTTGTAGCTCCACAGCTCGGCGACGCTGATCTGCAGGTCGGTGCAGAGACGTCGGGCGCTGTCCACCGAGCCGGCCGGGACGTACAGATGGAACGGCACGCGCAGCCTCGAAAACGCCCCCCACTGCGACATCGCTTCGAGGTGGTTGATCGATTCGGTGGTCTCGACTTCGACCACTCCCAGGAGCTTGCGGCTCTTTTCGGAGGACTGAAGGACGAGATCCGGATACCACGGCGGCGGTCCGCCGACGGGGGCGGTCTGCTCGTGACCGGGATTGATCGCGGTTTCGAATTTTCGCTTGTACTTCGCCTGTAGCAGGCGGATGACGCGGTCGTGCTCGAGCTGCTCGCGGACCGGCCGCACGAGAATCGGGCTCAACACAACCTCCGGCGTGTGTACATGACGATATCCAGGGGTCTGGCAGGGCAAAGTGCCCGCAGAAAGCTGGCGAAGAGGGGGACTATAGCACAAGCTTCAGCCGCCCTTCGGCGCCAGAAACCCTCGAAACCGACAAATTCCGGCGCGTTGGTGGCACAATGGCCCGATGTTCGGGGACAGCTCGACCGCGCCGCGGGTTCTCATCGTCGATGACGACCCGGCGACGGCCGACTCATTTTCGCGAACGCTTCGTCTGGAAGGCTACGAAGTGTGGGCCGCGCTGTCTGCGGAGGAAGGGCTGAGCCTGGCGCAGACCCACCACCCGAACGTCATCGTGCTGGACCTGCGGATGCCGCTCACCAGCGGGCTGCAGCTGCTGCGCGCCATACGGGCGATTCCCGGGCTCGCCTCCACGCCCGTCGCCATCGTCACCGGCGACTATGGCCTTGAGGACGAGATGCGTGACGAGATCAAGGCCCTCGGCGCGGAGCTGCGATTCAAACCGATCTGGATCGAGGAGCTGGTGACACTTGCCCGTGAGCTCCTCCGCGTACCGGTCAAACCGTAAGTGGCTGATTCGAGGTTCCTGAAGGCTTGCAGGCGCGAGCCGGTGGATACGACACCGGTGTGGTTCATGCGCCAGGCGGGGCGCTACATGGCGGAGTACCGCACCCTCCGGGAGCGGCACTCGCTACTCGACATCTGCCGCATCCCCGACCTGGCAACCGAGGTGACCCTGCAGCCCGTACGGCGTATCGACGTGGACGCCGCGATCCTCTTCTCGGACCTGCTGCTGCCGCTCGAGCCGATGGGCCTGCCCTTCGACTTCGTGAAGGGAGAAGGGCCGCAGATCGAGCAGCCGATCTCCGGTCCCTCTGACATCGACAGACTTCGAGTGTTCGAGCCGCGAGAGTCGCTCGCGCACGTCCTGACCGCCATCGGTCAGATCCAGCGGGAGCTCGGAGGCGTCGTGCCGCTCATCGGGTTTGCGGGTGCACCGTTCACCCTCGCCTCCTATGCGATCGAAGGCGGACACTCGAACCACTTCGCGCGAACCAAGGCGCTCATGTACGGTCATCCGGACGCGTGGCACCGCTTGTGCGGCAAGTTCGCCGCCGTCGTCTCCGACTACCTCGTGGCGCAGATTGACGCGGGCGTCGATGCCGTGCAGGTCTTCGATTCGTGGGTGGGCACACTGAATGCCGCGGACTACCGCGAATTCGCACTCCCCCACACGCGCCGGATCTTCGAGGCCGTGGGACGTCGCGTGCCGACCATTCACTTCGGCACCGGTACCGCGACAATCCTCGAGGAACTGCGCGACGCCGGCGGCGATGTGATCGGGGTCGACTGGCGGATTCCGATCGACGAGGCCTGGGAGCGAATCGGCGAGGACCACTCCGTGCAGGGCAATCTCGACCCGACGCTGCTGCTCGGCCCAACGGCGAGAATGTTCGAGCGCGCGGACGACGTCCTGGATCGCGTGGGTGGGCGGCCGGGCCACATCTTCAATCTGGGGCACGGCATCCTGCCATCCACGCCGGTCGAGCACGTGCAGATGCTCGCGCAGTACGTTCACTCGGCGTCGCGTCGGCGAACCTGAACGACGAACCACGAGAACGACGAACCGCGAACCGAACGCGAACCACGAACCGAACGCGAACCACGAACACGAACCGAGAAGCGAGAACCGGGAAGTGTGAACGATCTTCTGGACGTTGCGATCGTCGGAGGCGGCATCAGTGGACTGGCTGCTGCCTATGAGCTGCAGCGCCGCGGCCTGGCCGTTCGCGTCTTCGAGTCCGGCGCGCGGGCTGGCGGTGTCATCACCACCGAACGGTTCGACGAGTGGATCATCGACGGCGGACCCGACTCGATGCTCGTGCAGAAACCGGCGGCCGTGGCCCTCTGCCGGGAGCTGGGCATCGCCGACCGGCTCGTCTCCACGCTGACGCCGCGTACGGCGTATATCCTTCGCGACGATCGCCTCCATCGCATTGCGGAAGGCTCCTTCCTGGGCTTCCCGCTCGACGTCCGATCGCTTGCGCGGTCGTCTGTCTTCAGCATCGGGGGGCGGCTGCGAATGGCGTGCGAGGTCTTCATGCCGGCCGGCAGCGGCGACGAAGACGAGTCCGTCGGTGCCTTCGTCAGGCGCCGGTTCGGGCACGAGGCCGTCGATTACCTCGCCGAACCGCTCCTGGCCGGCATCCATGCGGGGGACGTCGACAGGCTGTCGACGCAGGCGCTGTTTCCGCGTCTGCTCGAGGCCGAGCGGCAATCCGGAAGCGTCATTCGCGCGTTCCGGGCAATGCGAGCCAAGCCATCACCGCAGGGAGCCTTCGTGTCGCTACCGGGCGGTACGGGCGAGCTGGTGGACGCGCTCGTCCGGGCACTGGCACCGGGGACGGTCCTCACGGGAGCCCGCGTCGCCGACATTCATCGTCACGCGCAGTACGTCCTCGAGACGTCTGCGGGCCAGGCCCACGCGCGTACGGTGATCCTCGCGGTGCCCGCGTACGTCGCCGCGTCGCTGCTGCGCGTGTTCGATACGACCATCGCGGCGCTGGCCGAATCCACGCCGTACGCATCGACCGCCACCGTCGCGCTCGGCTACCGTCGCGAACAGGTCACTCATCCGATGCTGGGCAGCGGATTCGTCGTGCCGCGTGTCGAGCGGAGCCCGCTGCTCGCGGCCACATGGGTGACGTCCAAGTGGCCGCACCGGGCGCCGGACGGTCACGTGCTGCTCCGCGGATTCCTCGGTGGCGGGCGCGACCCGCGGCGGCTCGATGCGAGCGACGACGAGCTCATCGCGCTTGTCGTTGAAGAGCTGACGACCTTGATGGGAATCAACGGTGAGCCGCTGTTCAGCCGGTTGTTCCGCTGGACGAAGCAGAGCCCCCAGTACGAAGTGGGCCACCTCCGGCGCGTCGCGACAATCGATCAGCAGCTGGCGTCAATCCCCGGCATGTTCGTCACCGGCAGCGGGTTTCGCGCAATCGGCATCCCCGACTGCATTGCCGACGGTCGCGACACCGCCGCACGCGCCGCAACGTTTCTCGCGCTGCGGAGCGCAAGGACCTGACGTCTTCGTGGGAGAATCGCGGCATGCGTTTCGCCGCCACGCTCCTTGTCGTGCTTCTCATCGCATCCTCTGACGCCTTCACGCAGCTGCGTCCGTCCGCGTCGCTGACTCCACAGATCGAGTCGGTCCTGCGCAGCATCAAGGCCGCGGACAAGGGCCAGCTCGCGGTCTCCGAAGAGGACGGCCGTTTCCTGCGGGTGCTGGTGGCCACACGCGGAGCCAAGTCGATCGTGGAAATCGGCGCGGCCAGCGGCTACAGCGGGATCTGGCTCGGCCTCGGCGCGCGCGAATCGGGCGGCAGGGTCGTCGCCATCGAGTACGACCCGCAGCGCGCGAAGGAAGCCGCCGCCAACATCAAGCGCGCGGGGCTGGACGATGTGGTGCGCGTGGTGCACGGCGATGCGTTTGCAGAGATCCCGAAGCTGCAGGGAAGCTTTGACTTCGTCTTCCTGGACGCCTGGAAGCCCGACTACAAGAAATTCTTCGACATGGTCTTTCCGCGCATGAACCCGGGCGCGGTCTTCACGGCCCACAACGTCGTCAACAAGAAGAGCGAGATGGAGCCGTTCCTGAAGACGATCCAGAGCCATCCATCCCTGTTCACGACAGTCGTCTCTCCGTCGGGTGAGGGAATGTCGGTCTCGTACAAGATCAAGTGAAGCCCGTCCACATCATCGGCGTCCCGCTCGACCTTGGCGGCAACCGGCGAGGCGTGGACATGGGCCCGTCCGCGGTACGTATCGCCGGCCTCGGCGAGGCGATCGCGCGGCTCGGACGCCAGGTGATCGACAAGGGCAACCTGCCGGCGCCGATCGCGGAGACCGAAGACGCGCCGGACACGCGAAAAAAGTACATCGAGCCGATCGCGGCGGTCTGCCGTTCGCTCCATGCGAGCTGCCTGGCGTCGCTCGAGGCGGGCGCGATCCCGCTCGTCCTCGGCGGCGATCACAGCCTGGCGGCGGGATCCGTTGCGGCCAGCGCGGACTGGATCAGGCACCTGAACGGCAAGCCGCTCGGATTGATCTGGGTGGATGCGCACGGCGACATGAACACGCCCGAGACCACGTCGTCCGGGAACGTTCACGGAATGCCGCTGGCGGCGCTGCTCGGCGGAGAGCCGAATGAGCTCGCGTCAATTGGCGGCGTGCCGAGCGTGCGGCCCGAGCACACGGTGCTCGTCGGCATCCGCAACCTCGATGAAGACGAAAAGGGCCAGATCCGCGCATCCGGCGTGCACGTCTTCACCATGAAGGACATCGACCGCCAGGGCATCGCGACGATCGCGGAGCGGGCCATCGAGATCGCCTCGTCCGGCACCGGCGGCATTCACGTGTCGTTCGACCTCGACGTCTGCGACCCGGCGGTGGCTCCCGGCGTGGGGACACCCGTTCGAGGCGGCCTCGACTACCGTGAATCGCACGTCATCATGGAGCTCGTTGCGGATTCGAACCAGCTCGTCGCCCTCGATCTGGTCGAAGTCAATCCGACGCTCGACACTCGCAACGCGACGGCGGAGTTCGCCGCGGAGCTCGCGCTGTCCGCCCTCGGCAAACGAATCCTCTAGGCGCGCCGCGCGCTCTGTCACTCGTACTCTGGCACTAGAGACAGTCCAACGCCGCGCGCGATGGGCATATGATTCGCTCGATGGCCCCCGCGGCCGAAGACACCCTCCCGACGCTCGAGCAACGCCTCGAATTCGAGACGCTGATCGCCGATCTCCTCGCGCGCTTCGTCAGCGTCGGCGCACAGCAGCTCGACGTCGCGATTCGGGAAACCGTCCGCCGTCTCGGCGAGTTCCTGGACGCCGATCGCGGCGCGGTGGCACAGCTGGACGACACGCGCCGCACGCTGGTCTTCAGCCACTTCTGGTCCCGCACGGGCGCGCCTCCAGTGAGTCCCATGCTCGATGCGGCGCTGCTGATGCCGTATGGCCTCAGCAAGCTCCTGAGGGGGGAGATGCACGCGTTCTCGAGTGTCAGTGAATTGCCCCCGGACGCTGCCGACCGTCAGTACTTCGCGCTGACGGGAACGAAAGCGGCCATCGTCCTGCCGCTCATGGTCGAGGGACGCGTGATCGGTTCGCTGGGGTTCGGCTCGTTCGTCGAGCGCCAATGGGACGCCACGCTGACCGCACGCCTCAGATCGGTCGCCGACGTACTGTCCGTCGCGCTGTCACGGGCACGGCTCGATGCCGATCTGCGGAAGAGCGTCGAAGAGCGCGTGACCTTCGAGACGCTGATCGCGGATATCGCCTCCAGTTTCGTCAACCTGGATTCCGATCGCGTGGACAGCGCCATCGAGGCCGCACAGCGGCAGCTCGTCGAAGTACTCGATATCGATCGAAGTGCGTTGTTCGAATTCGACGATCAGATTCCGGTGCTCACGCACTTCTGGTCGCGGCCCGAGTTCCCTCATCCACCGATTGAACGTGGATCCGCGGCCACGATGTTTCCCTGGATCTCGACCAGGATCCGGGCCGGCGAGACCGTCTGCCTGACGAGCACCGACGACATCCCGGCCAGCGTTCCCGATCGGGATCACCTCCAGCGCATGGGAACCAGAGCGACGGCTATCCTGCCGCTCTTCGTCTCCGATCGCGTCATCGGTGCCCTCACGTTCGGATCGCTCCGCGCGGCGCGGACGTGGCCGCCGGACACAGTCAACCGGCTGCGGCTGATCGCGCAGGTCTTTGCCAATGCCCTGGCACGCCGGCGCACGGCTTCCGAGCTGCGCCTCACCCTGCAGGAGAACGGCCGGCTGCGCGAGCGCCTCCTGCAGGAGAACGTGCAGCTGCGCGACGAGGTCATCGCCAGGCGAGGGCCGTCTGAGATTCTCGGCCAGAGCCAGGCGATCCAGAGCGTGCTCGAACAGATCGACAGGGTCGCGCCGACCGACACGACGGTACTGCTGCTGGGCGAAACCGGCACCGGCAAAGAGCTCATCGCCAGGGCGATCCACGAGCGGAGCCGGCGCGGCGCCCGCACGATGATCTCGGTCAACTGCGGCGCCATTCCGGCGACGCTGATCGAAAGCGAATTGTTCGGCCGGGAGAAGGGCGCCTATACCGGTGCGGTGACACGCCAGATCGGCCGGTTCGAGCTCGCTGATGCCTCTACGATCTTCCTCGATGAAATCGGGGACCTGCCGCCGGAAACGCAGGCCAAGCTGCTGCGGGCGCTGCAGGAGCGTGAGATCGAGCGGCTGGGAGGCTCGCTCCCGATTCAGGTCAATGTTCGCGTGATCGCGGCGACGAATCGCGATCTCGAGGAAATGATCGGCGCAGGCACGTTCCGCGAAGATCTGTACTACCGCCTGAATGTGTTCCCAATCAGGGTTCCGGCGCTGCGCGAGCGGCCGGAGGACATCCCTCCGCTGGTGTGGGCCTTCGTCGACGAGTTCTCCCGGGCGTTCGGCAGGCGTGTCGAATCGATCTCCAAGGAGCGCATGCTCGCGCTGCAGCACTACCGCTGGCCGGGCAACATCCGTGAGCTGCGCAATATCGTCGAGCGCGCGTTCATCGCGACGTCGGGTCCACGGCTCGCGATTGAGCCGCCGATGCCGAGGGGCCATGCCTCACGCCGAAGCATGCGGCTGGAGGACGTCGAACGCGAACACATTCGCAGCGTGCTCGACGCCGTGGGCTGGCGTGTGCGCGGCACCGCGGGCGCCGCCGACATCCTGGGCCTGAAACCTAGCACGCTGGAAAGCCGCATGGCCAGGCAGGGTCTCACGCGCAAGCCTCGCTGACCCCGACATGTCGGGGCTACCCACGATATGTCGGGGCCTGACGACTCGAATCGAATCGGCGCGGCGCGCACCGCCTCTCTCCTATCCTCCTCTCTCGCAGTGACTTAACGAGAAACGACCGGACCGCGCGCCGTGTGGCAATGATTCTGCTCCCCCGCGATCGTTCGTGCGTTTCCAGCCCAATGAAAAAGCGCGGCTGGCCGCGTACGCATCGATCGTGGCGATCTGGCTGCTCCTCACCGCGCTCACGTGGTGGGGCGGGGGCACGGCGGCACCCGGTGTGTACGGGTACGTCGCCTTCGCGTTCTTCACCGGCCTGCTGTTCGGCCCCACCGCCGGCGTCATTGCCGGGACCGTGAGCCTGGCGACCGTCGGGGCCCTCGCGGTGCTCGAGCAGTGGGAGCTCCTGTCGCCTCCCATCCTGCAGACGCCGGCCACACGTGTGCTGGAACTCGCCCTCGTGCTGGTCGTGATCATCGGCCTCCAATACAGGGCGGTCACCACCGAACGGGTCGCACGCGCCCGCCGTGAAGAGTATCTGCGGGCGCAGAAGCTGGAGGCGATCGGCCGGCTGGCCAGCGGCGTGGCGCACGACTTCAACAACGTCCTGACCGTGATCCTCGGCTGTAGCGATCACGCGATCGAGCAGCTCGAGCCCGGGCATCCGGCGCGGGTCGAAACCGAAGAGATCAGGCGCGCCTCCATCAGCGCGTCTGCACTCACCCGTCAGCTGCTCGTCTTCAGCCGGAAGGAGGCGGCGGATCCGGCGCCCGTCAAGCTCGGCGACATCGTCGAGAGTCTGGCGGTGATGCTGCGGCGGCTCGTGGGCGAGCACATCGATCTCGTCACAGCCACCGGCATGGACGCCGGCCACGTGATCGCCGACCCGGGGCAGATCGAACAGGTCATCATGAACCTCGTGGTGAACGCCTGCGACGCAATGCCCGCAGGCGGCACCCTGACGGTGCGCACCGGCTCGGCGCCGATCGACCGCGCGGTCGCGCGCGCGCACGGTCTGCCGGAGGGCGACTACTGCACGCTCACCGTCAAGGACACCGGCTCAGGGCTCACACCGGAAGTGCAGGCACGCATGTTCGACCCGTTCTTCACGACCAAGGCGGGCGACGCGGGCACCGGGCTTGGGCTCGCCACCGTTCATGGGATCGTGCAGGAGGCCGCCGGGTGCGTCGTCGTTGCGAGCGCACCAGGCCGCGGCAGCACGTTTGTCGTGTATCTGCCGCAGGCCCGGACCTGAGCCATATACGCCCGCTGGTTCTGTATTTGCTGACAGTTCGACTGTGCGTCCTGGCCTGTTGGCCGCTACGTCGGCCCTCGTCTCAGCCGTTGGCGTCTCCACGTGGCTCGCCGCGGCCGAGTACCCAGCGATTCCGCCCGACGGAGACTTCGCGGAGCGCGCGCGCCCGCCGCTGACGCTCTCAGGTCCTGAAGCCAGAGATCTGCGGCGAGATGCACTTCGCCGTGCGACCTACGTCGTCCCCGCCTCTTTTTCGGAACCCGGGCTTCCGTCAACGCACCCATTGCGTTCGCCGGTCCCCTCCTGCCGCTACCTGCCGTCGGAGCCGTCCGGAACGACGCCGAAATTCGACTGCGTCTTTGCCGGAGGCGACACGGTAAAGGTGAAGTACGGACACGACGCGGAGATCCATGGCGAGGCCGCTGCCACGGCGCTGCTTCGCATGCTTGGATACGCGGCGGACACGGTGGCAATCGTGCAGCGCCTGCGGTGCTACGGCTGCCCGCGCCACCCGTTCGTCGCGATCCACCTGCGCCGGACGCTTCACCTGCCGTTCATTCGCGAGCAGATTGACGACGGGTACACGGACTTCGAGTGGGTATCCGTCGAACACAAATTTCCCGCGCCGGCGATTGAGACCGCCGACCTCTCGGGTTGGGACTGGCGCGAGCTGGACATGGTCGATGCGCCGCGCGGTGAAGTGGACGCCTTCCGTCTCATGGCCGCGTTTCTCGCGCATTGGGACAACAAGGCTCAGAACCAGCGGCTCGTGTGCATAGATGAGGTCGGCCTCAAGGCACCAACGCCAGTCAGCGAAAGCGCGACGGACGTGCACGACGGCATCTGCCGTCATCCACTCGCCATGATTCAGGATCTCGGCGCGTCGTTCGGGCCGCCGAAAGTGAACCTGGCACGGTGGCGGGATCTGCCGGTCTGGCAGGACCGCATGACGTGCACGATCAGCATGCGGGCGCTGCCGTTCGACGGTGCGACGTTCGAGGATGTCCGGATTTCCGAAGCCGGGCGCGCGCTGGCGGCCTCGCGCCTCGCCTCGATCTCAGACGCGCAGATTGAGCGGCTGTTCGCCGACGCGCGGTTTCCGCAGTTTCAGGCCGGCACCGACGACGAGCGCGATCTGAAGGCCTGGACGGCGGCCTTCAAATCGCGCGTTCGGCAGATTGCTGAGGTGCGATGTGATTTGGTTGGTAGTTAGTACCGGCTAACTACAGACTACCAACTACCAACTACTTGGCAGCCAGCAGCTTCTCCATCTCATCCATCACGGCGTTCATCTTCCGGATGGTGAGATCGAGCGGCTCGTCGGTGGTCATGTCCACACCGGCGCTCTTCAGCAGATTCACCGGGTAGTCCGACCCGCCTGATCCAAGGAATGTCAGGTAGCGTTTCGTCGCCGCCTGGTCGCCGCCCAGGACCTTCTCTGACAGCGCCTCGGCAGCCGTGAACGATGTCGCGTACTGGAAGACGTAGAAGTCGCGATAGAAATGCGGGACGAAGCTCCACTCGTGGGCGATGTAGTCGTCCACGACGGTCACTTTCTGATCGTGACCATAGTAGCGGCGCGTGATGTCCAGATAGAGCTTGGCCAGCGCGTCGCCGGTGAGCGGCTGCCCCTTTTCCGCCATCTCGTGCATCCGCAGCTCGAACTCGGCGAACTGCGTCTGGCGGAAGACGGTGGACTTGATGTTCTCGAGGTAGTTGCCGAGCAGTGACAGCCGCGTCGGCGTGTCCTTGATCTCCTTCAGCATGTGATCGATGAGCAGCGCCTCGTTGAACGTCGATGCGACCTCGGCAACGAAGGTCGCGTAATCGGCCGTGGGGTACGGCTGCGTTTTGTTCGAGTAGTAGCTGTGCATCGTGTGCCCGAGCTCGTGCGCGAGCGTGCTGACGTCGTTGTATTGCCCGAGGTAGTTCAGCAGCATGTAGGGATGGACGTCGTAGGCACCGCCGTTGGAATAGGCGCCTGACCGCTTCCCTTCCGTCGGCTGCCAGTCCAGCCACCGTTCGTTGAACGCACGATGGACCACCGCCTGATAGTCCTTGCCCAGCGGTGCAAACGCCGCGATCACGTGCTTCTGCGCTTCTTCAGGCGTGTAGCGCAGATCGACCGACGCGACGAGCGGCGCGTAGAGGTCGTAATAGTGCAGGTCGTCGGTAATCCCCATCATCCGCTTCCGCAGCTTCAGGTAACGGTGGAACGTCGGCAGATGACGATTCACGCCGGCCACGAGACGCGTGTACACCGAGACCGGAATGTTCGAACCGTCCAGCGACGCCTCGAGGTTGGATGAGTACTTCCGCGCCCGGGCGTAGAAGAGCACCTTCTGCACTTCCGAGTTGATGGTCGTGCCGAACGTCCGGCTGAACCCGCCCAGCGACGTGAAGAATGCCGACATCGCCGCCTTCCGGTCGTCCCGGTTCTTCGACGTCCGCAGTTCGCTGTATCCCGCCTGGCTGACCTTCACGCTCTTGCCGTCGCTCAGCGTGATCGTCGGATACGGGAAGTCGGCGTTCGTCAGGATGCCGTAGATGTTCGAAGCCGATCCGGCCAGCGGCGCGGCGTCGGCGAGGATCTTCTCTTCGGCGTCGCTCAGCGTATGAGGAGCACGGCGGACGATATCGCGCAGGTAGAAGGTGTAGTTCTTGAGCCGCGGCTCAGAGGCGATGAATTTCTCGACCGTGGCCGAGCCAATCTTGAGCACCTCGGGCTCGACGAACGACGCCTCAGCGCCGAGCCGCGCGTAGATCTGCTGCATCTCCTGTTGCATGCCCTGCGGCTCGGAGACCCGGGTGTCGGTGTCCGCCAGCATGCTGGAGTAGACGTACAGGCGCGTCAGCTCCTTGGCGAGCCGGGTCGTCAGCTCCAGTGCCGACGCCAGCGCCTGGGCGGAGGACCCGAGCTTGCCGCGGTACTCGCCGATCTTCGGCAGCTCCGCGGCAATCGCCTCCTTCTGCTTCCGCCAGGCGGCGTCGTCCGGATAGATGTCTGCCAGATTCCATTTGAGCCTGTCGGGAACCTTGGCGCGGTCGCGTTCCTGCCCGATTGTCAGCACAGACATGCACGTAACTGCGGCCACGGCAACAGCTAATCCGGTTCGAACGTGTGACATAGCCGCTAATCCTCCAGCGCCGGGTGCGCGATGCATGGCTCCGCTCCGCGGAACCCGGCCTACACTCTTAGCCTACCAAGACATGGCCAAAGCGCGCGTACTCCGGGAGGACTGGGCCGAACTCAGTGACGAAGAATTGCTCGACCTCCGGATGGCGGACCTGCCCCTCCGCATCGAGGGCACCATCGCGGAGCGCATCGCCCAGCTCCGCGCCGAGCTCGACGATCGCGGCCTCCGTTTTCCGCTGCATTTCTACATCTCCGACGAGTGGTTCACGCCGGACGGCGCCACCGCCATCGCGGTCCCCTTCTATCTGGCGCATCCCAGGCTCGAGCGGCTCGAGGAAGCGCAGATGTTCGAGGCCGAGGGCGGAGAGTACGAGTGGGGAATGCGGATCCTCCGTCACGAGGCGGGTCACGCCATCGACAACGCCTACAGGCTGCGGCTTCGCCACGCCCGGCGAGAGATCTTCGGCCTCCCGTCGAAGGCGTACCCGGAGTTCTACACGCCAAAGCCCTACAGCAAGAGCTTCGTGCTTCATCTCGATGCCTGGTACGCGCAGAGCCATCCCGACGAGGATTTTGCCGAGACGTTCGCCGTCTGGCTGACGCCGAACAGCGAGTGGGCGCAGCGCTATAAAGGCTGGAAGGCGCTCCACAAGCTCGATTACATGGACACGCTGATGCGCTCGCTGCGCGAGCAGGCGCCACGCGTGAACAACCCCGCGGAGATTGAAGCACTACCGGAAGTGAAGCTCACGCTCCGGCAGCACTACCGCAACAAGCGCCGCCACTATGGCGTCGAGCACCCGAACTTCTACGACCGGGACCTGCGCCGCATCTTCTCCGACGCGCCGGAGTTCGCCTCCAACATCACCGCCGCGCAGTTCATTGCCCGCATCCGCCGTCCGGTCCGCCGCGTCGTCGCAAGCTGGACGGGCATCTACCAGTACACGATCGATCAGGTGCTCGAAGACATGATCGCCAGGTGCCGCGAGCTCAAGCTGCGGCTCGTCGGATCCGAGGAACATGCACGGCAGGAGTTCACTGTGCTGCTGACGGTGCAGGTGATGAACTACCTGCACAGCGGTGGGCATCGGCTGTTTCTCTGAATCGATGAAACGAGTCCGCATTCTCGCGCTCGTCCACGACCATCTGGTCCCACCGGAGGACACCACCGGCATCGACATTCTCGAGGCCGAGTGGAAGATGGAGTACGACGTCATCGAGACGCTGCGCGAGATGGGCCACGAGGTGAAGGTCCTCGGCATCCACGACGACCTGACGGGCATCCGCGCGGCGGCGGAGGCGTTCAAGCCGCATATCGTCTTCAATCTGATGGAGGCGTTCGCCGGCGTCACGACGTTCGACCAGAACGTCGTCAGCTATCTCGAGCTGCTGCGGCTGCCCTATACCGGGTGCAACCCGCGCGGTCTGATCCTCGCCCGCGACAAGGCACTGTCGAAGAAGCTGCTGGCCTATCACCGCATCCGCGTGCCCGAGTTTGCGGTCGTGCGCCCGGGGCGGAAGCCCGTGCTGCCGAAGCGGCTGACCTTTCCCATGATCGTCAAGTCGTTGTTCTTCGAGGCGTCGGCGGGCATCTCGCAGGCGTCGGTGGTCGAGAATCATGAGCAGCTTGCCCGCCGGGTGAGCTTCATCCACGAAAAGCTCGGGACCGCCGCGATCGTCGAGCAGTTCGTCGACGGGCGCGAGCTCTATGTCGGCGTGCTCGGGAACGAGCGCCTCGACGTCTTTCCCGTGTGGGAGATGTCGTTCGACAAGATGCCCGACAACCGCTGGAAGATCGCCACCGAACGGGTGAAATGGAGCACCCAGTACCAGAAGAAGCACGGCATCATGACGGACCGGGCTCGCGTCGATCCCGTTCACGCCGAACAGATGCAACGCGTGGCCAGGCGCACGTATCGCGCCCTGGACCTCAACGGTTACGCCCGCATCGACATCCGGATGGACGAAGAGGGGCGGATGTACGTGCTGGAAGCCAACCCGAATCCCAACCTGGCGTACGGGGAAGATTTCGCGGAATCCGCGGAAGTCACTGGCCTTGCGTACGAGCGGCTGCTCGATCGGATCATCACCCTCGGACTGCGCTGGGAGCCCGCCCGGACGGGCTAGAACAGCCGGGCTCGTGGCAATTCGATGAAAAAACTACCCCGGGCCTGACCAATTCGTCATAGCTGAGTTACTCTAGCGTTACATCCATGGGCGGCGAGAACGGGTACACGGCCGAAATCAAGTTTCTGCTGACCGAGGCCACCGGAATCCAGGTACAGGAGTGGGCGCGCGGGCGGCTCGAGCCCGATCCCCATGGTACTGGTCCTCACGGCGATGAATATCGCGTCTCGACGCTATATCTGGACACGTCGGAACGGGATGTCTTTCATCGGCGCGGTTCGTACGGCCGCAGCAAGTACCGGGTCCGCCGCTATGGCGACGAGCCGCGCGTGTTCCTCGAGCGCAAGCTGCGAACGGCCTCGCGACTGGCCAAACGGCGTACCGACATCCCGATCGATACCCTGCACCTGCTGAAAGCGCGCGACCTCGAAGATCTCGACACCACGACGTGGTTCCGGCGGCGCGTGAGCGTCCGGCAGCTGGAACCGGTCTGCCGGGTGTCCTACCTGCGCACCGCACGGCTGGCCACCACGCAGGAGGGCCGGATGCGGATGACGCTTGATTACTCGCTCTCCGCCTCCCCCGCCGACGCATTCGCGATCGACGGTCCGGGACCGGCTTCGTTACTTCCCGGGCATATGATCCTCGAGTTGAAGTACCGCGGGTCGATGCCGGCAGTGTTCAAGGAGCTCGCCGATACGTTCGCGCTCAGTCCTGGACGAGCGTCGAAGTACCGCGTGGCCGCTGACGCCCTCGGCATCGCGTCGCTCGCGCCCGAGGAAGGGGCGCCGACCACGCTCCATGCCTGAGGCGTTCAGCCAGTCGCTCGTAGACTTCCAGGCCGTCCCGCCGCTTACCGTTCTCGTGCGACTCGTCGCCGCCCTGCTGCTTGGCGGCCTCGTCGCGCTGGTCTATCGCTTCACCCGCCCGCCATCTGAAGTCGCTCCGTCGTTCTCCGCAACGCTGGTGCTGCTCTCGATCCTGATCGCCATGGTCACGCAGGTGATCGGCGACAACGTGGCGCGCGCGTTCAGCCTCGTCGGCGCGCTCTCGATCGTCCGTTTCCGCACGGTCGTCCGCGACACGCAGGACACGGCCTTCGTGATCTTCTCCGTCGGCGTCGGCATGGCGGTCGGAGCCGGCTATCCCTGGCTCGCAGTGGCAGGCATCACCGTCGTCTCCGTTGCGGCGTTCGCCATGAATTCGCGAGACACGATCGCGCTGCCGACCTCCAGCTCGACTGAAGGCGAGGCGTTTGAACTTCAGGTCCGCGTCGGAATCGGTCATGATCCTCAGGTCGTCGTTGGACCGGTGCTCGACGTGCACGCGACCGACCGCCGGCTGATGTCGCTTTCAACAGCACGGCAGGGACTTGCGGTGGACGCGACGTTTCGAGCGTCACTTCGCAACAGTGCCGCCGCTGATGCTCTGCTTCGGGCACTCAACACGGTCGAGGGTGTGCAGAGCGTGAATCTGACCCGGCTGGTCGACGACGATGACGACTGAGGCGAGGAGATCATGAGCATCCGGACTGTCACCATCGTTCTCGGCGCCATCACCCTCGCGGGGCTGCTCGGGTCGCTCGGTCATGCGCAGCGTGAAGACCGGCTCTCGAAGCCCCGCCGCGTGGCTGCAATGCCGCGGCAGGGGGGATTCGGATTTGGCGGCGGCGCGAACTCGGAGCAGCAGCTCGTCGCGCAGTTCGACAAGGACGGTAACGGACGCCTGAACCGTGCCGAGCGTGACGCAGCTCGATCGTCCGCCGGCGGCGGTCAGTTCGGCATGCGCCGCGGATTCCGGTTTGGCGGCGGCGCCGCTGCAGGACAACCGGGACGCACGCTCGCGCCCGCGGATGTCCGGCCCTACCCCACGACGCCCATCTACGACATCGGCACGCTGCGCACGATCTTCCTGCAGTTCGAGGACGCGGACTGGGAGGCGGAGCTCGCGGCATTCCACAACACCGACGTCGAGGTTCCGGCCACGATGATCGTGGACGGCCGGACCTATAAGGACGTCGGCGTGCATTTCCGCGGCGCGTCATCGTTCGGGATGGTGCCGGAGGGGCTGAAGCGCTCGCTGAACATCTCGACGGACTTCGCGATCGACGACCAGACGCTCGGCGGCTATCGCACGTTCAACCTGCTCAACGCGAACAACGATCCGACCTTCCTCCGGGCGTTCCTCTACACGTACATCGCGCAGCAGTACCTTCCCACGCCGAAGATGAACTTCATGCGCGTTGTCATCAACGGTGAGAGCTGGGGAATCTATCTGAACGCCCAGCAGTTCAACGGCGACCTGCTGCGAGACAACTTCAAGACGACCAAGGGCGCCCGCTGGAAGGCCCCGGGGATGCCGGGCGGACGCGCCGGACTCGAGTATCTGGGCGAGGATCCAGACGAATACAAGTACATCTACGAGATCAAGACCAAGGACGATGACGAGTCGTGGAAGGCGCTGATACAGGTCACGAAGGCGCTGAACCAGACGCCGCCTGACAAGCTTGAAGCAGCGCTCTCACCGCTCCTCGACATCGACAGCGCGTTGCGGTTCCTCGCCGTGGAGGTCGCTCTCGTCAACAGCGATGGGTACTGGACGCGGGCCAGCGACTACAGCTTCTATCGCGACCCCGACGGGAAGTTCCACATCATCCCGCACGACGTCAACGAAGGGCTCGGCGGCGAGGGCGGGCGCGGCGGGTTCGGATTCGGCGGCGGAGGCGCGCAGCTCGATCCCCTGGTCTCGATCAATGATCCGGGCAAGCCGCTCCGTTCGAGGTTGCTCGCGGTTCCGGCGCTGCGCCAGAAGTATCTCGGCTATGTCCGAGAAATCGCCGTCAAGTGGCTCGACTGGAACGCGATCGCCCCAATGCTCAAGGCCAGCCACGCGCTGATCGCCGAGGAGGTCAGGCTCGACACGCGCAAGCTGTACGACGTGGCGGGCTTCGAGGCCGGTATCTCGGAAACGGGCGCACTCAAGAGCTTCCTGGCCGAGCGGCGCGCATTTCTGCTGAAAGCGATTCCGGAGTCGCCCGCGGCGATTCGGGCGGCGGCACCTGCTGGGGAAAAACCCGCAGCGGCCGCGAACTAGTTCACGCGCTTTCGACAGCATCCACTCCAGACCCGATTGATCGGGCCGATTCCGTCCCATACGATTGGGATCGCATCTTGCGACCCGCGCTTTCCAATACAACCATGCGGACCAGGGGATATCTCATTGCGATGGCGGTGTGGCTCGGCTCGGTGGCCGCCGTCACCGGACAGCTCCAGCATCCAACCCTTCTTCGGAACCACCAGGCGATCAAGTACGACAGCACGCCGTCGCAGGATCCGATCGCCCGTCTCAACGAGCGCCTGAAGAGCGGCGAAGTCTCACTGGAGCGGCGCGGACAGTCCGGCTATCTGCAGGCCGTTCTCGACGCTCTCAAGGTGCCTGTCGAGTCGCAGCTGCTGGTCTTCTCGAAGACCAGTTTCCAGGCGCCGAAAATCGGTCCGAAGAATCCCCGCGCCATCTATTTCACCGACACCGTCTCGGTCGGCTGGGTTCGCGGCGGCGAGGTCCTCGAGTTCGTCGGACAGGATCCCAGACAGGGCGCCGTCTTCTACACGCTGTCGCAGACGAGCGACAAGCCGGTCTTCGAGCGCAACGACGCGTGCGTCTCCTGCCACGCCTCCGAGGCCACGCACTATGTGCCCGGCATGTTCATCGGCAGCGTGTTCCCCGGCGTCGACGGGACGACGATGTACGGGCCGGCGTATACGACGGACCACCGCACGCCGTTCGAGATCCGCTGGGGTGGATGGTTCGTGACCGGCACGCACAAGGCGACCCGTCACATGGGGAATGCGGTCGCGACCGATCCCACCGATCTGGCCGCGATGATCACGCCGCAATCAGTGCACACCACCAGCATCGAAGGGCGCTTCGACCCGGCTGGCTATCTCTCGCTGAACAGCGACCTCGTCGCGCTGCTGGCCATCGAGCATCAGGCCAAGATGCTCAACCTCTTCACTCGTGTCGGATGGGAAGCGCGCATCGGCGGGAAAGAGGCAGGCCGCACGGTGGATCAGGCCGCCGCGGAGCTCGTGGACTATCTCCTCTTCGTGGACGAGTCGCCGCTGCCGGGGCCGATCACCGGGACGACGCGGTTTGCCGAGATCTTCGCGTCACAGGGACCTCGTGACAGCCGCGGCCGCTCGCTGCGCGAACTGGACCTGAACACACGGCTGCTCCGTTACCCGTGCAGCTACCTGATTTATTCGGAGCCGTTTGACGGCCTGCCGGATCGCGCGAAGCAGGCGGTCTACGCGCGGCTGTGGGAGATTCTGTCGGGTGCAGAGCGTGACGCGCGCTACGCCGGGCTCACCCCGGCCGACCGCCGCGCCATCACCGAGATCCTCACTGAGACGAAGCCGGACGCCGCGGCCTACTTTGCTGCGCGGCAAAGCACTTACTAGTCGGTAGTTCGTAGTCGGTAGTCGGTAGAGAAGAACTACCAACTACCAACTAGCATCAGCGTCCGCCCATCGCGGCCGGAAGGTCCTGTTTCGTGAAGCCAGCGGGCACGGCGAACAGTGAGTCGGGGAACGTCCGACGGCCCGCCTCGATGACCTCCGTCGTCATCACAGGCTGTCCCTGGCCCATCATGATGACGGTTCTCACCGGGAAGTCCGGGCTGCCGCGCTGATCGAAGCCGCCTACGCCCGGGAGCTGATTCGGCATGAGTGTGGCCATCGCCGAGTAGAACACCCCCATCTGACCCATCACGTCGAAATCCGTCGCAGCGAAGCCCAGCGCCGCCCGGTTCACCATGCACACGTCGCCGAGCTTCTGACCGCCTATCGTCAGGTCGTACTTGTCGCACGTCCAGCGGCCGACTGTGTCCGAACCGGTGCGCGTGAACTGGACGCCTTTCATCATCGCTTCCATCTGGGCGCGCTGCGCCGGCGGCAGCGTCTCGAGTTGCGCCTGCATCTGAGCGGCCGATCCCTGCAGCTGTGCGCTCAGTCGATCGACGTCGGCTTTCGTCATTTCCATGTACGTCTTTCGAGCCGGATCGACGATGTAGAGCACTTGTTTGCCGCCGTCGAAGATTGTCACGTTGATGGCGCCATCCGGGCCGGCCATCTCGGTGCGCATGCGTGTCGCCTCAATCTGTACTTGCACCGTGGTGATCGGCGCGCCACCGGCCGTCACTCGCTGAGTCATGAAAATTCCATCCGCCGCCTGCCCCATTGACGGGGCAGCGAGGTGGAAGAACAGGGCGGCCACGATAAGAAGTCTGTTCATGACGCTACCTCTTGAGCCCCCAGCCTCCGTGTCTTCAACTGACTACCAGCTACCAGCTACCGACTACCAACTAACGAGGCACCACCCATGTCCCGGCGAGCAGATCGTGCGGTCCGCGCGTGCGGCCTGCGATTGTCCATGCCAGCCCAACCGCGAGCGCGCCCACGGTGACGAGGGTTGCCGTCAGCGGATTCGGCGGCGTCGGCACGAATCCCTGCACCATCGGGGAGAACGCCAGATACGTCAGCCAGGCAATCGCCGGCAGGCCGGCCACCAGCGTGCGCAGCAGCGACCGCACGCGCGTAATCTCCCCGCCGGATCGCGTGACCGTCGCCAGCCCGACTTGCCGCGACACGAGGCCGCCTGGCACCAGCAGCGACGAGATAACGCACAGGAGGAGCACGAGCGCCAGTGCGCCCGCTGTGATCGTCGAGATGATCACACCACCGAGCTCCACCGTCGACCGTTCAGGTCGTGCTCCATCCGGACGACGTTCGCGTGCATCTTTCAGAATGGCCTCGGCTGCTGCCAGCTGGGCTGACGACACGTCCGTATGCCTGGCAAGGATGTTCTCCGCGAGTGCGCGATAGTCAGGCGCCAGGCTCCGAACGACGCCCGCATTCCAGAACTCCTGGTCCCGAATCAGGTGCGCATAGCGCCCGGCGATCGCGAGCTCCGCGGCCGCGCGCACATCGGGTTCGCGCAGCGGACTGTTCGCCGGAAGCGTGGTGCTCTTGAGCGCCCCGAGCAGGTTCATCATCTCGTTGGTCTCGGAGCTGGCAAACCGTGCGAGCGCGGGAACGAGTGTCACTGCCACCAGCAGCGCGCATGCGACCGGCGCGGCCGCCAGCATGCCGGGCAACGCCCGGCGCCACCAGCGCACGTCGTTCGGAGCCGCGGTCATCGAGAGCAGGGCGGCGCGCGCATCGGCAAGACCTGGCCCTTCGGCTCGCCTCGCAGGCGTTTGCTCGCTCAGGGCAGGCCCTGACCAGCTGTCCAGAAACGCGCGGGCCGACAATGGAAGGCCGGCCGGCTCCGACGGATTGCGCGGCACGCGGGCGGCGGCGACCTGCAGTAGCTGCTCCGGCGTCAGGTCGGCCGTTGCACGCGACGAGCTTCCCGGCGGCGCGAAATCGAGCAGGACGATGCGGCCGTTGTCGCGCAGCCAGATTCGATCGAGCGCGAGCGGCGGCCGGGTGCCGTCTTCCGCTGAAGACGCCATCTCGTTCACAAGGTCGAGCAGTTGCAGTTTCACGTGCCGCCACGCGCCCGGGGCGACGCTGGTGGTCCATGCGCCGCCGTCCGGGGCTTCGTACGCGTCCCAGTTCTCGTCGGCGGAACGGCGTCCAGCCAGCCAGTGCAGCCTCGTTGGCCGTGACAGGTCGCGGCGGGCACCGTCGACCGGCGGCGTCGACGCGTCGGCGATCGCGATCCAGACCTGGCGGCGAAGCACCGGATCGAACGCGCGCACAACGGCGCCGGGCCCTGGCTCGCCGGAATCGAGAGCCACGTATGGCCCGTAGCGACGGGCCGGCCCGGTTGGGACGACTGCGGCCGACTGTTGTGTGACGCGGGTCTGCCGTTCGATCGCGGCGGGCCGCGCAATCACACGCGTGCCGCTCAGGACGTCGTGCAGGCCGGTCCATCCATTCCCGCGTCGAGCCGTCGCAAAGAACATCAGAAACGCCAGAACGGGCGGGCCTGTCTGCTTCCAGTTGATGTAAAAACCAGACGACGACTGTCCCGAGTCGCTGTCGATGAACCACGGGGACCCAAGCGTCGCGGCAATGAGGATGTTCGGCGCGTAGAACAGAACAACTCTGGCGGCAATCTGCCCCCAGCGCGGCGGCGAACCGGCTGCGGACACGACTCGCAAGCCGAACAGCCGCTTGCCGAGCGACGCGCCGGTCGCACCTTCCAGGACAAGGTAGTAGAGCAGCGCGGCTGCCCACGACAGGTTGGCGACGGCCGCCGTGCGTTCAGGCGACCCCGAGAGCGGGTCGGCGAGCATCGTCGTCAGCAAGGTCACCGGAATACCGACGATGACCGAGGCATCGATCAGGCCCGCCAGCGTGCGCGTCGCGAGCGGCGCGGGTCTGTCGTGGCGGGCGAGAAACGGCCGCAGCGCGTCCGCCAGCGCCGGATACGACGACGGCCTGTTGCCGGGACTCTTCGCCAGACACCGCATTACGACCGCCGACAGGCGCGCCGGAATGTCGCGACGCAGCTGACGCGGCGGAACCGGCGTATCGTTCGTCACTTTCCCAAACAGCTCGCGCAGGTCCGACGCGTCGAACGGTGGCCGGCCGGTGAGCAGGTAGTAGAGCGTCGCACCCACCGCGTAGATGTCGGCGCGGACGTCGAGCGGCTCGCCGCGCAGCTGCTCGGGCGGCGCGAACTGCGGCGTGCCTTCGAAGCCGGAGGTCACCAGCTGCTGATGAACATCGCGCGCCAGCGTGGAGATCGACAGGCCGAAGTCGCCGACCTTCACCACGCCATCGCGATCGATGAAACAGTTCGACGGCTTGATGTCTCGGTGCAGGATGCCGGCGGCAGCCGCGGCGTCGAGGCCGCCGATCAGCTCCATGACCGCGGCAACAGCTTCGCCGGGGCGCATCGGGCCGTCGGTGACGACACGATCCTTCAGCGTGCCGCCCGGGAGCAGTTCCATCGAGATCACCGGCGTGCCGTCGATCTCCTCGCTGCCGAAGATGTAAACCGTGTGGGGATGGCTGACCGACGCGGCGAGCTGGCCTTCCCTGAGAAATCGCGCCCGCTCCTCGGCGTTCTGCAGCCGGCTGCTCAACACCTTGAGCGCGACGCGCCGGCCGGACGGCACATGCTCGGCGTCGTACACCTCGCCCATCCCGCCTCGTCCGAGGAGCCGTCCGATCGCATAGCTGCCCCACCGGTCCCCCTCGGCCAGACGCGGGGCGGCCCTGACAACGGGCGCTGCTGTCACCGACGAGACCGTCGGCATGAAGTCGGTGGAACCCGAACCGGCTGAGAAGGTCTCCGCCCCGGCCTGAAGCAGGCAGGCAGCGCAGAGGCCGTCCGGTGCATCGGCGGCCAGCGGCCGTCCACAACGCGGGCAGGTTGAGCCTGGGATCTCCACGAGTCTCTCCTCGGTGCGATCAGACAAACCGGGAGGCGAAGGTTACATGCGGAGGGCGCGCTCGAGGTATTTCAGCTCTTCGTCCACATCCGCCGGGTCCGAGACGGTCTCGGCGATGGCTGCCCGCAGCTCGGTCCGGAAGGCCTTGCGCAGCCGGTGCACAGCCACCTTGACGGCGCCTTCGGTCGTTCCCAGCGTCTCAGCGGCAGCCGCGTAGCCCCCGGGCGGGCCTTCGCCCAGCAGGCTCGTCTTGAGCACCTCGAACTCCGCGCCGCGGCCGGTCTTCTGCCATTTCGACTGAACGGTGGCTACGACCCGCTCCACGACGGTCAGCGCCCACCGCCTCTCATACAGTGTCTCGGGCGTCGTCAGGTCCACCGGCTCGAACTGATAGCGGCCCTCCGCGTCGTCGAACGCCAGCGGGAGCGGCGTCACGCCACCGCCGCGCTTCGCCGCGCGGCTCCGCACCGCCTCGTTGAGGAGAAAGTGCTTGGCCGACGCCAGCAGGAACGTCCGGAAGCGGCCTCGCTCCGGCCGCACCTGCTCGATGTCGCCGCGCTCCAGGAGCGACGCGAAGAACGCCTGCGTCAGGTCGCGCGCCGCGTCAGGGTCGGCGCCCCACCTGCGGATGAAGGCATAGAGCGGATACCAGTAGGCCTCGCAGAGCGTGGACAGCGCTGCTCGGGCAGCATCGGGATCAGTGCCGCCCGCCGCAGCGATCACGCTCCAGCGGGTGGTGTCAAAGGACAAGGCGAGGCGATTCTGTTCCTACTGCAGCGGGACCGGTGTCGTCGGCCGTTTCAGGGGCAGCGGCGGCGCGGTCTGGCACGGCGTCGGTTTGAAGTTGGCGTCGTTCGGCTCAAGGCGGAAGTTCGTGCTCGTGTAGTACGCCTGCGACAGGTAGCGCGGATCCTCGATGATGGTGATCACCTGCAGCCAGTTGTCGCCGTTCGGATGCGTCGGCAGCCGGTGGATGTATTCGGTAATGACCGCCTGCTCGCTGTACGGCACTCCGTTCTTGCGCAGGTAACCCTCGCGGAAGTTCGTCGTCACGACCTTGATGTCCGCGCCGGTGTTGATCCGTCCCGACCCGCGCGGGGGCGGGCTGCCACGCAATCCCGACCCGCCGCCACCGGGGACACTCTGTGCACCCGGTAGACCGCCGCCCGTGACGCGTGAATCACCAACGGGAGCGGCACCCCGGCCAACGCCAGGCCCTTCCAGATCCGCGCGCGAAAAGCCCTGCCACGTCTTCTCCGACGGCGGCTGCGCCGCTCGATCGAAGTTGAGGAGGCGTGTTTGCGTGCCGGCGTCGAACTCCATCTTCAGCGTGTTGTCGTCCTGCCAGGAGATCCGGATGCGCCCTGGCTGACGCATGATGCCGCCCACGCCAAACGCCTTGCACTGCAGGCCGGCCTTGTTGTCGGCCTCGAGGTCCCACGCCTGCGCCACCTTACGGCCTTCACCATTCACCGGAATGCTGGCGGTCGCGCTGGCATCCCTGGGCGCCGTCACCATGCGCCAGCGCCAGTCCTCGGTGACCACCGACACCCAGGTGCCCGTGAAATCAACCGGGTTGCGCGCGCGCGCCGTCTGCGGCGCCCCGGCCGGACCTGCGCCGCGTCCGCCGGCGCCGCGCTGCGCGGCCACATCGGAACCCACGGCAATCGCCACCGCGACAATCAGCACACCAATCGGAAGCGAGAAATGACGTCGCATGGCTATTTCGCACTCCTGGTCGCGGGGGCGGCAGTCTGGCCGCCGAGATCCTTGTAAATCGCCTCAATGAACATCGCCGTGGTCCATGGGCCGGTGTTGGAACCGTAGCGCCCCTCGTAGTCGAGCGCCGGCCGCGCGGCCTGCACCTGCGCGAGCGTCATCTTCTTCGCCACCATGTCGCGGACGCGGTCGCGGATGATGTAGACCATGTCCCGGTACATCACGACATCATGCTCGTCGCTGATGCGGCCGTGGCCGGGGATCACGTAGGTGCCGCCCTGCTGGAGCATCTTGCTGGGAACGGTCAGGTCGAGGATGCGGTTGAGCGCATCGATGACGCCCTGCGTCGTTCCGCCCGCCTCGACGTCAATCACCGGGAAGCTGTCGGTCCGGAAGATGTCGCCGGTCGCAATCACGTCGGACTTCCGGAACATCACGAACGAGTCGGCATCCGTGTTGGCCGTCTCGGGGTGCGAGATGACCACGGCTTCGCCGTTGAACGGGAGATCGCGGCCCTGCTCGAAAAACGTCTTGAATGGGCGGCCGTTGTCGGGCACGCCCGCCTTGATCATGTGGGCGGCGACGTTTTCGTGCGCGATGATGTCGGCGGTGTTGCCGTTCACCGTGCGCCCGGCCTTCGAGATCGCCTCGTTGCCGGCCGTGTGGTCGGCGCGGAAGGTGGTGTTCACCATCCAGCGGATCTCCTTGCCCGGCGGCGTGATCGACTTGATCGCGGCCAGCACCTTCTCGCTCGTACCCGCGGCTCCTGTATCGACCACGAACACACCGTCCTCGCCGACCTGCACCGCGATGTTGGCGCCGGCGCCGACGATCATGTGGACGTTGCCCTGGACATGGACGGCCTTCACTTCACCGGCCGCCAGCTTCGAGGGCTGATCCTCCGGCCGGAAACCTCCGTTGACGTTTGGCCGTACCGCGGCTGGCTTCGCGCCTGGCCGCCAGTCGGGCAGGAGCGTTTCGGCGCCACCGCGGACGCCGTCCTCGGGCATCGCATGCCGCTGACCGAACTCACCCCGCCATGTGTTCTGGTCCGGCAGGAAGTGCGGCACCGTGTTCTTGTCGGTCGGCAACTCCATCACGTATTCGCAGTTGTACAGCCAGTTCGTGTTGTTGCGCTCCATCACCGCAAATTCCTGACTGCGAATGTACGGCTCGGACAGGTACACGGGATCGGTGGCGATCGTCACCTGCGAAAACAGATTGCCGTGACGCATCCAGTGCTCCACCACCGTGGACTGATCGCTCTGCGGCACGCCGGTACGCCGGTAATACCCGGCCTTCAAGTGCGTGGTCGTGATCGTCAGGATGTCGCCGTTCCACTCGCCGGTCGAGAAGCCCATGAACGTATGCGGCGCGTAGTCGGGCGGATGCGGGCGCCCGTCCATCCAGATCGTCCGCCGCTGCTGGTAGGTCCCCATGAACATCTGAATCGCGATCAGCTCCTGCGTGTCTGGGTGGCGTTCTTCCCAGATGCGGAACTGGTTCGGTCCGAAGAACATGTAGGGCAGCGTGTACGGCGCGCACTGATGCTCGAGCACCGAATGCCGGGCCACGTCCCACGCGTCGCCGAATCGTCGTCCGGCTTCGTTGAGCGGGATCCCGCTGAAGTCACCAGGCTCCTCGCCCGGCACGCGATCCGGCTGATCCTCGTGGATGCGGGCGCTCCAGTCGCCGACAAAGCTCACCTGCGCCGTGGCGGGCGCGGCCGCTAACAGCACCGCGAGCGCGAGAAGGAATCGTAGAAACATCACTGAACCTGAGTCTTGGATCGCGTGCTCTTCAGATGCTCATTCAGATCCGGGAGACACACGACCTCGTGGACGTCGATGTCGTTGACCCGATTGAATCGCTTGGTGCTCTTCCACTCGCCTTCCCAGTGCTCCGGGTCGGTCATCGTGTAGGCAATCTCGAGCTGCTTGCCGCCAGGCAGCAGACGGATGCGCTCGACGATGCGCAGCTGCTCGCCCGCCGGGATCGAGGCGCCGCCCTGATCCATCCAGTGGTGATCACCGCGGAAGTGCCTGGTGTCGACGACGAGCGTGTCGCCTTCCCAGCGCCCGATCGATTCACCGTTGTACGTCCGCACGACGACGTCGACATCTGTGTGCTGGCGCCCATCGAGGAAGACGGTCCGGAAGCTGTTCATGAACTCGCTGACCATGTAGATCGCCGTCGGCAGCTGAATCATCGCCGTCGGCCAGTAGCGCGTCATGATGAGCGGCAGGCCGGCGGGCCAGCACTGCCCGATGTCGTCCTTGTAGATCTTGCCTTCCTTCATGTACTTCATCCCCGTATCGAACTCTTTCTGCGCCTTCGCAGTCAGCTTCGGATACGGCGGCCCGAACTTCCAGGCATCAGCGCCCGTGCTCGTGTCGATGAACCAGTTACCCGTGAGATCGAACGGCGCCTTGGGACGCGGTTTCGAAATGTTCTCGGGCGCCAGAGCGCTCAGTGGCTCCGCGGGTGGAGGCGGCGCCGCCTGGCCTCGCTGCGCCACCAGCGCCGCGGGCACGACCGCCAGCGCTGCCGCGAGCACACCACCGATGAGCGTCCGCGCGCGCATCACTTGGCTTCTCCGCCGCCGCCCAGCCGCGCCGGGCGTTCGAGCAGCGTGCGTCCGTCGGCCAGCGTGACGGAGGTGAAGATGGCCGAGCCCGGCTCTCCTGACTTCAGCGGACGGCCGACGACGGTCACCTTGTCGCCCGGCTTGAGCGTGTTGGACTTCCAGCCGGCGCGAATGAGATAGGTCGGACTGGTCAGTTCGACCGCCCACAGCACTTCCTGGCCCTTCTCGTTGGGGACCATGACCTCAATCCACGTGTGGGGATTCTGCCAGCGGAACTCCTTGATCGTTCCAACCAGCGTCACGGTCTTCTGCGCCTCGAATGCCGCGGGCGAATGATGCGCGAACGCCGGCGCAACGATGCCCGATATAAGAACCGCCGCGAGTAGAAACCTTCTCATCTTTCCTCCTGAACCCTTCGCACCTCTTGCACCTCTTGCACCTGGCACCCCTCGCACCGTTCGCACCCTACCTCACATGCACGCTCGACGACGTGCTCTGGAGATGTTCGTTGAGGTCTGGCAGGCACTGAACTTCCTGGATGTCGTGGTCGGTCACGCGATTCCAGCGGCGGGTCCCCTTCCACTCGCCTTCCCAGTTCTGCGGATCGATCAGCGTCCACTCGCCCTCGAGCGTGTTGCCGTTGTTTATCATCCTGTAGCGCTCGATCATCCTGAAGTCCTTGCTCGCCGGGATTCCCTGATCGACCCAGTGCTTGTCGAGATCCGTGAAGTTCCGCGTGTCCACCACCAGCGTGTCGCCTTCCCAGCGGCCGACGGATTCGCCGTTGAAGCTGCGGACGACGAGGTCCGGGTCGGTGTGCTGGCGGCCATCGAGATAGATGACGCGCAGGCTGTTCATGAACTCGCTGATCATGTAAATCGCCGTCGGCAGCTGGATCATCGCGATCGGCCAGACGCGCGTCATGATGATCGGCATGCCGGCGGGCCAGCACTTGCCGATGTCGTCGCGGTAGACCTTGTTGTCCTTGACCGCGGCCGCGTAGGCGTCGAAGTGCTTCTGGGCGTTCGCGGTCAGCTTCGGCAGCACCGCCGGCGTCCGGCCGAAGAGCCAGCCGCCACCAGGCACGCTGCCGCTGATGAACCAGTTGCCGGTCAGATCGAAGGGCGCCTTGGGCCGGGCTTTTGTAAGGTTTTCCGGCGCAAGGGCGCTCAACGGTTCGGCGGGCACCGCGGGAGCAGCCTGGGCCGGGGCCGCGCCCCGCCCGCGTCCGGCCGGCGCCTGCGCGGACACCGCAACCGCGGCGATGCCGAAGGCTAGGAACACCGCCGTAATCTGGCGTCGCTGAGAGCTGATCATGGGTCCTCCGTGTGGAGCCTGCCCCACCGAAGCCGCGGAGCGGCGAAGGCGGGAGTCATTCTAGTCCCACTTCGGGTATATGTAATTGGCCAGTTGGGTGGTTGGGCAGCTGGTAGTTCAGTCGTTGGATAGTTGGTAAGGGCCGGCATTCAGGTCGGCTTTTGGGGGGAGTGGGATGTCCAAATCGGTGGGTCGCCTTGTTATTGGACTGGTCATCGCCGCCGTGGGTGTCCACCCGGTCTGGGCCCAGGCGAAACAGGAGTTCGTCCCGACGGTTGGCCAGCCGGGCAAGGACGTCGTCTGGGTCCCGTCGCCTGAGGAAACCGTCGCCAAGATGATGGAGGTCGGCAAAATCACCGCCCGGGACTTCGTCGTCGATCTCGGATCCGGCGATGGGCGCAACGTGATCGCCGCCGCCAAACTGGGGGCGCGCGGCCTCGGCGTCGAATACAACAACGACATGGTCGAGCTGTCGAAGCGCATCGCGGCGAAGGAAGGCGTCACTGATCGTGCCCAGTTCGTCCAGGGCGACATGTATCAGGCCGACTTCTCCAAGGCGACGGTGCTGGCGCTCTTCCTGCTGACGAGCAACCTGCAGGTCCTGCGGGACAAGATTTTCAACCTGCAGCCAGGCACGCGCGTGGTCTTGAACACCTTCCCCATCCCGGAATGGACCGCCGACGAGCAGGTGACCGTCGAGAACTGCCAGAGCAGCTGGTGCACCGTGTACCTGAATATCGTCCCGGCGAAGATCGCGGGAACGTGGCGAGGTCCGAACGGCGCGGAGATCACGCTGACCCAGACGTTCCAGATGCTGACCGGCAGCTCGAAGACGGCGGACGGACAGACAGGCACCGTGAGCGGCCGACTGCGTGGCAATGAGCTGACGCTGTCCAGCGGAAAGCAGGAGTTCACGGGTGTCGTGAAAGGGAACGTCATCGAGGGGACCCAGCGGCCCGCCGGTGGCGGCGCATCGCAGCAGGTCACGTTGACGCGGGTCAAATAGATCGTTCGGATCATTCGCGGTTCTAGGGGGGCTGAGATGTCTGGATTCGTCCGAGGCTTTATTACGTTAGTCATCGCTGGTGCCACATCTATCCCAGCTGCGGCACAGACCAAGGAAGAATTCGTTCCCTTCTCCGGGCAGCCCGGCAAGGACGTCGTCTGGGTGCCCTCGCCGGAAGTGACCGTCGCCAAGATGATGGAGGTCGGGAAGGTCTCGGCGCAGGACTTCGTCATCGATCTCGGATCCGGCGATGGCCGCAACGTGATTGCTGCCGCCAAGCGCGGCGCACGCGGCCTCGGCGTCGAATACAACAACGACATGGTCGAGCTGTCGAAGCGGATCGCCGCGAAGGAAGGCGTGGCCGAACGCGCGCAATTCGTTCAGGGCGACATGTATCAGGCCGACTTCTCCAAGGCGAACGTGCTCGCCCTCTTCCTGCTCCCGAGCAACCTGCTGGTGCTGCGCGACAAGATCTTCAACCTGCAGCCAGGCACGCGAGTGGTGCTCAACACGTTCACCATCGAGGAATGGACTCCTGACGAGCACGTGCTCCTCGAGGATTGCGAGAGCTGGTGCAACGTGTATCTCAACATCGTCCCGGCGAAGATCGCGGGCACATGGCGCACGTCCTCGCCGGCGGGCGAGCTCACGCTGACGCAGCAGTACCAGATTGTCAGCGGGACGTTCAAGACCGCCGCGGGTCAGACGATTCCCGTGACGGGCAAGCTGCGCGGCAACGACGTGACGCTGACGGCCGAAAAGCAGGCTGAATTCACGGGGCGCGTAAACGGCACGACGATTGAGGGCACGCAGCGCCCGGCCGGCGGCGGCGCGCCACAGGCAATGACGTTCACGAGGGCGAATTAGGACCTCGTAACAAACTGGTAACAACCCCCCTCTATCGTGGGTCCGGCGAGGTGTGCATGAAGCCGACGGCGACGATAGCGGGAATCCTGATAATCGGTGCTCTGCTGTGCGTCCCCGCGGGCGCGCAGCAGAGCCCTACCCTGACCCCGGTCCTGAAGTTCGAGGTCGCCTCAGTCAAGAAGACCGCCACGCGGGCGCCGATGCTGTGGCAGCCCGGTGGCCACTTCACCCAGGGGCTGCCGCTCCTGAGCATGGTCTCCATCGGCTTTGAGATTCCTCTCTATCGCGTCGAAGGGCTGCCTGACTGGGGACGGACACAGCTGTTCGAGGTCAACGCGCGCGCCAACCGCGACGTGCAGATCGAGGAGCGGCCCGCGTACTACCGCGGTCTGCTGATCGACCGATTCAACATGGCGACGCACGTCGAACAGCGAGAGATGGACGTCTACACGCTCACGCTCGCGCGCGGCGACGGACGGCTGGGGCCAGGCCTGCGGCGATCGGACTTCAACTGCGACGCGATCATCGCCGATGCCCGCAAGCGCAATCTCGAGGGTGAACGGCTGCCGAACGCTCCGGTGCCGGGCCAGCGTCCGACCTGCGGCGGTATCGGCGGTACGGCAAGCTTTACGGGTGGCGCCGCGCCGTTCCAGAACTTCGTCGCCATGCTCGCCAGTGCGCTCGGGCGGCCGATTGTCGACAAGACCGGCCTGACAGGACGATTCGATATCGACTTCAAGGCCGCGCCCGTCAATGCGCGCGCTGGCGGTCCGCTCGCCGATCTGCCCCCGATCTTTACCGCCGTCGAGGACCAGCTTGGCCTCAGACTGCAGCCAGGCCGCGCTTCGGTCGAGGTGCTTGTGATCGACCGCCTCGAGATGCCGGCGGAGAATTAAGCCCGTGTTTGCTCCCGCCACCGACCGTCGCGATCGCCATACGTCGCTCATCGTCCTGCTCGTCCTGCTGACGCTGCTGCCGGCAGCGTGCGTGCTCTGGTTCATGAACGAGGCCGTGCAGGTGCAGGCGGATGCCAGCCGCAGAACGACGCTTGAAGGCTATCGCGCGCAGCTTCGACTCGTGCGATCGCGGGTCGAGGCGTCCTGGCAGGCGTACGCCGCGCGGTTGAATGGACGCGGGACCCTCGCGCAGAGGTTCACGGAGATCACCCTCGACGAAGGGGGCGACGGCGCCATCCTGTTCGATGAACGTGGCGGAGTCGCGTTTCCAATCGAGTCGCGCCTCCAGACCCTCGATGCGGCGCTTCGCCCGTCGCTGCAGCCGATGGTCGTCCTGTCCTCGGAAGTCGCCGCGCGTGGCGGCCTGGCGCTCGTGCCGGGCGCCTTTCAGCAGACGGCGGTCAGCGACGTCTGGGCGTTCACATCGGCGGACCGGATGACGGTCGTCCTCTTCCGGACGACGACCATTCAGTCGATCATGCACGACCTGCTGCACGAGGTGCAGCCATCGGGGATCCTCTTCAACACCTTCGCGCCAAATGAGAAGGCCGACATGGAAGCGATCGCTGCCGGCGCCGCGCTGCCCGGCTGGCAGCTCTCGTTCTTCGAGCCGCTGGAGAGCCTCCCCGTGGACGACTCCGGCGCACGACGGCAGACGATGGCCTACGTCGCGGTGGCGGCGTCGGGCCTTGCCGCCACCGTGTTGATTGCCGTCATGACCGGCAGCGTGTTCCGCCGGCAGCTCCGGCTGGCGCGGCTCAAGACCGATCTCGTCGCCTCCGTATCGCACGAACTGCGGACGCCGCTCGCCTCGATGCGCGTCCTGGTGGACGGCCTGCTGGCCGACACGCACCTCGATGAAACCAAGACGCGCGAGTACCTGCATCTGGTCGCAAGCGAGAACGCGCGACTGACGCGGCTCATCGAAAACTTCCTCACGTTCTCGCGCCTCGAGCGCGGACGTGAGCGCTTCGCCTTCTCCGCCGTGTCGCCATCCGCGGCTGTCAACGCCGCCGTCGCCGCCATCCGCGAACGGGTGCCTCAGGCGTGCGACCTGACGATCGAGATCTCACCGGACCTTCCGGCCGTGCGCGCGGATGAGGGGGCCTTGATCTCCGCACTGATCAATCTGCTGGACAACGCGCTGAAGTACACGCCAGACCAGAAGCGCGTCTCCGTGAAAGTCGAACGCACGGCTGACGGCGTCGCGTTTCAGGTCCAGGACAACGGCATCGGCATCGCGCCACGGGAACACCGGCGCATCTTCAAGCGCTTCTACCGCGTGGATCAGAGCCTGGCGAGCGCCACCTCCGGCGTCGGCCTCGGCCTGAGCATCGTCGAGCTGATCGCGCGCGCGCACGGCGGATCCGTGAGCGTGCAGAGTGCCCAGGGCTCGGGCAGCACGTTCACGCTCACTGTGCCTTACGCGTCCGCTGGAGCCCTGGCGTGAGCGAGGGACGGGTGCTGCTCGTCGAAGACGAGCCTGCCCTCGCCCGCGGCCTCTCCGACACGCTCCGCGCGCAGGGATTCGACGTTCATGTGGTCGAGGACGGCCAGCGCGGTCTCGACGCCGCGATCTCGATGCGGCCCGACCTGATCCTGCTCGACGTCATGCTGCCGCGAATGAACGGCTTCGAGGTATGCCGGACGGTGCGGGAGCAGGGCCTCGACGTGCCGATCGTGATGCTCACGGCCAAGGGCCAGGAAGAAGACGTCATCCTCGGGCTCAACCTCGGCGCCGACGACTACATCACGAAGCCGTTTCGCGTCGGCGAGCTCATCGCGCGGGCCCGGGCGCTGCTGCGCCGGCGCGGCCCGGACAGGACGGTCCAGCGGTTCGGCGACTGCGAGATCGACGTGACGGCGCGCGTCGTCAGGCGCGAGGGGCTGGTGCTCGATCTCACGGCTCGCGAGTACGCGCTGCTGGCGTACTTCGCGTCACGCCCCGGCCGCGCGCTCGCACGCGACACGATCCTGAATGCGGTGTGGGGAGCGTCCGTCTTCGTCACGCCGCGAAGCATCGACCGCTGCGTCGCAACGCTGCGCTCGAAGGTCGAACCCGATCCTCACAACCCGATCTACATCCAGACCATCCGCGAGATCGGGTATCGATTCGAGCCAGGCGGGACCACCTGACCACAACTCAGTAGGACACCCCTTCAGGGGTGTCTCTGCCTCAGCCGCTCCCCACAGGATGAGCTTGCGCAAATTTCTCATGGTTCAGCTTTATGGACGGAAGGAATTCCTCTACAGTCGGCCAACGTGCTGCCAGCAAAGTCTTCCCCAATCCTGATTGTTGAAGACGATGCTGTCTTGCGGTCCCTTTACCGGGCCACTCTGCAACTCGAAGGGTTCCATGTCATCGCCGTCGAAGACGGCGTTGATGCACTCCGGCATCTCGACGTCACACGGCCATCAGTCGTCGTGCTCGATCTCAATCTCCCCCGTCTCAATGGCCGTGACGTGCAGCGTGAAATCAGAGGACGCGTCGACACCTGCCACATCCCCATCGTCATCGTCACCGGAGAGGACACGAGCGACCTGAGGCCGGAGGACTTCGCCTGCATCCTCCACAAGCCCATGGATCCGTCGGAGGTTGTCAGCGCCGTGCGGCGGTGCTTGTCGAAGCATCTCGTATAAGAGGCCCGCGAAGCAGCCAGGCCGGCACGCAAGCGGGCACGATGAGGAGTGCGGCGTTCGGCAGCGCGCTCGCCGCAAGCCGCAGCGCGCTCGCGCTCGACGGCGAACTGTCACGAAGTGCCAGCGACATCATCACCCACGCAACGGTAAAGGCGACGATCGCTGTCACCAGCAGCATGATGCGCGCTTTGACGGTCGCCAGGCGTGCGAACACGTCGTGCGAGACGAGGAAGAGCGCGCCGCTCGCGGTGCCTAGCATCCGCCCCGCATCTCCGGCGTCCGGCAGCCCCACGAGGAGTGCACTTCCAGCAAGAACAATCGCAACGGCCATCACTCGATGGGCCACTTTTAGAAGGCCGAACCCTAGCCCGACCGTGGCCAGACCGATCACCACGCCGCCGAGCACATCACCTGGAAAGTGACGTCCGAGATACATCCGCGAAATGCCCATCGCCGCGATCCACAGCGTCCCGAGGATCCACGAGCGCCGCGACCAGCGCAGGAGCAATCCCAAGCCAACGACAACGGCTGTCGTCGCGCTGACGTGGCCTGAAGGAAATCCGTAGCTGTCTTCGACTTCAGTGGGGGTGTCGGCGTCACGCTGCCGGAGTTCTGACGCGAATAGGGCGAGCGCCTGCACCCGGCTATCCACGTCGGGGCGTGGCATGGACGCCGCGGTCTTGGCGATGTCCGTCACGGCCCCGCTCAACGCGACCAGCACGAGCAACGGCACGGCAGCGCGCAGGCGGAAGGCGAATGCCAGGAATACGGCGATGGCCACATACGCGCGGGTGTAGCCCAGAAGGGAAATGCCGTTCATCACGGCTGTCAGCGTGGGCGAAGCCCACGACTGCAGCCAGACGATCGGATGGATCTCGAACATTCGTACGTCGTGTCCGCCTTTAGGCGACCCCAGGCTGACCCTAGGCGGACCTTACGCGCACTTGCGATTGACGATCTCGGCGCGCTTGCGCTTGAAGACCTCCACCCATTCCCCGACCGTGGCCATACCGGAGCTGGACTTGCCGGGATCACGGAGGCGCAGGGTCACTCGCGCGGCTTCGAACAGGCCGCTGATCTGATCGTCCGACAGCTGCATCAGCAGGTTGGCGAGAAACGCCCTGCCCTCTTCGCTGATGACCGGATCGTCCAGCGTCCCGGTTGCGGACTTCGAGAGGTTGCCGACGCAGCCGGTGGAATCCTTCCATACCGGCGTCGCGGCCCAGCGGACGTAATCCATGCCTCTGTCGTTGGCGTTGAACAGATTCGCGCGGCCGAACGTCAGGCCGACATCGCTGACCATCATGAACGGCTTCTCACACACGCCGGCCCCGCCCTCTCCGGCCTCGATGCACATGATTCGCTGCTGGCGCGGTTTCGTGTCGGTGTGCTGCATGAACACGGCGAGCAGCTTGAGCGCGTCGCGCTGCGCACGTGTGGCGCCGCCGCGCCGTTCGTCAATGTCGTTGAGATCGCCCCATGACCATGCGCTGTCGGGTTCGAACTCTCGCCCCGGCATCTTGCGCTCGATCGTTGCCGGGTCGAAGATCCGCTCGTCGTTCTCACGCGCGATCCCACCGAGAGACGATGGACACCCACGGCAGATGACGCGGACGGAGTACATCGCATCGGCGCCGAAGCCCAGCGCCCACATCAGCCGCGTCGCAGCAACCTCGGCAAACACTTCGGCGTTGTCCCCGCCGAATTTCACCTTCAGCTCATCCTGACCTGACTTACACGCGAACTTCGGCGATCCGCCGGACAGTTCCTTCGGCACGTACGTGCACGTGACGGTCTGGTGTAGCGTGAAGGCTTTAGGCCCTGTCGGGCCCTCGCGGAGGTTCATCAGGCGCACGTTTGTCGGAGTCCAGACCTGCGCGCGGGCGATGGCGTTCACTCGCTCGGGGGTGTTGTCCGGCCGAGTCGCGAACGCACGATTTGTGGTTGAGGCGACGGCCCCACAGGCAACGCTCGACAGTATGGCGATGAATGCAACCAGCCTGACCATGCCCCTGAGGAGGTGCAATCGGCAGGCCTACGGTAACTGCCTGATTCAGCAGAGCCTTGGGGAAACCTCGGGCATTGGCTGGGTAAATCGTTGCCACTTACGGAGCGTCCGACTTCAGGCGGACCTCTTCCGCGAATCTGGCTCGGCGCGCGGGCTTCCCTTCCCTTTCACCGCCTGCATTCGCAGCCCCCAGAGCATGCACACGGTGCCGGAGGTGGAACAGAACGTGAACGAACTGGGCGTCGATGCACGGGGCAAGGGGGGTTGGAGCGTGAGGAACAGCCATCGCCCAAGGTATTCCGAAATGATGCAGGAGATGTGTCCACGCTGTACGAGTGGTGCGATCTCCGTCCTGCCGGCCAATAATCCCGGCAGCGAGCAGGAATGGTTCCGGTGCGGCAACTGCGATCACATGTGGTCGCAACGGCGCGACCGCAGGGAACAAGGTGAACGACCGATGCCGTCGTCCGAGAGCGAGGGACACGGAGCCTGACTTGAGCATTCTCGCTTGCTATTTGTCTCTCCGATACGCGAGTGTCTGCGTCGTAGCCGCCTCACTCTGTTCCCGAGTCTCGACGCTGATGACCAGCCGTCCGAGATCATCGATTCGCCAGGTCTCACTCCGACGTCGAATGTTCGCCCCTGCAGCGCCGTAGCTCTCCCGGTAGATCCAGAGAGAATCCCCGCGCCACGTGACCTCGTAGCGACTTCCGCCGCCTGGTTGGCCGGTCCCGGCGACGCTTCCACCGATCAAGCCGATCGGGTAAGCATCTTCCTGAACAACGTCGCCCAGATACCGTGTCACGTAAAGCCTCAGATACGCAGGCGGAATAGGTCCTCCACGAACGTTGGTCATCGTCGTGAGTGGCTGCTGAACAACGAGCCGTTGCGGGATGTCGGGAGCAGGGCGAACTTGCGTCTCGTCCAGGACCCAGCTACCTGAAAAGTCGGTTCCTCTTTGGGCTGCCACGGGCACGGCGCAGACGACCGCGATCAGGCATGAACCAAGTGCCGGGAGCAGTCTCGACATGCACGTATTGGACACCACCTGACCGTTTTCAGATCGACTTCTCGGGCAAGGTTGCGTGGCAGAATCTAACCGTTGTGCGCTACCTGAAGGCTCTCGGCGTCGGCCTGCTTTCCGCGGTTGCGGTGGCGGCGCTGTATGTCGCGTTCAAAGAAGCTTGGGCGTTTTTGTATGTAGCACTGGTGCTCGCGCCACGAGCTGAAGCAGCGAGCGGTGGATTGAGCTGGGATGCATCCTACCCACAGTCGTTCGACATACGTGGCCCCCTGATCATCGGCTTCGTGCTTGGCTTCTGGTGGATGCTTCGGCGACAGGCTGTCGCACCGCGATCATCAATCTGAAATCCCAAATCGCTAAATGGATTTGGGCCCCCCGGGGATCGAACCCGGGACACCCTGATTAAAAGTCAGGTGCTCTACCACTGAGCTAGGGGCCCGCGACAACGGCAGGAACGACCATTGTACGCGCAGTAACCGCGTGTCGGCCGGGCACGCCGTTGTCCCCTAGTGCTTGTTTCCGGGTTCTTCAGCCTTCCAGAGATAGCCGCACGACGGACAGCGCGTCACGATCAGCGGCGACTGGGTGTCGTCGATTAACACGACGTCCCTGCCACAGGATGGGCACTGGAGGCCGGTGTGCCTGGGCTCTTCATCGAACTTGCCCGCGATGATCTGGTTACAGACCTCGACGCATTCGTTACAGATCGCGACGGTGGTGCCTGCGTGCCCGGTGATGAGCCGCTCGACATCCGATTGTTCCTTATTGCAGAAGGAGCATCGCACCACATGCGTAATATAAGCCTCTTGTACTTGCGGCATGCGTAGCCCGGGGGCGCCAGCCTCGTTGCGACGAGGCCGGCACCAACGGTTGTCTGAATGTTACGAGCAGGGGGTGCCGAGCGGCTTCACCGACATGACGGTGTACTGCACGCCGGCGTCGTTGTCGATCTCGACTTCCGTCCTGCTCCGCCTCGTCTTCGTGTCGCCGCGCTCCGGATCGACACTCGTCTTCTCCTCGATCTTCACTTCGGCGTCATTGTGATCGGGATCGACCATGATGGCCGAGAGCTGCACCTGCTGTCCGACGTGCTGGCTGAGCGCCACGTTCTCACGCGGCCGCAGCAGGAACGTCGCGAGCGTGCCGGCAGTTCCGACGCGGCCTTCATCGGCCTTCGTCCTGGTCGTCGTGGTGGTCTTCGCTTCGTCCCGATCCCTCTCGGTGCGGACCTTCGTCTCCGTCGTCAGGCCTTCCCTGGCCCTCACGGCGGTGCCGTACAGCGTGAAGTTGCCGGCGACATCACGCCGCAGGCAGCCCGTCATGCTGAACGCTGTCGCGTCGTCGGTCTTGATCTCCGTGCGGGAGCGAATAGTGGAGTCCTGCGCCGCGGCACTCACACCAAGCGCCAACGCAACGGCACAGCCCAGGGTAATTCGTCTCATGCATACCTCCCTCAAACTGTTGAAAGGTGCAGGAGGCGTTCCGTTCGAGCCCTGCCGTACGTGAGGAAATGAATCGCCGTGATTACGGCGCAGGTCGGGTCTGATTCACAGCGCCCCACTGAAGGGGCGCCGTGGGTCTCGCTATGGCCGGTCGCAGGAATATGGGAATGGACCGTACGGCGGGTCGCCGTGGAGCTGGTGCTGCGTCCAGCCATGCCAGTCGATGCAGATCACTTTGCCGTTGTGGATGATGGCGCCTTTGTCGTTGAACGCGTAGGTCGCAGCACCCGCGGCCATGCAGCCCGCAAGAGCCAACAGGGCCGCGGCAATCACTCGTTTCATGAATCCTCCCTCAGCACGGGCTCAATGCCGTGCACCCGGCATGCCACGAATTGCCAGCTCAGGCGACCAAAGAGGGCGCCCCGGCGTCCAAAAGGCGTGTCAAAGATTGCCCACGGCCTGGCCGCGACCTCCCTTCTTCTTGGATTCCTGGCTTTGATCGAACTGCACGCGCAGCAGCAGCCAGCTCCGGCTCAACAGGGTGCGCCGACGTTCCGCGCGTCAGTCGATCTGGTGACGACCGACATGATTCCGCGGAACTCCCGCACCAATCAGTTCATCGCCGACCTGTTGCCAGGTGAAATCGAGATCTACGAGGATGGCGTCAAGCAGGAGGTCGTGTCGTTCGTGCTCAGGCACGGCGGGCGCGTCATCGACCGCCTCTCTCCCCCGGCCGCGCCGACACAGGAAGGCATCATCCTGCCAGGACGGCGAACGGCAAGCGACACCACAGGCCGGATCTTCCTGATCGTCATCGACGACTTCCACCTGCAGTTTCGCGACACGCCCCGCGCCAAAGACTGGCTCCGGAAAATGCTGCGCGATCTGATCCACGACGGCGACATGTTCGGGATCGTCAGCACAGGTCATTCGTCGATCTCCGAGCAGCTCACGTACGACCGTCAGGTCCTTGAATCCGCCATCGACAAGATGTCAGGCGGCGGTCTGACGCCGAAAGACATCATGCAGGGGATGTCGTCGTCACAGGGGCCCGCCGAAGTGCGCCACCGCGCACAGGTCGCGTTCGCCACCGCATACGATCTGGTGCGGAGTCTCGAGAAGATCCAGAACCGGCGGAAGGCGGTCATCTACGTCAGCAGCGGCTACGACTTCGATCCGTTCGTCGAGGGCCGGCTCGAAGAGCAGGCGCGGCGCATGGGCATCACGGAGTCCACCGACGAAAGCGGCAACCTGCTTGCCGCCGCCGAACGCCTTCGCAGCAATCCGGACTACCGCGACCAGCGGGCCACCCAGGAACTGTCGGCCACCGATTTGATGCGTGACCTCTTCGACCTCACCAAGGCTGCGAATCGCGCCAACGCAACCTTCTATCCGATCGATCCGAGCGGCCTGATCGCGGGTCCGGACATCGACCAGGATGTGAACGCGTCGGACTGGTCAGCCTATACGCGCGAGCGGCAGAACAGCCTGCGCACGCTGGCCGATCTCACCGGCGGCATCGCCGTCGTCAACACGAACGACATCGACAAGTGGCTGGCACGAATCGACGCCGACACCAGCGACTACTACGTGCTCGGGTACTACTCGACCAACACGAATTCCGCTCAGCGGACGCGCCGGATTGAGGTGCGCACGACGCGGCCGGACGTGACAATTGGTGCACGTACGAGCTATTCGTTGCGCCCCGAAGCGAAATAACAAAAGCGTAAGCACGGCCGCTCCTGCGCGCTCTGGCCTTCGCAGCCAGCCCGACATTAAAATCGAAGGCTTCCATGGTCGGTCGCACGATCACGCATTACCGGATCATCGAGAAACTCGGTGCCGGCGGCATGGGCGAGGTGTTCAAGGCTGAAGACATCTCGCTCGGCCGCATGGTCGCGCTGAAGTTCCTGCCGCCATCGATGGCCAACGATCGCCACGCGGTCGAGCGCCTGCGGCGCGAGGCGCGATCGGCGTCGGTCCTCAACCATCCGGGCATCTGCACGATTCACGCGATCGAGGAGCACGAGGGCCAGCAGTTCATCGCCATGGAGTTCCTCGACGGCCAGCCGCTGTCGAGCATGATCGCCAAGGGGCCCCTCCCGATGGACACGCTCGTGCCGATCGCCATTCAGATCGCCGAGGCGCTCGAGGCCGCTCACGGCCACGGCATCGTCCATCGCGACATCAAGCCGGCGAACATCTTCGTCACCAAGCGTGGGCTCGCCAAGATCCTCGATTTCGGCCTCGTCAAGAACACCAGCGGCTCCGACGGCTCTGAGGGCTTGACGATGGGCTCCGAGGCGCTGACGACGACTCCGGGCATGACCGTCGGGACCATCGCCTACATGTCGCCGGAGCAGGCGCGCGGCGAGCCGCTCGACGCGAGGACCGATCTGTTTGCATTCGGGTTGGTTCTCTACGAAATGGCGACCGGCCGGCGCGCGTTCGGCGGCACGACGACGGCCATCGTGTTCGATGCGATCCTCAACCGCGCGCCCCAGTCCGTTGTCGAGGTCAATCCGACGATCCCGCCGGAGCTCGATCGCATCATCGGAAAAGCTGTCGAGAAAGAACGCCAGCTCCGGTATCAGAGTGCGCTCGATCTCGGAACGGATCTGCAGCGCCTGAAGCGCGACGCCGAGTCGTCGGCGCGCGTCATGGCCGCATCGCGATCGGTAATGGCAGCGGTGCCGGCTTCGGCCTCTGCCGTTCCTCCCGCGTCGGCTGCGAGCGTGCCAGTTGCGTCTGCTGCTGCCGTCCCCGTTGCGCCTTCAGCACCGGCAGTTCCCGCGACTGACTCGCCCAGTGGCGTCGTCGCGGCACCATCGTCGGGCGCCGTGCCTGCGACTGGCGGGATGTCGCGAGTACTCATGCTGGCCGCCCTGGCCGTCATCATCCTGCTGGTCGCGGTGGTGGCGTACCAGCAGGGCCTGATCCAGCAAGTCGGTGGTCCGCCGCCGAATCAGGCGAGCGATTCGGGAGCTGCACCCGCTGCGCCGGCACCAGCTGTGACTCCTGCACCTCCAACGGTTTCCGCTGCGCCACCGCCTGCGCCCACAGCGCCAGCACCCGTTTCGCCGCCAGCGTCAGGCACGACCGCACCGGCGACCCCTGCCACCGCGGCGGCCGAAGAAGCGAAGAGTGCCAAGGCGGCTGCCGCTGCCGTCGCCGCGGAACTCGAGGACGTTCGTACGAAGCTCGCGGCAAATCAAGTCGCGCCGGCGATCGTGGCGCTGCGGTCCTTCATCGATCAGCACGGCACGAATCGCCTCGTCGCGGACGCGTACATGCTGCTGGGTGAGGCGTACGACTCCACGAACAGGAATGACGAAGCGATCCAGGCGTACGCGTCGGTCGTCGAGAAGTTCAAGACGAGCCCACGCGCGCCGGAGGCGCTCCACCGACAGGCGCAGCGCGTGCTTAAATCACGTCTGGCCACTCGTGATGTGCTCGCGCGGCAGCTGTACGGGCAGGTCGCGGACGAGTATCCGAAGTCGGAGTGGGCACCGCGTGCGCTCGTGGCCCGCGCCGAAATCGAAGAGCGCACACGCGAGCGGGTCGCGGACAAGACTGTTGGCGGACTGGTCCCGTCGGCGCTGCTCACCTACCGCACGCTCGCCGAGCGCTACCCGGCCTATTCAGAAGATGTGTTGTGGAAGATGAGCGAGATGCTCGACGATCTCAAGAGCTACCCGCTTCAGGCGCAAGCGCTCACCGACCTCGCCGCACGTTTTCCGAACACGAAGTACGACGCCTACTGGAAGCTGGGCGAAGTGCGCGAGCGCCGGTTAAGAAATCCCGTCGGGGCGATTGAGGCCTACTCGAAGGTCCCCACGACGTCGCCTAAATATCGCGACGCTCAGAAGAAGGTCCAAGAGCTCTCACGGCGCTAGGCTCCGCCCCCACGAAGATCGCCGAGGCGTCGCCGAGGAGGTGCGTGAGCTCGAGCCGCTCGACGACGCGCTCGGTCAGCGACACTTGGTCGTCGAAGAGAAACGCAATCTCGTATTCGGTCTTCCCGCCGCTCGCCAGCGGCACGCACCGGATGATCCGGCCGGCGGCGTGGACTTCGCGGTGGTACCCCACTTCCATCGTCAACCGCGGCTGCCGCTGATTGCTTTCGGGGCGTTTCAGGAAGCGCGGATCCGGGCGTGACTGCAGCCGCACGAGCGCGCCACGGGAGGAGACGTCGATCAGCGTGGCCTGCTCCTCGCCCATTCGTACGAACGAGATCCAGGGCACTTCATCACTCGAAAAGCGCGGCTCCCGCCGGCGTTCGGAATAGGGGTTCGTTGCTGCGGATTCCTCGCTGAGCTCCCGGAGCTCCTTCTTCAGGTCCCTGGCCGCAGCAAGGTAGTCCACGACATCCTGGATGAAACCGTCCGGATCGCGGCGCGGCACGCCGAGCACTTCGCGCGGCGCCGCCTTGCGCCGCCACCAGAGCAGCGAACGCCGGGGCGCCTGAACCGGCGGGAGGACAGGCGCCCGCTCGAGCCGCGGAAGGCCGAGGAGCTGCACGTGGCCCGCACCCGGACGCGCGCTGAGATAGGCGATGAGATAGTCCTCCACGACCGACGACATGAGCGTGGGCAGGAGGATCACGTCCGGCATCTGGCGGTCGATCGACGCGAGCGCGTCCTCCACCGACTGCGCGATGACGATCTCGTCAGGGATGTGCGCGCGAAGGGCATTGCGCAGGGTGTCAGCCTGAGTCTGGTCAGGCTGTACGACAAGGAGCCGGGGCACGAAGCCCATCAGTGATCACGTTTTGTGCCCGTGTAGGCTTCACGCGTCGTTCGGCGGCTAAAGCGCTCTGCGGCAAGCAGTTTGGGACGGCTGGCGCGACGCCCCCAGGGCGTCCGCGCGCGCTCTTCTCACCGCGCGAAGAACAGAATTCGGATTCCGACACCAATTTTGGAGCCGCGACGATCTGCGAGCCATCGTGTGAAGATCCGGCGTCTAAAGGCCATGAGTTCGAAATCCGCCGCACTGTGCGTGTCGGTGATCCTCGCCTGTCCGTCCGCCGCCGGTGCGCAGTCGGCCAGCCAGGTCGTCGAGCGTTACATCAAGGCGATCGGGGGAAAGCAGGCGGTTGAGCGGATCACAAGCACAGAGGTCTCAGGCACTCTGACGTCCGCCGATGGACGCTCGGGGGTCTTCACTCAGCAGACACGGCGTCCGCGACTGCTCCTCCAGAGCCTGTCCTGGGGCGATGCCCGCCGGCGGACTGGATTCAACGGCCGCGCCGCGTGGCGGGACGACAACCCCGATGAACCGCGAACGCTGTACGGACGTCCGGCTGCTCGCATCCGGGCTGAGGCGCTCTACGCAAACACGCATCTGGTGGCGGCCGACGAAGCCATCCAGTTCTCGATAACCGGACGGGAAGAAGTGCGCGGCCGCGCAGTGATAGTGGTGGTTGCGCTCACGGCAGACGGAACAAAGAGGACGGTCTCCTTCGACGCCGCCAGCTACCTTGTGGTGAAGGACGCACAGGAGACTGAGGGCGGCGCCGAAGAACGGTTCTACGACGACTATCGTCCGGTGAACGGCGTCATGGAGCCGCATCGGATCGAGTGGCACCGGAACGGCGAGACGCTGCAGATCGCCGTCCAGCGCATCTCTCACAACACGCCGATTGACGCTGCGGTATTCGACTTTCTCGCGGCGCCAGCGGAGCCCCGCCTGGACGCCGATTCGGTGCTCTCATCCGCCAGGCGGAACGAGGAACGGGCGGATAGCGTGCTCGCGTCGTACGCGTACTCGGTGACCACGACATCCGGACGCATGGACGCTCAAGGCGTCGTCACCGTCATGGAGGGCGAGTCCTACGAAATGTTTCACCTGGGCAACCGGCCGGTGGCAAGGCGCGTCAAGAAGCGTGGTGGCGAGCCGCTGAGCGAGGCCGAGCGCAAACGCGAGGACGAACGCATCAACGCCCTGGTGCGGGATTACGAGCGGGAGCTCAAATCGGGGAAAGTGCAACCCGTACTGGTCCGCAACACTGGCGCCAATGTGATCGTTCGAACGCCGATGCTTTCACCAGGCTGGCTTCCCGTTCATCTTCGGATGTCCGTCTTCAGCAACGCCCGCCGGGAGCAGCTTCGCGGCCGCCGGGTCATTGTCCTCGAGTTCGAGCCCAGGCGAGGAGCTCAGGCCAGGGACGACTTCGAACGCCAGGCGGGCGTCACGGCGGGCGCGCTCTGGATCGACGAGGCGCTGCAGCAGATGGTCCGGATCGAGACCTGGTTTTCCGACGACCATGAGCGAGTAGCGGAGGGGACTTCGATACGGGTCGAACGCATCCTCCTCAACGACGAAGTGTGGCTGCCCTCTCACATCGAGCTCAACTTCCGGCAACGCTTCGCCTTTGGCAACTTCTCCCAGTGGAACAACACGATCGAATACCGGGACCACAAGAAGTTCACCGTCTCGACCGACTCCACGATCGAGCTTCCGGACGCGGGACGCTGACGCGCTATTCGGGGGGAGGACTCTTCGGAGCGGACTCGGCTCCAGGCGGTTCCTTGAACGTCTCCACCGGAATGCGTTCGTAGCTCACCTCGATGATCTCGAGGCGCTCCACGCCGCCCGGAGCGCGCAGCACCACGTTGTCACCTGGCCCCGACTTCATCAACGCCTTCGCCAACGGCGATCGCCAGCTGATGTAGTTGAGATCCAGATCGACCTCGTCGATGCCGACGATGCGCACGACGCGCTCGGAACCGGCTGCGTTGGTGTAGCGGACCGTCGCTCCGAAGAAGACGTGCGTCGATGCTCGCCCTCGCCTGGGAGCTTCCGGGTCTACGACTTCGGCAGCGTCGATGCGCTTCGTGAGGAAGCGAATCCGGCGATCGATCTCGCGCAGCCGCCGCTTGCCGTACTGATAGTCGGCGTTCTCGCTGCGGTCGCCATTGCTGGCCGCCCATGCGACGACCTGGGTGACCGCGCGGCGCTCCCTGGTGAGCAGGAACCGCCGCTCGTCGATGAGCCGCTGGAGTCCGGCCGGGGTGATGTAGTTCTTGAGCGGCGCGACCGGCGCCTCGGAAGCCTCGGGAGCCTTCATCGCCACGTGAATAGGTTACCCGCGGCTGCGAATCGTAGCGATCCCACCGTCGCTAGTTCCCTTTTTACACAGCAGGATCAGGCCGACGGCGTCTCGTATCCCGGAGGCGACGATCTCGATCCAACGACTCGACTGGAACGGGACTTGCCAAAACTGACAGGTTCGCGGGGCTACCTCATCAAGGAGTACCAACATGGTCGTCCTCCGTCGATGCGCAGTCATTTCAAGCTGGACCGCTATCCTCTTCGCGGTTGCCTGCGGCTCGTCGTCCCCGACCTCACCGATACGAGGATTCGGCGGCGGCGCGACAGGTGTCGTGATCGACGGCACGGTCAACGGCGGCTCGCAAGGATTGACCGCATCAGCGGGAGCCTCCGCGACGTCACCAGAGACGTTCGCCACGACCCCGGGCAAGCCGGTCACAGTGACGGTCGTGGGAACCAGCATCTCGACGACCGTCGATGGCCGCGGTCACTTCCATCTGCGCGATGTTCCTCTCGGCGATGTCCAGCTGAGATTCGTGGCGGACAACGTCGACGCGACTATCACGCTGCGGGACATCGAGGCTGGCGATCAAATCCATATCCGCGTCAGGGTCACCGACACGAGCGTTCGCATCGAAGCCGAGACGCGCGAGCGGAAACGAGACGACGACGATGATGATGACAATGAAGTCAAGGGTGTGGTGTCGGGGCTGACCGGAACATGTCCGGCGATTGCGTTCGCCGTGAATGGCACGAACATTACGACCGACGGTTCGACGCGATTCGAGGACGGCACGTGCGCCAGCGTTCAGAACGGCAGGCGGGTGGAGGTGAAGGGGCTGCGGCAGTCCAACAACACCGTGCTGGCTACGAAAGTCGAGCTCGAAGACGACGACGACTGAGATCTACGATCCCGCGGCAGCCAGCGCGGCGCGGAGCGCCGGTTCGATGCGGTCCGCGATGATGGCGTGACCGGCGTTGTTGGGGTGTATGAGGTCCGCCATCAGGCCCGAGACGCCGAAGATCCCTTCGAGGATCCCCGGAACCAGCGTCGAAGAGTTCTGGGTGGCGATACCTGGCAGCGCCCCTTCGAACGGGTCGAGCGGTCCGTTGCCGAGCCCGACAAGGATGACCGCCGCACCGTCCGCGCGAATCTGTTGAACGATCGTGGTGATGTTGGCGATACGCTGCGGGACCGGCACACCCTGCAGCAGATCGTTGCCGCCGAGCAGCACAATCACGATGTCCGCGTCACGTGAGAGGACGGCGGCGTTGATCCGGGCAAGTGCCGACGCCGTCGTGTCGCCGGATCGACCGGAGTTGATGATCGCTGTCCCGGTCCGGTTCGATAGAAGCGATACGTAATCGTTGTTTCCGGTTGTCCCTACACCTGCGGTGATGCTGTCGCCGAACGCGACGACCGTCACCGCCGAGGGCGCGGTGGGATTGTTGCTGCCGCACGCGGGTGCGACGACGGCCGTCAGCGCCAGCAGCGCCGGGAGCAGACACGTGAACGTGCGTCTGGAGATCACCTCACGAGTCTAACCTGCCCCGATCGTCCTGCACGGAAAGGGTTGGGCGACTCGCCAGCCACAGAATGAAGTCTGACGGTGGCGGTACGCCGCCGTGTCGGCGGAGCAGCTTCGCACACTGCGCCCGATGACCATGCGAGTGCAGACACACCTGCATCAACGCTTGCGAGACGGAACACGCGCCGCTCGGAATAAGAGCGTCCTCGAGCATCCGCACAAGATCGCCCTCCGTCGCGGTCTCGAGCCACTCGGCCTCCTGTGTCTGAGTGCTGCCGTATCGATGGATAAGCGCGTCGAACGAAGGAGAGCTGCGCGCCTCGTCTTCGTGAACAAACGGCAACCCGAGAACAGTCAGCAGCCAGAACCGGTTGGCGAGCAGGATGTGGTGAAGCAGTTCCCACAGCTCGGGGTCGGATGCTGCCGCGGGGTTCTGCCGAATGGCCGTCAGCAGTGCCGCGTTCGCGTGTCCTTTGTGAGCGATCAAGTCACGCAGCATCTCCAGCATGCGCGACATCCTAACAAAGGCGATGGCTGCTGGGCTGTGTATCATACGCGTGAGCAGAAAATGAAGAACACACTGAATGCGTTCTGGCCAGCGGTCCTGGTATGCACGCTGGCCGCCGGCACTGTGGCGCGGGCGCAGTGGCTGAACTACCCCACTCCGGGGATTCCGCGGCTGGCGAACGGTGCTCCGAACCTCAAAGCGCCTGCGCCGCGCACGCCCGACGGCAAGCCGGATTTTTCCGGGATGTGGTTCGCCAACGTCCCGTCGAGGGACTTCTGCCGCGAGAAGGACTGCATCCAGGAAGAACGAATGGCGCGCGAGCAGATCAACCTCGGTATCAAGCTGAAGGACGGCCTGCCCTACACCGAGTGGTCAAAGGAGCAGATGAAACCACGCCGCGCCAACGGCGGCCGTGAGGATCCGCACACCTACTGCATGCCGCCGAACTTCCCGCGCGCCTGGACGCTGCCCCAGTACATGCGAATCGTGCAGACGCCCGGCATGATGGTCGTTCTCCACGAGTTCAACGAGGCGTACCGTGAAATCTATCTGGACGGACGGCCGCTGCCCGTCAATCCAAACCCGACGTGGAACGGCTACTCCACTGGGCACTGGGAAGGCGACACGCTCGTCATCGAGACCAACGGCATCCGCGACGACATGTGGCTCGACATCCAGGGAAGCCCGATCACCGAATCCGGCCGCGTCACCGAGCGGCTGAAGCGCCTCAGTTTCGGTCTGATGCAGATCGAAGTCGCCGTGAACGATCCGAAGGCCTACACGAAGCCATGGTCGGTCACGATCGAAATGGCCGTTCAGGTGGACACGCAGATGCTCGGAGAGATCTGCATCGACAACGAAAAAGACACCAGGCTCTATAAGAAATGACAAACCATCGTTTCTGCTTGTTCTCGGTGGCCGTCAGCGTCTGTCTGGCTCTGGTTCCCGCGGCCTGGGCCCACCACTCGCAATCGGAGTTCGACTTGCGCGCCAAGGTCGAGGTCGAAGGGACGGTCACGAGTCTGGACTGGAGAAGCCCGCACGCGTGGGTCTATCTGGACGTGACAGACGGCAAGGGCCAGAAAGTGAACTGGAGCTTCGAGCTGCCGAGTCCCAACACCTTGATGCGGCGGGGATGGACGCGCGAGTCGTTGAAGCCGGGTGATCGCGTCAAGGTTGCCGGCGCTCCCGCCCGCAACCATCCGGCGATCGCGATCGCCACCTCGATCAAGGATGGCAACGGCAAGCCGTTGTTCACCGGCACGACCCAGGTTTACGAACCGTAGGTTACCTGGCGCAGCACGCGTTCGACCGCGGTAAGCAGGGCCTTGTATTCGAAGGGCTTCCCGAGCCATCCATCGGCCCTGACTTCGGCGGCACGTTCTGCCGGATCGGCCGCGGCGGTCAGGACGATGACCTTCGGACGGTCGCCCTGGCGATCGAGCTCGCGGCAGAACGCCCAGCCGTCCATGATCGGCATTCTCATGTCGAGGAGGATGAGGTCGGGGCGGCGTCGTTGCATGGAGTCGAGTGCGGCTCGCCCGTGCGGAGCCTCGTCGACGTCAAGTCCCTCCATCGCCAGCATCGTCCTGAGGAGCCCTCTCAGATCAGGGTCGTCTTCCACGATCAACACGCGGGCGCTCATGCCGCCTCTGCGAGCGGAAGCCGGAGGCGGAAGGTCGTCCCGGACCCCTCCTCGCTCTCGAACCAGATGTCTCCTCCGTGCCGCCGGGTGATCTCGCGCGCGAGGAACAGGCCGATGCCGAGGCCGCCCTCGTCGTATTGCACACCGGTGGTGGCCTTGTAGAACATCTCGAAGATGCGCTGCTGCTCTGCGATCGGGATCCCGATCCCGTGGTCGTGGACCGACAGGACCACGTCGGCCATGGCGGAGACGATGTCGACCTCGATGCCACCGCCGTTCGGCGAGTAGCGGACGGCGTTCTCCACCAGCCGGCGAACCGCCTGTTCGATGCGTGCGCGATCCGCGAGCAGCGCCACGTGCGACGGCGCTCGAAACGTGAAATTGTGGCTCGATGTCTGCCGCGCCGTGCGTTCGACGATCGAGCGTGTCAGATCCACGAGCTCGACGCGCTCCTTGGTCAGCGCGACCCGGCCCAGCGTGACGTTCGTGACGTCGAGCAGCGCGTCGATCAGCCGCTCCATGCGACTGGACGCGCGGCCGATCGCGTCGAGCATCGGCCCCGATTCCGGAGGCAGTCGGCCCCCGTACTCGAGATGCTGCGCGTACCCCTTGACGATGGCGACGGGGGTCTTCAGTTCGTGCGCGAGCGTGGCGATGAAGTCGCGCTTCAGGCGCTCGAAGTAAATCTCATCGGAGATATCCGAGACGACGAAGACGATGTACTTGAGCGCGTCGCCCTCGTGGATCGGGTAGCCGGACAGGCGGCAATACCACCGCTCGCCCGTGCGCCGAAAGACGATGCCCATGACCTCGTTGCGCACGGTCTCGCCGGCAAGCACCCGGTACAACGGAAACCGTTCGCGCGGAATCGGGCGATCCTCGGCGTCGAGGTACTGAAAGAGGAGCTCACGTTCGGCGAGCGTCAGGCCGCCACCGCCGCGGTCGATGAACTCGCGACGGCCGACCGGGTTCGCGCGGACGATCCGCCCCTGCGTGTCCATGACCACTACCGCTTCGTCCACCGAGTCGAGGACGGCTTCGAGGCGCCGCTCCGCGGCACTGTGGTCCCCGGCCTCGAGCGACAACGAGGCGATGTCGGCCATGTGCACCGCGAAGCTTTCCGCCTCGCTCGTCCACCCGCGGAACGGACCGCGGTGCTCGTGGCACAGAACCCCGTAGACCCTGCCTGCGTGCCAGATGGGCACGTCCATCATCGACGTGATCCCGAGCGGTCGAAGGTAGCTCTCCTGATACTCGGCCGTACGCGGGTCGCACTCCGCCCTGTCCGCAGTGATGATCCGCCGCTCGCGAATCGCGCGGAAGTACGTCGGAAAGTCGCGGGCATGCAGCGGATCGTGAAGCGCATGCTTTCGCTCGTCGAGCAGGTAGAGGTCTTTGCACACGATCCGCTCGTCGCCCGGCTCGTCGATGAGCTCCCAGATGCTGACGCGGGAGACGTCGAGGAAGACGGCCGAGGCCTCGGTGATCGCCCGAAAGGTCTCCTGGACGTTGCTCTTGTCGCGGCGGGCCAGATCGAAGAGCAGACGCTCACGAGGGGTTGTGGCTGGACCTCGGTGGACTGCGCTATCCGCCGCATCGCCTGACTTCGGCGCTGCGCCCGGCTCCATGGGACGTCAGGCGTGCAATCACAATGCCGCGCACGGCACGTCTCACGCGCTGCTCGCTCGCTAAGGGGAATGTAAAAGCCCGTGAAGGGCTCTCAAGGAACGGTCACTGTACGATCACACAGCGGCGGGCGGCAGATGTTCGTTCCACCATCTGCGGGCGCACGTTTCGTTCCAGTCGTGCTGGAGCGCGATGGCGTCGAGCCGCTGGAGAAGCTCCCGTGCCGACGGCGGCCGCAGGGCGCGATCCTTCGCAAGGCATGAGAGCACCAGCGCATCGAGGTCTGGTGGAATCGGCAGTTCTGTCCTCGCCGACGGCGGCTCCGCCGGCATATGCGCGTGTGCCAGCAGCAGCTTCATCGGCGTGTCGGCGGTGAACACGAGCTCCCCGGTCAGGAGCCAGTACGCCACACACCCAGTCGAGTAGATGTCGGCACGGGCATCCACATCGGCGCTGCCCAGTGCCTGCTCGGGCGCAATGAACGCCGGCGTGCCATGAATCAGGTTGGGTACCGTCAGCGCCATCTCGGTCTGAGCGGTCGGCGAATGCACGGCCTTCGCAATTCCGAAGTCGAGCACCTTGACGAAGTCGTGATCCTCGCCGTAGCGGCAGACGAAGATGTTTGCCGGCTTGATGTCGCGATGCACGAGCCCGTGTGACTCGGCCTCCGACAACGAATGGCACATCTGCCGGACGATGTGGACGACGCGTTCGGCGGATATCGGACCGAAGCGCTTGATCAGCGTGTCCGCATCGATCCCGTCGAGCAGCTCCATCACGTAGTAGCACGACCCGTCGTCGGCAATGCCGTAGTCGAAGAGCGTCACCGTGTGCGGCGATCGCAGCTGGGCGATGACCTGCGCTTCGCGCTCGAACCGGCGTCGCATGTCCTCCGGGCTGCCGCCGCCATTCGCCGATTCTGCCGCCCGGATCAACTTGATCGCCGCCGGCCGGGCAAGCAGGCGATGACTCGCCTTCCACACTTCGCCCATGCCACCCTGGCCGAGCCGTTCCTCGAGGCGATAGCTGCCCAGTTCGCGTGCGCGCGTCACCTCGGTGCCGAGGTTGTAGACGATGCGCGCGCCGACATACGCCATGATCGCCACGAGCAGGTACGGGAAGCCGAACCCGAGAAAGATCCTGGCGGGACCTGGCCACACCTCCGGCGGATACATCCACATCGAGAGCAGCACCATCGCCGGGACCGATGTCACCGATGCCAGCGCCGCGATGACAGCCACGCGCGGCACGGTCGGGACCACGACGTTGAACAGCAGCATCCAGACGGAGACCCAGGAAAGGCCGATCCATGGCTCGTTGACGGTGAGCGCAAGCGGATGCAGGAACTCGGCTGCGGCGATGCCGTAGCTGCCGGCAACTTCGAACACCAGGGCAATCGCTGTCACCACCGCCGGCCGTGCGGGGACGACGCGAATCGCCAGCGCCACCAGGACTGCGGTGGCGATCGAAATGACTCCGGGTATCCAGTTGAGCGGCCGCGAGACGAGGACGTCCCACGCCTCCGGGAGCACGATCGGCGTGAAAAACGCCGCCATGAAGAACGTAAAGGCGTACAGCAGCGCGAGCACCTGCAACCGCGAGGCGGCGCGGCTCAATAAATCCGGAGCCAGCCCGGTCGTCGCGCGATCGATGAACGAGGAGGTCGTCCTGCGGGCCGGGACGATCAGCGTCTGCTTCTGGGTGGGTTCGGCCATGTGCCGCGGCGGCACAAGCGTAGCAGGATGCGGTGAGCGGCGTGGAGTCGCGCTGGACTCAGGACTTCAGCAGCCGGTTCGACGCAAACCTCTGAATCTCGGCCCGCCGGCCATCGCGCGCCTCGATCTCGTCGAGCCGCGTCCACGATTCGTCATGTTCGTAGCGGAAGCTGGCGACGAACCCTGAGGGCCCTCCGCGGCCGTATTCATCCGGACCAACCATCGAGAAGAAGCGGTGCCCGTCTGCGCGCTCGTAGAGATGATAGATGCGCCCGGGGACACGGTGGAACCGGCACTCCGCGTGAATCAGGTCCACGTCGCGGGATGCCTGCTCGATGATCTCGCGCGCGCGATCCTGAAGCGCTTTCATCTGCTCGAGGACGACCTCGAGCTGGGCGTTCGTCCTCATCGCCACTTTCGACGAGGCCGACTCGATGGCTTTCGCCATGTCCACGAGCGAGACCGGCGCGCCGAGCCGGCTGACGGGATAGGGTGACGCGTGGCCAGCGCCCCGATAGTTGTCACCGCTGTACTTCTCTTCGCTGTCACTCACGCAGGGAATGTCCTTGGATACTCTGATTGTAGATCCTGGCTTGTTAAGCTACGAACACACGGCGCGATGATCAGATTCTGGTGGCTCAAGGCGATCGGCGGCCCCGGCTCGCTCGGTTTCTTCCTGGCTGCGACGGCGTGCGCACTGGCGCTGAGGCTGTTTCCACGAACCCGGCGCCTCGGCGTGTGGCTTCTGATGGCGATCCCCGTCAGCTATCTGATCTTCTCCATTCCCGCCGTTGCTCACGCGCTCGCAGGCTCGGCGGCCGCGGTGCATGCGGAGCCCGCCGCAACGTACGGACGGCAGGACGAGATCTTCGTGCTCGACGGCGACAACTACCGCTCGCGAGCCGCGCTGACCGCACGTCTCGCCCCGGCCATGCAACCGCGCACCATCTGGGTTGCGGGTGGCGGCGAGCTCCGCGATGCGCTCGTGGCATCTGGCATCCGCTCCGGCCAGTGGCGCTGGGCCGACACCGCGGCACGGACCACATACGATCAGATGCTCTGGATTCAGGGATCGATGGCGGGACGCCACGTTCAGCGCGCCGCCATCGTGGCGTCGCGCCTGCACACGCCGAGAGTGACGGCGATCGCGAAACAGTTGCGGATGAATGTCGTCGTGGTCCCATCGCCGGTGGACGCCGAACCGACGAACAGCGGGGCGAAACGATGGTTGCCGAGTCTGGCGGGCCTGCGGCTCAGCCGTGACGGGTTGTACGAACGGATCGCGGTGGCCTACTACCGCCGCAACGGCTGGATGTAGCTGGCGATGATGACTTCTGGCGCTCTGATCGGTGCGATGGCCGGGTTGGCGCTGATGCTCGCGGTCATCGCCGCATACGTCCTGCTGGCGCGCCGGTTTCGGTTCCTGTGGCATCCGCTCTCCATCTTTCTCGCGGTCGGGACGGTCGGCGTCGCCGTGTCCGTGCTCGGGGTGCTGCTGTTCGGCGACGGTCCCGCCGCGGTGCCTGCCATGGCACGCCGCTCCGCGATCGGCGGGTTCGGGTGGGGGCTGATCATCGCGCCCGCCGTCTGGACCGTGCGTCGCGGCTACGCGTGGTGGGTGAACAGGCGTTAACAGGCTTCCACTGACAGGATCCTGCCGACCGGCTCCCAGCGGGTCGTGAGCGCAACTATCGCGCCGAATGAAGCGCGGCTTCGGGTGTCAGCACGGGCGCGTGATCAACACGCTCTTCCCTTCCCTTCGGGCCTCCCCATGCGTCTGGCAGTCGATTTGCCGAACCTGTGCGTTCTATGGGAAGAATCGCACTCGTTGTCGCGCTCCTGCTCGCGGCCGCCTGCCGGCAGCAGGAACCCAACCGCACACTGACCGCGTTCGAGCAGATCCCCGCCTCGCAGGGCACTGCCGGCACGCTGCCAACCGTGCCGCCTGGCGCCACACGCGCTGAGCGGGATCTCCTCGGTGAGAAGCTCGTGCCAGCCAACGCGTATTACGGCGTCCAGACGGCGCGCGCGCTGGAGAACTTTCAGATCTCGGGCATCCCGATCAACCACTATCCCGGATTCCTCGAGGCGTGGGCGATCGTGAAGCTGGCGGCCGCCAGAGCCAATACCGAAGTTGGCGCCATGAAGCCGGAGACGCTGTCGGCGATCGAAAAAGCCTCTGACGCCGTGCTCAAGGGCCAGTATCGCGATCAGTTCCTGGTCGATTGGTATCAGGGCGGGGCCGGCACCTCGACCAATATGAACGTCAACGAGGTGTTCGCCAACATCGCACTCGAGCTGACGGGCCATCAGAAAGGCGACTACCACACCGTCGAACCGCACGATCACCTGAACATGTCGCAGTCGACGAACGACTCCTATCCCACGGCCATCAAGATCGCGCTGATCCTGCGCAACGGCAAGCTGGTGTCGGAGCTCGAGGCGCTGGCGAACTCGTTCCGTGCCAAGGGCGATCAGTACATCGACGTCGTGAAGATGGGACGCACCGAGCTGCAGGACGCCGTGCCGATGACGGTCGGCCAGGAGTTCCACGCGTTCGGGGCGTCGATTGAAAGCGAGATCGCGGGGCTGCGTGACGCCGAGAAGCAGCTGTACGCGGTCAACATGGGAGCGACCGCCATCGGCACCGGCCTCAACGCGCCGAAAGGGTACGCCCCGAAGGTCGCCGCGCAACTGGCGAAGCTGACGGGCAAGCCGATCGTGCCCGCGGCAGACATGGTGGCCGCCACCTGGGATCAGCAGGGATTCGTCCTGTATTCCGCGGCGCTCAAGAGCGTCGCGATCAAGCTGTCGAAGATCGCCAGCGACCTGATCCTGCTCGCCTCGGGTCCTCGGGCCGGTCTCGCGGAAATCGATCTGCCCGCCATGCAACCGGGCTCGTCGATCATGCCGGGCAAAGTCAATCCCGTCATCCCGGAGCTGGTCAATCTCGTCGCGTTTCGCGTGATGGGCAACGACTACACCGTCACGCTGGCCGCCCACGCCGGACAGCTCCAGCTCAATGCGTACGAGCCGATCGAGGGGCTGGCGATGATCGAGTCGCAGCACCTGCTCTTCAACACCTCGAACGCGTTCCGCACCAAGTGCATCGACGGCATCAAGGTGAACGAGAAAGTGCTCGAACGCTACATGACGACGACCATCGGCATCGTGACGGCGCTCAATCCGGTGCTCGGTTACGAGAAGGCGACCGAACTGGCCAACGAGGCCCAGAAGAGCGGCAAGGGGATTCTCGAGGTCATTCGCGAGCGCAGGGTCCTCACGGAGCAGCAGATCGCCGAGCTGCTCGACCCGGCCAAGCTCACCAACCTCGATAAGAGCCTGTACCGCAAGAAGAAGTCCTGAGGCACAAGGAGAACAACTGAGATGAAGGCATTCATGCATAAACGGCTGGCGATTCTTGGCGTGTTGCTGGTTGCAGGCCTGCAGCTGGTGGACGCCGCCAACGGACGCACCGTCGTCATTCTGGCGACAGGTGGCACGATCGCCGGCGCGGCCGCGACCGGCACGCAGGCGGGCTACAAGTCCGGCGCCGTGGGCATCGACACGATGGTCGCCGGCGTTCCGGGCATCACCGAGCTGGCCACTATCAAAGGGGAACAGATCTCCAACGTCGGGTCGCAGGACATGAGCTTCGACATCCTGCTCAAGGTCGCAAAGCGGATCAACGAGCTGGCGAAGTCCGACACAGTCAACGGCTTCGTGATCACTCATGGCACAGACACGATGGAGGAATCGGCGTTCTTCCTGAACCTGACCGTGAAGACCGACAAGCCGGTGGTGATGGTGGGTTCGATGCGCCCATCGACGGCGGTCAGCGCCGACGGTCCGCTCAACCTCTACAACGGCGTCGCGGTCGCGGCCGATCCGCAGGCCCGTGGACGGGGCGTGCTCGTCGTGATGAACGACTGGATTCAGGCGGCGCACTCGCTGACGAAGACCAGCACGACGGCGGTGCAGACGTTCATGTCGCCGCTGCGGGGCGTCGTCGGCGTGACGGCCTACGGCAAGAATGACTTCTACTCGTCGCCCTCGTGGCCCCACACGACGAAGTCAGAGTTCGACATTTCGCAGGTGACGGCGATGCCTCGAGTCGACATCATCTACGCCGGCGTCGACACGTCGGCGGATCTGATCGACTGTGCCGTCGAGCGCGGGGCGAAGGGCATCGTCATCGCGGGCGTCGGCAACGGCAACATGAACAAGGCGTCCGTCACCGCCGCGGCGAATGCGGTGAAGAAGGGCGTGGTCGTCGTCCGCGCCTCGCGCGTGGCGACGGGACACGTCGGCCGGAACGTCGAGCTCAACGACGACGAGCTGGGATTCATCGCCTCGGACGAGCTGAACCCGCAGAAGGCCCGTGTGCTGCTGTCGCTCGCGCTGCTCAACAAGCGCACACCGCAGCAGCTGCAGAAGCTCTTCGAGACCTACTAGCCCGAACGAGCTTCGGCGGATGTCGAGTCCCCGGCGGCCGGCGTTGATTTTCGTCGCGGCCCTGGGGGTGGCGCTGTGGTGGTCGCCACCCCCAGGGGAGTTGAGCCTCGATGCGTGGCGGCTGTTCGCCATCTTCATCACCGCCATCGTTGCAGTCATCGTCAACGCGCTGCCGATCCTGACGGCGTCGATCCTGGCCGTCGCGGCAGCAGTGCTCACGGGCCTCCTCGCCCCTGACGACGCCTACGCCGGCTTCAGCAACCCGGCGATCCTGCTCATCGTCGCCGCGTTTCTCGTCGCGGACGCGGTGGTCAAGTGCGGACTCGGCAACCGTGGCGGTCTGTGGCTGGCCACGCGATTCGGCGGATCGACGCTGGGACTGGGCTACTCGATCTTTCTGCTCGACGCGGTGATTGCGCCGGCCTTCCCGAGCAGCACGGCGAGGTCCGGCGTGCTCTATCCGTTTGCGCGATCGCTGGCCGACGGCGCAGGCGCGCGACCCGATGAGCCCGCCCGGCGAAAGGTCGGCGCGTTTCTCATGTTCTCGGGAATGGCCAGCCTCACCCTCTCCTCCGCTCTCTGGATGACGGCGATGGTCGCCAATCCGCTGGGCGCCGAGATCGCGCGGAACGCAGGGGTCGAGGTCAGCTTCACGAGGTGGCTTCTGGCCGCGGCTGTCCCGTGCATCTGCGCCATGGTCGTGCTTCCGCTCCTGCTGCACTGGCTGATCGACCCCGAGGTCCGATCCACGCCGGAAGCGCCGGCGGCCGCCCGGAGAGCACTGCAGGCGCTCGGACCGCTCACACGCAATGAACGGATCGTGCTGGTCGTGTTCCTCTCCATGGTGCTGCTGTGGGCGTCAGCCGCCACGTTCGGGATCGATTCGACCGCAGTTGCGTTTCTCGGCCTCGGGGTGTTGCTGACCACCAACGTGATCACGCTTCAGGACATCGGCAAGCAGGGCGACGTGCTGGCGACCTTCATCTGGTTTGCCGTGCTCTTCACGCTGAGCAGTCAGTTGAACGAGCTCGGATTCATGACGTTTCTGGGCGAGCGCCTCGCACATGCGCTGGGCGGCCTTCCATCGCCGGTCGTCGGGTACTTCCTGGTGGCGGCCTACGTCGTGCTGCACTACCTGTTTGTCAGCCAGACCGCCCATATGCTGGCCCTCTTCGGCATTTTTCTGGACGTCGGCATCCAGCTTGGCGTGACGCCGGCGCTGCTGGCCTTCCAACTCCTCTTTGCGACGGACTACTTCTCGGCCATCACCCCACAGGCATCGAGCGCGAACCTGCTCTTTGTCGGAAGCGGCTATCTCTCGCAGCGCGACCTGTATCGGCTGGGCGCCGTCGCAACGGCGGCCAATTTCGCCATCTTCAGCATCATTGGGACGGCCTGGCTGTGGCTCGTCGTGCGGTGAGAGCCGCTCGCAGCTGCGGACGAACGGAGAGCGACATGCATCGACACGCGGCGCGCACGCTTCTGGTGGCAGTGCTCGTGCTGTTCAGCGCGCCACTCGCTTCCCGGGCGCAACAGCCATCGCCAGCCGGCCAGCCGGCCGCGCCGGTGCCTGCAGCGCAGACGCAGACGGGATCGCTCGACGACACGCCGCTCGCGGCGGGAGACGAAGAGCTCGCGACGCCAGCTCGAGAGCTGGTGACATGGAATCAATACAACGGCGACGTCTTCTATTTTCGAGTGGGCGGCGGGTTCCTGTACGACTACGCCGCATACTCGCAGAACGCGGCGAGCAAGGAACAGTTCGCCCTCCTCCCTGACACGAAGGTGCGCGACGCCCGCATGGTCGTCAAGGGCGGCTTCAAGTTCGAACGGCCGATCACCTGGAGCTTCGGTCTCATGTACGACCCGCCGACGAGCGACTTCCTGGTACGCGAGACCGGCGTCATGATCGCGGTTCCGGAGGTGCTGGGCTACATCTTCGTCGGCCGAACGAAGGAGGGCTTCTCTCTCAACAAGGTGATGGTTGGCTACGCCGGCTGGACGATGGAACGCACGGAGATCAGCGACGCGACCCTTCCGATCCTGGCCGACGGTATCAAGTGGCTCGGCTACGCGCCCAAGAAGCACTTGATCTGGAACCTCGGGGCGTACAACGACTGGCTGTCCGAAGGACAGACGTTCTCGACGTACGAACATCAGGTTGTCGGCCGGCTCGCCTGGGTGCCCGTGGAGACCGAGCAGACGGTCCTTCACATCGGAGGAAGCCTTCGCCAGGGCGAGGTGCTGAATGGCCAGTTGCAGGTCCGCTCACGCCCGGAGGCCTTTGAGGCGCCGTTCTTCATCGACACCGGGAAGTTCCCTGCTGAGAGCAGCACGATGCAGGGAGTCGAGGCGTACTATCGTCCGCGGTCGTTTCTCGTCGGCGGCGAATACTTCTTTCAACACGTGAACTCTCCGGAGACGGGCAACCCGTTCTTCCATGGCGGCAACGTCGTCATGACCTGGCTTCCGACCGGCGAGATCCGCAGCTACAACACGCGAGGCGGATTCTTCAATCAGATATCGCCGCTGCGGCCCGTGTTCACTGGAGGCCCCGGCGCCTGGGAGATCGTGGCGAATCTCTCGTACATCGACCTCGACAGCGGCTCGATCCAGGGCGGGAAGTTCTGGAGGTTCACGCCGATGGTGAACTGGCACATGTCAGACCAGGTGCGTCTCGAGTTCGCGTACGGCTACGGTTCGCTCGACCGCTTCGGGATCAGGAACGGCGTCACGCAGTTCTTCCAATCTCGCATTCAGCTGCAGCTGTAGCGGGAGGCACGGAGGATTACGGAGGACACGGGTCAACACGGAGGCACGGGGGCACGGAGACGCACGGAGCCATCACGTCGTAACCGCGAAGGCCACAAGAACGATGATCTGAGGCCGCTCGATTGGGCCCCTGAAGGCGGCCTGCCGCGATGCAGACGGGCGCAGATACAAACCGCTGTCGACTCATATGCGGCTTGTATCTGCCCGCCTGCATCGCAGCCGTCGGGCATGCTTCGCATGCCGACCAATCGAGCGGCCCTCCGTGCCTCCGTGCCTCCGTGTTGACCCGTGTCCTCCGTAATCCTCCGTTATCTCCGCGCGCTCTCGGTGACGATGCCGACACGCGTCACGCCGGCGCCCTTGGCGGTGTCAATCAAAGGGATGACGTCGCCGTAGCGCAGGCTGCCGGCGCCCATCAGGAACAGCGTCTTGTCGTTGCGGTTCTCGTAGAGCGTGCGCAACCGGTCGCCGAGGTCGGCGGCCGCAACGACCTCGCTGTTGATCGAGAGCCGTTTGTCGCTCGTGTACTCGAGGACGATCTGCGAAGGCGGCGGAGCCGTACCCGGCGCTGAAGACGGCGGCAGGTTCACGTCAAGGCCGCGCTGACTCAGCGGCAAGGCGGCCATGAAGATCACGAGCAGGACGAGGAGGATGTCGATCATCGGCGTGATGTTCATCTCCGCGTTCGTGCGCGGCAGTTCGCCCTCGACGCGACGATCCGCGCCGTGATGCATGCGCAGGGGCATGTCCAACCTCCTTCTGGAGCCTGTCTGAGAGAGTTGGACACCGGAACGGAAAATGTGGAGACGTCAGTCCGGGATCACATAGTGCGCATACCACTCTTCAACCGTGGTGCGATGCAGCGACATCCACGCCTCGTACACCGACACGACGTACTGGGTGCGTGTGACCGGGGTGACGACTCCTCCACCGGGATAGAAATGCCGGATGGTCAGCGCGCTGCCGAGCGGCGGCGGCTTCAGCTTGCGAAAGACACCCTTCTGCCGGAGCGCGCGGCCGATCGCCCAGCGAGGTTGCGTCGTCTGGCCGGTGACGATCCCGTGCACGTTCAGGAGATGAACGGCGACCGACTGAATGGCCTGCGGAGAGTCCTCGCCGTGATGCTGCACTCCGTATGCATCCGCGAACAGCACGTCGAACGAGACGTCGTCCCGCGCCGGGACCTGTGCCGCAGGTTCGGGAATCCGCGATCCCGGGAGCAGCAGTTGGCTGGTTTCAGAATCCTGGAGGATCAGGACGTTATTGAACAACGCCCAGCATGCGGCCGACGCTCCGAGATACCGGTGCGTCGGTCCATCGAATGGTGGGAAGAGAACGCCACAACCCTGGCAGGGTGCTGACACGGAGAGCAGTGTGGAGGCCGACCTGAGGGCCGGCCTCCACCGTTGGTACGTCGACTACTGCGGCAATGCGAACGCGATGTACGCAGTCGGCAACTGCGGTCCGCCACCGCCGCCGCCGCGGCCCTGACGGCCACCGCCGCCTCCGGGTTGCGCGCCTGCTGGCGGTGCGGCGCCTGCTGCTGGAGCTCCAGCCGGTGCAGCCGCTGGTGCCGCCGGCGGTGCAGCCGGTCCCGCGCCTCGACCTGCTCCCGGCGTGTTGAACGTCGCGGGGAACGTGCCGCCTGCCTGTGCCACCGGCAGGACGACGAACTGCCGTCCGTTCACCTGGTAGGTGGCCATCATCCCTTCGGCGCCGTTCGGAAGGCTGGCGACCCACAGTTCCTTTCCATTGTCCCGGTCATACGCACGCACCTTCCGCTCCGGGCCAGTGGCGAGGAACACGAGTCCACCCGCCGTCACGAGCGGTGCGTTGCGCGGGAACTGCACGCCGGTGTTGTTCGGGATGTTGTATTCGGGCGGCGCTTCCTGCACGCCGGTAGGAATGCGCCACACGATGTCGCCGGTGTTGAGGTCGTACTTCACCATCTCCGACCACGGCGGCGCAGCGGCGGTCATCGCACCGCCCGGGAAGTTGATCTGCATGAAGCTGACCGGCGAGTTGAACTCGACGCGTGCGCCTTTGGCAGCATCAACCAGCGCTTTGGCCTGAGCCATCAGCTCCGCCTTCTGCTCGGGCGTGACGAGCGCATTGCCTCGGCCACCGCCGCCGCCACCGCCACCTCCCGCAGCGCCGCGGCCGCCACCTGCGGCGCCGGGTCCCGCTCCGCGGGGCGGGTTCGGCAGCGTGATGCGATTCACGACCGGCAGCGACTTGTGGACGACGTAGAACTCACCGCGATCGGGATCCACCGCACTGGTCCCGAAATTCGCGCCGCCGTTGTGCCCAGGCATCGACACCGACCCCTCAAAGCTCGGGGGGGTGAACAATCCCTCGTTGCGGTAAGACCGCAGCCTTGCGCGCAGCTCGTCCTGCGCTTCCTTCGGCAGGTACGGGTTGATGTCCTTCTCGGTGAACGACTGCTTGGCAAACGGCGCCGGCTTCGTCGGGAACGGCTGCGTCGGCGACGTCCACTCACCCGGCACGTCGGTCTGCGGCACCGGCCGCTCGACAATCGGCCAGATCGGCTGGCCGGTCTTCCGATCGAAGACGTAGAGGAAGCCCTGCTTCGTCGCCTGCGCGACGATCTGCCGTGGCTTGCCGTTCTGGCGGATCGTCAGCAGCTTGGCCGACTGCGGAATGTCGAAGTCCCAGAGGTCGTGGTGAATGAGCTGCTGGTGCCAGATCCGCTTGCCGGTGCGCGCGTCGATGGCGACGAGCGAGTTCGCGAAGAGGTTATTGCCCTTGCGATCACCGCCGTAGAAGTCGAAGCGCGGGCTGCCGAAGCCGACGAAGGCGATGCCGTTCTCCTCGTCAACCGTGAACTCGCTCCAGTTGTGTCCACCGCCGCCGACCTTGTAGTGACCTTCGGGCCACGTGTCGTAGCCGAACTCCCCTTCGTGCGGAATGACGTGGAAGATCCAGGCGAGCTTTCCCGTGCGCACGTCGTAGGCGTGGACGTCCGAGGGCGGACCGCCGTAGCTCGCGCCACCGGGCAGCGGGATGATGTAGAGGTTCTCGAAGATTCGGCCTGGATTGCTCGTCCCGACCGGGTTGGCCGGCGGCCGCTCCATGGCCTCGCGGATATCGACTCGACCTTCCTTGCCGAACGAGGTAATCAGCTCCCCGTTCTGCGCGTTCACGGCCACCACCGCCCCGCGCTGCAGGTAGATGAACCGCCGGTCGGATCGATCCGGGCTCTCCCAGTAGTTCATGCCGCGCGCGCCGTTGGGCGCCATGCCGTCCTTGCGCCAGAGCTCCTTGCCGGTCGCCGCGTCAACCGCAACGAGTGCCCCACCGGACGGGAAATACATGACGTTGTCGATGACGACCGGGTTGAAAATGCTGTTGCCGGCCAGCGGATACGTCCAGGCGACCTGCAGCTTTGCCACGTTCTTCTTGTTGATCTGGTCGAGCGCGGAGTACTGCGAGGAGTGCGCACCGCCCGCGTAGGACTGCCACGTCGTATAGGGTTTCGCGGTCGCCGGTCGAGCCGCGCCGCCCTGCCGCGCCTGGCCGCTCAGGGTTACCAGCGCGATCGCCACCGCAACCCCGGTCAGCGAGACGATTCCACCCACTCTGCGCATGAGGTCACCTTTCTCGAAATCTATGATTGGCGCCGAACCGGCGCGGGCAGGATTGTACAGCGGAGGTATCAGTTTCGCCGCCCCGGCGGGGCTGGGATCTGGCAGAATCGCGCGACGACGCATTGAACCGGCCGGATGACTTTCCTCACCTCCTGGCGCGCGGCGAGCGACGAGCGGTTCCGGCTGCTGGCAGACAGCTTTGCGCTCCCGGTCTGGATATCAGGCACCGACAAGCGGTGCACCTACTTCAACAAGCCCTGGCTCGACTTCACGGGGAACTCCCTCGAGACTGAGCTCGGAGACGGCTGGGCCGATGGTGTCCACGCCGCCGATCGACAGCAGTGCATCGAGGCGTACACGAGCGCCTTCGACCGGCATGAACCGTTCGTGCTCGAATATCGGCTTCGGCGGCACGACGGCGAATTCCGTTGGGTATTGGAAAACGTGGCGCCGCTGTTCGATTCCGAAGGTTCGTTTGCCGGCTATTTCGGGACATGCCACGACGTCACGGACTTCAGACAGGCTGACGTCGAACGACGCATAGCCACCGATCGGCTGCGGCTGGCCATGGAATCGAGCAAGTCGGTCGGCTGGGACTGGGACCTCAGGACAAACCGCGATACCTGGTTCGGCGACCTGTCGACCATCTTTGGCATGTCGGCCACCATCCACGTCGGACACGTCGATGATTTCCGTCGTCGGGTGCACCCGGACGATCGTGGCCTGGTCTGGAAGGCCGTCAAGGAGTCGATGGAGAACCGCACGCCCTACGCGGCGGAATTCCGCATCCAGTGGCCGAACGGCACGGTGCGATGGGTGTCGGCGCGAGGCCAGTTCTATTACTCCGCAGGCGGCGACCCGGAGCGGATGCTGGGCATTGCCGTGGACATCACGGAGCGCAAGGACGCCGAGGAAACGCTGCGCCACAAGGAGCGGGAGCTCACCGAAACACAGCGTCTCGCCGGAGTCGGCGGCTGGCAGTGGGACACCGAGACCGACACCGTGACGTGGTCCGAAGGGCTGTATCTAATCGCCGGTCGCGATCCGCGTCTGCCGGCGGTGAGCTACCGCGACCACGTGCAGCTGTACACGAGCGACAGCTGGAACCGTCTGCAGCGGGCCGTCGACAGAGCCCTTCGCACCGGCGATCCGTACAGACTCGATCTGGAATTGGTCCGTGGCGATGGAACTCACAGATGGGTGACGGCGCGCGGAGAGGCCGTGCGCGATGCCGCCGGCCGCATCACAGGGCTGCGCGGCACGGTCTTGGACGTCACGGAGCGCAAGCTGGCCGAAGAGGCGCTCTCCAGCGTCAGCCGTCGTCTCATCGAGGCGCAGGAAGCTGACCGCGCCAGGATCGCCAGAGACCTGCACGACGACATCGGCCAACGTCTCGCGGCGATGGCGATGACGCTGGAGCACATGACAGGACTGCTGCCCGATTCCGCGAGCACTGCGCTCCGCTGCCTCAACGAGCTTCAGCAGCAGACCGCTGAGGTCACCGCTGACGTGCAGGCGTTGTCACACGATCTGCACTCCTCACGGCTGCGGCACCTGGGCGTTGTGGTTGCGATGCGTGGGTTCTGCGAGGAGCTCTCCGCCCAGAAGCACGTCACGATCACGTTCGGCCACCAGAGCGTTCCGGCCAGCGTGCCGCCTGACGTGTCGCTCTGTCTCTTCCGCGTGCTTCAGGAAGCGCTGCACAACGCCGTGCGACACAGCCAGGCCCGTCATTTCGTCGTGAATCTTCGCGGAAACGGGAACGCTCTCGACCTGTCCGTTCGCGATGAAGGCATCGGCTTCGATGTCGACGCCGCGAGCCGGGGGCCGGGTCTCGGCCTGACCAGCATGAAGGAGCGTCTGAAACTGGTCGGTGGCGAGCTGTGCATCCATTCGCAATCGTCACGGGGCACGATCGTCGCGGCTCGAGCCCAGGTCCGGCGGCCCTAGACGGAACCGCCGCTCGCCACGACGCGGGATGAGTGCAGGACCAGCAACTGGTCCAGCAACCGTTGCGTGTCGAGGCCTTTGACGAAGAAGGCTGCCGCTCCGGCTTCCTCGATCGCATGGACGGCCTCGCTTCGAGCCTGCATCGACAGCCCGAGAATCACGATATCGGAAAGCTCGGCGCGGATCCGCTTCGTCGCCTCGATGCCGTCCATATGCGGCATCATGACGTCCATCAGGATCACGTCGGGCCGCAGGCGGCGCGCCTGCGCGATGGCGTCGATGCCATCGGAGGCCTCACCAACGACCCGGAGGTGGCGCCGCTCGTGGAGCATCTGGCGCAGCGCGTTCCTGACCGCGGGGTGATCGTCCACGATCAGGATCCGGAGCCGCTCCTCTGCAGCCCGCTCGTCTGCCGGGACTGGAGACGCGACCGGCTGTGGAACCGGGGCTGAACGGCTGGCCCTGGCGCCTTTCGTCGCGCCGCGCGGGGCCACCAGGTGGACGCGGGTCCCCCGTCCGGGGGCGCTCTCGACCTCGAAGCGCCCGCCGAGCAGCGTCAGACGCTCGCGGATGCTGAAGAGGCCCCACCCCATCTGGCCGGTCTTCCAGCGATCGTCGAGTGAGCCCGACTCGAACCCCACGCCGTGATCGGTCACGGTCACACACAGGTGATCGTCGGCATCGAGGGACAGATCGAGGCTGACACGATCGGTGTGCGCGTGCTTGACGGCGTTGAAGAGGAGTTCTCGTGCCGACTCGTACAGCAGCGTGCGCAGATCCGACCGCGACGAGTCCGCCCGCGGATCCGTCGTGAGCTGGACGTCCAGCTTGTACTTCTCGTGCGTCCAGTTCGCCAGCCACGCCAGGGCGGCCGGCAGGCCGGATCGGTGCAGGACTGGAGGAAACAACTCCCGGCTCAGCGAGCGTGCGGCGGCAATCGCTTCGTCGAGATGATCCTTCGCATCTGAAAGCACGACGTTGGGCGGGCCGCCTCCCTCGGCCTCCCGTTTCAGCTGCACGTCGAGATTCAGGGCGACGATGACCAGCAGCTGCTGAAGGCCGTCATGGAGCGTCTTGGCGATCTGCTCTCGCGCATGATGTTCAGCCAGCGTCAGGTCCCACGCCATCCGGCTCAATTGCATCGTCCGGTCTTCCAGTTCGTCGGTCCGCTGCTGGAGCGCCGCCGCGGCGCGCTGCCGTTCGGTGATGTCCGTGACGAACGCGAAGGCGCGCCCACCCGCGGATGTCTCCACGTGATTCAGGCTGACCTCGATGGGGAACGTCGAGCCGTCCCTGCGCAGTCCTTTCAACTGCAGATCGCCACCCAGCAGGCGCGCGCGCGGTGCAGCAAAGTAGTTGATGCGGTGATCGACATGCAGCTCGCGCAACGGGGACGGCAGCAACCGCTCGATCGATTGGCCGACCAGCTCTCCAGGTCCCCAGTCGAACATCTGCTCGAACGCCTGGTTCGCGGTCACGATGATTCCCTGCGGATCGATCGAGACGACGCCCTGTGTTGCCGTCTCGAGCAGGACTCTCAGCGCGCGATCGCGTTCCTCATCGCGGCGCGCCTGGGTCGCCTCTTCGGTCCGCCGCCGCTCCGTGATGTCGAGCTCAAAACCGGTGAGCCTGATCACGTTGCCGCTGACGTCACGATCGGCGTGACCCAGGCTCTGCATCCATCGGACGGTTCCGTCGGAAGACATGAAGCGGTAGGTGCTCTCCCACCTGTCGAGTGTCTCCAGAATCTCCTGCAAGTAGGTCTGCACCCGGACCCGATCGTCCGGGTGGACACGCGAGAAGAATTTTTCCACTGACGGCGTTTCGTCAGGCGTGAAGTCGAATCGGGCGCGAAATGTCTCGTCCCAGACCGGGTGCGAGGTGCCCGGATCCCACGTCCAGCAGCCGGCGCCCGCGGCCGTGAGCGCGCGATGAAACCTCTCGTCGTGCTCGCGCACGGTTGTCTCGGCGCGCGCGCGCTCGGTCGCATCCCACGTCCGCTCGGCGACGTCCCGCACCAGGGAGATCTCCGTCGGCGTCCAGACCCGCGGGGTCGGATTGCAGCAGCCGAACGCCGCCACGACTTGCCCCTCCTTGATCAATCTCACGGTGACGAAGGCGGCCATCTTCCGTTCCAACATGACCGCGCGTTCGGCGTCGGTGAGCCGCGTATCGGAGGCGACGTCATTGGCCACCACCGTTTCGCCGCGGCTGTAAGCGTCGTGCGTCGCCGCGCCAAACGTCAGGGCTGGCCCGCGCTGGGGCAGCGGCTGTCCGTCACGCACGTATTGACGGCGAATGGCGTAGCCCTGACTGTCGATTTCCGCATAACCGCAGTGATTGGCACCGAGATGGTGGGCCAGCAGCCGGGACGTGGCCTCCTGAACAGCCGCGGGGTCTTTCAGTGGCCGCAGCGCGTCGTTCAACCGGAGCAGGAAGGCCAGGCGCTCTTCGTTGGCGCGCAGTTCGCCTTCGGCCCTGCGATGCTCGAGCGTGGCCCAGATCCGATCCGCGACTTCCTCCACGAGGTCGATTTCGTCAGGCGTCCATGTGCGTGGCCGAAGGCTTTGGACACTGAACGCGGCAGTGAGACGGCCGTCCTTCACGAGCACCGGTGAAACGCACGCGCCAATGCCAAGGGCCTGCAGTCCGGTACGCTCCTTCGGCTCCCGCCCTTCCAATGTGTCATGGCTGACCAGCGTCCGGCCCTGGAGGATGTCCGAAATCCGGCTGCCAACCAGCGGACGCCACGGAAAGCGTCGAGGCAACGGCGGCACGCCGTCCTGATAGCCCCCGTGTGTGAGGCACTCCTCGCCCTCGATCTCACCGTAGACAGCTCGATTGACGCGGAGGTGCGTGCCGACCAGCCGGCACACCTCCTCGAGAATCCGTGCCGGGTCGGCAACTGGCCGGATGGCATCGCTCAGCCGCCGCAGGAACGCCTGCCGGCTCTCGCCCCGGCTCAGCGCCTCCTCGGCCCGGGCGCGTTCGCCCATCGCCCACGTGCGCTCGGCGACCGTCTCGATGAGCGCAATCTGATCCGGTGACCACTCGCGCGGCGTCCTGAAATGGACGTTGAATGACGCGAGCCACCGGCCATCCTTGATCAGCGGGACACCGACGAGCGCGGCCGTCTCCTTCGCCACCCAGTTTGCGCGTTCCTGGTCCGTCAATCTGGGCTCAGCCTGCAGGTTGTTGACGACGACCGTCTCGCCCCGGCGATATGTATCGACGAGCGCGGTGCCGATCAGCGCGAGCGGTCCTCGACCGGTGAGCGGCCGGACCCCGTCCGCATAGCAGCGGCTCATGACGAACTCGTCACCGTCGACGTACGAGTAGCTGACGCGGCTGGCCTCGAGGTGCTTGCCAATCAGGCGAATGGCAACGTCCTGGATCTTCGCTGGATCCCTCAGCGGGCGGAGATGCTCGTTAAGCGTGACGATGAACTGCCATTGTGCGGACATTGCTCCCCTATGGGTTGAAGGGCACCTGCACGACGTTGGGCGTCACAACCGGGGCGCCGTGCCGCCTGAGGATCATGCTCCTGAAGAGGCGAATCCTACCATCCGCTTTCAATCCCTGCGAGATGAAATGGCGGCCAGGTCCGCCTGAAGGCGGACACTACGAGCCCTGTCCTGTAAGTAATGACAGAGGAAGGATGCGCCGCCGTGGCGTAACCTCAAAGCAGGGAGTCACGTGCCCATCAGCTACACCATCGACGTTCCCATGGCGATGATTATCACGCGGTGCATTGGCCACGTGACGCTCGCAGAAGTGCAGGACCACTTCAAGGAGCTGGCAAGCGCCTGGCCCCCCGTCGAGCGGCTCGACGTCCTGCTGGACCTGACTGAACAGACCTCCCTGCCTGCGCTGCAGGATCTGGAAGAGGTCGCCAGGACAATCGCTGTCCAGATCGGCACGCGGCATTTCGGCCGCTGCGCCGTTGTCTCGGAGCAGGCCTTTCTCTCCGAGTCGATGCAGATGTGGGAGGTTTTCGTCGGGCGGTTCTTCGACAGGATCGAGATCTTTCGATCCCAGGCGGCAGCCCTCCTATGGCTTCAGCCGAAGCCGAAGGTGCGCCCGATGCTGACACAGCATTGAGCGGCTCGCCGGGCCGAGATGACCCGACGAGCCGTCCGCTGGCTACTCTTCCTGGAGGCGAATCTCGACGCGCTGGTTGAGCTCCCGTCCCTCCGGAGTCGCGTTGTCGGCAATCGGATCTCTCCCGCCGAAGCCCCGCACAGTCAGTCGCGACCGTGAGATTCCATGGCTGGCGATCTCGCTGGCCACGATTGCCGCGCGATGCTCTGACAGCCGGTTATTCACAGCTGCCCTGCCTCTGTTGTCGGTGAATCCGATGACCTCCGCGCGCGCGCGGGGATGGGCCTCCAGAATTTCAACGACCTTGCGCAATTCATCCGCCGACGCTTTCGAGACCCCGCGGGCGCCTGCGCTGAGCTGGATCCGGAATGGGCCTGTCTGGAAGGGCACGACCGGTTCGGAAGACGTGCCGACGGGCCTGTCTGAAACC